>Ga0326597_10000100_pt1 | contig 151816 bp, 130 predicted proteins | sample RVTome_12_FD_203789 | JGI IMG/M metagenome (GOLD analysis project Ga0326597, IMG submission 203789) | Soil microbial communities from uranium-contaminated site in the Upper Colorado River Basin, Wyoming, United States - RVT100D185 | ecosystem: Environmental > Terrestrial > Soil > Contaminated... | reverse complement strand
AGCGAAGGGTCTATTCTTGTGATTGAGATGCTTCGCTTCGCTCAGCATGACAGTCGCTTCGTTCAACGACATGCCCTTGCTCCTTTCCATCAAACCTGCGTCAAGGCGGATCGGTACGCAACAGCGCGCGACCGCAGGTCGTCGGAATTTCCGCTGCCATCCTACGTCACCCGGTGTCCGTGGCGGGCCGCAGAGATTTGGCGCAGCGCCTCCGGGTCGAAATACTGTTCGCCACAATTCGCGCATTGATCGACGGGAACATCCTCGACGGTCAGCCGCTCGTCGAGCTTGACGGATAAAATACGGCGTTGGACCCGCCGCGACCCGCACATCGGACAGGTTCTCATGGGGGCGAGCTTAGTCGCTGAAGGTGCTAAGCTTCGACGAGATGAGGAGGTAGTAGATTTCCTCGCCCGCTTCACGCGCGAATTTGCCTTTCGTGTAGATGAGCGTGCCCCGGTAGTTGAAGCTTTCGATGACATAAAGTTTCTCCCGTGATCCAGTCCGCCCCAGGCTACGAGATCGAACCGTCTTCTTGATGGCCTGAGCATTCAGGATCGACTCAAGGGCGTCTTCCGGATCAAGTGCGTCGGCGTGGAGTTCCCGCAGGGCCTTGTAGGTGAAACGATACCGGCGGCGGGCCATCAACCGTTTGATCCGTTGGAGAACGTCCATTGAATTTGTCCGGTTCGACCTTCCTTTCTCTTTCTCTTTTCCGCCATTCTACCATACCACAACCGGCAGCCGCAAGAACCAGTTCCGATACGACGGGATGCCATTTCCGCTCCGTGGCAGGGGATTGGAATCCCCCCGTTCTACGTGCGAGAAGGGATTCTCGCACAAGTGTGTGAACTTTCGTCGATCGGAGGCTCAACATGCCCTTGCTCCTTTCCATCAAACCTGCGTCAAGGCGGATCGCTTCGCAACAGCGCCCGGAACCCCGCTTGTTCAAAATGGTGGTCGCTGGTCAACACGTCCATGACCCCTTCCCGCCGCATCACAATGAACGAGATGCAATCGGTAAGGCCCCACTCCTTATCTCGGTGAGAATGGAACATGCCGAGCGCCTCATCGAACAGGGCGGTCGAAGCGGGAACAACCCGCACCGCCGGGCGGCACCGAAGTAACGAGACGGTTTCCACTGCGAGGGGCCGAAGCGGCGGATCCCAAAGTGCGTCGAGGAACTCGATCAGGACGTACTCCGTCGTAAGCAGCGCACCGCGACTGGCGCGGTTCCACGCGCCCGCACGTCGGTGATGCTCATCGTCCGTCAGAACGAGGGCGATCAGAAACGACGTGTCGATGAACGTGCCGTTCACCGGCGCGGGCCGCCCTTCACGTAGTATTCATGCTGTTGCGAGAAATCCGGCGGCTTGCCGCCTGGCCGTGCAAGTTGCGCGATCTCATCGAGCACGCCACGCGCATCCGCTCCCTCGAACACGACCTTGACCGGCGTGTCCGCAGGAATGTCTGTCGGCACCGGCTCGTCCAGCAGGACGCGTTTGCCGTCATAATGTCCATTGATTGTCATCATGGCAACGTTCTCCGTTTGTTTCCGCCCCGACGCAATTCCGATAAATTGGCATAATAAGCGATTCCCAATCGACATGCAATCGAAAAGTGTTGCTTTACACGGAATTTAGCGTTTTGACTTTTCGGCGTTAATGCATTTCCCGACCTGATCGGTCGCACGGGGGCATTCCACCGCGCGCCCCTGACGTTCTTAGGGTGGATTTGTGGTTAATGCGCCCAATCCGCGCAATGTGCCAGAGTGGAGTTGCCGGCCGTGCGAAAACGCGTATTTTCCAAACGGAGCCGGTTGCTTCATACGTTCAAGCCTTTTTCACGAGTGCCATTATCTGACACTCGCCAAAAAAATGTACTTGCAAAACGAACCCATTTGACGGTCTGGCTTGAAAAATATAAGCATCGCCGCGGCGACATCCGCGGCACCCCAAGTCTAGTCGCGGCGGCCGGCGACTTTGGAGGCGTAATAGAGCAAAGTGACAATGGCGGTGATGGTGGCGGCGACGTAGGTCATGGCCGCGGCGCTGAGAACTTTGCCGACGATGCGGTCTTCCTCGGCGGTGACCATGCCGTTGGCCAGCAGCACTTTCCGCGCTCGTTTCGAGGCATTGAACTCCACAGGTAGGTTCACGAGTTGGAATAAAACGACGACGCCGAACAGCGCCAACCCGACGACGGCCATCCCTGAGAAGCCCAGAATGATTCCCACGATGATGAGTCCGACGGAGATGTTGCTGCCGATCGAAGCCATCGGCACCAGACCGTTGCGAAACGCCAGAGGTCCGTAAGCCGTCGCGTCTTGAATGGCGTGGCCGACCTCATGCGCGGCGATGCCCAGTGAGGCTAGTGAACGACCTTGGTATACGTCAGGGCTTAGGCGCAGAACTTTGTGTTTGGGATCGTAGTGGTCGCCGAGGAACGAGTTGGCCGGTTCGATGGCCACGTTGTTGATGCCGTGGACGTTCAAAATCCGCTGGGCCGTCTCCGCCCCGCTCAGCCCGCTGCGAGACGGAATCTTCGAGGCCCGAGCGTAGGCCGACTTGACCTTCACTTCGGCCCAAAGGGCCAGCAAAATCGCCGGGCCGACGTATAAAAAATACACCGGATCAAAGAATACGAACTGTCCCACCAAAGCCATAGGCTTCCTATTCTAGCGGCAGGACGCGGTGGGTAAAGCGGAGAATGGCCGTTTGACAGGGTGCCCGCGGTCTGTTATATGGGGCGTGAACCGGTCAAAAGCGTTCCCGCCCAAACGGCAGAGACCTTTCGAATCGGGGAGACGGGCGCATTGCTCTCGAGCGGTGTCGGCCGCGGTAACGGATCGCGGCCCCACGCGGGGGAACGCCGTCCGGGCATCAAGTTGGAGCGTAGTTTGAAGAAGATCTATGTAGGTAATCTTTCGCGGAACACCAGCGAGCAAGAGTTGGAAGCGGCCTTCAGCACCCACGGAGCCATCCGCAGCGTGGCCATCATTCGTGACCGCTATACCGGCGATTCGCGCGGCTTCGGGTTTGTCGAGATGGACAACGAACAAGAAGCGGGCGAGGCGATTGGGGCCTTGAACGGCACTGAGCTGGGCGGACGCACGTTGACCGTCAATGAGGCCAAGCCCATGGAGCGTCGCTCCGGCGGCGGCGGTGGCGGCGGCTACGGCGGTGGTGGTGGCGGCGGCGGACGCGGCCGCGATCGCGGCGGATACGGCGGCGGCGGACGCGACCGACGGTAGGCGCTCTGCTTTCATTGGTCGCCGCCCACACAAGGCACGCTGCGGTTCATGATCCGGGGCGTCCAAGGTGCCGATAACCCGGCTGTTGGCGGGTCGTTAGACCCTCCGGAGCCGGGCTATGACCATCGCGGCCACAGAATGGTATGCGCCGAGTGCGGTTGCGCCCGTGCTACGGCGCGAGGTGCGGTCCGCTCATCGCACCGTGGGCACGCTTCTTTGGGCGATTCTTATTCCCTTCGCGGCCGAATCAGTTCTTCGTGCCAGAGCCTGGCACTTGAACGGATCGGACACCCCGGTCGCGAACATCTATGAACCTGACTCCGAGTTGGGTCGCCGACTGCGCCCCGGTGCGACGCTGAACGGAAGTCGGCGGCAGGTTTCGATCAATTCGCTGGGCTTCCGCGGGCCGGAGATTCCGAAGGACAAGCCGGCGGGGACGGTGCGAATCGTCGCCCTCGGCGATTCGACGACGTTCGGCATGGAGGCGAGCGGCGACCAGGCCGTCTGGGTCGAACGCATGGTCGGTCGCCTTCGCGATTCGTCGTTCGGGAAAGGCTTTGACGCGATCAACGCAGGCGTTCCGGGCTATACGCTGGCGGTCAGTGCCGAGCAACTCATCCGCTACATTGCCCCCGTTGATCCCGATGTAGTCATTGTCAATCAGGTGACGACGGACATTGCCGCGCATGGCCGGCGGCAGTTTCGGGCTAATGCCGCCACGTCGGAACCGCCTTCCGTTCTAACCAAATTCTTGGAAGAGAACTCCCTGCTGGTGAACGTGGTTCGGCAGAACACGACCGCATTGACCCGCAAGTACATCCCCCGGCGGCGTTTTGATCGTCTCGATGACCGAGGAGTCGCGGAGTACGCCGAGCGGCTGGGCAATCTCCTGGAAATATGTCGAGAACGCGGCTGGCGGATGATCCTATGCACCTGTCCACGATCGTTCGGGGATGCGTCCGCAACGGCAGATCAATATGGGCCGGCGGCGACGGCACTGGCGAACAATCCCGCGCTATCGCTCATTGGATTGAACGATGCCTTCGATCGATACAACGAGGCGATCCGCCAAGTGGCACGTAGGCTCGGCGCGCCGTTGGTCGACTTGGATCGTCTCGTGCCGAAACGCGCCGAGTGTTTCGTCGACGCCGTTCACCTCAACGATGCCGGGCATGATCTAGTCGGCGGTTTGATCGCGGATGTAGTTGCGATCCAGCTATTGAACTCCGAATTGCCCCAGGGACATCAATAACGTGGCGTTCAACAGCATCCATTTCCTGATCTTCTTTCCGATCGTTCTAACGGTTTACTGGGGCCTGCGGCGAAGCACGACCGCGCGGCAGGTCTTTCTGTTGGCGGCGAGTTACTACTTCTACATGTCTTGGAGCGTAACCTACGGGTTGCTCATGCTGCTCATGACGGCGGTGGATTTCGTGGTGGCGGGGCGAATTGCCGCGAGCACCGCGCAACGGACGCGGCGGACTTGGTTGCTCCTGAGTCTGACCAGCAACCTCGGTATGCTTTTCCTATTTAAGTACTACAACTTTTTCATGGATAATCTGGACGTTGTAGTAAGCGCCGGCGGCGGGCAGACCGGGTTCTTCCATCACGCGCTGATCTTGCCGCTGGGGATCAGCTTTTTCACCTTCGAGGCCTTGAGCTACACGATCGATGTGTACCGGGGGGCGCTCGCGCCGACGCGCAGTTTTCTGCGGTTTTGCCTGTTTATTTCGTTTTTCCCACGGCTGGTCGCGGGCCCGATCATCCGCGCGTCGCATTTCCTGCCGCAGTTGGAGGCCGCACCGCGGTTCGACGACCGGGCCGCAGAGGCAGGGCTGGGGCGCATCGTCCTGGGACTTTTCAAGAAAATGTGCATCGCCGACGTGTTGGGCGTGACCCTCGTCGACCCGGCCTTTGCCGATCCGTCGGGCTGTAGCTCGTGGATGCTGCTGATCGCGATGTACGGGTATGCGTTTCAAATCTATTACGATTTTTCGGGCTATAGCGACATCGCCATCGGCGCCGCGAAGATGCTGGGATTCGATTTGCCGATCAACTTCAATCGCCCGTACCTGGCGACGAGCATGCGGGACTTTTGGCGGCGTTGGCATATTTCGTTGTCCACGTGGCTTCGTGATTATCTCTATGTGCCGCTGGGCGGCGGTCACGGCACGGCGTGGAAGACCGCGCGAAACTTGGGCGTAGTGATGCTCCTTGGCGGACTGTGGCATGGGGCCGCGTGGGGGTTTGTGGTTTGGGGTGCAGTGCACGGGTTGTTGCTTGCGGCGGGGCGATTGTTCCACGCCGCCACCGGCATCAACGCCGACGCGCAGGATCAGCCGCTCCCCGCCCGTCTAGCCCGAATCGTGTTGACGTTCCACCTGGCCGCGGGATGTTTCGTGATGTTCCGAGCGCCGGATTTCACCACATTGAGCGGCTATTTTGCTTCGCTGGTACGCCCGCCGGCCGGAGGGAACACGGTCCCATCGATCGCCTACGCGGCCCTGGCCGTTGTGGCGCTGCTGGAGTGGACGCCTAGTCGCTGGATGGACCGTCTGGGCAGGGTCTATTCAAGCCTCCCATGCCCCGTTCAGGGTGGTGTGGTTGGGGCGAGTTTAATCACTTTTGGCGCTTTGGGTGGGGCGAGCGTGCCGTTTATCTATTTTCAGTTCTAAGAGCGTCTAACAGGACCCCAAGCGCGAGCGCGGGGCCAAACCCCGTAGGCCGAAAATGACAAGGCCGGTCGCTTGCGCTCCCGGTTCTGTTAGAGACTCTAAGCAAGTCGAGAAGAATCTGCGATTTTTCGCTTGTGGTGCGGCGGTCCGCCGGTAAGAATGCCCCCGCTCGGCGCGGCGGGCGTCCTCGGACCGGTACGCACGAACGACTAACCCGTGTTCATTGGTACGACCGGGCCTTCGTGTTTTTTGATCGGAGCATGAGCGGGTATGGCACAACCAAAGGACCAATGGGGCACGCGGCTGGGGATGATTTTGGCCGTCGCCGGTTCGGCGGTGGGGCTGGGGAACTTTCTTCGGTTCCCCGGTACGGCGGCGGCCAACGGCGGCGGCGGTTTTATGATCCCCTACTTCTGCGCCCTGATCTTCCTGGGCATTCCGATCTGTTGGGCCGAGTGGACGATGGGAAAGTACGGCGGGCAGTTCGGATTCAATTCTTCTCCGGCCATCTTCGGTTTGTTGGGTCGGCGTTCCATTTGGCGATACCTCGGCGTGCTCGGATTGATCATTCCGGTCATCATCTACATGTATTACGTGCTCATCGAATCGTGGTGTTTGGGTTACGCGGTCAGCTTCCTCGTCGGGTGGATCGACCTCGGAAACGATCCGGCCCAATATGCCACTCAAAGCGTCGACTACTTCAACGCGTTCGTGGGGGCAAATGAGAACGGGCTGATGCTCGACGGCAGGGTCCACATCAGCGTCGTGGTCTGGCTCATTGTCTTTGCGGTGAACTTCTATTTCATTTTCCGTGGTCTCTCCAAGGGTATTGAAACCTTTTGCAAATGGGCCATGCCGTTAATGGCCCTGTGTGCCATCGCCGTGCTCATCCGCGTGCTCACCCTCGGCGCGCCGGACCCGGCCAGGCCCGAACTCAACGTCCTCAACGGACTGGGGTACATGTGGAACCCCAAACCCCTCGACTCCGACCACACTTGGATATCCGCGCTGGCCCAACCGAAGGTTTGGATGAACGCGGCCGGGCAGATCTTTTTCAGCCTCTCCGTGGGGTTCGGGGTCATCATCAATTACGCGAGCTACTTGAAGCGAAAGGACGATGTCGTCCTCTCCGGTCTCACCGCCAGCGCCACCAACGAATTCTTTGAGGTGTGTCTGGGCGGGCTGATCACCATCCCGGCGGCGTTCGTTTTCCTGGGCGTCGCCGGCGCCGAAAGGGTCGGCGTGTTCAGTCTCGGATTTCACACCCTGCCGGTGGTCTTCGAGTTCATGCCCGCCGGCCGCTTCTTCGGCTTTCTATGGTTTTTCATGTTGTTTCTGGCCGCGATCACGAGTTCGCTCTCCATGCTCCAACCGGCGATCGCGTTCCTTGAAGAAGCGTTGGGCGTCGGCCGTCGTGCGTCGGTCACACTGCTTGGGTTGATTACCGGGTTGGGTTCACTCTTCGTCATCTACTTCAGCAAGGATACGAAGGTGTTGTCCTTCCTCGACGACACGATCGGCACGATCACGATTGTGGTCCTGGCGGCCGTGCAGACGATCCTTTTCGGTTGGGTTTTTGGGGCAAAGCGCGGAGTGAAGGTTGCCGCGGAAGGGGCGGAAATGCGCCTCCCCAGGTTCTTCCCATTCGTCATCCGTTACGTGACGCCGACGTACCTGGTCCTGATGCTTGCCATGTGGTGCTACACGGACCTTGGAATATATGTAGACCAAGTCCGTTCCGACAACGTCATCTTCCTTGCCTTCGGCATGGTCGTCGTCGTGTCGGTGTTTCTCTTGATCCTCATCCACATCGGCGGGCGCCGCTGGCAGGCTGAAACCAGGGATACTTCACGCGGCGACTTGTTCTCCAAGCCGCGAGGTGCGAAATGACGCCTACAGGATGGTTTTTCATGCTCTGCTCGGTGGGCTTCGTCGTTGGGCTTACGTCGTACTGCTTTTACCGCGTCATCAAGAAACCAAAATCGACGGAGCACATGCACGCTCCGTTGGACATCGACACCCACGATCTGAACACGTAGGTCGGATTGCATCGGTCGAGCCGATTGGGGCATGATCGCGCGCGGCGCAGCGCCGCCTGCGAACCGTCCCCCGTCGCGCAACGCACAGTACACGCTGCGTGCGGAATCCGGCACGACGATTCAATCCCCGCGGTTACGTTGGGATTAATCCCGGATTATGAGCCCCGGCGGCCCTGATAGCAGTCCCGACAATAAACGGGCCGGCCATCGGTGGGCTTGAAGGGGACCTCGGTCGGCTTACCGCAACCGGCGCAAGTGGCCGGGTGCATTTCGCGCGAACCGCCACGGCCCCCGCCCCCGCCGCCATAGCCACCCATACGACCGCCTCCTCCTCCGCCGCCGGTGGTCTTACGCTTGGAGCGACAGGCCGCACAACGCTTCGGTTCGTTGGTGAAACCGCGCTCGGCGTAGCGCTGCTGATCCTCGGCCGAATGGGTGAAAGTGTCTTGGCAATCTACACAGGTGATGGTCTTGTCGACATACGTCATAAGTGAGGCCTCTCGATTGGGCGAGACCGGCGTAGCTTCTGCGGGGATCCTCTTTGGCCGAGCGGCCAGGTAAACAGAGCGGATACTCCTGAGGAAGATCGACGGTCAACCCTTATCCTTTGGTCTAATGAGAACGTGCCAACGTTTTCCTGTCAAGAGCGCCGGGAAAACAGTTTTTCTTCAATTTGCCTGGCCTTGGGGTGGAGAAGGGCGTCCGGTTGGGGAGGTCGAAGTCGCATCGCGGATGGCAAGATGGCGGGTTAGGAGGGTCAAATCCCTGCGGAGGCGTCGCAAACGGGCATAAACCATGAAAAACCCGATCAACATGATGATAACGGTGCAGTAAAGAACTAAGTCGGCGCCCCGTCCGATGCCTAGGCGCCGGGCGATCCTGACGGTCAGCTCCGGATAAGCAATGGCCACCCCGGTACACAACCAAACAAATGCCCAGGTTAGTCCCTCCCGGCGAGTTGCCCAACCGCGGGCCCTGGCTGCAATGCTCAAGACGAATAGACAAGTCACGACGGCGACTGCCAGGATTTGAAAGAGACCATTAGTCGGGCCCGGCGTAGATGGAAGCGGGACTTGTTCCGCGAGGACGACGGATTGTATCTGGTGCAGGTTCATTGAAGCACTCGCCCCAGGAGGTATTGAAGTGCAATTCGGATTGCTCCGCGGGCCGATTGGCCCTTTCGCAACGAGTAGGGGGTGTAGCGGATTTGGACGGGAACCTCTTTGAAGGGCAGGCCGGATTGGCGTATTTGGTCGATCAACTCCGTGGCGTGGGCCATACGATCGAGTCGCAGGTTGATCCGCTGGGCCGCCCGGCGCGAAAAAGCGCGAAGCCCGTTATGAGCATCGGTGAGTTTCACTCCGTTTACGAGCCGGGTAAACAGCACGCCGAGTTGCAGCATCTTCCGCCGCAAGGGGGGGATTCCCAGGCTGCTTCCAAGAAACCTCGACCCCAAGGCAATGTCGCATTCGCCGCTAAGGATCGGCGAGAGGAGGGCGGCGACGTCCTCGACGCGGTGCTGGCCGTCGGCGTCGAAGGTGACGATGTACTTGGCGCCTTGAAGGAGGGCGAAGTCGATTCCGGTTTGCAGGGCCGCGCCTTGGCCGCAGTTGATGGAGTGGCGAAGTAGGAAAGTCGCTAAGGTTCGAGCGGCTTCAAGGGTACCGTCGGTAGAACCGTCGTCTATGACCACGACGTCGGGACAGACGGCGCGGAGTTCACGAAGTACAGTCTCAATGGCCGGCGCCTCGTTGAATGCCGGAACGATGACGAAAACTCCGCCGGGCAGCTCCGCGTGGGGCGTGGCGAGCGGGGAGCAGTTGTCGATACCGTTTGGGGACACTCCCGGGCCTACCTTTGCTTGCGGGTTCGGATCGCTTTGCAGGGATGATACCGGGCTGCGGTTACGGATTCCAACGGGGCATCGCGAAAGCGCAGTCTGGTAGGACCCGTGCTCGCACGCGCCTTACTTATGCGAGTCAATGGTAACGGCAGGAGCGGGCAGGTGCCGTACAAACTGACGATGCGGCGGTCGAGGGCGTTGAACGTGCGGGTTATGCCCGCTAGACAGTTCCGAATCATGGTAGGGGGAGTCGCGGTTTCGGGTATATTTGGATAATCGCCTTTGGGCCATGCGACTACCGACCGTAAGTCCCATCTGCATTCGCGCGGCCCACGAATTGCCAGTCCGAGAGCGCCCCAGGGCACGGACTCACGGCTCCGATGGTTTGGTCGCGCTCACGATACACCGCAAGGAGATATGCTTTAACTTGAACCGGGCAACCTGGCTGAGTCCGAATTCGACTTGACGCCCGACAAATGGGAAATGACGCATGGAGCTCCTCGGCGTGGAATGTCTGACAACAGTCCTGTTATTTTCCTTTCTGTTCGTGGTCCTTGGCATTCTACAGGTACTACCGCCAGTGATACGAGTCTATCTCATAGGCCCAAAGGCAAAGCAGTGGAAACGGCCGCTCTTCGCAATCGCATTCATCGCGCTCACGTTCAGAGTATTCGCCCGCCGAATGGTTCGCACGGATGAAGACATCGTGCTGACGGGGAGCCTCAGAACGAACTCGCTGGTCAAGTGCGTCTACCTATCGGGATGTTACGAGCCGACACTCACGAACTTCATTAAGCGGACCTTGAAAGCGGGCGACGTGTTCGTGGATGTCGGCGCCAACACCGGCCACTTCAGCCTGATCGCCGCGAAACAGGGGGCCGAGGTGATCGCGGTCGAGGCCTCGCCCGCGAACTGCCGACAATTTCGCCGAAATATCGAAGCCAATGCGTGCGAATCGAGGATCAGGTTGGTCCACGCGGCCGCCGGGAACCGGAACGGGACCATTGAGCTGATTGAGAATCGATTCAACGGCATGTGGTCAACGACCGTGCCCCAAGTGTTCTGGTATCTGAGGCCGCTCACGCGCAAGGTCGTCGTGCCCGAGATCACGCTGGACGACCTGCTGGGTGAAGAGAACTGGAATCGGATTCGATTTGTCAAGATTGATGTGGAAGGGGCCGAGCCGGACGTCGTACGCGGTTTGCATCGCTTGTTGGAGAATGGAAGAGAAGATCTGGAGTTCTGTCTGGAATTCAGTCCACATTGGCTGAAACCGGAGCAGGCGAAGGAGCTCTTCGATACTTTTCGCTCCAGGGGTTTCACCGCATACAAGTTGGTCAATCCGGAGGTGGACTTCCGACCGTATGAGACCCGCAGACCGGTTCCTTGCCCAGCGCCTCCTGACGCGCAGGTTGATCTCGTTTTTTCTCGGCAGTTGACCTGCCCCCAATAGATGTACCAGCCGCTTTAAGAGACGGAGAACCCGCAACTGCAAATCAGGGCACCGGCGGCCGTGCTCGGCGGACCGACCTGCGACGAGGACGCGGCCGAAGACTCCGAAACGGTCAACATCGTGCCGGGGCGTGCGAACCCGCGTGGGTGTTTGAGTAGGACCGTGGAATGACTTACCCATCCGAGCCGCAGGCTTCAGCCTGCGCGACCGGGTCGTGGGGCCTGAAAGCCGCGGCTCAGGGCGATTCTCTCCGCGTTTCCTTTTAGTTGTCCAGTGCGCTGGAGAGCCAATGGCCGAAGCTGATGGATCCATCGCTTGAGAGCTGGTCGGTGACAAGCTCCACCCCAGCGAGGACGGCTTTCACTTCGGAGGTTGTGCAACTGGACGCAAGAACCGTCCCGCCGGTAGCCACGATCAGCCCAGCTTTCCAGATCCCGCCCACAAGGCGTTTTGATTTGATCATTTCGTTCTTCTCCTAAGACAACTCGGAAGTCCGTTCCATTTTCCTTATCGGACAAATCCCGCGAGGTCTCAATAAAGTGGTTGCTGACATTGTCCGCGCCGCTGATTATCGGACGTTGAGTTGGAAATAGGCTGTTTCAAATACCATCGGAGGCCACGTTAAGCGTGCTTGACCGGTTCGTCGAACGGCCTTAACCTTTCGCGTGGATTCGAGGGAAATGTGGATCCGAGCTAGTTGCGGCCATTGGGGCGTATCCGACTGGGCGGAAACGGACGGTCGGGTAATGGGCGTTCCTCTTCGCGGCGGAGCGTTCAGACCTCGGCTGCGACACCGCCGCCGCGACCCTCTCATCGCTCGGCGCTATTTACTTTATGGGCCCGTGGGGCGGGGACGATTCCCGTCTCGCCTGATTACGGGAAGAGAATGCCCGGTGGTGTAACGGTAACACACCAGGTTTTGGTCCTGGTATTCCAGGTTCGAATCCTGGCCGGGTAAGTTTGGAATGACGAATTGCGAATTACGAATTGCGAATTACGGATGGACCTACGGCGAGCGCCGTTCACCGGTCCTTCATTCGCCATTCTTAATTCGCCATTCGACATTCGCACGCGCGAGCGACGGGTGTGGCGTTGAGTGAGGTTGCGGCGATCGTTCTGGCCGCGGGCAAGAGCACCCGCATGATGAGCGACCTGCCGAAGGTATTGCATGAGATTTGCGGGCGACCGATGCTCGCTTACGTGCTGAATGCGTGCCGGGCCGCGGGTGTCGACCGGCTGATCGTTGTGGTCGGGCACGGCAAGGAGCAGGTCATCGACCGCTTTGCCGACGAGCGCGACGTGGTCTGGGTCGAACAGACCGAGCAACGCGGGACCGGTCACGCGGTTTTGTGTTGCCGCGAAGCGCTGAAAGGTTTCAAGGGGACGGTATTGGTGATTGCCGGGGACATGCCTTTGGTTCGCCGGGAAGCGCTTCAGGATTTGATCGAGGCTCGTGAATTGTCCGGCGACGCCCTGACGCTGGCGACGACGATGTTGGATGAACCCACCGGTTACGGACGGATCGTTCGAGACGCGGAGGGGCGGTTGGACACGATCATCGAGAATCGGGACTGCAACGAAGTCCAAGAGGCGATTCAAGAGGTGAACGTCAGCTACTATTGTTTTGATTCGGAGCGGTTGTTCGCCGCCTTGAAAAAGGTCGAGCCGGAAGCGACGAAGGGTGAATATTACTTGACGGACACGGTTCGAATTCTACGAGCCGCCGGACACGTCGTTTCCGCCTCGGTGAAGGTCGCGGCCGAGGATGCCCTGGGTATTAACTCAAGGATCGACTTGGCGGTGGTGGGACGGGCCATGCAGGACCGGCTCCAACGGGCATTGGTCGAGGAAGGCGTGACCATTGTCGACCCGGACAATACTTGGATCGAGGCCGACGTGTCGGTCGGCGCGGAAACGACGATCTACCCGTTTACGTTCATCGGGGCAGGTGCGACAATCGGGGAGCGGAGTCGGATCGGGCCGTTTGCGTGCGTGCGCGCGGGTGAGACGTTGAACGACGGAGCGGTGGTCGGTCCGACAATGAACGGAGAGGCAACCAAATGTCAAAAATGACGGCAAGAAGGTTGGGTCGGTCGGTGGTGATGGTCCTGGTCACCGGGCTACTCATCGGAGTAGTCGCTCTTACCTTTTTCCCGAAACAGCAGACGGCACAGGCCATCGAATGTTATTCGTGTGCCCCTCACACTCCTGAGCCCGGACCTGCACGAAGCTGGGAAGTGGATATCCCGGTTTCAACTTACTCTCGCGTCAATACGCGGCACGGCAACGTCTTCACGGCGATTCCCATTGTAGGTTGGTCGGGTCGCGGACCGGACATGGCCATGATGCTCTACCACAACTCCGCCAACGTCGGAGTCACGGACACCTATGCGCTGGCCACGGGATTCAGCCTCGGAGCCGGTTGGAGCACCTCCTACAGCGACCACCTGCTGCTCAGCGACCTACCCAACACCGTCACCGTCGTCGCCGCCAACGGAACCAAGGACCTGTTCACATGGAATGGGTCAATATGGGTTGCGCCGCCCGGTGTTCACAATGTACTCGATTCGCTTGGCGGTGTATCCGTTACTTGGAAGCTGACCCACAAGGATCAGTCGTTTCACGAGTTCGATCAACAGAGCGAATTAGCGCGACTGACGCGTGTTGTAGATGCAGTCGGAAACGCGATGACGCTCACCTACAACGAAGGGGTCCTGGAGCGGATAAAAGACGCCAGCGATCGCCCCCTTGTCTTCAGTACGGATCCCGTTTTACTTCCTGGTTTACTCAATGGGATTCAGGATCCGGTGGACTCGGGCAATCCGCCCGAGTCGGGACTCCTTAACCGAAGCTGGGGATTCTACTACGACGCCGGTCGCTTGGAGCACATCCACGATGCCATGTTCTACGAAAACGCCTTCGTCTATGACACAAACGGGCGCCTCTACTCCGTTAGTGATAAGTACGCCCCCTTCGACCCGGCTGACATGCCAGACTTGTACGTCTACGGGTACGACTCAGGGGGACGGCTAAACTCTGTTTTGGACCCGGAGGGCGGGCTGACCCAGGGCTTCCTATTCACATGTCAGGAATGCCCCGACTGGGCTTCCCAGGTTCGTACGCTGAAATCCTACTACACTGACCGCCGCGGCAATAACTGGCGGCTCGACTATGCTGCCGACCTGCTCGTACCCGAGGCCTATATCAAACAAATTATCAATCCGCCAAACGGCTGGCGGAATTTCCAATATGATGCGTATCGCAACTTGGTCCAGTTTTGCCACTACTCCGGCGTGGCCTACGATTGCTGGAACTCCACCTATGATTCCGACGGCAACCGATTGAGCCTCGAGGATCCCCTGGGGAACACCCAAACCTGGACTTATGACGACGCCAACAACGTCAGGTCGTTCACGGATGCGGCGGAGAGCGTGACGCAGTTCAAATACGAGACCTCAGTGCCAACTCTGCTGACGAAGATGATCGAGTGCCCCGTGGCGTTGGCGAACCCGATGGACGAATGCCCACCATGGTCGGATGCGCCGACGACGACATTGGCGTATTACCTTGGCGAGAACGACAACGGGAAGGGGCAACTCAAAGAAGTCATCGACCCCAACGGCGCGTGGACGGGGTTCGAATACGACCTATGGGGGCAGCTGCAGCGCTACATAGAAGGGCGGGTGACTTTGGATCCGGTATATTACATAGACACAACAGTCGACTGCGGGGGGCGCAATGTCTTCACAAGATACTGCGGCGGCGGTGGGCAGACCGCTGGCGGAAACGGGGGCTGCGGGAGCAGCGGATTTGACGCCAACAACAACGCGACCTCATCCGCTTGTACGTTCTGCGGGGTGGCGGGGGGACCAACGGCGGCGGTTCCCCAGGATTTCCCGCCGGTGCCATGTTCCGGTACTTCCCCGCCTCAGATTTGGGCCGGGTTTTCAGGGGCCGAGTATTCCCCCAAGGGAGAGCTAACCTCACTCCCAACGGCCATCCACCGTGGCGACGATTCGCAAATCCGGACGCACACGGGCTCGTTCGACAACTTAGGACGGCAGACGGACGCGACGGTCAGCTCCGATGAGCATGGGGGCTCAACGCCGATAGATCGTGGTTTCATCTACGACTCCAACTGGGCAACAGGTACATACACCCGCACCGGGCCGGATGGCGTGCTAACGACGGTGCAACTCGACACCGCGAATCGCGTGCAGAGCGTGACTCGCGGGCTTCCCAATCAGTCGCCCCTTATGACTGCGGACTACACCTATTTCGACAATGACTTGATGGAGAGCATCACCTACGGAAACCTCGCATCAATATGGTACACCTACGATGCGGCTAGGCGGGTAACGGCGATCGAACATCGCAATCCCTCGGGAGGCGTCATTCTGCACTTGGCGTACACGTACACGGCCAATGATTTGCCCTCGACCATTACGGAGTGGGGGACCTCGGTCTCGTATCCGACGACCACGGAGTTCACTTACGGTCATCGCAACCGTCTAACCTATGAAAGGCGTTGGCGGGATGTAGGCGGAGTGAACGTTTATGAATACGACTTGGAGTATCGGTACGACAAGGGCGGCAACCGGACGCTCAAAATCGACAACACTGACCCGATGAATCCGCGGCAGGTCGTCTACCACTATGACGTACACTGGGAGGAAGAGCCGGGTGCGACCGACAACCCCTACGGCAGCTTCAACAACCGGCTGATGAAGGCCGAGCAGAACGAAACGTGCCTGGGGTTGAGCGTCTTGAGGTCCACGACGTGGTACTATTACACGCAGGGCGGGAACGTGGAACGAGTTGTCACCACGGAGGAGCCGGAATGCGGCGGACAGCAAAACTCGGCAATCAGCGGCGGCGAGTTGGAGAGTAGCACAGCCGCCCCGGCTGTGGATGATAGCGAGGGCAGTGTTGGCACAACAGTGGATGAATCTCCCTCTCCCTTCCTGGGAGAGGGGTGGGGTGAGGGCGGCGGCGAGGCCGCCGCTTTCGGTCCTGGCGGTCCCGGCGGCGGGGGCGGCGGTGCGGGCTGCACCGACCCGCAGAAGAAGTACACGGCCACGCGCTTTGAGTACGCCAAGAACGGCGCGACGGTCACGTACGTGCTGGGTGAGCAATGGTGTTTGGCCGATGGTGCAAGCTGCCCGGAGAACTACAAAATCCTCTGGGCGCGGGAGTTCCGGTATGACGGCTCGCGAGCGCGGTACATGAGCCGCAAGCTCGACCCGATCGCGTTGCAGCAGACAGGCGCTCCCGTCGATCTCGGAACGACCTGGTCTGATTACGACGGCGACGAGACCTACGGCGACTTCACGGTGACCGGGACGACGGTCACGAACACGGACAGTTACCAGCCCGGTCTATGGCGGCGGATGAAGGTCGGAACGAACTTTGTGCCGGAGTACCTGCACAACGACCACCTCGGCACGTTGCGTCAAACGACTGGAACCACTGGCACTGCTGGTGCATCGCGGGTGTTCACAGCCTTTGGTGAACGGATCAGCGGCACAAACGACCGCTTCGGCTACGTCGGAGCGTGGGGGTATCAAGCGCACTCCATCGCCGAATCGACGAACCCCGATGGCGCGTTCCCCTATCTGCACGTCGGTGCGAGATACTACGACCCATCAAGTGGCCGCTTCCTCCAACGCGATCCAATCGGCATTCGCGGCGGGTTGAATGTGTATGCATACGCCGGAGTGGATCCCTCTGGTCTAGCTGCTCTCCAGGTCGGAATTGGCGGATCCATTATCCTCCCCGGTTGGATTGGCGCAATCTCCGCAGTGGGCGTCGGAGATGTTTCCATCTTTATCGACGACAATGGCAACGTTGGCATTGGGATCACCGTTGGAGTCGGACCAGGGATCGGCGGGTACGTCGGCGGAGGAGTCGTCGTGGGAGGATACTCCGGGACAGTGGGCGGACTCGCGGGACCGTCTGGGGAAATCGGAGTCGATGTCGGAATCGGCCCGGTGACGGGATCAGTCTCTGGCGTTCTAGGACCCGGCTACAGTGGGCTACAGATTGGAGCTGGGGGGATAGGGCTTGGTGCGGGGGGACGAGCGACCGGCAATTTTACCGGAATGTTATGGGGCAACCCGTTTAATTGGGCGCGCAACGCCGCGATGCAATGTGCTCTTGACCTGGTGATAAACTGATCGCGATTTGCGGGGGTAACATACTTGGCGCCAACCGAAGGAAACGACCCTAGTCGGGTACAGCGCGAGCTGCTTAGGATCCGCTCGCGCCAGTACCTTACAGCCAGTTTGCTTTTCCTGTGGCTTGCGGGCACTTTGCTAGTAGGGTCTGTTTTCGACAGCGCTTGGGTAGGACCTCTATGGATTTTTGGCGGAGGGATCGTGTGCGTTTGGAGCCTGACACGATGGACCGGCGCCTGGTGTCCGCGATGCGGGAAACGCTTTTTCTTTGACGATAAACGCAGTTTTGCGAACACGTATGTGCGCCGCTGTATGAATTGCGGGCTTCCGTTGCACGGCTGAATCAGGACGCGGCGGAGTACCACTGTCGTGAAAATGACCAATCGTTTGTGTGCCACTGCTGTGTCAGCAGTGCATCAGGTCGCCGAGCCGGTATTCGGCCCGAATAGGAACGGAGTCGTGGAATCATGAGTTGGGGCGGACAAGTATCGGCCGATCGTGACGCCAACGGGATTGTTGTGTTCGGGGGGACGGCGAGCACGGCGCTAGCGGACAAGGTCTGCGGCTATCTGGAACTGAAGCGCGGGCGCGCGACCGTCGGCCGGTTCCCCGACAATGAAACTCTGGTGAAGCTGGAGGAGGATGTTCGCGGCAAGGACTGTTTTGTCGTTCAATCGACGTGCCCGCCGGTCAATGAGAATTTGATGGAGTTGCTTATTTTCATCGATTGCTTGCGCCGGGCGAGTGCGAAGCGGATCACGGCGGTCATCCCGTATTACGGATACGCGCGGCAGGATCGTAAAGCGGAGGGTCGCACGCCGATCACGGCCAAGCTGGTCGCCAACATGTTGACCAAGGCCGGTCTTAACCGGGTGGTGGCGATGAACCTCCATGCCGATCAGATTCAGGGCTTCTTTGATATTCCGGTGGACCATCTCACGGCTGCGCCGGTCCTGGCAAAACACTTTCTGGATCGACATTTAAGCGACGTGGTACTCGTGTCCCCGGACGTGGGGAACATCAAGTTCGGGAGCGATTTCGCGTCTCGAATCGGCGGAGAACTTGCAGTCATTCACAAGCGTCGGCTGACGGGGGATACGATCGCGGCGGTGACGATCGTGGGAAATGTGAGAGGCAAGACGGTGATGATGTTCGATGATATGATCACCACGGCGGGCACGGTGACCGAGGCCGCCAAGCTGGTTCGCCAGCACGGGGCGGCGGCCATCTACGTTGCGGCGACCCACGCGGTTTTCGCCGGACCGGCCCTCGATCGTCTGGAGGCGGCGCAACTCAACGAAATCGTGGTGACGGATACGATCCCGGCCGAGGCCGAGGCGTTGAAGCGATTGCCGAATTTGACGGTGCTTTCGGTATCGAGCCTGGTGGGCGAGGCGATTCGGCGTATTCATGAGCACCGGTCCGTCAGTGCGTTATTTTGTTAGGGGTTAATCGGAGAATCGAAACAGACTATGGAAGCAACGACTATTAAGGCTGAACCCCGGACGACGTCCGGAACCAGGACTTCGCGGGCCATGCGCGCTACGGGGCGGCTGCCGGCGATCATCTATGGGCACGGCGAAGCGCCTGAGTCGGTGTCTTTGGCGCACCACGAGGTGGAAGTCGCCCTGGCCCACGGAGCGCGGACGTTGCAGGTGGAATTGAACGGCACGGTCAAGCCGTACCTCATCAAGGCAGCCCAGTACGACCATCTGGCGACAAACCTGGTCCATCTGGACCTTGCGCGGGTGGATCTGCATGAGCGTGTAAAGGTACGGGTGGGCATTGAGCCGCGGGGCATCGCCAAGGGGATTCACGATGGCGGCGTCCTCGACCAGCAAATGGCGCAGATCGAAGTAGAGTGCGTGGTGACGGAGATACCGGGCACTTTGCACCCTTTGGTGACCCATTTGGCCCTCGGCGACTCACTTTTGGTGAAGGACTTGCAGCTACCGCCGGGCGTTGTGGCGCTGGCCGATCCCAATGAGCGGATTGCGACGGTGCGTCTACTGGCGGCTGAGGTCGTCGCCCCGGTCGCTCCGATCGAGGGTGAAGCGGCCGCTACGGCTGAGCCGGAACGCATTGGACGAATCAAGAAGGAAGAGCCCGTAGAAGGAGCGGAAGAGAAGAAAGAAAAGAAGTAGCGGTCTGGTGGGAGGCAAGCCAATTGCCAATTGCCAAATCTCGAAAAACGAAACTGGTGACGGTGGCGATGGTGATGCTTTGTCGTGAAATTGATCGTTGGTCTGGGAAATGCTGGGCCGGAGTACGCCGGAACTCGACACAACATTGGGTTTGAGGTCGTTGACGTGCTGGCAGGGCGCTGGGGCATCAGCCTTGCGGCGGAGAAGTTTCACGCGTGTTTCGGACAAGGTGACGTCTGCGGCGAGCGGGTAACTCTGTTGAAGCCGACGACGCTAATGAACCGTAGCGGCCAGGCGGTGGTCGCTGCCGGGCGGTTCTACAGGCTGGACCTCGCGGATTTGTTGGTGATCGCCGACGACTTGGCCTTGCCCGTGGGGCGCTTGAGGATGCGGGCCGGGGGATCGTCCGGCAGCCACAAGGGGTTGCAGGACATCATCGACCGGGTCGCCGACGACGAGTGGTGTCGGTTGCGGATCGGGATCGGCGAGGCGATCGGCGATGCCGCCGGATATGTGCTTGGCCGGCTCGATAAGACCGAGTGGGAGTTAATGGGGCGGGCGACGCAGCGGGCCGCCGAGGCCGTGGAGTGTTGGATTGAAAGCGGCGCGGAGTTGACCATGACCCGTTTTAATTCTGACCCTCCGGCGCAGCAGCGGGGGATGTGAGCGGGCCGGAGTGTGTGACGTAGAATAGGAGATGATAGACGTTGAACCAATATGAAGCGATGTTCCTATTTGACCCGACGTTCGGGGCGACCTTTGAGAATTGCGAAGCCGAAATCCGCCGCTTGATGACCCGCGCCGAGGCGGAGATTCTACTCTGCCAGCGGTGGGACGAGCGGCGGCTTGCGTATAAGATCAAGGGCCGAAAACGCGGGGTGTACGTGCTGGTGTATTTCAAGGCGCCGACCGACAAGATCGCTCCGCTGGAGCGCGACGCACAGCTTTCGGAACAGATCCTCCGACTGCTGGTGCTGCGGGCCGACGGTCTGACGCTGGAGATGATGCAACAGGCGGCCGCTGCTCGCGCCGAGATTCCGGAATCGGAGCGCGGCGACGGCGACAACTACGGTGACCGCGGGCCGTCGAAGAACCGCTATCCCGATAGCCGTGACCGTGGGGCGGTCGATGCCGAACATGCGGCCCCCAAACGACGAAAGGGCCCGCCGAGACAAGCCGACGAGGCCGTGAGCGAGGCGGGGGCGAAGGGCGCCGAGTGAAAAGTCAAAATGCCGAAAAATCAAAATGTCAAAATGAGGCGCGAATAGGAGATCGGAGGATGCGACGTGGCGAGCTTTAATAAGATCATCCTGGTCGGCAACTTGACGCGCGATCCGCAACTCAGCTACACACCCGCCAACACGGCGGTGTGCAAATTTGGGATCGCCACCAACCACAAATGGAAGGACCGCGACGGAAACGCCCGCGAGGAGGTTTGTTTCGTCGATTGCACCGTTTTCGGCAAGGCAGGGGAGACGTTCAACCAATACATGACCAAGGGTCGCTCGGTGTTGGTGGAGGGGCGGCTGAAGCTCGACCAATGGACGACGCCGGAGGGCGACAAGCGCAGCAAACACGAAGTCATCGTGGACAATTTTACGTTCCTGGGCGGCGGTCGGGGCGGAGACGCCGGCGGACGCGCTGGAGACGCGAACGCGGCCGTACCGGCGGCGGCAGGGGTGAGTGGAAGCGCATACGACGCGTCGCCCGCGACCGGCGACGAGATACCGTTTTAGGAGCAACCGGCAAAGAAGATTCCCTAAGCCGCGGCCTTCAGGCCGCGCAACCGGTCGCGCAGGCTGAAGACCGCGGCTCTGGATCGACAGGAGTTCGAGTGGATCAGATATGAAACTACTATTGTGCAAAAACGTTCATAACCTGGGCATCGTTGGAGACACGGTGAACGTCTCCGCGGGATACGCGAGGAATTATCTGTTGCCCCAACGGCTTGCCACCGAGCCGACAGAGGTCAACGTTCGTCGGCTGGCGGAGGCGCGGAAGGTCGCCGAGCTTGAGGTTGCCCGCGAGCGGGCGCGGATGGAGGAAGCGGCCAAGCGGCTGGTGGGATTAGAAATCACGGTCGCGGCGCGGGCCAACGAGGAAGGCGTTCTCTACGGATCGGTCGGGCGACGAGAGATCGTCGCGGCCTTGGCCGAAGAAGGTCACGTCGTCCTGCCCGAACATATCGCTTTGCAGACCCCGATCCGCCGCATCGACACGGTGGAGGTTGAGGTACGGTTCGCCAGCGATATTCGTAGTCTGATTAAGGTGTGGGTGGTTCGCGAGAAGAGCGGCGAGGGAGGCGAAGCGGACCCCGGCACGGCGGGGGACGAAGTCGGCAAGGAGGCCGGCGCCGATGACCACGCTTACGACGAATAGCAGCGCTACAACGGTACGATCGGAGCGAGTTCCGCCGCAGGACCTGGACGCGGAAATGGCCCTGCTCGGCTCCATGATGATGAGCCGGGACGCCATCGCAGAGGTCATCCCCGTCATCGGGCGTATCGACAGCCCTTGGTTTTACCTCCCCGTGCATCAAAAACTCTTCGAGGTTTTGATCGACCTCTACGACGATCCCACCAAGGCGATCGACCTGATCGTCGTGTCCGACGAACTACGCCGCCGCGAGATGCTGGAGTTCGTGGGCGGGCAGGAGTACATGATCCAGCTCGCCGAGAGCTTCGCGGAATGGGCCAATGCCGAGCACTACGCCAAAATCGTTCGCGACAAAGGAATGCTCCGCGACCTGATCCGCTGCACCTCGCAAATCGCCGACAACGCCTATGCCGCCGTCGATGACGCTCGGGAAATCCTCGACGTCGCCGAGCAGAAAATCTTCGCCGTGACCGAGCGCCGCGTCAGCGGACACGCCGTCGAAATTCGCGAGGAGATGCGTCGGCTGGCGACGATGCTGGAGAGCCGCGACGAGGGCGTTTGTACGGGCGTTCCGACGGGGTTCACCCAGCTAAACGAGTATACGGGTGGGTTTCAGCCGGGCGATCTGATCGTGGTGGCCGGTCGGCCTTCGATGGGCAAGACGGCCTTGGGGCTGACCATCGCCCAGCATCTCGCCCTCGAGCATCGCTACCCGGTGCTGTTCTTCTCGATGGAAATGAGCAGCGCCCAGATCGCCCAGCGCTTGGTGTGTGCGTACGGGCACGGGATCGACGCCCAAAAACTGCGGCGGCGGATGCTCTCTGAGGAGGAGATTAACTATCTGTTAACTCACGTTTGCCCGGACTTCGAGACCGCGCCGCTCTTTATCGACGACACCCCGGCGATGAGCACGATGGAGCTGCGTTCCAAGGCCCGGCGACTCAAGCAGCGGCACGGAATCAAGGCCGTCTTCGTCGACTACCTCCAGCTCATGCACACGCCGAAGGCGGAGAACAGGCAGGTGGAAATCGCCGGCATTAGTCGCGGGTTGAAGAGCCTCGGCCGAGAGCTAAATATTCCCGTGATCGCCATGGCCCAGCTCAATCGCATGCCGGAGGGTCGCAGCGACAAGCGTCCCCTGATGAGCGATTTGCGGGAATCCGGGGCGATTGAGCAGGACGCCGATGTCGTGCTGCTCATTCACCGCGAGGAGTACTATAAGCCGGAAGACGAAACGGTGAAGGGACTTGCAGACTTAATCATCGCCAAGCAGCGAAATGGACCGGTTGGAGACATCAAGTTGCAGTTCGATAGGCGTCTGACGCGATTCCGGACCCTATCAGTCGAGCGGGAACCGGAGCCGCTCCGCATCGCTCACGACTTCGTACCGTTCTAGTCCGAGCCGCGGGCTTGATTTTGTCGCCCTTGGGGTTATCGTTCTCCAATCTTTGGCGCGGGAATCGCACAGTAGCCGATCTGTGATGGGAAACGGAAAAGTAGTTTTTTGGACGGCCTGTCTGGCCCTGCCCAGGGTACTATTCGCCCAGGAGCAGGCCGCGCAAAACATTGTCTCCGTCGAATTCACCGGCCTCCATCGAACCACGGCTTCGTTCGCCCAGGATATCGTTCGCCTCCGACCGGGCGACCAATCGGACAAGGCCGCCTTGGATGAAGCCGTAGCTCGATTGATTCGCACGGGTCGCTTTCAGACAGTCAGCTACAAGCTCGACGAGCAGCCCGACGGCGTGCGGGTGGTCTTCGAAGTGCACGAACGTACGATCGTGTCGACCATCGACTTTGAGGGAAACCGTAAGTTCCGCGCTGGACAACTGAAGGATTCCGTCACCCAAAAAATCGGCGAAGTCGTCGATTGGTTCGCGGTCCGCGACGGCCGGGAGTCGATCATCGCCAAGTACCGCGAAGCCGGTTACGGCGATGTCACCGTCACCTACGACCAAGTTCGCGTTGAACGCACGGGTGAGTTGGTCTATACGATTCAGGAAGGCGCGTGCGTCCGCATCCGTAAGATTCTCTTTGAGGGCAACGTCAACATTCCCGATGGCGAACTCAAGAAAGAACTGGAAACGAAAACCGCGTTTTGGTTCATACGCACAGGCGCTTTCGACTCGGACCTGGTGGACGGCGATGTGGCCCGTGTACAAAACTACTATCGCGACCAAGGGTTTCTCGACGCGAAGGCGGCCTATCGCAAGGAGCTTAGTGCGGACGGAGCGGACTTGACGCTCGTCTTCACGATCGAGGAGGGGACGCGTTATGCGATCGAGGATATCCAAATCCACGGGAACGCTGCGCTCGGCACGGAAGAACTCGCTTCGTTGCTCGTGTCGCATGTGGGTAAAACCGTCAAGCGCCCGCAGATCGACGCGGATGTAAAAGCCGTCCACGAGCGTTACGGAACGCTCGGGTATATCGATGCCAAGGTCCGCGCCGTCCGCGTCTTTTCCGACAATCCAGGATTTGTCCGCATCACCATCGAAATCGAGGAAGGCGGGCAGTTCCGCGTCGGCCGTGTCGCGGTGCGAGGCAACGCCCGCACCAAGGACAAGGTGGTCCGACGGGCGCTCAATCTCTATCCGCCCGACGATCTGTTCAGCTTGACGGAGGCGAAAGAGGCCGAAAAACGGCTGACCGAATCGCGGATTTTCAGTTCTGCCCGCGTGTTGCCGGTGGGTGACGCCCCCGGTGTCCGTGATGCTGTGATCGACGTTGTGGAAGCGGAAAAGGCGGGCGATTTTCTGTTCGGAGTCGGGGTCACGAGCAACAGCGGATTGGTCGGCTCGATCGTCCTAGACCTGCAAAACTTTGACTTCTTTGACCGGCCTCGGAGTTGGGCCGAGTTCTTCAAACTCCGTTCATTCTTTGGCGGCGGTCAGAGGTTGCGCATCGAGCTTCAACCCGGAACGGAGGTGAGCCGCTTTCGCATCGATTTCACCGAGCCATACCTGTTTGACAAGCCGCTGCGCTTCGACGCGAGCCTATACTTGTTCGAGCGAAGTCGAGACGGATACCAAGAACGTCGAATCGGCCAAAGCCCCAGCCTTGGAAAGCGATTTGAGCGCGGACGCCTGCAAGGCTGGACGGGCGAAATCGCATTCCGATCGGAATCGGTCACCGTGGACGATGTTGATCTCTTCGCCTCCAACGAAATTCGTGACGACGAGGGAGACAATCTCCTCACCGCCGTAAAGGCGTCGCTCGTTCGGGACCGCACGGACAACCGATTCGTCCCCACCAAGGGCGACCGCCTCCGCCTTAGCTATGAGCAGATCGGACTCCTCGGCGGCGATTACAGTTTTGGGAAGTTCACCACCGGGTACAACTGGTACAAGACCCTGGCCGTCGACCGCCAAGAACGAAAAAACGTCTTGCAGCTTCGCGCCGAGAGTGGGGCGATCGTGGGCGACGCGCCCGTCTTTGAGCGTTTCTACGCCGGCGGAACGGGCTCGGTCCGCGGATTCGAATTCCGCGGCATCGGCGAACGCGACGGCATCGACGACAACAACGTCGGGGGCGACTACTTGATCTTAATGGGAGCGGAATACAGCTATCCGTTGTACGGCGACAACCTACGCGGACACGTTTTCCTGGACACCGGCACCGCCGGCGCGGGAGCGTATCGCGCCGCCGTGGGGACCGGCGTACGGCTGACCATTAATGTGTTTGGCCCCTTGCCGCTGGAGTTCAATCTGGCTTTCCCGGTTTCCAGCGGCGACGGCGACGACGAGCAAGTATTCAGCTTCCTCGTGGGCAGTATTTTCTAATCACCCGCCCGCTCTCTTACGGTCGCGGCCCTGAGCGGTTACGATTCCGGTTTGGCACGGCATGAATTGACGAGGAATCACGGTTGCGAGGAAAGCTCAATGACACGAAAACTGGGTGGCACGATTGCGTGTGCGATATCGTTGCTAATGGCGGTCGGGCCTCAGTTGGCACGAGGTTCGTCCAAGGTCGCGGTGGTGAACGTGGGATTGGCGTCTGAAAAGTATGCCAAGACCGCCGACCTGGAGTCCCAGTTCGACGCGGTGCGCCGCAAGTTAAACCAAGAGCGCGACTCGATGAAGGAGAAAATCGAGCGGGCCAACCGTTCCCTGCAAGAGGAGCTTAAACCCGGAACCGATGAGTTTCGAGCGCGGCGCAAGCAATTGGTCCTCATGGAGGCGGAGCTACAGTGGTTCGTCGAATCGGAAGGCCAGAAAGTGGAGAGGGGACTCGCCGAATCGTTGCGGAGCATTTTCACCGATATCCAGGCCGCGGTCCGCGAAGTGGCCCAGGAAAAGGGCGTCGAAATCGTATTGGCTAGCGACCAATTGCCTGCCGAGACGCCCGATTCCCCTACCCAGGTTCGGCAACACATCTTGCTGCAAAAGGTGCTTTTCTGGGCGCCGAGTCTGGATCTGACCACGGAAGTCATTTCCAAGCTGAATGCCCGTTACCAAGCCGCCGCTCCCTCCGCCGGACCGATCACCATCGACTCCGCGCAGATCAAACCCAAGGAGCCGCCCCCACTCTCGCCGCCCAAGAAGCCGTGAGTCGCCATGAGCCGTAAGTACACACTCGGACAACTCGCGGATATCGTCGGCGGAAAAGTTCGCGGCGACGCAGCGGTCGTTATTCAAGGCGTCGCGGACGTTTCCGAAGCCGGGCCCCAGGACGCGACCTGGGTCAACCGCGAGAAGTATGCCGAGAAGCTCACGAGCAGTCGGGCCGGCGCGGTCCTGGTCCCCGCTGACTTTGCCGCAACGCCGATGCCGGCCATCCTGTGCGTAAAGATCGAGCGGTCAGTGGCGAAGCTGCTTGGGGCGTTCGCATTGCCGGTGTCGCGGCCGGACCCAGGCATTCATCCGTCGGCCGTCATTCACTCCAGCGCCCGGATCGGGGCGAATCCGTCCATCGGTCCGTATGTGGTCATCGATGCCGATGTCCGCATTGGGGCATCCTGTGTGGTCCACGCCGGAACGTTCATCGGGCGGGGCACGACCATCGGCGACGATTGCCTACTCTGGCCCAATGTGGTAATCCGAGACGGGTGCCGCCTCGGCCATCGGGTCATCATCCATCCCAATTCGGTCATCGGCGGCGACGGGTTCGGTTACTACTTCGACGAGGGTCGGCACAACAAGATTCCCCATGTCGGCGGTGTGATTTTGGAGGACGACGTTGAAATCGGCTCCTGCACCTGCGTCGATCGCTCGAAATTCGGATACACGGTAGTGGGGGCGGGCACGAAGATTGATAATCAAGTCCAGGTGGCGCATAATGTACGTATCGGGAAGCACTGCGTCCTGGTGGGCCAGGCCGGCTTGGCCGGCAGCACGCGGACCGGCGATTACTGCGTCTTTGGCGCCCGAGCGTGTGCGTTGGACAACCTGGCCATCGGCAATCGCGTTACGTTGGCGGGTTTTTCGGTTGCGGACAAGGACATTCCCGATGGGCTGATGGTTTCGGGTTTTCCGGCGCGCGACCATCGCGAGGAGCTGCGCGAGCGTGCACTCGTTCGGCGGTTGCCCAAGCTCGCCGAGCAGCTCAAGGAACTCATCCATCGGGTGGAGCAGCTTGAGGCCTCAACACACCATCACCCGTGACGTGGAACTCGAAGGACGCGGGCTGTTCACCGGCGAGACTGTTTCCATGCGCGTGCGTCCCGGTGCCCCCAACACCGGCATCTGGTTCGTCCGAACCGATCAGTCGCCGCCGATTTCCATCGCCGCCGACGTCGAAAACGTCTCCAAGCGGTCGCGAAGGACTTCGCTTCGCAACGGAATGGTGGCGATCGAGACCGTAGAGCATTGCCTCAGCGCTTGCGCCGGCTTAAACGTCGATAACCTGCAAATCGAGTTGAACGGCAACGAACTTCCGGGGCTTGACGGAAGCTGCCTCGCGTTCGTGGAGCAACTTCGATCGGCCGGCATCTGTGAGCAAGATGCGCTCCAGGAGCATTACGTCGTGCGGGACGTGGTCCGCGTCGTCGAGGGTGACTGCGAGCTAGTGGCCCTTCCTCCACTCGACCCCAAGTCTGAAACACTCGAAGTGGCCTACGATTTGGACTACGGCTCGACCGGACCGATCGGGCGGCAGCTATATCGCGTCGTGGTGACGCCGGAGAGTTTCGAGGCCAACATCGCCCCGGCGCGGACCTTCGTACTCGAACGCGAGGCCGCGGAGCTGCGCAACGCCGGACTGGGATCGCATCTCGGCTATCAGGACATTGTGGTCTTTGGCGAAAACGGGCCGATCGAGAATCCCCTGCGCTTCCCGGACGAATGCGTGCGCCACAAAATCCTCGATCTTGTCGGTGACATGGCCTTGTTCGGCCGGCCGATCGTGGGGCGAATCTACGCCCGGAAAAGCGGCCATTCGCTCAACCACTCTCTCGTCCGCGCCCTTCGTGAACAGTATGAAGTCTGCAAGCGCGAGGAGTTCCTCCATCAGCGGCCGGTGATCGACATCCACCAGGTCCAGCGCATTTTGCCGCATCGATATCCGTTCTTGATGATCGACCGGATCATCGAGATCGAAGGATCGCGGCGGGTAGTGGGTTTGAAGAACGTGACCATCAACGAAGCTTTCTTTCAGGGCCACTATCCCGGCGACCCCATCATGCCTGGCGTACTCATCATTGAGGCCCTCGCCCAGATCGGCGGAGTCCTTCTCAGTCAAAAGCTGGAGCACAAAGGCAAGGTCGCGGTCCTGCTAAGTCTTGACAAAGTCAAATTCCGCCGTGCCGTTCGTCCCGGCGATCAGTTGATCTTGGAAGCACAGGCCCTGCGCGTCCGCTCCTCTACCGGGCACATCAAGGGCAGCGCCCGCGTGAGCGGCGATCTCGTCGCCGAGGCCGAAATCAAGTTTATCCTTACCGATGCGGAGGCACGGTGAATGCTGATCGGGTGGCTTCGAAGGGGTCTCTGGGGAATGGAGTTCTCGCGATACATTTGCGAGAACTATTACGAAGCGGGCTGGTGCTGCTGATTGGGAATCGGTAATAGCGGCGAGCGAACCAGGCGGGACATGGCCACAGGCTGCCCGAGTCGCAGGGAAACGACCCGTTTGAGCCATTTGGGGCCATTCCGTTGAGTTGCTGAACTCTGTTTTGTCGGCTTTAACGTTACGGTGCACTAATGCGGTTGAAGCTTAAGACATCAGGGGTTGGGCGTGAAGGTGTTTTCGATTGAATGCAAAAAGACAGCCTTTTCAGACTAGAGAAATACGCTATTTTCGTGTAGAGATGTAGATATAGGGCTGATGACGGGCACTGGAAGATCTCTCATGTTGTCGCTCACGAGTGAGTATTCCCTTCGGGCCATGATCTGTTTGGCACGGCAGCCTAACGCTCAGCCGGTTTCGGGGCAGCGCGTCGCCGACCAGGCAGCTATCCCACGGAAATACCTTTCGAAAATTCTGGGCGACCTGGTTCGCGCCGGCATCTTGGAAGGAACTCGGGGCCGACACGGCGGATTCAAATTGTCACGAACGCCGCAAAGCATCCGCTTAAATGAGGTGTTGGCCTTGTTCGAACCTGCCCTTGCCAATCGGCGTCCGTGCCCATTCGGAAACGTGGTTTGCAATGATGAGGTTCCGTGCGCGGGGCACGAAAGATGGAAGGTGGTTCGGGAAGCGTATCAAGGGTTTCTTCAGGAGACGACCATCTACGATGTGGCGGTGAAAAGCGAGGACTGCAAAAACCGCGCGGAGACAAGAAAAAGCAAAGGGAAATTGCGATGAGGAGCATCATTCGGCGTTCGGCGGCATGGAGTCGACGGGCCCCAGGGCCGGCGGTTTTCACGGCCTCCGTTCTCGTCTTGGCGGCGTACTCGGAAAAGATCATCCCAATGCTGACTACGACCCGAGCGACGGCGGGCACCGGCGGCGGAAGCACGCCCTAAGCGCAACCGGCAGCAACGGATCGGACGCGTTGCGAGTCCTATGCGGCAGTGCTCGACGGCGATTCCATCAAACCAAAAACATCCATAAGATGGGACCGGGGCGGCGCCGCCGTCGCTCGGAATTCCAACCGACCCAGTGGAGCATCAATGGAGACGCGTATGCAAAACTCGGAAACTCCCTCCGGCATCCTGCGGGCCGAGCACCAAACCATCTTGCGAGTCGTCGAAATTCTTCGTCGACTCGTCGCGCGGTCGCGAGAAGGCCGCGGCTTTGAGCGCGCCGCGCTCGCCCGGTGTGTCGAGTTTTTTAGGGCCTTCGCCGACGCTTGCCATCATGCGAAGGAGGAAGACCTGTTGTTCCCTGTGTTGGAGTCTCGCGGAATCCCCCGGGAAGGCGGACCGATCGGCGTTATGCTCTACGAGCACTCGCTCGCCCGGGAGCACACACGCGACATGGGTGAAGCGCTCGACGCCGAGCAGCGCGGCGAGGCATCCGCCGTCGCTCGGTTTCATGAGGCCGCCGATCGTTACATCAGTCTACTCACCCAGCACATCTTCAAGGAGAACGAAGTTCTCTTCAACATGGGTGACAGAGTTATGACACCAGGAGACCAGCAATCGCTGTGTGAGCGCTTCTGCGAGACCGGATGCCGAAGCTTCGGCGGGAAGTCGCGCGCCCAACTCGAGCAGCTGGCCGACGACCTGGAGTCCCAGTGGGAGCATGCCTGGCCTCACAAACACGCTATCGCACCGAGGCGGATGGTTTAGTGGGCGGCGTGTTCGAGCGAACCGAAGGCGAGCGCCGGCAAGCAATCGGACGCCCGGCCGCACAACGGACGGATGGTTATGACGGATCATGGGAGCATGGGCGCGGACCTCCCGGTGGTGGCGGGAATCCTCATCGGTGGAGCTAGCCGTCGAATGGGCTGTCCGAAGGCCTTGCTGCCGATGCCCGGCGGCCAGACCATGCTCGAACACGTTGTCGGCATCGCTTCCGGCGTGCTCGATCGCGTCGTACTCTTGGGGAGCGGAGTACATCTGCCGGACAAGCTTCGTACCTGGCCCCGACTGCCGGACGCGGAACCCGTCCGAGGCCCGTTGTCGGGCCTTTGCTCGCTGCTTCAGTTTGCAGTGCCGGGCTGGGCGATGCTGCTCTCCTGTGATCTGCCATTATTGTCCTCCTCTGTCCTGCATCGCCTTCTCGCCGCCGCTTCTCCGGATGCCGATGTCGTGGCCTTCGCTCCCGACCCCGCTGCCCGCAACTTCCACCCTTGTTGTACGCTCTACCACACGCGGCTTGCACCCGTCGCGCTTGTCGAGCTGCGAACCGGCTCGGCGAGCCTGCACGATCTCCTCATTCGATCTCGCTTCGTCGCCCTTCAACCCACCCGTTGCGAGGAGGAGGCATTGACCAACGTCAACACGCGGGTCGAGTTCGATGCCGCTCTGGGGAACGTCGTAGACGGTTGCCGGAATCGTCCTCTCCACGCCGAATAAACGTGCGGAATCGCATCGTCCGTTGGCGGAGGCTTGATCTGTGACGAGTACCCGGTCGGGCAGTAAACTCTAACCTTATGAGCAGTTCCCTTGAGGCCGGTCTGCGCGTTTCTCTCGTGGCCATCGCGATCAACGCGGTCCTCGCGACGGTTAAGCTCGTCGCCGGCTTACTCGGCAATTCCTACGCGTTGACTGCCGATGCGATAGAATCGTTTGCCGACATCGGGAGTTCCGCGCTGGTTTGGGGTGGGCTGACCATTTCCGCTCGTCCACCCGATCAAAACCATCCCTACGGCCACGGAAAAGCGGAGGCGTTGGCCGCGCTGGTTGTGGCCCTGATGCTATTCGGCGCCGGCGTCGGCATTGCGGTACAGGCCATACGTGAAATCGTTACGCCGCACAACGTACCGGCTGCGTTCACGCTGTACGTGCTGGTGGCGGTGGTCGCGGTCAAAGAGACAATGTATCGCATGGCTTCGGCGGTCGGAGGTCGCCTCGGCAGCACCGCGGTCTTGGCTGACGCATGGCACCACCGCTCGGATGCGATCACCTCGCTGGTCGCGGGAGTCGGCATTGCGATCGCCGTGTGCGGCGGACCGGGATACGCGCCTGCGGACGATTGGGCCGCCCTCGCCGCCTCGGGCGTGATCTTCTACAACGGCGGCCGATTCGTCCGCCGGGCTGTGGACGAACTCATGGACATCCGCCCGGCGGAAGATGTCCTCGCCGGCGCGGGGCGCGTCGCTCGCGGCGTACCCGGGATTGATGCAGTGGAGAAAATCCTGGCGCGCAAGATGGGAACGACGTATTTACTGGACATGCACGTGGAAGTTGATGCATCCATGAGCGTCCGCGACGCCCATACCCTCGCTCACCGGGTCAAAGACGCCATTCGTGGCTCTAACCCCCGCATCGCGGACGTGCTCGTCCATGTGGAGCCAAACTCCCCAAGGGCCGAAGCTCCTTAGGGGCCCCGAAGCGAGCAACACCAATCGCCTACCGTCCACCCTTTCTTAACCGCCGGAAGTCGCGCCGCGGCGGCAGGGCAAGAATCCACCGCCATCCTCTCGTACGCCCATCAGCATCTTGGATTGAGGCGCGCGCTCGGCGTAGGCATACGCTGCTGGTCACGCCGAATGAAGCACAGATTGGGCGTTCGCAATCGTCGGCGAAGTAATTGAGACGCACGCCGGCGAGGCGACGCAACATGCGTAACCGGCCCAGATAAACAAGAGACCCACGAACTCGCAAACGTAAAGCCATTCCACGTAGCCGAATTTGGTCATGCCGCCGCCTATGGCCGGTAGAAGAGCGCCGAACGCGATCAGTGCATTCCCCCAAGCACGATTTGCAGTGCCGGACTTTTGGGCATACCGAATGGCGCTAAGCATGGCGCCGCCGATCAGGAAAAAGACGGCGTAAGTGTTGATGATCGGCGTAAAGTGGCGGATCCAGCCCCATCCGAGGACCTCCCCTCCGGGGCGGTGGACCTCCATAGCGTCAAGGTTGACCGGAGACAGAATCACCAGAATGGAAAAAAGGACAATGAAGGGAACTGTAATGGACGTAAGAATGTGGGCGGTGCGGCGGCTCAACAATAGGTAGACGGAGCCTTGGGCGAGAGGATATCCGCCGAGCAGTGCGCCGGCGATGTACCAGGCCTTGTTGAGCGAGGGAGAGTTTCCCATGAGCGTTACCAAGCTCTCTGTGGCCGTGCCGAGTCCGTAACAGGCAATCCCCCCTGCCCACCAAAGGAGGTGGGCGCCAGTCCCTTTTTGGCAATAACGCCGCAATAAGACGCCGCAGAAAATCGCAGAAAGGATAGTTGTTGCGATTGGAACATAGTGAACAAGTTCGGGACGCGTTGTAAGCTCGTTCATAACCGTACTCTTTCTTGAATCAGTAACCCGGTCGATGCGGGTAAGGAACTCGTGTTAGATAGATGTTGAACTCGGTCTCGCCCTCGGCGTGGATTTCCAGGCGGGCGGGCAACCGGCCCGCGCCGGTGTTTCGCTCGAAGATGCTCCGCGCGGCGCGCAGGTCGGTGCGTTTGTCCACCACTCCGTGGTGGGGATACTTGGGCCGACCCTGCGTTTCGCTGCCCTCGATCAGGTCCGCGATGATCGGGTAGGAGAAGGTCCACGGTCCGATGGAATCGCGATTGGGAGCACTGGGATTACTTGGGGTGTGGCGGCGGCCGCTGATCAAACGCAGCAGACGGCCGTCGAAGTTCACGTAATTGCTGACCACTGGATCGAGGGCGGACCCCGTGCCGTGGGGAGTCTTGTCGAAGGGCACGCCCTCCCCGATCTTGCCGGCCGTGCGGAACCAATAGGTCATCTTCCAGCCCTCCGGGCCGGCGGCCTCCGGGAACCCGCGGATGGCGCTCGGACACTTCCAACTGCCCGTGTTCACATAGGACATCAGCATGCGCCCGACGGACGACTTATGTTCCGGAGCAAAGGGATCGGCGTTGGGATCGCTGAGGTTTACGTCCTCCAGGAAGGGCACACGGTCATGGTTGGCGTATGCATACTGCAAAACGCCGGTCCAGATGCTTCGGAGGTTATTTCGACAAATGAGCTGCTTGGCCTGCTCGCGGGCCCGGCCCAGGGAAGGGAGTAAAATCGAAATAAGGATGGTGATGATGGAAGTCACCACCAACAACTCGATCAAAGTGAACGCGTGCCGAATTCGTTTTGTGGGGTTCATTATGGTCTCTCCGTGCTTGCTTCGATCCCTCCCTAATTGCCTCCACTGAACCGTTGTTGAAACCGGGCCACATCTTGCAAGTCCACGTCCCCGTCTTCGTCCAGGTCGAAGACGCATAGACAGCCGTCCGCGGACAAAACAACGCCGGGGCCTGGAGTGAGGTCGGGACCGTCCAAACAGTTTCGCATCTCCTTCCAGTCCATCCGGCCGCGACGCTCGTTGCCGTCCACGTCGCCGGACGGGACGAGGTCGATGGTCAGCGTTGGAGCGCGGGCGTCGGGATGCAGGGCGATGCCTTCCTTGGTGAAGAAGGTCGGAAAACCCGCCGGAGCCTGCTTGAACGTCGCGGTCAACGCGGTGACTGCGGCAAAGACCCGCCCAGAGCGAAGTTGCTCTTGAAAATAGCCCCGGATTCGCCCGTCGGAAAGTGTGAGATTGACGTCGAAATTCACAGGGAACGGCGCGGCCTGGTGCCCGCGCGTGTATCCGACCGGGACGCCGATCGACCAAGGAGTCGGGGTGAACTGATCTTTGACCGAGTCCTCGACGTGCACCTTCGCACCGTTGGCGTCGAAGACGAATGGGAAGGGGTCGCGTTCGGCAAAGGCCTGGTGGTCGCCGCCGACGTAGAAGCTGGTTTCGACCCAGTTGCCGTAGGTGTATTCCGGCCCGAAGCCCATGCCGAACAGTTCGAGCGGTTGACCCAGGTCGCTATCGTTGATCGGGTAGTCGAGGTCGGACCAGGGGTCGGTCGTAAGATCGACGTACCAGTCCGCGACCGGACAGATGGAACAGACGGCGCCTGTCAGCGTAACGCGGATCGAACGGATGTCGTAAGACTTGGTCGGCAAATCGGTGCAGACCTGATCGTCGGTGCGCCAGGCGATGAGGAAAATGCCGTCACGGTCGTTAAAGGTGTCAAAGTTGGGGTCGGCGGTGGAGCCGAAGCAAGAGGCCGTCCCCCGCCGACCGGGATTGGGATTAAAAGGGTAGTGCCAACGATCGTCACTTGGTGTATCGAAGACAATCTCCCCTGCCAGCGCCGCGGCGGCGCTCAGGACCACGGTCAGAACGGCACTCAGCCGCCGGGTCATGACAAGCCTACCCTTCGCGACGCCGCGCGACGGCCAAGGACGAACGCGCCGACGGCCAATAGGGCCAGCGAGGTCGGTTCAGGAACGATGCTGACGTTGTCGAGGTCGAAGTCGAACAAGACATCCAGCCCCGCCAGCGACGCCGGGGTCGAAACGCCGATCTGCATGTCACCGATGTTCCCGAACACCTGATTGTACGTGAACGGGCCTTCGAAAATCAGATTCGCGTTCGGCAGCGGCGCCGACAGGTCCGTCCAAATTCCGCTGGGCACCGGTACGAAGAACACGTTGTTCGCTCCTGGGAAGTTGGCCGGACTGGCGAAGCGCACGAAAAAGTTCAAGGGCACGCCGGAGTCCTGTCGAACGGTCGCGCTGAAGCCGGTCACGCCGTCGGCCACCCAGTTGCCGACGAATCTCCCACTGCTGGAGTTGAACTCGTCCTGGGCGCGGAACAGGACCAACGGGTCGGTCGCCTGGAGACCCGCGAAGCTGCCGGTCGTCGTAGCGAAGGCACTGCCGTCGAATCCGCCCGACGGACTCCAGTCCACCGGCGCGAGTTCCGGACGGTCGTACCAATTGGACGAGTTCTGGGTGAAGGTTTCCGTAAAGGGGACGGTCGCCGCCGCGGCGCGGTGCGCGACCGTGAGCGTGCTCGCCACGAACGCGGCGATCTGAATACTGGATATAGCGATCTTTCGGTACAAGACATCTCCTCCATTTCTTGTCGCCGGTGACGTTGAGTCACCGGCGTGTTCGCTTGAAAGCCCTTCCTCGCCCGACCGTCGTCGTAGCAGCCTCGTGGCGTGCGATGACAGCGGTGTGCCACAAGGGCATCCGGGGCGCAGAAAATCGAACCGTTAAAATCGAACCGACTGCAAAAGCGCGTGGAAAAACGGGTCGGCTAGGAGAGCGGAGGAGCGCGTGGCGCCAAAACTCCTGTGGAGACGAGCCAGCGAGGAGGCCTTAACGTATTCAAGTACGTTCGGCGGTGAGAATGGGCGTATGAGGCCGTCGGCGACGAAAGGGCGACCAAGTGGCGAACGATCAAGCCGCGAAGTCGCAGCATTGCTCGTCGCAGGCCGTCAAACTCCACCAGCGAGCCGATGAAAAGGACGACCCCAAGATGGACCGGGGAATACGACAGTTCACCCTCGATCACACGGTCCACCACGCTCACATGAAGCAGCGCGACGATCACCAGAGAGGAGATGGCGGAGCGCCAGCCGGGTCTGAGGCGCAGCCAAGACACGTCGGCGATCTTTAGAGCGAAGAAAACAGCCGAACCGATCAGGGCGAGGAAGCGGAACCCGCTTGAAAGCCACTCCCCGTCGACCGACATTCCTTCGAGAGCGACCCAAACGGAACGAATCGCCCCAACGTGGAAGACCAGGATGACGAGCCAAAAGGCCCGCTTGATCGTGGAGAGGGAAAACCAAGGGGGAGACCGCAGTATGGTCGAAGGCCGCCATGCCATGTTTGTGCTCCAGCCGGGGCGCACCACCACCGTCCCCGCCAGGGGCGCGCCCGGCCATGTTGCCGAGACGCTATCCCAGCTACGCCCTCATGTCAACCCCTAACAGGCCGGCGGCGGTCTGCGATTCCGCCCTCCCTGGGGCGGTAAAAAATACTGCAAGATTCATGCCGCCCAAACCGGTCGGACACGAATTATTATTCTCTAACTGACCGTAGGGCTAATTGGACCGGAGTCGGCTGTGAGGCGCGGCCGATGCCCGTCCCGCTATTCGCGCTGCTTCAACGGCACGTGTTCGTGAGTGCCTTTCTCCTTCATCTTGTCGTAATCGAAAGGGATCGAAGCGTCGACCGTCGGACTTTTCTCGTTGTGGCAGGTGAGACAAACGGCCTTGTCTGATTTCAGCATCCCGGCGGCGTACAACTCGTCGACCTTGTATTTGCGCTTGGACTTCATGATTTCCTCATGGATTGGGTTGTATTTCCCCGCGGGTCCGTGGCACATCTCGCAACCGACGCCCTCAAGGTGCTTGACTTTCTTAGCGGCCTCTTCGTCGGCCGGAATCTGATAGCCTCCCGGCTTGCCCAATCCAACCGTATGGCACGCTACGCAGGTTGCATCCTTGGTGTAGTCCTTCGCCGGATCGAGTTTGTGTTTGGTTTTTTCTTCGGCTTTGTTGCCTGGTTTCAAGGTCTCCAGCGCGGTCCCATGTCGTAGCTTTTCCCAGTCCTTGTATTGGGCAAGGTGGCACTTCTTGCATTTGGTCGAGCCGATGTATTCGGCGCCGGCGGCTTGGCCGACCACAACTGTGCCGGTCGCCGCGGTGGCCTCCATTAGGGGATTGCCCCCGGCTTCAGCCGACGACCGACCGGCTTGCCAAAAAACATAGACCCCAACGAGGGACAACATTCCAACCAAAATCGTGCTTCGAGTTTTCATTCTCACATCCTCGCACCTATTGACGTTACTAACCCGCGCCAATGCGCGCCCCGTGCCAACGGCGGCACACTGCCGTCGATAGTAATCGATCGCACCGCTCGATGCCATAGATAGACGTGGCAACATCGCATTTAACGGCGGGTCGGTTAGGGCTTCCTTGCCGTAGGGGGAAACCCGCAAAACCAAAACTTTCAATTTCCTTCTCGAATTTGGGAATGTGGGGATCCGTCTCCTATCTGCATCGTGGGGGAAGTTCGCAACAATGCCATGAATATTACCAAAATGGCATGGGGCTTGCCAGCCAAGTTGACGCCGGAGCTTACTCCGATTATTCGTAGGCGCCCGAGTGGGTCTGAATTCGCCGGCGCGTCGTGGATTCTCTTGATTGAGAATCTCTGGAGGCGAGCGACCCCCCGCAGGGTGATGATTCCTCGAAGGCGTGAAACGGATTAGTCGTATGAACGGGGCGTCGGTGAGTTTCCCGCTTTTAGTCGTGGGCCCGTAGCCAAGACAATGCAGCGAACGGTTTGGAATATCGTCGTTGTGGCGTTTGCGGCCGTTGCCGCGAAGTCTGCTCACACGATTGCAGGCCCCTTGGATTGCGCGGCGTGTCATGCGTCGCCGCAACAGCAACTTTCCGGTTCTGTGCATAGCAAGTTGCGTTGCCAGGAGTGTCACGGCGGGGCCGAATCGTACGCGGCTGCGCCCCTGCCGGAAAACATCAACCGCAGGCAGGGCGAGGGGCGGCCGTCCTTCGACCACGGGCCGTCCTTCACGGGGAAGTTGCCGCGAACTCAGATCCCCCATCTGTGCGGCGATTGCCATTCGGATGTGGCGCGCATGAACCCGTTCGGACTACGAACGGACCAGTTGGCCGGATATTGGACCAGCGGGCATGGAAAGGCCCTGAAGGAACGGGGCGAGAGCCGCGTGGCGGTCTGCGTGGATTGCCATGGCTCCCACGACGTTCTCAAGCCGACCGAGGCGACCAGCAAGACCAACCCTCTGCATGTACCGGACACCTGCGCGGGCTGCCATGCCGACGCCAAGCTGATGGCCGAGTTTGATCTGCCCGTCCAGATTGTGGACGAGTACCGCCAAAGCGTTCACGGCGACCTGCTGCTCGTGCGCCATGACGCGGGCGCGCCGACGTGCGCCACCTGCCACGGGAACCACGCAGCCGCTCCGCCCGGGTTTGCTTCGGTTGGTTCGGTCTGCGGGCAATGCCACCAACACGCCGCGCAGCATTTTGCGGACAGTATTCATGCGCAGCAGGATAGCTTTCACGGCTGCGTGCAGTGCCACGGAGGCGGTCCAACAGCCCATTTTCATCATATCGAGCGGATCACCAAGCCGGCGGGGGTCTTGATCCAGCGCTACGCGCACCTGCTCACCAGTGAACCCGCGCCAACCGCGGCGCGGGTCGCGGAGGCCCTCCATCCCGATCCGAAGGAGATCATGACGCGGGCGTTGCCGGGCTGCAACGATTGCCACGAGGAACTCGCGGCCGATGAGAGCTTGCAGAAGTTTTTTCAGCTGATCGACACGATCTCCGCTGCGGAACACAAGTACGTGCAGACCGCCGGTCAGCTCGACCGGGTCGCGCGGGGCGTGCTGCTCGTCGATCAACAACGCTTTAAGTTTGAAGAGGCCACCACCCACCTGATCGCCCTCGCCCCGCTCCAGCACGCATTAAACAACGATCTTGTCGCCGAAAAGGTCGGGGAACTCAACAAGGTTTGTGACGAAGTTCGTTCCGACCTGACGCGACTGGAGAACGGTCTGCGCCTGCGGCAACAGGCGCTCATTCCGATTTGGATCTTCGCCCTGGGATTCGCCGCCGTGCTCTACGCCAAATACAAGGCGCTGCGCGCCAAATACGTGACACCCATTCCTGGAGGCAAAGCGTAAATGTCCGCCTACGACCCACCGTCTTCACCCACCCGCCGCGGCTTCCTTGATTGGGTGATCGCCCTCTTTTCCGCAATCACCGCAGGGGCGCTGAGTATCCCCGGGTTAGTTTATCTCTGGCCCGCGGCTCGCGGAGGAAAGGCCGAGGACGTTGAGGTTGCGGGCGGAGCGAACATGAAGCAAGGCGAACACGCCCTTGTGCAGCTTCGCGGGAAAGCGGTCATCGTTCGCCGTGACCCTTCCGGCTTTCTCGCCTATTCCGCGGTTTGTACGCACTTGGGCTGTTTGGTGAAGTGGGAGGCCGCGCGACAGGAGTTTGTTTGCCCCTGCCATGCCGCAATCTTCGACGCCCGCGGTCGGGTGGTGTCTGGTCCGGCCCCGGCCCCATTGCCGGAATACAAGGTCAGGGAAATCAGCGGAAAGGTGTACGTCAGTTCCGCCTGATCAAATCCGGTCTGGGCAATGGGTTATGAATCCGAAGCATTCGATACAGACTTTCTTCGCGAGCCGGTTCGACACGGCGACGGCCGATGATTTCATCCATAAACAGGTCCACAAGCGATTACCCCCACACACCGGATGGCTTCACGTCTTCGGAAGTCTCTCCTTGTTGCTGTTCATCAGCCAAACCATCACCGGCATCCTATTGCTGATCTACTATCGTCCCACGCCGGACGAGGCCCACAAGTCCATCCAGTACATTACCGCCGAGGTCAACTTCGGATGGCTGTATCGCCAGATCCATGCTTGGGGTGCTTCTTTGATGATTTTGGCGGTCGTCCTGCACATGATCCGGACCTATTTTTGCGGGGCCTACAAGAAGCCCCGGGAGTTGACTTGGTTTACCGGGGTGCTCATCTTCCTTACCACCATCACTTTCGGCTTTACCGGCTATTTGCTGCCCTGGAACCAGATCGCATTCTGGGCGACGACGGTGGGTACGGAGTCGGCCAATAAGGTTCCGCTCGTCGGCGAGTGGCTGCGCTACTTCATCCGCGGCGGCGACGTGGTGACGGGTGAGACGCTGTCACGGTTTTTCGTCGTTCATGTCATCCTGTTGCCCTGGATTTTGACCGGATTGCTCGTCGTTCACCTCTTCCTGATGCGCGTGACCAACCTCGCCACGATGGAACCCGTCGGCGAAGAGAAACCCGTCGATCCAAAGCATGGGATTCCTTTTTTTCCCGTCCATGTGTGCAAGGAGGGCATCGTCGCGGTGATCCTGTTTGCGGTGTTGGTGACCCTCTCCGTGCTTTCGCCCTGGGAGATCGGCGAGCCTGCGAACCCCTTGGTCACACCCGAGCACATCAAGCCCGAGTGGTATTTCCTGCCCAGCTATCAACTGCTGAAATACTTTGAAGGTCCGTACGGGGCGTTCTTCGGAATTCTGGCGTGCTCGCTGCCGTTCGCGTTGCTTCTGTTCTGGCCGTTTCTGGACCGTGGCCGGCATCGGCATCCTCGGAAGAGGCCGATTGCGGTCAGCTTTGGGCTATTAGGCTTGTTGGCGGCCGTCGTGCTCGGCTGCCTTGGGCATCTTTCCGAAACCCAGGTAACTCTCTTCGGCAATCGCTACCACATCAACCAATACGGTGTGCCCAATCGCGTCGATCATTGAAAGCCGTTGCCACCGCCCAGGCTGTATGAAAGACCGCCAAGGCTCCCCAACGGTCCAAACAGCGTGCACGCTGGAAACCAACCGACATGGCACGTGGAACGCGGCTTGCAGGTAGGTTCTCCATAGGGAGGTGGAGCACGGTATGAACGTCATGACCTATGCAACGCGCGATTTGGTGACTCTGCCGCCGTCCGCCTCGATCGACATGGCGATTTCATTAATGGAGGAACGGAGCATCCACCACTTGGTGGTCACGGCCGGGAATCGCATCGTCGGGATGGTGTCGGACCGTGACATTCTCGTCTCCACGGGCTGGATGCTGTCGAACGAGCGGAAAGCCCTGAGGGGGGGCGATAGCAAGGCCAAAGTGGTTGGTCCTACCCAGGTCCATGAGATTATGTCTCGACCGGTCCTATGTTTGACCATCGCGCACACCACACGCGACGCGGCCTTGTTGATGTTGGACCGGAAAATCAGCGCTGTCCCGTTGTTGAATCAGGATCGTTTGGAAGGGCTGATTACGGAAACGGACCTTGTTAAATGGCCTCCCCTCAGCGAGTTTGAGGCGGATCGTCTGCTCGCTCAAAAAGTAGGCGATCTTATGCGTGTCAACGTATTAAGCGTAACGCCGGACACGCCGCTTGCCGACGTGATTCACCTTTTCCGGACCCGACGGATTCGACATGCCCCCGTCGTTTTGCAAAGCAAACTGGTGGGAATCGTTTCCGACCGCGACGTTCGACGGGCCTTGGGCTGGGCGGGCGTCCGAGAGATGCAGGCTGAGCGCGAGGGGCGTATGCTCGAAGCGGAATCACCTCAGACGGCGGGCGACGTGATGAATGTCGAGGTACGAACGGTCGGCATGGCCACAGCGTTACGCGATGCGCTCCGTCTGATGCTCGAAGAGCGCATTCATTCTTTACCGGTCGTGGAGACGCAATGCTTGAAAGGCATTGTCACGGAGACCGACTTTCTTAGGGCCTTCATGGCCTGCCCCCAATTCTTGTACTAGGCGCTATGAGAATCGACGGTGCGTTGCCGCCTCGGGTGGAGCGAAGCGCATGGGCAGCGTGGCGCAGCCCGCCCGACACACGGCCGCGAATGCCGAAGGCGTCGCATACCTCAGAGAGCCGTGAAGTCGGCGATGATTGTGCTCCAGCCGAAGATCCTCCGTCACCAGTCCCGGGGCGGTTGGACTCTCCCAGGGACTGGATCAAGGACGGACAGCAGGCCGCTACTTGGCGAGGCAGACGCCTTCACGTTGAAAAAAAATCACAGCCTGCTCCTTGGACGCTGGATTTGCTGACCGACCACTCCGATGCGAGTGTTGAGAAAAAAAGAAAAAAGAGTTGACAGGCGGTCTGCGCTGAAGTACATTTCCCGATGTGGACGTGGCGGTGATGGGCCCCGTTGTCTTATGGGGTTGGCGCGGATTGCCATGCTGCCGCTTCGCGTTTTGTCTACGGAGGGATAAAATAGGTGCAGGAGGCCGCACCCCAGAGAGTTCCCTTTAGACCTAAGCATAAATTTTAGTGGATGAGTCGGATTGTGCATCCGGACAGTTTGTGAGCTGCGCCCGCCATTTGGCCTCCGCTGAATCGGAACCATAGGTGCTGGCGCAAGGATCGAATTTCCCGAGAGTGTCGGGTAGGCAATAGTTTTTTTTGGAGGTGAGAGATGGAACGAATCTCCCCAACTGGCGTCGGTACGTACAGATTTCGGCGCGTTTTAGCAGTTGCCGACGTTTTTCTTATTGGCGCTGCTTTGATCGCAGTCCCGGCCGCCCCTGGTGCGGCTCAAACGGACCTCTCCAGTAGTCCGTCCATCGTCCAGGCGGCTCCCACGTCCGATTCCAGCAGAGTAAGCATCACCAAGTCGGACAGCGTTGACCCCGTCGCTTCCGGTGCGGAGCTTACTTACACGATCACGGTCGTGAACACCGGCGGCGCCAAGGTGGGCAGCCTCATACTCACCGACCAGGTGAACCATCTCGCCGGCATTGGCGTTCCGCCACAGCTCGTGCTAACCAGCACCAAGGGAGGCTGTACACAGAGTTTTTTACAGAGCCACTATCTTGTTTCGTGCTCGGCCAACTCGCTTGCCGGGCGCGAGTCGTGGACGGTGACCATACGCGGGGTCGTCACGGCCCCGGAGGGCACGACCATCAACAACACCGCGAGCGTCACCGCAACGAAGACCGCTCAAAACTTCACCGCCACCGCTACGGCCACGACTCTCGTTTCGACTACACCCTCCTCGCCTCTCCCAGACCTGACCATTAACAAGGCCGGGCCGTCGAGCGTTTCGCTCTTGAGTCCTCTCCTCTACACGCTTACGGTGAACAACATCGGCGCCGCCAACGCCACCGACATCGTGGTTGTTGACACGCTGCCCGCGGGTGTGGATCTCGTCTCGGCGAGCGGAAACAGCCTTTTCGTTTGTACGCCGGCGGGTCCAACGGTTTCGCCCGTGACAGTCACCTGCATCGGCGGGCGGGTGAATGCGGGGTCGAACGCCACGATCAGCATCAACGCTACCTCGCCGGCCGCGGCTGGTACGATTGCCAACACCACGGTAGTGGACCCGGACAACACGATCGCCGAGAGTAATGAGTTGAACAACACGTCCGCGGTCTTGGCGACTACGGTGACGTCCGCTCCGCCCGCCCCACAGTTGGATATTTCGAAAACCGATAGCCCCGACCCGGTGACACCGGGCGGAATTCTGACGTATACCGTCGTCGTGACGAACACAGGTATGGGACCGCAAAGCCGAGCGGACGACGTGACCGTCGTGGACGGTACACAGGGTCTTGACGCGGCCAGCATCGTCGCGTCCGCACTCGTGAATGGAACAACTCCAGGCATTTGCATTGTGGAGGCCCCCCAGGTCACGTGCCAGCCTCCGGATCCGGGGCACAGGCTCGACGGACTCCAAACCATGACCGTTACGATCACGGGCATGGTGGTCGCCTCCGCGGGTACTTCACTCATCAATACCGCTACAGTCACCGGAAATATCAAGAACCAGGGCGTCAGCAATACCGCGACCGCCATTACGGAAGTCAAGCCGGGGATTGACCTCACGATTACGAAGGGTGACGACCCCGATCCGGTCTGCGCCCGCTCCTGGCCGGACCCGGGCGGCGCTTCAGACCTTGAGGTCTGCGAAGGCGGCCTGACTTACACGTTCATCGTCGGCAATAGCGGCATCAACACCGCCACAGGCGTCCTCGTTCGCGATCCGCTGCCCGAGGGGCTGGTCTTTGACAGTTTCGTGGCCCCCGACTTCGCCGGTGGATGCTCCGTCGATGCCGCGAATGTGCTGACCTGCACGGGCGGCACCATTTTGCCGGAGTCCACGTCGACCATCACGATTGTGCTCGTCGCTCCGCCCACGACGGGGTCCATTTCCAACACCGTGACGGTGGACCCCAACAACGCCATCTTCGAGGCCGACGAAACCAACAACACGTTTACGATAACCACACAAGTTAAAACGGGGATCGACCTGACGATCTTCAAGTTTGACGAGCCTGGCGACGGCGATCCTGACGGCGGAGGTCCGGCGGGTACGTACGCTCCCGTCGCCGACGGCTGCGATCCCATCGCGACGAGCGGTACGCAGGTGTACACCATCGTCGTAGACAACTTCGGAACCCAGGACGCGACGGATATCCGCATGCGCGATTTTCTTCCCGCGGACACGATCTTCCTCTCCGTTCAGGCCGACAACGGCTTCCAATGCACGTACGTGGCTTCCGGCCATTACGTGGAGTGCGTTCAGGGCGCCATTCTCGGCACGGCCAGCGAGTTCTACGACCTGCCGGGTCCCGCCCCGCTTGGCGCCGACGATGCACGGATCACGATCAAGCTGTTCGCTCAACCGACGGTCACTCCCGAGATGCACAACGAGGCGAAGGTTGACCCGCTTCACGAAATTGCCGAAGCCGACGAATCCAATAACATCGATTTCGAGAACACCGTCGTCGAGACGGGCGACGCCGACGAATGCGCCTTCCACCAGCTTAAGATCACCAAGACCCAGACCAGCCCCGTGCCGCCCACCGCGGTCGCCCAAAACGGGACGCTGACTTACAACCTGCACGTCGAAAACGCCGGTACGGATCCCGTGAGCAACATCGTGGTGAAAGATTTCCTGCCCACCGGCTCGCGGTTTATCGAAGCCAAAGACACGGACACGGGGGCGAATATCGCCGACGCATTCTTTTGTGTGCACGATGGCTCGCCATTGGGGGGCGTGATTACGTGCACCGGCGGCGCCCTCAGCGGGACCGTCAACACCATCCCCGACAGCCCCAGCGCCTCGGCGATTCCAACGGCGCGGGACATTACCGTAAAGGTGTTCGCTCCGGACACGCCGGGCACTTATCCGAACCTCTCCAAGGTTGACCCGGACAACGAGGTCGCCGAAGGCAATGAATTTGACAACGCGTCCCAGGTTGACACGACGGTCACGGTAGGCGGTGCGAACATGTTCAACGACCTCACCGTCGACAAGACCGACAATATCGGCGAGGATCCGGGCGACCACGCGACCCCCGGCGGGACGATCATCTATACCTTGGAGGTCGGCAACGCAGGCACTGACCCGGCGTTCAATGTGACGGTGCGCGATATCCTTCCCGCCGGCACGACTTTCGTTTCGGCCGTCGACACCGTTTTGGGCGCCGGCGCGTTCACCTGTAGCGAGGCGGGTGGCGTGGTGGAGTGCATCAACGGCACAATCAACGCCGCCAGTTCGCGGTTCATTGAGATTACCGTGCTTGCCCCGGCTGACATCGAGTCTTTCGCCTCGGACAAGGGCGACATCTCCGTGGACATCGTGAACCAGGCGAAGGTCGACCCGGACAATACGATTCCCGAAGGCAACGAGACCAACAACAACGATAACGAGACCACCAAAGTGAGGTCAGACATCAACTTGACCATCAGCAAGGATGGGCCCGACGCGACTTCACAGGGCCAGGAAGAGGAGTATGTCCTGACGGTGACGAATGACGGCGACGCCCCGGCGTTCGAGGTCAGGGTCGTCGACGCGCTGCCCATCGGACTGATCCCGCTCAACGTCACCACCGGTGACGGCAACAACTTCAATTGCCAGGTGCTGCAAGACCCCATCAACTTTGTCGATTGCGTGGGCGACCTGAACGCGGGCCAGGAGGTGACGATCACCATCGAGATCTTCATGACTCTGGAGAGCGGCAGCTTCGACAACGAGGCGTGCGTCGACCCCGACGACGAGATTGAGGAGTCTAACGAAATCGACAACTGCGAGACCAAGACGACCGTGGTGGCCCCCGGGGCTACCGCCGAAAACGAGGCCGCGAATCCGGGCTCCTGCACCGACGGCATCGACAACGATTTGGACGGGCTGACCGACGGCGACGATCCCGGTTGCGCACTTCCAAGGCCAAACCTCAGCGTCCATAAGTCCGCCGACTCCGCCATCGTAACGCCGGGGCAGGACCTGACTTACACAATTAACGTGTCCAATGTCGGTGGCGGCGACGCGCCCGGTCCAGTAACGATCGAGGACACTTTGCCGTCCGAGGTAACCTATGTAAATGCGAGCGCCACCAACGGGTTCACCTGCGCCGAGGCTGCTGGAGTCGTCACCTGCACGGATCCGGGCGGCGGGCTGTCAGCCGGCACTAATACGGTCGTCACCATTCAGGTGACGGTGAATGCCGGTGTGACCCTGCCGTTTACGAACACGGTGGAGGCCGACACCGCCGAAGACGGCGCCGGCGTCGGTTCATGCGCCGACGGCGTTGACAACGGCGGGGGCGACGGGGTTGACGATGCCGATGCGGACTGCGACTCCAACTTGGCCAACAACTCCGACGACCTCACGACCTTTGTCGGCGCCGCCGACGTCGAGTTGGTGCTCGCCGCCTTCGCGGACCTCCCTGACCCGGTCAATGAGGGGCAGACGCTGGAGTACACGGTCGTTGCAGTGAACGCGGGCACGGCGGACGCGAACGGCGTGGAGGTGTTCATCGAGGACGTAGTGCCGGCCGGAGCTCTTATGACCTTCGTCGGCGCCGCCGGGTCCGAGGGCTTCCAATGTACGCCGCTCCCCGACCCGCCTCCGCCGACGCCGGTGGACGTGACCTGCACCGGCAACCTCGCCGCGGGAGCTTTCACCATCATCACCATCGCCGTCATACCTGAGGCGGGCGCGCCTCCAGCCCTTACCAGCACGGCGACGGTTGACCCGAGCGACGCCTTCCCCGAGACGGATGAGACCAATAACTCGCTGACCGCCGATACCACCGTGACCGGCTCAATCTGTACCACGTGCATCGACCTGGTCATGGGAAGCATGTTGGACACGCCGGACCCGGTCGCACCGGGAGGCTTGCTGACCTATGTCATCACGGCCGGGAACGCCGGTGACACGAGTTCCATTACCGCTGGTCCAGGCACCGTGTTGATCCGGGCCACCCTTGATGCAGACCTAACCTTCGTGAGTGCGACGGCGGAGTTCGACGCCGACGGCGCGAACGACTGTGCCCTTAACGGACCCCTATCGGGTACCCTCGGACAGGACGTCGTGGAATGCAGGGGCGACCTCGATGCGGGTGCGGGAGTCGTAATCACCATCGAGGCGACGGTGGGAGCTACGGAGACTGGCGGCGGCTCCTGCGCCGACGATGTGGACAACGACGGCGACACTTTCGTCGACGGTGACGACCCGGATTGCCAGCTTTTGACTTCCGCGGAGATTGATCCCGTTCCCGCCGCCGTGTTCTCGGAAACCACGGCGTTCTTCGCTTCGTGCACTGACGGGATAGATAACGACTTGGACGGTTTCATCGACGGCGCCGACGCAGGTTGCGCTACCGGCATTCTCACGGAGGACGGGTTTGGCGTCGGTTCTTGCTCGGACGGTGTAGATAACGGTCTGGACGGCGTCATGGATGGTGCGGACCCGGATTGCACGGGTGCCGAGACGTTCCCGGAAGGCCCGGCCCCGCCGGATGAGTTCACCAATGCCAACAACGGGCCGGTCTCCGAGGACACGGTCGTCGATGTTCCATAGGCTTGGCGAGGTATTACGGGATGGTCGCGGCCGCCGCGGCCATCCCGCGAACCTGGTTCGACGGCGGATGATCTCGAAGGGGAGGGCGCATTTGGAGGAGGTACCGAAGATGAGTCCAGTGGGTGCAAATCAAAGGGTCTGCCGCGCTTCATGTTTTTGCCGCGTTTGCACAGGCCGCATCGCCACGTTTGCCTGGTTCGTGCTGGGGCTGATACTTCTGGCTTTGCCAGGGGAAGTCCAAGCTCAATCCGTCGAGCCGGAGGGCGTGTGTGGTGACAAGTACATCGCGAGCGGCGATCACATTCCGGCAGGCCACGAGGTGTCGGAATCGGAACGCTATCCGAATCAACTGCTCACCGACCACTTGGAAACGTACGGGTTTTGTCTTTTCAATATCGCAAAAAACGAAACCACGTCATCGAACCTGATCACCGGTGAGCAACTGTCCCAAACTTGGAACCTGCGGCCGGACTTCATCACCCTGACCATCGGCGGAGAGAATGCGACGATTATCAATCTGATCGACAGTTGCTTCGACAAGGTGAAAGACCATGATTTCCTGGGCGCGAGTGCCTGTGCGGCGGCGGTTTATGCCAACGAGGCGGCGTATAACAGCCTTTACTACAATCTGCTCACCACCCTTCAACAATACAAGGTGATCATGGCCGGTCGGCCTCATCTCATCGTCGCGGTCACGGGATACCCGAATCCTTACCCAAGGGCCACGGAAGTGTTGGACGAGATCGCCCTGCTTTGTACCGGCACAGTGGATGCGATCATCTCCTGCACCATTCGCTGGGTTCAGCTCCCGCCGGCCCTCCTCATCCTCGATAATGCCATCAAGAAACTGAACTCGACGATAGAAAAGGCGGTCAAGCCCTTCGCCATCGGCTATCAAAACCGGTTCGTCTTCGTCAACCCCTACGACAAATTCGCCAGCCATGTGATGAAGATGGACGTCACCCTGAAGCTCGACCAGGTCTGCCACCTTTGTGGTACACAATACCAATATCGAGACCAGCATTCGTCGAATCAGAACCTCGGCTCGTCGGACCCCTACTTCGTGGAAGGCACGGACGGAACCAAGAGTCCCAACTACCTGTTCGCCGACCAATTCATCAGTCCCCCGGTCGTGCTGGAGCGAAAATCACAGACCACGAAGGGAATGGGCATTCATCCCAACGATAAAGGGCATAAATGCCTTTCGGATCTGATCTGGGAGTGGGACACCCCGGAGCCGGGTGTGACGCCGCTCAAGTGGAAACTGGGGGTGGCGGAGCCGCCCAACAGCGACATCTGCGAGTAGCCTAGTCAGCCGTTGTCCCTGATCCATGCGCGTACTCGGTACTCGTTGACCCCGTGGAGGCGGAGGTGCTCGAAGTCAACCGCTCGGTCGCTTTTAAGGCGAGCGTAAGCCGGGTCAGCACCCACTGTTCCGGCACGTCGATCATCGTTGCCCGAACGATCGTCGGCGTCCGGCTCAGGTGATCGATCGCCTCATCCAATTGAAAACGCATACTAACTCCGCTGATTGCCGCTGGGATTGAAGTTGAACCGCTTCGCCTGTGAGAAGAACCGCAGTGGATTTTCGTAAACGAGCCTGCGAATCGTCGCGTCGCCGTGGCCGCGGGCGCGGAGCGCACGGATAAAGTCCGGCAAGTTCATCGGGTTGCTGCTGCCCCAATCGCCCGCGCTGTTGGCCATGATCCGGTCCCCCCCGTACCGCTCCACCATGTCCACCGCCCGCTCCGGCGTGCATTTTGTCACCGGATAAAGCGTTATTCCCGCCCAGAACCCGGCGTCCAGTGCGAATTTGATCGTATGCTCCTCGACGTGGTCGATGAGCACGCGTTGCGGGTTGATGCGCCGGTCGCTCTTCAGCATGTCCAGGATCATCCGCGTCCCCTTGAACTTGTCCTCCAGGTGCGGCGTGTGTACCAGAATCAACTCATCCGTCTTCATGGCTAACTCGACGTGCTCGAGAAACACGGTCGCTTCGTTTTTCGTGTTCTTGTTCAGCCCGATCTCGCCGATGCCTAGCACACCCGGTCGGTCCAGGTACTGGGGAATGATAGAGATGACTTCGCGGGCCAGCGCTACGTTCTCGGCCTCTTTCGCGTTGATGCACAGCCAGCACAGGTGATGAATGCCGAACTGCGCTGCCCTTTTGGGTTCGAACTCCGTGAGTTGCCGGAAATAGTCCCGGAACGCCTCCGCTGATCCGCGGTCAAACCCGGCCCAGAATGCAGGTTCACTGACTGCCACGCACCCCGCGCGGCTCATGCGCACGTAATCGTCCGTGATCCGTGAGACCATGTGAATGTGCGGTTCGATGTAAGTCATCGACCCAAGAGTATACCCCGCCGTGACGTGGACGGTGAACGGCCGAACGTGTTTGGGGCGATAAGGTTGTACCGTCGTCAAGACGCTTGCCTCAAGCCGTAGTCCCTTTCGCCAAAAGCCGTTATCATGGAGATGCGGTAATGTCTCGTATCCGGACGGTGGCGTCGCCGCTTCCGGGTGCCCCGGCGAGCAGTTTGGCCGACCGCGGGAACGTAAAAAATTGTAGGGCCTGTTCGACCGCGGAACCGCGGTCGTGAGGATGAAAAGGTGGCCGACCCTCTACCCGGATACCGTATCACCAAGCAGATCGGCGTAGGCGCCGGATCGAAGATCATGCTTGGGGTCGAGTTGAAGACCGGCAAGACGTTCGCCGTCAAGCACGTCGCCCGCGACGCCCCCGACGACGACCGCTTTCTTGCCCAAACCGAGAACGAATACGCGGTCAGCAGCAAACTCAGCCATCCCTACCTGCGGCATAGCTTTCATTTGCACCGTGTGCGAAAGCTGCTGGCCGTGAAGGAGCTTTACCTGGTGATGGATTGGATCGACGGACTCACCGTCGAAAAAGCCCGGCCCAATCGGCTGAACACGTTCCTGACCCTGTTTGGCAAAGTCGCGGTGGGTCTCCGGGCGATGCATGAGGCCGGGTATGTCCACGCTGATATTAAGCCCACCAACATCATGCTCGCCCCGCGGGGAGTGGTGAAGGTGATCGACTTCGGGCAGGCGTGCCCCATGCACCACCGCAAGGAGCGCATTCAGGGCACCCCGGACTACATCGCCCCGGAGCAGGTGCGTCGCCTTCGTTTGGACCAGCGGACCGACGTGTTCAACCTCGGAGCGACGATGTACTGGGTGCTGACATCGGAAAAATATCCCACGGCCATCCGTGGGGCCGACGCCCGTGGCGGCATCAACCTGGTCACCTCCGACAAACCCATTGCCCCCATCGAACTCAACGATAAGATTCCGCTCTCTCTTTCCATCCTGGTGATGGAATGTTGCCGGGAGAACCCCGACGAACGTCCGGCGGACATGAAACAGATGAGTGCGAGGCTCGCGGTGGTGCAAAAGCTTTGGCGGAAATATCGCGAGAAGGTCCGGGCCGGGGCGCGGCGCACCGGGACCGCTCAGCCGGGGGCCGGCGCCGACGCTCAGGCGGTTGTCGGAACGATCCGAGTGAACAACAAGACCGTTCGCTCGGTTGAGGAGATGGAATGAACGACCCGTGTCGCGCCGCCGAGATCTTTCTCAAAGCCGCTAAGCTGAATCGCGAGGATCCGTTGCTCCGTGGGACTTTGTTGGTGTTTCCCGATTATGGTCAGGTGGTCATGACCGGGGACATCCACGGCCACCGCCGAAACTTCGAGAAGCTCAAGCGGTATTGCGACCTAAGCCATTTCGGCGCCCGCCACGTGGTCCTTCACGAGTTGATCCACGAAGACGTGCCCTCATTGACCCAAAGGGACACGTCTCACGAACTCCTGCTCGATGCCGCACGGTGGAAGTGCGAGTTCCCCGATCAGGTGCATTTCCTCCTTAGCAACCACGAGCTTGCCCAAGTCACGCGAAATGAAATCAGCAAGAACGGCCGGATCGTAACCGTCGCTTTCGAGGAGAGCCTGAAGGACGAATTCGGCGCCGGAGGCGAAGACGTGCTCGCGGCGATTTGCACGTTCATCCGCTCGTTCCCGCTTGCGGGTCGGACGCCGAATCGTGTGCTCCTCTCGCATTCGCTGCCCGGACCTCGCGAACTGCCCGCGTTCGAGGTGGGCGTGCTGTCCCGCGCGCTATGCGACGACGATCTCGAGGATGGTGGGTCCGTGCACGCCTTGGTCTGGGGTCGCTATCACACCGAAGCTGTGCTGAACACATTGCGGGAGCTTTTCGACGTCGATTACTTCATCTGTGGCCACCAACCGCAGGAGACGGGTTTCGAGGTGCTCCACGACCGGATGATCATCCTCGCCAGCGAGCACAATCACGGCGCTTTCCTTCCCCTCGACCTCAGCAAGCCGGTTTCGATTGAAGTACTTACAAAAAACATCCGTCCGTTGGCTGCTGTAGCATAAAAAGTCAAACGCCGCCCACGGCGGACGGCGTTTGACCGTAATGCGTGATCGACCTCCGTCCTACTCGTTGCGGACGGCGATCCTCTTGGGCTTCGAATCCGGGTGCTTCGGCAGGGTCACCGTCAGTACGCCGTTCTTGTATGCGGCGCTGACCTTTTCGGAATCCACCGAAGTCGGCAGTTCGATGCTCCGGTTGAATCCGCCGTAGCGCCGTTCGATGTAGTGGAAGCCCTTGCCCTCCTCCTCGCGTTCATGCTTCTTCTCGCCGCGAAGGGTAAGCACGTTGTCCGCCACCTCGATCTCGATCTCCTTCGGATCGACGCCCGGCAGCTCAACCTCCGCATAGAGGCAGTCCCCGTCCTCCCACACGTTCACCGGCGGAACAACGCCCGTTGTGCAAAGGGCCCCGCCGTTGAATGGCGCGGTAAACCCTTCAAACACCCGGTCGAGTCCCCGGCAAAGATCACCCACCGCAAAACCTGGATTCAATCGTTGAAGCAACATGGTTAATACCTCCCTTTCGGTCATCCGTGTCTACTACACAGATCTTCGTTTACGTCGCCGCTCCATCCACGGCTTTCCAAACAGGGAACGAGCAAATCCCGTGCCACCGCGCGTCACGTCCGATACACGACGTAAACCCGCACCGGTCCTTGATTTAGGCGCACCGACCGGACTCGCCGCATGGGCAAGGCGTCGTCGTCGGCCAAGTTGACGCTGTCAACTTGACAGTGGGTGATGAGGAAGTTGCGGCGAACGACGGGCCGCCGATGTGCGAGGGCGCCGCGTCGACCATTGCACCCGATGCAGACGCTCAGTCGTCGATGAATGCCTTCATACGCCAATCAATCGTTACGCCGCCATTGTAAAAACGTGTAGCCGGCGACCATTCCCGTCTTGGATCGAACCCTGAGCGACCGGTTCGCTTGACGGTGTAGGGGTTCGGGGCATACGTTACGCAACATAAACGACGGCGGGTTCGGAAACCTGCCTTGAGCCGGCAGCAATCAGGTGGGAGTAATTTCCAATGGCTGTTCGAGTAGGGATTAACGGTTTCGGGCGAATCGGTCGGTTGGCTTTTCGGGTGATGGCTCAGCGTTCAAGCGAGTTCGAGGTCGTCGCCATCAATGATCTAAGCAACGCCGCGACGCTCAAACAGCTCCTCAAATATGATTCGGTGCATGGTCGCTTCAAAGGGACGGTCGAATCAGCAGACAAAGCGTTGATCGTCAACGGCAAGCGCATCGACATCCTCAGCGAGCGTGCTCCCGCGAATTTGCCGTGGGACAAGCTCAAAATCGATGTCGTGCTCGAATCGACGGGCGCGTTCACCAAGCGGAGCAGCGAAAAGGGCGGGTACGGCGATCACCTCAAGGCGGGGGCGAAAAAGGTAATCCTCAGCGCTCCGGCGAGCGACGAACCGGACCTTACCGTCGTGTTGGGCGTCAACGACGATAAGTTATCTGCGGCGGATACCTGCATTTCCAACGCAAGCTGCACGACCAATTGCCTCGCTCCGGTGGTCAAGGTCCTGCACGAATCCTTCGGCCTGGTTGAGGGACTAATGACCACGGTGCACGCGTACACGAACGACCAACAAGTGGCCGACCTCGTTCACAAGGATCCGCGACGAGCGCGGGCGGCGGGCATAAACATCATCCCCACCAGCACGGGAGCGGCTAAGGCCGTCGGCAAGGTCTTGCCCGAACTCGACGGAAAACTCAATGGTTTCGCGGTGCGCGTCCCCGTGGCCGACGGCTCGGTCGTCGATCTTGTAGCCACCCTCAAGCGCTCGGTCACCACGGCCGACGTGAACGCGGCCCTGAAAAACGCCGCCGAAGGAAAGCTGCGCGGCGTCCTCGAATACAGCGAAGAGCCGTTGGTTAGCTCGGACATCATTGGAAACCCGCATAGCTCGATCGTGGACGGCTTGAGTACCATGACCATGCCCGGCAAGGGCGGCAACATGGTCAAAGTCGTTTCCTGGTACGACAACGAGTGGGGCTACGCCTGCCGCACCGTCGATTTGATCGCCAGAGTGGCGAAGCTGTGAGAATGCGGAATGGTGAATGCAGAATGCGAAGACGTGGAGTTCTCGCATTCCGAATATCCTATTCCTGAGTATGAGGAAGCCTATGAGACTGAATGAAATCCGAACGCACTTGCACAAGCATCCGTTCATACCGATCCGCGTCTTCGTCTCCGACGGGTCGCACTATGACGTTCAACATCCCGACTTCATGCTTCTAAGCCGCGCCGAGGTCGTCATTGGACTCAATGTGGGTGCCGACCAGTTCCCAGAACGGAACGCGTATATTGACCCGATCCACATTACACGGATCGAACCGGTAAGGAATGGACAACGTGCTCGCCGAACTCGGCGGCCGGCTTAGTTCAGTCATGCGGCGCCTTGCGCGGATTGAATTGTCCGGGTGTGCTAGTGCCGTTTCCAAAAAGGTCGTTCGGGTTCCGCCCATGCGGCGTTACAGGAATGCAGTTTTTCCGAGCCGCGACCGTCAGGGAGCGGGCAAAGGCAAAACGGTATGAACTTTCTAGAAACGGCACTAGGGTCCATGAAGAAAACCATCGACGACATCGATGTTCGCAGTAAGCGGGTTCTCGTACGCCTCGACCTGAACGTGCCGCTCGATGACACCGGACACATCACCGACGACCGTCGTATCAGGGCGGCGCTACCTACGGTGAAGAAGGTGATGACCGACGGCGGACGACTCATCCTCATGAGCCACCTGGGCCGCCCCGATGAGGAACCGGAAAACAAACACAAATATTCCTTGAATCCGGTGTCGCAACGGTTGACCGAGTTGCTCGGCAAGTCCGTGCCGTTGCTTCCCGATTGTGTCGGCCCGGAGGTCGCCGCGGGCGTAACGCGCATGCGCGACGGCGACTTGGTCCTTCTGGAGAATCTCCGATTCCACAAAGCCGAGACGATCAAGGACAAGAAGGCCATCCAAAACCCCAAGCTGAGGGAGCAGAAAGACGCCTTTGCGCGAGAGCTTGCTTCACTCGCCGACGTGTACGTTAACGACGCCTTCGGAACATGCCATCGCGACAACGCCAGCATGTTGACTGTTCCTCGACTGATGGCCGGCCGGCCTCGCGTTGTCGGCTATCTCGTGCAACGAGAGTTGAAGTTCCTCGGAGATTCCATTGCTGACCCCAAACGACCGTTCGTTTGCGTCCTCGGCGGGGCCAAGGTGTCGGACAAGCTCGCCGTGATCCGTTCCCTACTTGCCAAGTGCGATACGATCCTGATCGGCGGGGCGATGGCCTATACTTTCCTAGCCGCCGAGGGGATGGCCGTCGGAAAAAGTTTGGTAGAGCCGGACTTGTATGAGACCGCTCGTCAACTTCGCACCGAGGCCGGGCCGAAGCTCCGCCTCCCGGTCGATTCCGTCGTCGCATCCGGAATCAAGGCCGGGGCATCGACCGCCGTTTGCACCCACTCCATTCCGGCGGACAAAACAGGATTGGATATCGGCCCGGCGACGATCAAAACTTATGCCGAGGTTGTGCGGACGGCAAAAACCGTGGTATGGAACGGGCCGATGGGCGTATTCGAGGTTCCGCCGTTCGATCAGGGTACAATGGCGATGGCCCAGGCCATGGCCGATGCGACGCGAGGTGGGGCGATCACCATCGTCGGCGGCGGCGACAGTGCCGCCGCGATGGACAGGGCCGGGCTGGCCGATCGCGTCACGCACATCTCCACCGGCGGCGGAGCCGCGTTGGAGTTCCTGGAAGGTAGGCCGTTCGCGGCGATCGACGTGTTGGACGACGTGTAGAACCGCTGGACAAGGCTCGTTGGAGATTCTGCAATGCTCAAGAAACTTCGCCTGCACAACTTTCGAACCTACTTGAACACTGAATTATCGTTCAAGCAACAGCACTTGATCATAGGTCGAAACAACAGCGGCAAGTCGAACCTCTATTTCGGCCTTCGTTTTCTCGGAGCGACGGCCGCAAACGACCTTGCTAAGTCGTCCCTTGCGATACCTGGCGGCGCATGGGAAATCACAAACTGGGCGCTGAAGGCTAATGCGTTTGACTTGTCCTGTGAATGTGAGTTGCTGTACGACGGTCAACCTCATCAGTTCGGATACGACTTAAAGATGGCCGTGGAGCCATCCGCAGGATCGAATGCTGACGGGGGTCAGCAACTTGTGTTGCGCGTCGCCAACGAGCAATTGACCGTCCGATCCGTGAACTTCGGACCCGTCGTGTTGCTTTCGAATAATGGGCGAGAAGCGAGCATGCTTCATGAAGAGGACTTCGCCAAAAAGAAACTGGAGAACCGACCAAAGACTCTTGCACCACGCGACGCCACCATGCTTTCCAAACTGTATGAGCTCGAAACCAATCGCCGTGCCATTCTTTTTCGAAGGTACCTGTCCGCCTGGAACTTTTTTAACCTAATCCCAGATGCGATGCGCTTCGGCTGGCGGGATAACGAGGCTTCGCCGGGAGTACTGACCCCGAATGGAAACAATCTGGCGTTGGTCATTCACCAAGTCAAAAATGCGGACGAACGTCGCTATCGCAAGATCATAGAACACGTACGGAACATTGAGCCGGATCTAGAGGCGATCAACTTCAATATTAGTGTCGGTCAGGTTCCCATTCCATACATTGCGTTGAAACGACGTCCACAGGCGTCGTGGGTCGGACTATCGGACGGCACGTTGCGATGCCTCGCGATGGCATATCTCGCAGAAGCGGTGCGTCCGTATGACGGCGGCTTCGTCCTGCCGTTTTCTCCATTGTTCTTCATTGAAGAGCCTGAGAACGGAGTCTCTCCCGGACAACTCCGGTACATTTTCAACTTATTCGAGGAAGCTAGCCCCGCGGTGCAATTCATTTCCTCGTCCCACTCTCCGTACTTCATCAACTTCTTCGATTCGCAACGAGAGTCGGTCACGGTGCTTCGGAGGAACAATGAGAGGACCGAGATCGTCCGCATTCCGCCGGCGAACGAAGCTGACCCTGATCGCATTCTTTTGGCCGAGCAGTACTCAGCGGAGTTGTTTGATTGATTCGGACGATCGGCGTTATATATCAAGATCGGATCAGCCTAGGGTTCTTAGAAGGTGTTCGCAGACGCCTGGACTGCGACGCAAAGCTTGTGGACCCGCCAGCGGGTATCGGAAACACACGGGACTTGCCACGAAAACAGGCGCGGCTTGCCTGGGCGTACTTTCAGAAGAACAGAGTTGACCTTGTGGTGCGACTCACTGATGCGGACCGAACACGGTGGCAGGACGTGCGAAGAGGCGAACTAGAACGAGTTCCGCTCGAGGCCCGCTCGGTCTGGATCTGCGGCGTCGCAGTCGAGAACCTAGAAGAGTGGCTTTGCTTGGAGCCTGGCTATCTCGCGGAGACTCTCGCGATTCCGCAATCTGAACTATTGAGTCCCCAGAATCGAACTGGGGTGGTCAAGAGCGCGGTGGCCATGCAGAGGCGAATCGAGGAGGATTCCAGCGCAGTGGTGGCTCGGATTGTGTGCGAAGCTCCGGGCGAGGTTTTTCGTCGCTGGTTGAAGAACGACGCGCTTCGGACCTTTTACTCGGATTGCCGTGACGCCGCGAAGCAAGCGAATTGCGAAACACCAAACGAGTTAAGTGCGGGGGAGAATGCGTAGTTTCGATTTGTCCATACCTGAGGTTCGCATGGCCCCGTCGGTGTTGTCCGCCGACTTCGGACGACTGGCGGAGCAAATCGCAGCCGTGGAAGCCGCGGGAGCCACCATGCTCCACCTGGACGTCATGGACGGCCACTTCGTACCCAACATCAGCTTCGGCGTTCCGGTCATCGAGTCGCTTCGGAAATATACCAAGTGCTTCCTCGACGCCCACCTGATGATCGCCGAGCCGAAGCGTTACGCCGAGGCGTTCGTCAAGTCCGGCTGCGACCATATCACGTTCCACATCGAGGTCACCGACAAACCGCAAGCGGTCATTGACCAAATCCGAAGTTTGGGAGTATCGGTCGGCGTATCCCTCAACCCCGACACGCCCGTGTCGGCGATCGATGCCGTCCTCCAAGATGTGGACTTGGTCCTGATCATGAGCGTCTCGCCGGGATTCGGAGGCCAGTGCTTCATCGCCGACGTGCTCGACAAAGTGAAAGAGCTACACACCCGGCTTGGATCACAACAGCGCTTACAAATCGACGGAGGGATCGACGAAAAAACCATCGGTCTCGCAGCGGCGGCTGGAGCGGACACTTTTGTGGCTGGGACGGCCATCTTCGGCGCGTCCGATCCGTCCCAGGCCATGCTGCGGCTCCACCAACTCGCCGTCCAAGCCGCTAAACGGAGAACCGTCGTTGGTTGACGAAAAACCCGCCGACAAACCCGTTGAGAAAACCGGCGTACCCGCCGGACTATGGACCCGCTGCGATCGCTGCGAGCACATGGTCTATGAAAAGGAAGTGGCCGAGGCCCTCTACGTTTGCCCGGAATGCGGGCACCATCGCCGCGTCGATGCCCGCATCCGCATCCGGCAACTTGTCGATCCCGATACCTTCGAGGAGTTCGCACAGGACCTTCGTTCTACCGATCCGCTCGATTTCAAGGACCGCATTCCCTACAAGGAGCGGCTGGCCCAGGAGCAGGAGAAGACCGGCGAGGCCGACGCCGTGGTGGTGGGCAAGGCGTTTATTCGGGGTCGAGCCGTGATCCTCGGGGTGATGAACCCCTCGTTCATCATGGCCTCGATGGGCGCCGTCGTCGGCGAGAAGGTCACCCGAGCGATCGAGCGGGCCATCGAAGACAACCTTCCGCTGGTCATGGTGACGGCCTCGGGCGGGGCCAGGATGCAAGAGGGAATGATCTCGCTGGTGCAGATGGCCAAGACGGCGGCGGCGCTGGGGCGCTTGGACGACGCCAAGGGTCTCTACATCGTCGTAGCCACGGACCCCACGACCGCAGGCGTGGCCGCAAGTTTCGCCAGCCTGGGGGACGTGATCCTCGCCGAACCCAAGGCCATGATCGGTTTCGCAGGTCCGAGGGTCATCGCCAACACCATCAATGCCGAGCTGCCCGAGGGCTTCCAGACCGCCGAGTTCATGCTCCAGCACGGCTTCGTCGATCGCATCGTCGCCCGTTCCGACCTTCGCCGGGAGATCGCCCGGATCATCGATTATTGCGGGAAGTAATCGCCCGAATACCGACGATCTCATTGTCCGAGCCGACGCATTCAAATGGGGGGCGCTGTCCTCCGCGAGTCCAAGCTCTATGCTCGCCGTCGAGTGCGGCGCCCGTTCCTAACGGTAACCGGTTCAATCGAAACGACGTGCAGAAGGTCGCACTGAACGGCCCGGTCGGGGACTTCGTCCTCGCCGGACGGCAGACCGATGTACACACAGCCTCGCGTCAACCAAGCGAAGTCCGGGTGGCGTATGGTGTGCGACTGCCCGTCCGTCAGGCGCATCCGGAACGCCTCAAAGGGGTGGCGATGGATCACGTCGTAAAGCTCTTGGTAGCGCATGGGCAAATCTCCTCGTCGCGTGATTATACCCTTTCTTCTGCCCGCCCCGCCACGCAAGGGCCGGCCGTAGTGGTGCGGACCCACGAAGGGATACTCGGCATCCCGCGCAGCGGCCTTGGAATCGCAAAAGGATTTCGCCGTTCCGCGCCGATGAAGGGACAGGGATTTGTGGGATCGACATTCCAGCCGGTCCTATTGCGTCGAATGAGTCGTCCAGCCCTTTCCGCGCGGACCGCATGGACCAGCAAAAGCGGATGATCCAAACGCTGGGTTGCCTCGCCGGGGCCATGACCGGGACTGCATCGCTTTTGGCCTGGATCGACCCCTCGTCAACCCCACCCCCACAGACACTTACCGGAGACGCGCTCGTTGCTCTGGCTCGATCGCTGGTGTTCGATGATGTACCTCTGCGACGGGCGCAATGGAAACAGGTTGAGATCGTCAAAGGGCCCGCCCTGCAAAGCGCGGGCGTGCTGCTGACCGCCGGCGCCGATCGAAGCGAATGTCACTTCCATATTGACCGTGAGGGACGACCGTCCCGCGCGAGTCGCTGGGACCGCCAACTCGCCCCCTCCAACGCCCCGCATACGATCCGCATTGAGATTGCCGTCGATGATACGCAACCGTTCCCTTCACCAACACAACAGGACGGCGTTCAGGTATTGCTCGATACGCTGAATGACGCCGTCGCGCAGCGATACTCCGAGTAACCAAACCGTCGCCTGCACGAAATCGTGGAAAACGAACCCAAGCGAAGCCCCGAAATCGGGTCGCGCCTGCCCGCGCACGGAGGGGGCGCTAGGCTCATCTACAACGAGTTATCCTCTAGGTTTTCCTCCCCAAGGGATACCTCTTTTTTCAACCTCTCGTATGTAGAGCGCGCTTGGTCATACTCCTCGGTCAGTTTCGTACGCTGTCGCCCGTTCTCCTCGATGAACTCCTGTCGCCCATTCTTCGCGCGTTCAAGGTCGCGTTTAACTGTTGCGAGTTCCGCGTCGATGTCCACGACCGGGGCGAACCGTGAACGCAAGCGACGATTGCTGAGAAAAAGTCGGAGAGCAAGCAGAATGGATAGTATTGTGACCAGACACACAATCGAGATCGTGGGGGTTTCGTGCACCAACAGTAAACTCCAATTGATCGATGACCAATGCCCGCCAGCGGAGCCTTCGCTTGGTTAATTCCCAGCGAAAGCGAGTTCTTGGCTGCTCCAAGAGAATATTCCAACGGCGCGTGCGCGTAAAGTGCTTGCTGGTAATGGGTTACGGTCCGTCACCCAGGGATTTATGCGTTTCTGTGTTTTCTTGTGGTGCGATCAGTGCAACCGGCCGCTGCGGAAGATGGCCCAGAGGAGGCCGATCCCCAATACGCCCGCGATGAGGTAGCCGAGCATTCCGAGAGTCTGAATGGCAACGCCCCATACTGCCATATTGGTATTGGCGCTGACCACGACGGAGCTGCCCACGATGATGGCCGCGATGACGATGGAAAAGGCCAAGCGATTACTCGATCGGTCCAGCTCATTGGTCAGGCGATCGATGTTCTCGTGTCGCACATACAGCCGCCAATCTCCCGCGGCCAGGCGGCGCAGTCCCTGCCGCAATTGCCCCGGCGCCTGGCGGGCGATGCTCAGCAGGTGCCACCCGAACAGCGTCGCACCGCGAGCGACATTGTTCGGCGAAAAACGCTCCGCCAGCGCCTGCCGCAGGCGAGGTCTCAGCAGTTCGAGGAGGTCGAGTTCCGGATCGAGACGCGCGGTCACGGCCGCCACCATGCTCAACGCCTTAATGAGCATCAGCAGATCGCGGGGTACGACGACGTCGTGACGGCGGATGACATCGGAGAATTCCGTCAGAAGCATCCCCAGGTCGAAGCGTTTGATGGGCAGGCCGTGGTACTTGTCGAGGAGGATGCCTAAGGCCCGTTGAAGGCTGCGCTGGTCGGTCTCCGCGCTCAAGGCCCCCATGTCGGCCAGGGCCTCGATCATCACGCCCACCTCGCGGTTGACCGAGGCGTAGACCATGACGATGAGATCGGTGCGCCACTCGTCGGTGATCGCGCCGATCTGGCCGAAGTCGATCAACCCCACATTGGCGATGGGCTCGACGAGGATGTTCCCGGGGTGTGGATCCGCATGAAACAGCCCGACCTCGAAGACCTGCTTAAGATAGCAATCGGCCAAGCGCCGGGCGACGAGGCGGCGGTCGATTGCGACGCCCGACGGTTCGCGCCCGCTCAATAGGGTCTGAAGACTCGCGCCCGGCAGGGCCTGAAGCGTCAAGACTCGCGGACCGCACAGGTCCCAGTACACCCTCGGAATGCGCAGTCCCGAGTCGCCCTCGAACGCCGCCGCGAACCGCGACGTCGTGGAGGCCTCGTTGATGTAATCCAACTCCCGTGTCAGCATTTGCCCCAATTCGGTGACGATCATCGTGGGGCGGTAGATGCGCAGCTCGGGCATCAGCGTTTCCAACGAATGGGCCAGCCATTCGAGCAGTTCCAAGTCCAATCGAATGACGTCCTCGATGCCCGGTCGGCGGACTTTGACCATCAACGCTTCGTCGTTCTTGCCCCGCGCTCGATAGACCTGCCCGATGGAGGCGCTGGCGATCGGCTGCTGGTCGATGGAGGCGAAGCAATCCGCGGTGGGGCGTTGAAGCTCCTCCGCGATCACGGCCATGGCGATGGAAGTGTCAAATGGCGGCACATTGTCTTGAAGCGTGCGCAGTTCCTTGAGCACGGCGTCGGGGACGATGTCGGGGCGAGCGCTGAGCATTTGCCCGAGCTTGACGAAGGTCGGCCCCAGCTCGGTCGCCGCGAGGGTCAGGCGGCGTCCGACCGACGTCTCACCGCCCGCCGATTCGGCCTGGTCCTTCTTGCGAAACATCCAAACCGGCACGAAGCGACCGAGGTTGACCCGCGTCACAATGTGCCCGAACCCATGCCGGGTAAGCACCTGGGCAATGTGCCGCAGGCGATTGAGGCTGCGCACGCCGCGGGTGAACTGGAGCGGAGTCATCGTTGGCTACGCTCGCATATGTCCTCGGCTGCGTCAAACTGCTTCAATCGAGGATTGGGGGTCTAAATGGTCGCTTTGCGATTAGTTGTTTTGAAAACAGTCCCTTCGCATGTTAGACTCATTAGGATGATTTCACAGTACGTTCAAAATGCGCTCGATCGGGCCCGTTATCGCCAGCTTGAGGACGGTACTTTTTGCGCTACCGTTCCCGGCTTGCGGGGTGTCATCGCCACGGCGAGGAGGCTGGAGGACTGCCGAGTCCAGCTCGCGGAAGTCATCGAGGAATGGATCCTCGTTCGTGTCGCTCACGGCTTGTCGATCCCGCCGATCGGCGGCCACCAAATTGTTGTGCGTAAAGCAAGCTGATGCCTCCTTGGCGACCCATAAAACGGCGGGAACTCATCATGGGATTGCGGAGGCTCGGCTTTGCGGGTCCCTTTTCGGGCGGAAAGCATCAGTTCATGGTGCGTGGCGATGCTACATTAACGATTCCCAATCCTCACCGGAGAGACATCGGACTTGATCTGTTGAGAATTGTGCTGCGCGAAGCCGGCATCAGTCGACGAGAGTGGGAGTCGGCGTAATCCACGCCTCCTCGAAATGCGTTTCCTTGACCAAGGTGTGAGAAACGATCGCGCGCGATCCAGCGATCACGCCCTGAAATCGAACCCGAGCTGGACGTGTTCCTCGCCGCGGCGCCCATCGGCGATGGGTCGCGTCGGCACGGGGTAGGTCTCATTGCTACCGTCCAGTCCGTAGCGTTTTCGAGAAATCGAAAACAGGTCGCGGATGCTTTCCCAATACGTTCCGCTGCCGCGCATGCGCTTGCCGAATCGAGAGTCGCTGAGGGCCCCGCCGCGAATGTCGCGCAGGCGGGCCAACACGCGACCCGCTCGCAGAGGCATCACCTCGCGCAAGCGGGAAACGAATACGCTCTCCACGCTGCCCGGCAGCCGCAAAGCGGTGTAGCTTGCATAGGTCGCTCCCGCGGCGGCGGCCTGTTGGAGGATTTTGGGAATGTCACGATCGTTGAGCCCTGGAATGATCGGCGCGACGAACACACTTACGGGCACTCCGGCCTCGGTGAGTCGTCGAACAGCCTCGAAGCGCCGCGCCGGCGGAGGCGCCTGCGGCTCGATGAGCTTGGCCGTCTCTGCATCCGCGAAGGGAATGCTCATGCAGACCTTCGCGCCCGCCAAAGCGTTGAGCCGGGCGAGAAGGTCGGCGTCTCGAACGACCAGGAAACCCTTGGTGACCACCGTAACGGGATTAGCGTATTCCAGGCAAACTTCCAGGCACGCCCGGGTGATGCCGTAGCTCGCCTCGATCGGCTGGTAGCAATCGGTGATTCCGGAAAAGTTGACCATCTCCCGCTTCCACGTCCGCTTGCGGAATTCCTTGCAAAGCAGTTCGGCGGCGTTGGTCTTGACGATCAGCTTGGTGTCGAAGTCCGTGCCCGCTCCCAGGCCGAGGTATTCGTGATAGGGCCGCGCGTAGCAGTAGGCGCAGGCGTGCTGACACCCGCGGTAGGGATTGACCGACCAGGTGAACGGCAGGTCCGGGCTGTCGTTGCGCGACAGGAGGGAGCCCGAGGTCTCCTCGTAAATCTCCAATCGCGCCGGTGGTGGCGGCTCCAACCACTCCGCGTGCTGGGAGAGGTAGGGGTTGGGCGGATTGTCAATGAGACGAAGCTGCATGGCAGAGCCGATCCTTTCCTTTGTTGCCGACCGCCCCGTCAGTGTATTCGGATAATGTTAGGTAATCAAGTGCTCACCAAACCGAGCCGCGGGCTTCAGCCTGCGCGGACCCTCAAGGGTGAAGGTTTTCGTAATCAGCTTGCGGAACTGTTCTAAAGCCCGTAGAATCCGAGCGTTCCTTACAGGCACGGCGGAGAATCCATGAGCCCCGGCTCTAACCCTGACGAAACGCAGTCGGTCCGGCCGCACCCATCGGACCCCGACCCCGCTGGTGTTGCTCGGGCGGCCGCGTCCCGCGCCGACCACCCTCACGAAATCGGTCCCTACCGCATCCTCGAAACCCTCGGCGAGGGCGGCATGGGCGTCGTCTACCTTGCCGAGCAGAGCAGACCCATCCATCGCCGCGTGGCCCTCAAGATCATCAAGCTGGGCATGGACACCAAGCAGGTCATCGCCCGCTTCGAGACCGAGCGCGAGGCACTCGCATTGATGAACCACGCCAACGTGGCCAAAGTTCTCGACGCGGGCGTCTCCGAGCAAGGCCGGCCCTACTTCGTAATGGAATATGTCGCGGGCATCACCATCACCGAATACTGCGACAAGCACCGCCTAAACACCGAGGAACGCCTTCGACTTTTCATGGACGTCTGCAACGCCATCCAGCACGCCCATCAAAAGGGAATCATCCATCGCGACATCAAGCCCTCCAACGTGCTCGTGAGCGTGGAGCCATCCGCCTCGAGCGAGCCGCGTGGCTTCAGCCCGCGCGGACCCGTCGCTCAGATTCCGGGTGTGCAGGTAAAGGTCATCGACTTCGGTGTGGCCAAAGCCACCCAACATCGCCTATCCGAGCACACCCTGTACACGGAACAGGGCCAGCTCATCGGCACGCCCGGCTACATGAGTCCCGAGCAGGCCGAAATGACCGCCCTGGACATCGACACGCGGACGGACGTCTACTCGCTGGGTGTGTTGCTCTATGAACTCCTCGTCGGCGCAATGCCCTTTGATACGAAGACGCTCCTACAGGCGGGTTTCGCCGAAATCCAGCGCATCATCCGCGAGGTCGATCCGCCCAAACCTAGCACCAAGCTGAGCATGATGCAATCAGAGCCCGGAGCGCAAGCGACGGGTCGCGTAGCGTCGCCCCTCGTGGGCGGCGCACCTGTAGGGTCCGCTCCGCGGACCACTCCTGGTGATCCCTACGCGCGGTCATCAATCGCCGACATCGCCCACCGCCGCCATACCGAACCCAAAACACTCATCCGCCAAATCCGCGGCGACCTCGATTGGATCGTCATGCGGGCCATGGAAAAGGACCGCACCCGCCGCTACGACACGGCCAATGGGTTGGCGATGGAGATTCGACGTTACCTGAACAACGAACCCGTCCTCGCCGGACCGCCGCGCGCGACGTATCGCCTCCGGAAGTTCGTCAAACGAAACAAAGGTCCGGTCGCCGCCGGAATCGCGGTCACCATGGTGCTTGTAGGCGGGATGGTGGGCACGAGCTACGGGCTGGCTCAGGCGGTCCGCGCCCGCGAAGCTGAGGCCGAGCAGCGAGTGTTCGCGGAGGAGAGTGAGCGCGAGGCGATCGCCGCCCGCGACGAGGCCATCCAGGCTCGTGAGGAATCGGATCAAGTCACGCAGTTTCTTTCCGACATGCTGGCCGCCGCCGATCCCTCCAAACAGGGCAAAGACGTGACCGTCCGCGAGGTGCTCGATCGGGCGGCCGAGAAGATCGGCCGCAAGTTTGCGGACAAGCCGCTCATCGAAGCCCGCCTGCGGCATACCGTCGGGTGGACCTACCGGGGACTGGGACTGTACGACAAGGCGGAGGCGCACCTCACCGAGGCCGCGGCGCTGTATCGCCGTGAGAAGGGTCCCCGCCATCAGTCGACGTTGGCGTCTTTGAACAACTTGGCCGTCGCCCTCAGCGATCGCGGAGATGGCCCCGCCGCCGACGCGCACCTCCGGGCCACGCTGGAGATCCAGCGCCGCGTTGTGGGTGAAGAGCACCGAGGCACGCTGCCGCTGATGGGCAACCTGGCGACCGCGCTTCGCCGCCGAGGGCGTTACGCCGAGGCCGAGGAGCTGCATCGCAAGACGTTGGAGATCCAGCGCCGCATCCTGGGCGAGGAGCATCCGGAGACACTCAGTTCGATGAACAACCTGGCGAACGCGCTTTGCGGCCAAGGGCGTTACGCGCAAGCCGAGGAGTTATATCGCAAGACGTTGGAGATCCAGCGTCGCGTCCTGGGCGAAGAGCATCCGGATACACTCCTGTCGATGAACAACCTGGCGAACGCGCTTAACGGACAAGGGCGTGACGCCCAAGCCGAGGAGTTGTATCGCAAGACGTTGGAGATCCGGCGCCACGTCCTGGGCGAGGAGCATCCAGACACCCTGGGGTCGACGAACAACCTGGCGATCGCACTGTACGACCAAGGGCGTTACGCCCAGGCCGAGGAACTGCTCCGCAAGACCTTGGAGATCCAGCGCCGCGTCCTGGGTGAGGAGCATCCGCGCACGCTGCTGTCAATGCAAAGCCTGGCCAATGCGCTTGTTCATCAAGGGCGTTACGCCCAGGCCGAGGAGTTGTGTCGCAAGACGTTGGAGATCAAGCGCCGCGTCCTGGGCGCGGAGCATCCGAGCACGATATCGTCCATGCAAGGCCTAGCTGAAACGCTCGGCAGACAGAGCAGGTTCGAGGAAGCACGCCCGCTGGTGTCTGAACTGATCGCCCTGCGCCGTAAGCAAGTGGAGAGCGTCACCGTCAGCCATGAGGCTCTTGATTGGCTTGCTCGGGCGCTGCTCACCTGTGAGCCTAAGGACCTGCGCGACCCGACGGCGGGCTTGCGGATTGCGGAAAAAGCGGTCGAAGAAACCGGCGGCCAGAACTACCAGGCGCTGGACACCTTGGCGCTGGGCTATCACAAGACCGACCAGATCGACCGGGCGGTGGAAACGCAGCGGAAAGCCCTGGCGCTTCTATCCGCCGAGCGGACGCCGGCGCGCATCGAGCTGGAAGGAAGGCTTGGCGAATACCTCATTGACCAGGGCGTAGGAGTAGGTCGGGCTTTGCCCGACGATGAGCAGCGGCGTGCAGAGCACGCCCTACAATGCTTCGCCGAAGCCGAGCCGCTGCTGCTCAATGCGCAACAATCGCTCAGCGAGCGCGAGTACGTGCCGGCGAATAAGCTGAAGGAATCCCTCGAACGCCTCATCAAGCTCTACGAATCCTGGCACGCCGCCGAGCCGGGCAAGGGCCACGCCGAGAAGGCCGCCGAATGGCGGGCGAGACTGGAAACTGGAAACAAGAAACTGGAAACTGGAAACGGGACACCGGCAAACCCAAACGCCGAAACTCCGAAACCGTGAATAAAGTTGCCGGGTATTTCCCTGAAAGGGAAAACGAACATAGCCCAGGGTAAGCGGAGCAGCCCAGCCGCGAAGCGCCACCCTGGGTTACGAAGCCCATCCAAAAATCCAACCCTGAAAGGGTTGCACCGTCCGCTATGCGATCTGGAACCCTTTCAGGGTTCCTGGGTCATGGTGTGATCCATTACCCAGGGTGGCGCGGCCTCGCCGCTGACCCCGGGCTATTTTCCGAAACGCCTTCGGCGTAAGGGTACGCTCTCGAACCGGGCAAGGGCTACGCCGCAAAGGCCGCGGAGTGGCGGGGGATGCTGGACGAACTGCAAGGCACAAAGGCACTTAGGCACGAAGGCACGGAGGGAACAGACAAAGCCACGGAGCCACGAAGCGACGAAGGTGAGGGTGACCAAGGCGGGAGCCCGAACGAGGAAAATACAGAAACGCCGAAATAGGTTGTGCCGCCAATGCCTAATGCCTTCTGCCTGTCTTCTGATCGGTCCCGCACCCTTCTCCCACCGAGCGCCTGTGACGTTATTAGGGTGGACTTGCGCCCCATGCGCCCCCTCCGTGCATCAGGCCCAGGTGGAGTTTCGAGCCGTGCGAAAAAGCGCATTTACCAAACGAACCCGCTTCGAACCCGATGGTCCCCCCCGCGCATCTTCGTCCTTTGTGCCTATTGCCTCAGTGCCTACTCGCCCCATTCGACATTCAGCATTCGCCATTCATCATTCGATCGGTGCCACATGATGACACTACACGAAAAGACTGTACTTGCAAAACGAACCCATTTGACTCCGTTGCTTTATAAAGAAAAGAGAGACCGGAAAGGCCCTCCCGACGATCTGATGTATTCGTTGGTCGGATTAGACCCGTTGTGCGCCGCTAACGAGCGCTCCGGGGGTCGATCCGCGGAGCAGCCTGGGGGTGTGGCCGGTGCGCGTGGTGTAATCGGCCATGGCGGATTCGATGGCGGAAAGGGCCTGGTCGGTGGATTTCAGGAGGACTGCCACCACCCCGCCGCAGCCGCGTCCGGTGATCTTGGCCCCGAACACGTCGGCGTCGGCTCCGTGCCGGCGGATGAGGTTGACGAGATGGTCGGTTTCGATGCTGCCCAGCCCGCACCGCTGCCCATAGCTCCAGTGCGAGGCATTCATGAGTTCGCCGGCCTCCACCAGGGCGTTGCGGTCCGCGCCGCGGATGGCCCGCGACAGGCACTCCACGAATTGCCGCGAGCGGGCGTGCTCGTACACGTGGTGCTCGGTGCGGGAACGGACCTTGTAGAGGCCGGTGGGGTCGATCCGCGTCAACGGGTCGCCCGTTTCGCCGAATCGGTCGAGGAAATCCTTGCCCTTGATCTTGGTCGGAATCCGATCGCGGAAACGTTTGATGTAATCGGTGAGGGATAGCCTCGACAGATAGCCGTCCCAGGGCACCTGATTGGACGGTTGGTCGGAAACCTGGTTGAGGCCGTCGTAGGTGATGATGCGGTCGATTAACGCACGACCCATGAACGTGGCCGTTCGCACATGAACATACCGTTGCACCGCGTCCGGTTGCGTGACGCCACAGTCGATGCCAAGGAGGAGCAGATCCTCCGGCAGGCGAATCGAACCGGCCAGGGTGCACGGCTCACAGCGAACCTCAAGGAGCGTGTTAGGCTCGCCAACCAAGGAGCAAACGGCGTCGGCAACGCCAACCGGGTCGCCGACCCAATCGTTTTCGACCCGCTGGCAGACCGCCGCCACGGCGAGCGGCTCCAGCGCCTGGTCCAGTGCGGCGGCGCAGGCCACGACGGTCGCGGCGACAACCGCCGCATTACGTCCGCATCCGCTCGCATCGCGCAGACTTGATTGGACACAAATGGACAATCCACCCGTGGGAGTGGGCAACAGTTTTGCGCGAAGCGCTTCGGTTAACCCGCCCAGGGCGCAGGTGGCCAGGTCCGACCGGAGCGCAGGGTGGGCGACGCGATGAGGTTCGGCGTTGTCTCCCCGGCCGTTGGACTCGAAAAGGGTCGAGAGTGGAACTTGGCTCTCGGCGTCGGCATCCCACAACGGGGCGGCGGAAACGGCAATCTTGCCGTCACGGCGGGCCTGAACCGCAACGCAGACGTGATCGCCGATGGTCATGTTGAGCACCAGCGCACCGGTGTATTCGGCCAACCCGCCCATGATGTCCAAGCGACCCGGAGCGACGGCGACGAAACGGGCCGAGCCGTCATACAAACGCCTCGCCACATCCATTAGGGTCGTGGACACGACTCCGTCACCGACAGGCGTCGCCGCAACACGGGCACTTGCGCCGGAGGTACGCGACAGGGTGGTTTTTTGTTCGATTTTCATGCCGCCTCATCCGAACGGGAGATTCAGCAGACCTCTTTTAAGACCGAGTCGTCCACGAAAATCGGGATCGCCGTTCCCGCGCCGACGGCGATGGCGTCGGAAGGGCGCGAGTCAACCTCGATCAACTCTCCGTCTCGTCGGAGCACCAATTTGGCAAAAAACGTCGAGTCCCGTAATTCATTAATGACGACTTGTTCGATCCGGCAATCCAGCCGGTCGATCAGCCGCTCGATCAAATCGTGCGTCAGCGGGCGTTGTACGGCGATGCCTTTCATCCGTCGATCAATGGCATACGCCTCATGGATACCGATGAGTATGGGAAAAGCCCGCTCGCCCTCCAGTTCCCGGAGAACGATCATAGACATCTTTTCGTCCTCCGAGTCGACGATCACGATGCGGGCGAGATTCATCTTGACCAACATGTCGACCCTTTCCGCTGTGGAAACGCCCACCGTATCGGCGTGCCTTGCGATGTCAAGCCGGGGCGCCGCGATTCCCCTTGGCTAATTGTTTGATCCTCTCCCGTCCGCAGCTTTCGCCGCCAGGAGGCGACGCAACTCGGCGTGCTCCGCGGGGTCCATCGCCACGCTGTGCGAGTCCGTGGGAAACGCGCCCTCCCCGACGTCTTTGGCAAAAGCCCGAAACGCCGCCGCCAGAACGTCATGGAGCCTGGCATATTGCTTCACGGACCGCGGCGGATGACCGCCACCATATCCGAGCATATCATGTAGGACCAACACTTGGCCATCACAATAGGGCCCGGAGACGATTCCAATCACCGGTAAGTCCGTTGACTCGGTAATAATCGCGGCCACTTCGGCGGGCACCGCCTCAAGCAGTAGTGCTATCGCGCCCGCGTCCTCCATCATCTTGGCGTCTTCGATGATATGAAGAGCATCGGCGGCACGTTTGCCCTGGACCTTATACCCGCCGACGGCTTGGATCGACTGGGGCTTCAAACCCAGGTGGGCCATCACTGGGATCGTTGCCGTAGCCATGGCCTCGACGGTTTTGACCAAGCGACGGTCCACTTCGACTTTGACGCAATCGCAACCCGCCCTGGCCATAAATAATCCGGCGTTGCGAATAGCGTCGTCCGGGCAAACCTGGTACGTCAAGTACGGCATATCTCCAACGAGATAGGCGAACGGAGCGCCGCGGCGCACCGCCTCGGCGATGGTGACCATGTGATTCATCGCCATGGGGAGCGTGGAGGCGTGTCCGAGGCAGACCTCGGCGTAGGTGTCTCCGACGAGGAGGGCCTCGATCCCGGCTTCCTCCATGATCCGCGCGGTGGCGTAATCGTAGCACGTCAGCATGGAGATTTTGCGGCGTTCGTGCTTACGCATCCGAAGCGTCCCGATGGTGATTTTGTTTCCCGCGGGCATCGACAATCCTCCATGGACCAGGGATTTACATCGTAACAAGGGGTGGCCTAGCCCGCCAGCGCGATTCAAGGGCCGCCGCAGGCGGAGCAGGCCCTTTCCGGGCCTGCGGCGAAATGGCCGGGGCGACGCCTTGATTCCTTCCTCAGGAATAGTAGACTGCCGTGGTTCATGCGGTGCTTGCCTTTGGGCGGAGACCGCGCGGAAAGGAGCCCCGATGTCTTCGAAGCGGCGTGTTCGCGGCTGGCTCGCGGGGGTGGGAGGCTTGCTCGTCTTGTCCGGAGCCTCGCCCGTGCAGGCGCAATTCTGCGAGACTTGCGATGATGAAAATGTTTGCACGGACGATGTTTGTGTAAGCGGTGTTTGCCGGTCCACCAACAATACGGCCCCGTGTGACGACGGCAGCGCCTGCACGACCGACGACACCTGTTCATCGGGAGTTTGCGTAGGCGGGGCGGCCCCTAACTGCGATGACGGCAACCTTTGTACGGACGACGCCTGTGCTTCCGCCACGGGATGTGTTCACGCCGATAACACCGTATCATGCGACGACGGTAGCGCCTGTACGATGAACGATGCCTGCGCGGCTGGAGCGTGCGCGGGCGGAGCGGCGCCGAATTGCGACGACGCGAACGTGTGTACGGACGACGGCTGCAACCCGGCGACGGGGTGCGAGCATGCCTTCAATACGGTCCCTTGCGACGACGGCGACCCCCTCACTACCAACGACGCCTGTTCGTCCGGGGTGTGCGTGGGCGAACCCCCGAGCAACTGTGACGACGGAGATGATTGCACGTATGACGTCGCTGATGAGTTCGACAATTGCTCCCATATCGTTCGTGACGGTCCATGTGAGGATGGACTCGCGTGTACCGTGGGCGACCGATGCGTGGGCGGCGGCTGCGTGAGCGGCGGGGCCGTCACTTGTTGTCCATCCGGCGAGTCGTGTACGGCCGGCGGCGTGTGTGCCGCGTCGGAGCCCGCGCCGAACGAGCCCTATCGGTGTTTGCGGTTCGTGTGGCAGGTGGATGGGCCGGATGAACGCGCGGTGGGGGACATCGTCCATGCATCGCTCCATATCGTAACCGACGGTTGTAACACTCCGAGCACGGAATGCGGCGCGACCGGGCACCCCGTGGCCGAAGTCTCCGCGATCCTAAACTGGGATCCCGGAGTGCTGGAACTGCAAATGCCGTCGCTGGGGAACCCCAACCCAGCCGACCCATGCGACAATGCGGACTGCCAATTCGCGTGCCCGGCGAACGAATACAACTGGCAGGACTCGGTATTCCCTAATGATTGTGGGACCGGTTACGACAGCGTCAATTTTCCGTGCACAGGTTTCCCGGCCAATGACGGCGATGCGCTTTACGTGGCGCGGGCGTTTACGACGTGCGGCGGGGGCACGTTGCGCAGTGCCTGCGCAACGCCGTCGGGACTCCATGTGACCACGTTCCGGTTCCGCATCGTGGGTGTGCCGCCCGCCGGCGTGACGCGGGTTTCACTGCGGCCCTGCGCAGGACGTGCGACGAGGACGAAGGCGAAGAGCGCTCTCCCGGCGCCGTCGGGGTATCCGACAAGGGACGCGACGAACACGTTGGGGCCGCCCGCGAAAATTCGACTTCGTTCGTGCGCCGTCGCCGCCGATTGCGATGACTTTCTTGCGTCGACCGTCGATTCATGTGTCGCTGGGTATTGCGCTCATTCGGGCGTGTCATGCGACGACGGAGTAGATTGTACGGTTGACGTTTTGGACGAAGGGACCGGCGCTTGTCGACACGACCCAGCCAACTCGCTCTGCGACCCGGCGGGGTCGTTTTGCGCCGCTCAGGTGTGCGTCCCACCTGCGTGTCCGGGCGGGACGTGCAGCCCGGCGATGAGCGGGTGCTTGTTCGTCCTTGATTGCCTCTCCGGCCAAAGCAACCCTTGCCCGAATCCCGCGACGTGTGACGAGGCGACCGATAGCTGCGGCGGCTGCAACGCGCCGACCGTTGCCGGCGCCGGCAGTCGCTACTTAAACGTCATACCGGCGCCACAGGGTTCCAGCGAGATCGCCCTCCGGGTGATCGGCGAATGCGGCGAAGATCAGTCCGCGTGCGTCGCTCGATACGTGCAGAGTAAGTGCTCCGGGGGCCCGAACAACGGCCTTGACTGCTACACCGGCGCGGACTGCCCGAAGCGATGCGTCGGGGGGCTAAACTCCGATGCGGACTGCACGATCGATTCGGACTGCCCCATCGGATCATGCGCAGGCCGGTGCGACGCCGGAACACTTGGGGCGATGCCCTTCTATAAGACCGCGGCGCAGTGGGGCACGGCCAACGTGCGAGGCGCCCAAATCCGGCCAGGGACGACGTACAGGGTGCACGCAGAATGCAACTTCGCGGGTGGTCCCCTGCTTTCCCGTGCCGCAATCGGCACAACTTGGCGATGGGGCGATATCGACCACGATGGAGATGTTGATGCCATCGATGTTACCAATCTGGTTACCGCGTTCAAGGGATCTACGGGCCCCTTTACGTTCGAGCAGCTCAACCTCTTTGGCTGCGAACCGGATGATTCGATTAACGCCCTCGACATCACACTGGCCGTCGATGCGGTCAAGGAGCTCCCTTTCCCCTGCGCGCCCGTTTGTCCGTAACGCACTGTCCCAGCAAGAGTTAGAGAAGCCGTTAAGGCTACCAAGGTCGATTCCGAAGCACTAGTGCGAGTCCGCGTGTGCCGATACTTGAATTCGGATACCAATAACAGTGACGATCCTTGAACAAAGGGAAACGCACCGCAATTGAGCAGATTTGGTCTCAAAACGTCAAATCGCCTGGCGACCAGGAGGCTGATCCAGGCCGTACAGGGTTTTTGTAAAGTCATACTCGCTAGCGTGGTTCTTTCGCATAAGACTGCCGGATTCCTAGTTACTTGACTGGATTGGCCTGAGTCTGGTACACTCCTATAATCCAACACGTATCGGCGGTTGCTCGAACCGCTTGGGAAGTCGAGTGGGGGGTTTGCTTATGTTCGGTAGAGCCGAGAGTCATCCGCTAACCATCGTGTCCGGTGTTTTGTTGTTGATGATGCCGCCGATGCTGCATGCCCAAACATGCCCGCCGGCCAGTTTTGACTGCGCGGGGAACGACGCGCTGTGCGACGACGGGCAATTCTGTACTGGTGATTTTTGCATCGGAAACATCTGCCATTGCAAAGTGAACAATTGCGATGACAACCAGTTTTGCACGGATGATGTTTGCAACGAGGAAGCGAATGCGTGCGAGCATACGGCCACAACCAACTGCCAGGCACCGACGCCATACTGCAACGAGAATCTAAACCGATGCGTCGAGTGCGCGAGCAACAGCGACTGTGCCAGGGCCTGTTATCTTGGTCCCACGCCCGGCGTGGCCTGCGCCGTCGATGCGGAATGCGGGACGGGGGGCCGCTGTCTTGGGGCGTGCAACCCCGACGGAGATTGCGTGCAATGCATCAGCAACGGCCAATGTGACGACGGTTTGTTCTGCAACGGCCAGGAGAGCTGCAACTTTTCCACCGGTTTTTGCGAAACGAGCGCGCCACCCACGTGCACCAAACACTGTTTCTTCGGGCCCACGCCCGGGGCGAGCTGCACGACGGATGGGAATTGCGGAGCGGGCGGAGAGTGCCGGCTAGACTATTGCAGCGAGCTGCGAGACAAGTGCGTGCAGTGCGAGGTCAATGCAAGTTGCGACAACGGCGCCTTCTGCGACGGCGCGGAAGGGTGCGTGAACGACGTGTGCGCCACGGGGACGCCGCCGGTTTGCAAGAGGTGCGTGGGAGGTTCTCAGAACTTGCTGCCCTGCGCCACGGACCTCGATTGCGGAAACCCACCCGGCGCGGGCACTTGCACGGGCGCGGCGACCTATTGCGACGTGGTGAGCGACGACTGCGTACAATGCTTGAATCCTTCTCATTGCGAGGACCTTAATTATTGCACGACGAACTCCTGCGTATTCAACTCGTGTACGTTTTCGCAGAACCCCGCTATTTGCAGCGACGGAGCGTGGTGCAACGGCGACGAGGTGTGTAACTACCAGATCGGGAACCTGTGCTCGCAATCCGGCAGCCGGACCAATTGCTGTTTCAAAGGAACGTGCTCCACCAGCAATCCGCCGAAGGGCTGCAATTCCAATTTAGATTGCCCCGCGGGCATGGGAACGTGCAACAACTCGACCGCCCCGAGTTGCAACGCGGACCACAGCGCGTGTACCCGAGATTGCGCAGATCCGATTACATGCACCGTCGATAGCTGCAACGAGACGATTGACTCTTGTCAACACACTGCCAACAATGCGCTATGCCCCGGCAGCAACCTCCTTTGCGACGGAACGGAGACTTGTGAACCGGGTACTCTAGGGGCGGATCCGACGTCCGGCTGTAAGGCGGGAACACCGATCGATTGCAGCGTATTCGCGGGGGACCCCGAATGCAGCGAAGGGACGTGCATCGAGCAACCGCAGGTGCATTGTCAGGCCAACCCCATCAACCAGGGCGGCTCGTGCAATGACGACGACGTCTGCACCGCCCTTTCCAAATGCAACAACGGATTCTGCGTGGACAACCCGCCGGCGAGCAACGATCCTTACCGCTGCGTGAAGTTGGAGTGGCGTCCCGCCAGCGTGTCCGCCGTGCTTGCCGGCTCGACGGTGGAGCTTGGTCTGTACGCCGTGGCCAACGGGTGTAATCAGCCTACCGCGTTTTGCCCGGGCACGAGCCTGGAAGTATCGAGCATTGACGGGCTATTTTCCTGGAACAGTTCCCTCTTGCAGTTGCAGCCGGCAACCGGACCGGAGCCGAACCCGGAGGATCCTTGTGTGCAAGCGGATTCCTGCCGGACTTGTCCGGCCAACGAATATCCTTGGGAGTTTTCGGGATGGGTCGACGATTGCGGTGAAGACGGGGACCACCTGAACGAACCTTGCAACGGCGACGTTCCGGCAAACGACGGCAAGGCGCGATACTTCGCGCTTCAGGGACCTGTGTGCAGCAAGACGTGCCGTGGCGGTTCCAACAACGGCATACCGTGCCCGCTGCCGACCGATGTTTGTCCTGATGGAGTGTGCAGCGATACGTATTGTATCGGCGGGTCCAACAACGGCCTACCATGTTCGATGCTCTCCGACTGTCCCAGTGGGATCGCCTGTACGAACTTGCCGCCTCCGGCGTGCGCCACGACAACGGGGTTGCACGTGACCACGATCAAATTCAAGGCGATCAGCGGCGGAACCAGTGAGGTCTCGTTACTTCCGTGTTTCGGCGAGAATAGCAAAACGCAGGCGATCAGCCCAATCAATGCCGCGGGCGTGCAGACGAACGATGTTACGAAGTCGCTCGGGCCGGCGGTGACGATTACGGTGACGTGCGACAGCCATGACGACTGCAACGACAACAACGCCTGCACCGGTCCCGATACATGCAGTTGCGTCACGCCCGCCTGCGGCGGCACGTGCCAGCGTCCCAACAACTCGAATACGTGCGACGACGGTCTCTTCTGCACGTCAAACGACAACTGCGGTGGCGGACAATGCCAAGGCGGTTCGGCTACCTGCGCCGCGCCGTTGTTGTGCGACGAGACAAATAACCAGTGCGTGCAGTGCTTGACGGTGGCCAATTGCAATGACGGGCTGGCGTGCACGACCGACGCCTGTGTGAGCGGCAATTGCCAGCATACGGCCGTCAATTGCAATGACAACGTCGCGTGTACAACGGACGCCTGCGTCGAGCCGGCGGGAACGTGTACGCATACCGCAAACCACGCCTTCTGCAACCCAACTCCCCCCGGGCCGCTCTTTTGTTCGTCGGTTTCCTGCGATCCTCTACAAGATTGCGTCTTCGACCACGATTGTATATCCGACGACGGCAACCCCTGCCCCGACCCCAATGCTTGTAACGAAACCTCGAATACTTGCGGCGGGTGCAACGCGCCAACCGTCGTGACTGCCGGTTCGCGGTATCTGAGGGTCACCCCAGCGTCCCAAGGATCGACCCCCGTCGCGCTACTTGTGGCGGGCGACTGCGGCGATGTGAACGCCGCCTGCGTGTTCCGATATGTGCAAAGCAAGTGCAACGGCGGCCCGAACAACGGCCTTGACTGCTTGACGGACGCCGACTGTCCGAAGCGGTGCGTCGGGGGGTTGAACCCGGGCCAGCCGTGCGCCACCGATGTGGATTGTCCCCTCGGTTCATGTGCAGGCAAGTGCGACGCCGGAACGCTAGGGGCGACACCGTTCTATAAGACCGTGGAGCAATGGGGCACGGCCAAGGTTAGAGGCCCCCAGATCCGGGCTGAAACGAAGTACATGGCACATACGGAATGTAACTTCGCGGGTGGGGCGGTGCAGTCCAGTGCCGCAAGCGCCACGACGTGGCGGTCGGGCGACGTGGACGGCAATGGGGTCGTTAGTTCCATCGACGTCGCGGTCCTAGTGGCCGCCTTCAAGGGAACTTTCGCACCCTATACTTTTGAACAATTGAATATCTCGGGCTGCTTACCGGATGACACGATCAACGCCCTCGATATCACTTTTGCCGTCGATGCCAACAGAGGAATCGCTTTCCCGTGCTCGGTTGTCTGCCCTTGATGGATTGGGTGAGGGGCTAGTCCCAGATCAACCGTCCTCAGGGAATCTGTAGATCAGGTCGGCCGAGAGCCGGGAACGACAAGCCAAACTCCGTTACACAACCGTGGTTTGACATTTCGCAGTTGTGCATTACGATCCACAGGCATGAGGCGCGAGACGATTATCGAGGGCATCGGCGTCGTGCTTTGTTTCGCGGCGGCCCTGATTTGCTACAACCTGGTGCTCAAACACGTAACGGGTACATCCGGCGCCGCGTGGTTTGAGGCCGGTTGCTCGGACAAGCCCGCTGCCGGCGGGGCGAACTGCGCCGCGGTCCTCGCCAGCCCGTATAGTTACTTTCCGCCGAAGAAGCCCGAGGAGCGCGACCGTCAAGGGCACTTGCCCGTTGCGTTCCTCGGCTTGCTGTATTATTCAACCCTGCTGCTTTGGCTCATCGGCGTTGGCCGTCCATCACCGCGACGACGTCGGCTTCACATCCTGCCCCTACTTCTGGTGGGCATGGGCTTGGCCGCGTCCGCGTATTACATGAACATTATGTTCCGGGTGTTGGACGAATGGTGTTCCTGGTGCGTGGCGACGCACGTACTCAATCTCCTGATCGCGACTTGCTTGGTCATGTTGTGGCCGAGAAAAATGAGCGCCGTCGTTGCCGATATGGCGCCGGGACAGCTCCCAGGCCAGGATCGGGCAAGGCTTGGGTCATCTTCGGTCCCGCCGGCGCGCACGGTCATCATCACGCTTGTGGCGATTGTCACCGTGGGTTGGGGGGAACTCAACATGCTGGGCCTCAAGTCGTGGAAGCGTCAGGCCGCCTCAGCGACGGAGGGCTACAAAACGTGCCTGGAGGCCGTGAACCGTATCAAGAGCGACTCCGACGCTCTTCTTCGCAACTGGCAAGCCGCGACGAAGCATGAGATTCGCATCCGCCCTGACGACCCCGTACGAATCGGCGTTACAGTCGATCCCACGAAGCCGACGCTGGACGTGGTGGTCTTTAGCGACTTCGAATGTCCGTCTTGCAAGCGATTCGCGGTGTTCCTCGAAAAGCAAGCGCAGCCGCTCTTTGAGGGACATATCAAAGCTGTTTTCAAGCACTATCCGTTGGACCGCGTCTGCAACGCACGGGTTTCGAAAACCGTCCATCCCCAGGCCTGCGCCGCGATGTCCATGGCCGAGGCCGCTCGGTTGCTCGGCGGTAACTCTGCCTTCTGGCAAGCCCATGACTACTTGTACGAGCACCGCGACGCACTCGCTCAAGGTAAGCTCATCGCGGAAGCCGTGGCGGCTAACTTGCACTTGGATTCGGTCGCCTTCCGCGATGCCATGAGTTCCCAGGCCGTGACTACACGAGTGGCCGAGGACATCAATCAAGCCAAGCTCTGCGACATCAAGGGGACCCCCGCGGTTTTTGTCGAGGGAAGGCTCGTCGATACGCTGGCGGTCACGGAGATCGGTTTTTGGGACAAGCTGGCTGACATGTATTGGCAACGGAGCAACCTTCCGCGGCCTGCGTCGACGAAGCCCAAGCCCGCTCCGACTACTCCAAGTACCCCAGATCGGAAAGACGCTCCGTGACTTGCTGAAGTTCGTGTGTGGAGTAGACCTCCTCCTTATCCGCCGAAGCGGCTGAGACGCGGGCTGCTTCGTACTCGATCGCCGGCGGACGCTCGAAGAGTCCTTGAATCACTCGTCCCTGCATATCGTCCGGAACTCGTAACCCCAGCATCGCGAGGATCGTCGGCGCGCAATCGACGATGTTGGCGTGAACGTTTGCGGACCGTGCAATCCCCGGGCCGGTGGCCATCAATACTCCATCCGGGCGGTGCGTTCCTTCCAGGCGGTGATACGACAGCCATCGCACCACGCGTCGCCCGCGAATCTTCCGCACCACGGCCAACGACTCATGCGGCGTGAGGATCAAATCCGGCAGCCAGGGCTGATCGGTTCGTGAACAGCCATAGAGCTCCTCCGGCTTTTGCACGTCACTGAAAAGATGAATCTCGCGTCCCTGCGGATCGCGGACACGACATTCGTCGCCAAGCAACCTCGCTTGCAACTCATCGCGGAGCGCTTCGTAATCCGCCGGTTTGACGATGCCCGAAGGTTGTCGGCCTTGCAGATTGATGTAGAGAAACCCCGCCATTCCCGCGTGCATTACACACGCTCGCGTACGCGAGAAATCGACGGCTAAGTCGTGAAGCACGTCACCCGTCCGCGCGAAGCGCCGGGTGCGGCCGCGCAAGCGGTCCCAAACGTAGCGCGCCCGCGTTACGTGCCGGGACCCGCCTCCTTGTAGTGCCAAGTACCCCCAACGTTCGAGGAGCAGATTGGGCTGCACCTTCCCTTCGAGGCTGCCATGCCCGTGGTCCGACACGATCAACACGGCGGCGTTGTTCGAAGAGGCGTAGTCGAGCAGCGCCCCAACCGCCTTGTCGGCCTCTTCGAAGCATTGTCTCGCCAGCTCGCGTCGAACCGCATGGCGATCCGACCGTCGGACGAGCCGACCGATGAGGGAGGGTCCACGCGGATCAAGGTACTTCCAGGTCTTATGCTGCAAGTTGTCCGTCAACTTGAATACGACCATCAGTACGTCCCAGCCGTGGTTTTCTCCGAGCCACATGGACAACTCCGCGCCCTGGCGAAAACTGCGGGAGATGTAATCGAGGTTCTCTCGAAAAGCGCCGTCGCCGCCGAAGGGCCGTCGTTTCCATTTTGCCTTCAGCGTCGGATCGGGCCATCGTTCCAAAATGGCGCTTTTGAGTTCCGGCGGATAGACAAAGTCCGACTCGGGTCCGGGCGTCTCGAATCCGCTCACGAGAAATCCGTTGACCGGGGTAGGGGGATAAGTCATCGGCACATTCACGCTGCCGACCTTCAGCCCCTGGTCGCCGAGGATTTGCCAGAGGTTGCGAACATGGTCCAGGCACCGGGTGCTATTGAGAGTGAGTTTGTTGGTGTGAACGTCGTAACGCTCGAAGTCGATGATGCCGTGGGCGCCCGGGTTCTTTCCGGTCAGGAACGTCGTCCAAGCGGCAGGGGTAATGGGAGGCACCGTGGAGCGGAGGAGACCCGAAGCGCCGGCGGCGATGGCTTCTTTTAACCGCGGCATGCGCCCTTCGGCCATCAGCGGGTTCAATACGTCAAACGTCGCCCCGTCCAGGCCGACGATGAGCAGCCGCTGGTTCGGCGTCCTAAACGCGCGACTGTCGTCCGAGGCGGTGTCGTCAATGTTGCAGTAGGTGTGCAAGAATCAACCAATCAGCCATCTTTCGCCCAAGGTTTCGCTGGCTTTGCGCATCGGGTAGGATAACCGCTTCTTGTGGGGCTGTCAGCATCAGCACAAACGCCGTTGAGCGTTGGTGCGAGCTAAGATGCTACAAGCCGTCGGCGATCTCAAGTGCCGCCCCGACGGACTCCGATAGGTTTATGGTTTACCGAAATGTGCCGCAGGAGTAGGCCAGGCTGAGCGTGAAGGAACATCAGCTACGATGAGAATCGCCCTCCTCTCTTGGGAGTCCCTGCATTCCATCCGCGTGGGCGGGATCGCCCCGCACGTGACGGAGCTCGCCGCGGCGCTGGAACGTCGCGGGCACGATGTTCACGTTTTCACGCGGATCGGGGAAGGCCAGTCTGGGTACGAGCGCATCGACGGCGTCCATTACCATCGCTGTCCCTTTGATGCCGATCCCGACTTCGTGACGAGCATGGGGCGTATGTCCGATAGCCTTGCGTGGCACCTTGGCGAAGTGGAGGCTGAGTACGGGCAATCGTTCGAGATTGTTCACGGGCACGATTGGCTAGTGGCCAAAGCGCTGTGTCAGATTAAGAACGAACGCCGTCGGCCCGTTGTTTTGACCGTTCACTCCACCGAATACGGTCGATGCGGCAACGAGCTCTTCTGGCACTGCCAGTCGCAGCGCATCCGCGAGATCGAATGGGAGGCGACGTATATCGCCAATCGTGTGATCTGCGTCTCCCAGTCGTTGCGCAAAGAGGTTCAATGGCTCTACACCGTCCCTTCGGACAAAATCGTTGCGATTTACAACGGCGTAGACGTACGCCCCTTCGACGTCAAGGTGGACGTCAAGTCGATCCGCGCCCGGCACGCGATCGGGGTCGACGATCCGTGCATTCTCTTCGCCGGTCGGCTCGCCTGGCAAAAGGGCCCCGACCTTCTCGTCGAGGCGATGCCCCAGGTTCTGCGCGAGCACCCCAAAGCCAAGTTCGTATTCGCCGGCGAAGGCGACATGCGTGCCGAGTTGGAAACGTCCGTCGGCGTTGCCCGAAGCACCCCCGCCGTACGCTTTGTCGGATACCGCAAGGGCGCTGAACTGGTCGGCCTCTTCAAGAGCGCCGACGTAGTCTGCGTCCCCAGCCGCAATGAACCCTTCGGCATCGTGATTCTGGAGGCCTGGAGCGCGAGCAAGCCCGTCGTGGCCACGCGAACCGGGGGACCCGCCGAGTTCGTTCGCCACGAGGAAACCGGGTTCACCGTGTCGAGCGATGCGAAGTCCATCGGCGGCGGCGTCGGGGAGATGCTCTCGGACCCTTCCGGCGCTCGCCGCATGGGGATCAACGGACGGCACGAGGCCGAGACGCGATTTTCCTGGGACAACATCGCCGCTCAAACCGAGGCCGTCTACCAACTCGCTCTTTGACGGCCGGTCGTTATAATCCACGCAATGGTCAATCCGCCCGTGGTTCGGATGGCGCTCCTTAGTTTCGCGAAACCCTCAAGGTTTACGAGAATTCTCTTATGTCCGTTAGTGAGCTGACATCATCAGTCATCAAAGGCGTCACCGGCCTTCCGCGCAAGGTTTTCGGCTCGCGGAACGAACGCTTGTTGAAGGTCTATCAACGCCAAGTCGGCCCCATCAACGCCTTGGAACCAGAGTTGCGGGGCGACTTCGACGAGCGGTTCGCCCACCGTTGCGTGGAAGGGCACGTCGCCGACCTCCCCGAAGAGGAGCGCGAACCCGCCCTCCAGCGAATCCGCGTCGAGCTGAGCCGAGATTTGCGCACGCGCACCGATTCGCTAGGCCTGCGAGCCGCGGAGCACCACGAACCGCTCGCCCATTGGTGGCAGGGCCTGACTCCGGCGCAGCGTCTGGAACACTACTACCATGAGGAATACCGAAAGCGGAATAACAAGATCGTCGAGGCGTTGGACCGCGCGGGGATCAGTCAAGAGGGCTTCGCCATTCTGCGGGAGGCCTCGCGCCGAGCGCGCAACCACCGCCACTTCGACTGCCAACTCATCGGAGGGCGCGTCCTCTATGAGGGGAAGATCGCCGAGATGCGCACCGGGGAAGGGAAAACCATCGTCTGCCATCTGGCCGCCTATCTCAACGTGATTGCGGGGCGCAAGGTGCACATCATCACGGTCAATGATTACCTGGTGAAACGGGATGCCGAGTTCGCCGCCCCCATCTTCGAATTGGTGGGCATGACCGTCGGCTACATCCAGGCCCAGCTAGATCCCGGCGGACGCGAGGGCATCCGCCAACATGCCTACGGCAGCAACATCACCTACGGCACGAACAGCGAGTTCGGCTTCGACTATCTCCGCGACAACATGAAGTCCCAACTCGAGGAGCAGGTGCAGGGTCCGCTCGATTATGTGATCGTCGACGAGGTGGACTCCATCCTGATCGACGAGGCCCGTACGCCGTTAATTATCTCCGGGCCTACCCACGACGACGTCACCAAGTACCCACGGGCCGATAAAGTCGCCTCGGAGCTGGTTCGGCGTCAGGCGTCTTGGGACCGGCGAGTCCAGACCACCGTGGCCAAGTTCGACGGGGACGACCACAATATCCCCAAGCTGAAGAACGCGATGGCCATCCTGGGCTACAAGGAGAAAAAAGCCAAAGCGGGCCGCGAGCTTCAGCCCGCGCGGACCTCGAATGACTCAGTGAGCCGGGGAGGGACCGAAGTCGCTGTATCATCACCCCTTGTGGATGAGGAAGAAACCGACGGCGCAGAACTAGCAACTCTCGGCCCCGATTTTCTCACCGACGACCAGGTCGAAGCCATCCAGAACTACGAGGTCGAACACCTTAAGGTCCCGCCCTCCGAACAATATCGGCGCTATTTCATTGTCCAGATGGAGCGCAAACAGGCCGCGGTCACACACGAGGGCGTGACCATCGCTCAAGAGTTACTCGACGTCGGCAGCCTTTACAGCGGCACCAACATGGAGTGGCCGCACCTCATTGAGAACTCGCTCCGCGCCCACAAGGTCTATCTGCGCGACAAAGACTACGTCGTGCAAAACGGGCAAATCATCATCGTCGATCCGTTCACCGGCCGTTTGATGCACGGGCGGCAGTGGTCCGACGGGCTTCATCAGTCCGTGGAGGCGAAGGAAGGCGTCCGCGTCAAAGAGGAAACTCAAACGCTGGCCACGATCACCATCCAAAACTTCGTCAAGCTCTATCGCATCAAGGCCGGCATGACCGGGACCGCCCTCACCGAAGCCAACGAGTTTAACAAAATCTACAAGCTCGACGTCGTTGAAATCCCCACCAATCGTCCCGTCAACCGCATGGATCACAATGACAAAATGTATCGCGACACCGAGCAGAAATACGGCGCCATTGTCGAGGAAATCTTCGAAATGCACCGTCGCGGCCGACCCGCGGATCCCTTTCTTCTCGCCGACGTCTTCACCGCCATGAAGCCCATCCTAATTCGCCAGGGAAAGGACACGAGCAAGGTTGACGAATCGCTCAAGCGCTTCAACTCCGCGGATTACGGCGACCAAAAGGTCATCGCCTTCATGCTCGAGACGTACGACGAAGTGATGGGTGACCTCGCTCGCGGCCGCCCCATCCTGGTCGGGACCACCAGCGTCGAAAACTCCGAGAAGCTCTCCCGCTTGCTGGAAAAACGATACGGGATCGAACACGAAGTGCTCAACGCCAAGAATCACGCCCGCGAAGCCGAGATCGTCGCCAAGGCGGGGTTTTGCTCGCTCCCCGTGCTCGGCAACGACAAGACCCAGCGGGGCCACGTCACCATCGCCACGAACATGGCCGGTCGCGGCACCGACATCAAACTCGGTCCGGGCGTCGTCTACGCAACCTGCAAGGTGCCCGACACACTCCCCGATGGCGTACGCCCCAGCCCGCTCTTCCCCTCGGGGGTCACCAAATGCTGCATCCATTGCGAAGAATACGATCCGGCCAGCAACTGCGCCCACTGCTACAAGCCCAAGCTGGACCCGCGTTTCCCCGCCTTGGGCCGCAACGTATGTAAGCTCGCCGTCCCTTGCGGGCTGCACATCATCGGCACGGAGCGTCACGAGGCCCGCCGCATCGACAACCAGCTTCGCGGGCGATCGGGCCGCCAAGGCGACCCCGGCTCCTCGCGCTTCTCACTCTCCTTGCAGGACGATCTGCTCAAGCTGTTCATGTCCGACTGGATGCTGAAGATGATGGAGAAACTCGGTTTCACCGAGGGCACCAGCCTGGAAGACAAGCGGCTGAACAAAGGCATCGAGCGCGCCCAACGCAAAGTCGAAGAGCGGAACTTTTCCACGCGCAAGCACCTCCTCGAATGGGACGAGCCGATGGACTTCCAGCGCAAGGAGTTCTACACCGCTCGGCAGCGCATCCTCGAAGAGCGCGATCTGCCCGAATTGATTCTCGCCACGATCGACAACAGCATCGAGACCACGCTCAAGCAATACCTGAGCGGCCGCTACAACCGGACCAGCATCGTTGAATGGTGCCGCACACATCTCGATCTCACCATCGACGAAGACGGCCTCGACATGATCGACGCGGAAGCCGCCCAAGCGAGTATCCGCAAAAAGGCCAAAGACGAGGCCTACGACACGATCCGCACTTCCCTCGGCGAGTACATCGACCCGGAAGAGCCGCCCAGCGAATGGGACGTCGGCGGATTGCTCCTCTGGGCGCGGCGCGTTTTTAAGCTTTCGACGCTCACCCAGAACCAACTCCGCAAGATGGACCCGCGAGAAATCGAAGACGCCCTTTGCGAGGCCGCTGACGCCCTCTACGACTCCGTCGACCTGACCGGCATCGCCATGTACCTAGATCCGGATTATCCCTACCGGGCGCTAGCCGACTGGGCCCGCACCAAGTTCAACATCGAGGCCAAGGTGGAGGAGTTGATTGAACGCCCCCGCGAGGAGATCACCGAACTATTTGACCGCCGCGTTCGCGAGGCTTATCGCCGGCGGGAGATTGTTTATCCCGTTGAGTGGTGCCTGGAGCGGGCGCTTGCCGGCGAAAGCGCCGACAACGCCGCCGCGGCGGCCGCGATCGCCGCTTGGACCAATGGGAAATTCAATCTCAGTTGGAAACTGGAAGACATCCAAGGCCGATCGCCCGCCGAGCTGCACGACACTCTCGTCAAACTTAACGAGGAGTTCTTCGGCGGTCGTCTGGATCGGGAGATCGAGCAGGGAGTCGCCGGTAAGGAACGCGACGCCGCCATCGAGTGGGCCAAGGAGCGCTTCGGCCGCGCGTGGAACCAACAGCGGTTTGATCGCTTCAACGGCGATTTCAAAGAGGCGATTTGCGCCCAGGGACGCGAGATGTTGCGCTGGGAGCTGACCCGGCTTGAGCAGTTCGTACTTCTACGTATCTACGACCAAGCTTGGAAAGATCATCTTCTCGAGATGGACCACCTCAAGACCGCGATCATGCAACGTCCCCTCGGCGGCGACCAGACCCATCCGCAAAGCCAATACGCCATCGAGGGACGCGATCTCTTCACCCAGATGTGGGGGCGGATTTCGGGCCGCGTCACGGACATCGTATTCAAAATCCGGGCCGCGGGTCCTGATGACGATGGCAATGGCGAAACGACGGGCGCGCGTGTTCCGCGAGGTCCCGGTCCAAGACCCCTTGCCTTCCAACACGCCGACGCCTCCGGCGCGGGTTTCGCTTCCGCCGATCAGCAGGCGGCCATGCGCGCCCAGGGAACCGAAGGCAAGGTCGAAACCATCCGCCGCGAACAACCCAAAGTCGGCCGCAACGCTCCCTGCCCCTGCGGCAGCGGCAAGAAATTCAAGCAATGTCATGGCAAAGGGAACTAAAGAGTTACCAGTTACGAGTTACCAGTTACAAATTACGAAAGAAGAAAGCGCCTGCGATCGGCTTTTCACAACTCCTAACTCGTAACTCGTAACTGGTAACTGGTAATTCTTAATTCGTTTCGTATGCACCAAGGTCGTTGGCAATTTTCCATAGATGTCGGCGGGACCTTTACCGACGTTGTCGCCCGGCGACCCGACGGGGAGATGCTCACCTACAAATTGCTCAGTTCCGGTGTCATCCGAGGCCAGTGCGACAAGGGTTCTACTGTCGATTTTATCATCGACTCTCGCCGTATCGGCGAACCGTGCGATCTTTGGGTCGGATATTGTGTCACCGTCCTTGGAGCCGTCGATCAGAGCCGCATTCCCTCTGAGCCGCAGGCTTCAGCCCGCGCGGACATTCACCATCTTAGGCGCGAGCGTAAGCTCGCCGACGCTGATCCGAACCCCAAGCGCCAGCGCGGGGTCTTGTCCGCTGCACGGGTACTCGCCTTCGACTCTCGCTCCGGCTCGTTGCGACTCGCTCGCCCTCTCGCCGCCGCCCCGTGTACCGGCATGTCGTACGAACTCCATTGCACCGACCAAGCCCCCGTCGTTGCGATCCGTCTTCTCATGGGCCTCAAGCTCGACGAACCCATCGGTGAAATCGACGTTCGCCTCGGAACCACCCGCGCCACCAACGCCTTGCTCGAACGCAACGGAGCGAAAGTCGCGTTCGTCTCCACCAAAGGCTTCGGCGACATCCCCAAGATCGGTTACCAAGACCGGCCGTCGTTGTTTGACGTAAACATCCGCAAGCGCGACGAACTCGCCAGCTTTGTCATCGAGATCGACGAACGACTCTCGGCCAAAGGCGAAGTCCTTCGCAGCCCTGACCGATCGATGGTCCGTCTACAACTCGCGGAAGCCAAAGCCGCCGGGATCGAGGCGGTCGCGATCTGTTTACTCCACGCGCACGTCAATCCCGCCCACGAAGAAGAAGTCGCGCAAGTCGCAGAATCCCTCGGATTTGAGCACATTTCGGTCTCCTCGCGTGTGATGCGCCTGGAGCGGATCGTCCCGCGGGCGGACACTACCGTCGTCGATGCTTATCTGAGCGGGGTGATCCGATCCTACGTCGCCTCCCTGCGGCGCTCCATGCCGGAGGCTCGCATCCACCTCATGACCAGCAGCGGCGGTCTCATCGACGCCGCCCATGCCTGCGGCAAGGACACGATTCTCAGCGGTCCCGCCGGCGGCGCTGTCGGCTGCGCCCATGTAACCTACGCCGCGGGCTTCGACCGCGCCATCGGCTTCGACATGGGCGGCACCAGCACCGACGTCTGCCGCATCGAACCACCGCCCGATTCCTTTGAATATCAACACGAGACCGTCAAGGCCGGCGTCCGAATCATGGCACCCATGATCGCTGTGGAGACCGTCGCCGCGGGCGGCGGCAGCATCTGTGCGTTCGATGGGCAGAAGCTCACCGTCGGTCCGCGCAGCGCCGGCGCCGACCCCGGCCCCGCCTGCTATGGCCGCGGCGGACCGCTGACTATTACGGACATGAACCTGGTTCTCGGTCGCGTCGCCGCCGATTACTTTCCATTCCACCTCGACCGCGAGGTTGTCGAGCAACGCTTGGCCTCGCTTTGCGCAGAGGTCAACGCCGCAACACCCACCCCACTGACGCCCGTCGCACTGGCCGATGGGTTCGTGCAAATCGCCAATGCCAACATGGCTGCCGCCATCAAACGCATCTCCGTCGCCAAAGGGTACGACCCCACCCAATACGTGTTGACGACCTTCGGCGGCGCGGGTGGACAACACGCCTGCGCCCTCGCACGCACTCTGGGTATCTCGCGGATTCTATGCAGTCCGTTCGCGGGAGTGCTGAGCGCTTTGGGGATCGGGGTAGCCCAAGTCAAGCGCATCGGCCAGAGAAGCGTCCAGGTCCCCCTCGACGCGAAGGCGATGACCACCCTCGAACCGACGTTCGAACGCTTAACCGATGAGCTTCGCGGCTCGCTCATGGAAGAAGGGATCACGCCGATTGCGATCGAACCGGCGCTACGCACCATGGATGTTTGCTACGTCGGCCAAGCGACCCTCATTACCGTTCCTGCGATGCAAATGAACCAAGTCGGCAAGAGTTTCGAAACGCTCCATCGACAGCTTTACGGCTACTGTCACGAGGGGCGAGACATCGACATCCGCGTCGTGCGTGTGGAGTTAACGGCCTGTTCAGCCCAGGAAAACCCGCCCGGTCTGAGGCCCGCCGCTCAGAGTCAGGCTCTCTCGGCGTCAGCATCGGCGCTTGAGCATCAGATGATCGTGGACGGACAGCGCCGTTCGGTCCCGATGCATCTACGTCGGCAACTCTCCGCTGGACAGCAACTTCGTGGTCCGGTGGTGATTATCGAAGACACCAGTACGAACGTTGTAGACCCCGGTTGGCTAGCGACCGTCACCGACGCGGGCGACATCCTACTGGCCGATACCGCAACTCAAAACTTGGCAGAGGCCGTGTCCACCCAGGCCGACCCCATTCGCATCGAACTCTTCCACAATCAGTTCGCGGCCATCGCGGAGGAAATGGGAGCGACCTTACGACGCACGGCCGTTTCCGTGAACGTCAAGGAACGCCTCGATTTCTCCTGCGCCGTTTTCACGCCTACCGGCGATCTCGTGGCTAACGCCCCGCACATTCCCGTACACCTCGGCGGCATGAGCGACTGTATCAAGGCTCTCATGCACGATGTCGGGAGATTCGAACCCGGCGACGTTTACATTACCAACGATCCTTTCCGCGGCGGATCACATCTCAATGACGTGACCGTCGTCACTCCGGTTCACGAGGAGCACGGCGAACGAATCCTGTTCTTCGTCGCCAGCCGCGCCCACCACGCGGAAATCGGCGGTACTCGACCCGGATCAATGCCGCCTGACTCAACCTGCCTCGCCCACGAGGGCGTTTTGATTCGTGCATTCCGTTGGATCGTCGATGGCAAACCGCAACACGATCGTCTCCGTACATTGCTCACGGCGCTTCCCTATCCTTCACGCGCGCCCGACGAAAACCTCGCCGACATTGCCGCCCAAGTAGCCGCCAACCGAAAGGGAGTGAATGACCTAAAGCAGATGATCGCCCGCTATGGCGTCGAAGTCGTCCACAGCTACATGCGGCACATTCAGGATGCGGCCGAACGGAAGATGCGCGCCGCCATACGCAAACTGCCCGACCGCGTCCATCGGTTTGAGGATTATCTCGACGAAGGCTCGGTGATCCGGCTTGCCGTCGCAGTCGAGGGCGACTGCGCTACACTCGATTTCACCGGTACCGGCCCGGTTCTTCCCGGAAACCTGAATGCCAATCGAGCCATCGTCACCAGTGCGGTGCTCTATTGCCTGCGCTGTTTGATAGATGAAGACATTCCTCTCAACAGCGGCGTGCTTGCTCCGATCAAGATTATCTTGCCCGATTGCTTCTTGAACCCTCGCGGCTTGCCCGACCCGTCGGGGTGTCCGGCCGTAGTCGGCGGCAATGTGGAGACTTCCCAACGTGTGGTGGATTGCATCTTCGGAGCGTTGGGCACCGTTGCCGCCAGTCAGGGTACGATGAACAATCTTCTAATCGGCGATGACCGATTCGGGTACTATGAGACCATCTGCGGCGGCGCAGGAGCGGGACCGGGTTTTGACGGAGCGGATGCGGTGCACACCCACATGACCAACACTCGCCTCACCGATCCCGAAGTACTCGAATCTCGCTATCCTGTGCGCCTCGTCCGATTCGCCATCCGACAAGGCTCCGGCGGAGCCGGTCGATACCGTGGCGGTTGCGGTGTCATCCGTGAAATCGAGTTCCTGGAGCCGTTAGACGTGTCGATCATCAGCCAGCGTCGCACGACCGCGCCCTACGGTTTGCATGGCGGCGGCGACGGCGCCTGCGGTCGCAACATCCTTCGTCGCTCAGGGGCCGACGTGATTGAGCTTCTTCCGCCGATCGTGAGCGTCTCCGTGCGACCCGGAGACCGATTGACCATCGAAACCCCGGGTGGGGGAGGATGGGGGAAAGAATGATGAATGTCGAATGGCGAATGTCGAATAGTAGCTTTTTGTTTTCTCCAGGTGTTCATTCGACATTCGCCATTCGACATTCGACATTATCCTCATGAATCCGCGCATCACATCCATCGAGAACCTCATCGCCTCCGACCCGGCGGGGCGCAACATCTTCGGGTTGGTAGTCGCCGACCAACTTCGATTGGCCGCACAGTCGTTACGACTTGCCAAACGAGTCGGCATCGTCAGCGGGTTCTACATCCCGCAGGCGGGCGCGGGTGAGACAGACGGACCGCCCGGGGCGAAGGCCCTCGGCGACGCCCTGCACGCCCTGGGCATCGAAGTGGATTACATCACCGACCACTGGTGCGCGCCGTTGTTCAGCGCCCTCGACCTCGAGCCGATGATCGAGCCCTACGACTACGTGACGCGTGCGAATCCCACTCACCTTGTCTCCGTGGAGCGACCCGGACGAGGGCGCGACGGCCGGCATCGCAACATGCGCGGGATCGACATTTCCTCGACGACCTTCCCCTTGGACGACCTTTTCCTTGAAGCGACCCGAAAGGGATTGACCACCATCGGTGTTGGCGACGGCGGCAACGAGATCGGCATGGGCAAGGTATTCGCCGAAGCGCTTTCCACAATCACCCACGGCCCGGACATCGCCAGCACCGTGGCTACGGACTTTTGTATCGCCGCCGGAGTGTCCAACTGGGGCGCGTACGGGTTGGCGGGAGCGCTGTCGGTCCTGTCGGGCCGAGACCTGCTTCCCACCGCCGACGATTGCACGAGGGACATCGATCGTGTCGTTCGCATCGCAGGCGCCGTCGACGGCGTCAACCATCGCCGGGAGTTGACGGTCGATGGCCTGGACCTCGCCGTCAGCATCCGCATGTTGGAGAACATCCGTCGCCAGATCATCCCCTCGCCGTTGGAGCGGGGCGAATCGCTGCTTGCGGGCGTCTTGGGCTACGGCGAAACGGGTCGATCGGCGGCGGCGCTGTTGACCAAGCAAGGCCACCGCGTTCGCATCTCCGACATCGCCGGCGTTACTTTGGAGCGGGGGTTGGTCGTCGACGGCGTGGAGACCGGCGGTCATACCATCGAATTCCTGCAAGGTTGCGACCTCGTTGTCGCCAGTCCCGGCGTTCGCGAAGACAGTCCCATCCGCGACGAGCTTCACCGTCGGGCCATCCCGGTGATGAGCGAATTGGAGTTGGCCTTTCAGCTCGCCCCGCGCGATCTCATCGCCGTGACCGGCACGATCGGCAAGCGCACCACCGTCGAATTGCTACGCTCCCTTTTCACCTCCGCCGGGCGGCAGCTCACCATCGGAGGAAATCGCGGACTACCCCTTTCCGCACTGCTCCTTGACCGCGATCACCCCCCTGCCTCCCCCCTTACTAAGTGGGGAATGAGTCCTGCCTCCCCCCTTGCCAAGGGGGGACAGAGGGGGGTCGACGTCTCCGACCCCATCGCCCTCGCGGTGTCCAGCTTCCAGCTGGAAACCGTGGTTCACTTCCGCCCGCACATTGCCATCCTGCTCAACATCAACGAGGCCCATCTAGACCGCCACCGCTCCATCGCCGAGTACATCCGCATCAAGAGCCGCATCTTCATGAACCACCGGCCTGATGACATCTTGATTCTGCCCTTCGATGACGAGCGTCTGCGCTCTCTCGCTCGCAAGCATCATGGCCGCACCTACTTCGTTTCGCAGAAGCAGGCCGTCGATCGCGGCGCCTGGCTCGCCGACGGGGCGATCTACACGAACATCGACGGGGCCGTCGAGCGCCTCGCCGACGCCGCATCCTCGGAATCGGCTGCGTACCCGTACCCCGAAGACCTCCTCTCCGCCGCGGTGAGCGCTCGATTATGCGGTCTGTCTCGCGACGATGTTTCCAGTGCAATTGAACATCCCTGCCTCCAGAGAGGGTCGGAATGACCGGACCCGTGTTGGCGAAAATGTGCGGGCGCGAAATCCGTGAACTGTGCCGCTCCGGTCAATTCGATCGTCCGACGGCCGGCGTCGCACCGGGCTTTGTGCAAGTCAATCTGGCGGTACTCCGTGCCGATGCCGCGAAGGAGTTCGAGGCCTTCTGCAACGCGAACCCCAAGCCTTGTCCGCTGTTGGAAATGACCCCGCCGGGCGACTACGAAGCAAGACAAATGGCCCCAGGGAGTGACGTACGGACGGACCTTCCACGCTATCGAGTTTTGAGAAAGGGAGAGTGCATCGACCGTCCGACTTCGATCAAAGAGTACTGGACCAACAATCACCCTCCATCCCCCCTTGCGCCCGATTTTAGCAATTCTCGCCCCGACGGGGCGGCGGAATGTAGCCAGGGGTGGAGCGGAGCGGAACCCCTGGTTGCGTCGTTCCCCCAAACCCCGCCCCGGAGGGGCGGAGGAAGTGTAGGGAATAAAAACCTCGCACCAAACGCGCACCCCGTTACCAAGGGGGACCACGGGGTCGTCTCTGCCTCTGATTGCAACTTTGTCGCATTTCTCATCGGCTGCTCGTTCACATTCGAGACGGCCCTGCTCGAGGTCGGCATTCCCGTTCGCCATGTTGAAGAAGGCAAGAATGTTCCGATGTATCGTACCAATAGGGCTTGTACTCCGGCCGGTCGGTTCCACGGCCCCTTGGTGGTATCCATGAGACCGATGTCGCCAGAGCAGGCCGGACTCGCCACGCGGATCACCGCTGCGTTCCCACGGGTACACGGTACGCCGATTCACCTTGGCGATCCGGGTGCAATCGGAATCGCCGATGTGAAGCGCCCCGACTACGGAGACGCGGTGTCGATCCGTCCGGGCGAGATTCCCGTGTTTTGGGCCTGCGGCGTCACCCCCATGGAGGCGATCCTCCGTGCAAAGTTGGACATCGCCATCGTCCACGAACCAGGCCATATGTTGGTGACCGATATCCGTGATGAGTCACTTCGAATAGACCTCCATGGAGGACCGGTATGAGTAGTGAGGCGGACTCGATCTTCGTGCCAAGTCTTTGGTCGATTATTCCATTTGCAGGGCTTCTTCTGTGCATCGCGGTGCTTCCGCTCGTCCATGTCACCGCCCACTGGTGGGAGCGCAACCGCAATCGCCTCATCGTCGCCCTGGGCTTCGGCGTGCTTACCATGTCTTATTATGCCTTGGCCTGCGACGCCCACAAGGTTCTCGCGGTGCTCGAACATGCCGTACTCGCGGAGTACATCCCCTTCATGGTTTTGCTATTCTCGTTGTATGTAATTACCGGCGGCGTTTGCTTAGAAGGCGACTTGGCCGCCCACCCATCGACCAACACCGCCTTCCTCGCCGTCGGCGCGCTGATCGCCAGTCTCATCGGAACGACGGGGGCAAGTATGTTGCTCATCCGGCCGCTTTTGCAGACCAACTCCGAGCGGAGGCACGTCAAGCACACGGTGATCTTCTTCATATTCCTGGTGAGCAATATCGGCGGATGCCTCTTGCCCATCGGCGATCCGCCGCTCTTTCTCGGTTACCTCAAAGGCGTGCCCTTTTTATGGCCCTTGAGCCTGTGGAAGGAATGGGCGTTTCTTTGCGTGTCGCTGCTTCTTGTTTACTACGTGTGGGACACGCTCGCCTACCGCCACGAGGGGCCCCGCGATGTCGCCCACGACGAGGCAGACCGGACGCCGCTCACGCTTTCCGGAAGGCGCAATCTGTTTTTATTGCTGGGAGTCGTATTGTGCGTCGGGTTGATCAAACCGGGCCGGCCGTTCCCGGGACTCGGTTTCGATTCCTTTCCGTTTCTGCGCGAACTGCTCATGCTCTTCCTGGTCGGTCTCTCTTTGATAATCACCGACAAGCGCACTCGCGCGAACAATCAATTTACATACCATCCGATTCTGGAGGTGGCGGCGTTGTTCATCGGCATCTTTATCTGCATGCAAGCCCCCATCGAGATCCTTCGTGTCAGTGGAGCGACCTTAGCCCCATACCTGAGTTCGCCCGCGCGTTATTTTTGGGCGACCGGAGTGTTGTCCGGTTTCCTCGACAATGCTCCGACCTATGTCGTTTTTTTCGAGACGGCCGCAAGCATGACTCCCGACGACGCCCCGGGCGTTCTGCGTCTGGTCGACGGCACGACGATCATGCCCGCCATGCTCACGGCCATTTCACTTGGCGCCGTCTTCATGGGAGCCATCACCTACATCGGCAACGGCCCCAACTTTATGGTCAAGAGCATCGCCGAGCGGTCCGGCGTCAAGATGCCCGGTTTTTTCGGCTTTATGGCCTTTAGCATGGGCATCCTCGTCCCATTATTCCTCGCGGTGATGCTGATCTTTCTGTGAACGGTCGCCCTCCAGGCGCCGATTGGTGCGGGGGCGGTTCGAGCCGCGGACACGGGCGAGCGGACAAGGATCGCCGATCGCAACGATCGGGCGGGTTCGCCAAGTCCTTCGGGGAAATGGCCGTGCACTTCGTCGATGACTCCAACCGATAACCTTACAGGCGAGTTGGGGGAACCAGCGACGGAGTCGGCCAATGAAAATCGGCGTCTTCAATCATGGATGGTGGAAGGGTGCGTGCGACGCGCTCTCCCGCCAATCGCTGTCCTTGCCGATTGCGGAGCATTCGAGCGGCAACGCATACTCAGCCGATCTGGGCGCTCGCATCGCCAACGGGGAGGCCGTCTCGGCGATGCTTGGCGGAAGCGGCGTCGGCCTGTCGGTCGACAACGGAGGGACCGGGCTGGGCTTTGCACGGAATGAGGAGTGCGCGGACGATCTGAAACTCTCCCACGAACTCGCGGCCACGCCCCTGTGTTCCCATTTCATCGACTCGCTCACTACTTCGTTTCAGGGTCTCGACTGGCGAGTCGTCTGGCAGAGCTTGCAGAGCCGGACGTGGGTGAAGGCGGTGTGGGACCGCGCTCATGCGCGGGAGTTGCAAAACTTCGGAGTCCCTAACGTCATTCACTTACCCATGGCCGCTCCGGACCGCGAGTATAACACGCAACCCTTGGATCTGCCGCGTTGCCGGGCGGTGGTGTCGTTCGTCGGCGGTCAGAATACGAGCTATTTTTCGTCGAATACGGCAGTGCCTTCCAACAGCTTGCTGGCCGGAGCCTTGACACAGGCCATCCGTTCGGACCTGCGCGACGTAAGTTTCTATGATGCCTACCATGACGTGTTCGGTCTCGGTGAGCCGGTCGATTCCGACGCCCCCCAAGACGGGAATGTTAAGAAAACCCTGGCTTATTTCAACGCAAAACTCTTCTACCATGCATTGCTTTGCATTCGCAACCGGGACCGCTTCGTCATCTTCTTGAAGCGAAGACTTGGGGATTCGTTTGACCTGCATGGTCTGCGGTGGGATACAATGTATGGACTGAACACGCGACCGAATCTGCCGACGCCCGACGCTTATTTCAATCATTTTCGCGAGGTTGCCATCAATCTGAATTTAGTCAACGGCAACGCGGAGAGCGGGCTGAACATGCGGCATTTCGAGATTACCGCCGCCGGCGGATTCATGCTGTGCTACCAGCAACCCGAGCTTGGCGAGCATTTTCAGATTGGCAAGGAGTGTGCCGTCTTCACCAGTGAGGCGGATTTGTTGGACAAGATCCAATACTACCTCGGTCATCCGGAGGAACGGGCCGCCATCGCACAGGCAGGGCAGCGGCGGACGCTGTCGCAGCATCTGTACCGTCATCGTCTACAGTACCTCCTGCAACTTGCCGAACCAAAGCCGTTGCCTGTGGAGTACTCGACAACGACGTGGCTTGAGGACTGCAAATCGCTCCTCCCATCAGCGGATGTGATCCTTGACTGCGGCGCCAACATAGGGCAAATGGCCGCTGGATTCCGCCGACTTTACCCGAAAGCCGAGATTTATTGTTTCGAGCCGGTCAAGGCGGTGTTTGAGAAACTTACCTCGCGAATGCGCGAGCTTCGGATCCAGCCCGTAAACAAAGCCGTCGGAGATCGCGACGGGAGCGCGCGAATCAACCTCACCGCCAGTCCGGAGGCCAACTCGCTTCTTGGGTACAAAGACGGCAATCCGTGTGCGCAGTGGACGACGATTGTGGGAAAGGAGGAGATTGAAATATGTACGCTGGATCGATGGTGCAAGGAGAACGGGATTGCCGCCCAGCGCGTCGATCTCTTGAAGCTTGATGTTCAGGGCGCGGAACTTCAGGCTCTCTATGGCGCCCGGACGTTATTGGAGCACGTGCGGATGGTATACGTTGAAGTCTCGTTCGTGCCCATCTATAAGGACTGCCCTCTGTTCGGGGATATTGACTTATTCCTGCGCGAATGCGGATACAGGCGACACGCCTTGTATCCTTCCGACCAGCCGCACAACTGGGGCGATGCGCTTTACGTCAAGGCAACGGGGATGAAGGGAAATCGATGAGCCGCCGCCGGTTAAGGATCGCCACGACCAAGCAACTGGCGCGCTCGGTGCGTGAGGCCGGGTTCGAGGTCTTTGTATTGCCGGAGCTGGTCTCCTCGGACTTTAATCGACCGCTGGGGCAGCGCCTGGCGGACGGGGCGGTCTATCGGCCATTCCTGGAACGCAATGACATTGAGCTTGTCCTCGACTTCAACACTGAGGCGCTGACCCTGTCGCCTTCGCCGGCGTCGCCCGCTCATGTGGCTCTCACGACGGCGACGTTGGGAATCCCCTATGTGGCCTGCTACTTGGATCCCGTCACCGCCACCATGGGGCAGGTACCATGGGCCGACCACTGGCAATTGTTGGAGCAGAGCAGTTGGATCAAATGGATATGGGAGACGGCTCATGCGGAGGAATTAACCAAGCTCGGAGTGCCGAATGTTGTGGTACTTCCGATGGGGGCCGCCAATGACGACTTCGACACGACGCCTCTGGCCGAACCGGAACCCGGTCCGGTCGTGGCGTTCATGGGCCATCCGGCAACCTCGTGGTTCGGTTCGGTGCAGCCGGTCGAACCACGGGCTTTGTTTGCAGGACTGACCGCCGCGGCAGTCAAAGCTGACATGCCCGACCTTCCCTTTCACAAAATCTATTATGATCTCTACCATTTTGGAGAACCGCCGCGGCCGTCCGACGATCCACAGCAACGTGCCGCGAAGTCGAGGAACTACTATGATCAGAAATTCGTGTACAATGCCTATCTCGCCCTGAAACAACGCGATCGATTTACACGATTCTTGAAGGCAAAGCTTGGTGATCTGTTTGAACTGGTCGGAGATCATTGGGAAAGGATTTACGGCCTTAACCATACTCCACGAATCTGGGACATGAAGTTGTTGCATGAGCGAATACGACGGGTGCCGATTTGTTTGAACCTGATGAAGGGAAACTTGGAGTCGGGCCTCAACATCCGCCATTTCGAGATCACGTCGCAGGGGGGATTCATGCTGACCTACTTCACCCCGGAACTTTCGAATTGCTTTAAGATCGGCCGGGAGTGCGATGTGTTCCACAACGAAGCCGAGCTCCTTGAAAAGATCGCCTATTACCTGGAGCATACGGAAGAGCGAAGGGCCATCGCCTCCGCCGGACAAAAGCGGACCCTGTGCGAGCACCTTTACAGTCATCGTGTGATCAAGCTTGTTGAGCTGCTGGCGGGGGCCGGGATACTTCCACGCAGGGCAGCGCGCGAGACCGCCGACAGTTCTCCGCGAGTGCCGCCGCAACCGGCCGCAACTCTTGCAGATTGACGTGGAGAAAGAGAGTTGACCAGCGTTCGGATCGACCACCTTTACCGGGCCCAATTCGGGGAGGACCGAGTCCTTTGGCGGATATTTCGCCGACGCGTGAGCGGTTACTTTATCGAAGTCGGCGCTTACGACGGGGTTACACTGAGCAATACGTACTTTCTGGAGCAAATGGGGTGGACGGGGTTGCTGGTCGAACCAATCGCGTCGCTCTGTGAGCGGGCGGCTCAGACCCGCCCTCGAAGCCGGGTGATTCATGGCGCGTGCGGAAGGAAAGGCAGTTGCGGCACAACTACGTTCACGGTGGCGCAGAACGTTCCCGTGTTGTCATACGTAAAGGCGGATCAAGAGCACATCGACCGATGCATTCGAGAAGGGGCTGAATTAGTGGAGATCGAGGTGCCGTTCCATACTCTGGACGATATCCTTTTGGAAGAGCGCCGTAATCGGACGCCGATGGGCGGCGCTTGGCAGGCAAAATATGGCTGGAAAATAGATGTCGTGTCGATTGACACGGAAGGCTGTGAGCTGGAAGTATTGGATGGCTTCAACCTCGAGCGGTTTCGTCCGCGGGTTCTCGTCATTGAGAACGATCGCCCGTCAGGTCAGGCGATCGAACCGCATTTGCTGAGTCGCGGCTATCGAAAGTTTCATCGCCAAAAGATCAACGACTTTTATGTGCGCAAAGACGACGCCACGGAAGATCTCACCCTCATCGGCTTCGACGGCTCGTGAACACTTCACCTGCTGCCGGTTAGCGGGCCGGCCAGTTCGATAGGCAGAGTTTCCGCGAACGGGAAATCAGTGCGAGTAGGGCCAGGGTCAAGAGTCCCACGTTTCCTAGAAGCTTGGTCCAGATCGTCACCGGTCCGCTCCCGCACCCGCAATCGAAGACCACGTCAAAAAAAGAGCCGCCCACTTCCGCTTGAATGTGCAGGGCCCGAATGAGTATCGCAGGGGTGAAAACCAGCAGCATTAAAGCGATAGCGGCGGCAGCGCCGCGGAACCGCAGTCCGATCAGCAGGGCGACCCCGGCGACGATTTCCATCCACGGTAGGACGATGGCCGTCGCATTCAGGTAGATCGGCGGCGTTTCCGGTAGCAAATGGTACAACCGGACCTGTTTGAGGAAATCGAACGGCTCGCCGAGTTTCATGGAGCCCATATAGATGAAGGTGCCGGCAAGGATGATCCGCGCGATCAGCAAGGGAACCCCGCTGTCGTCAAGACGCCGAAGCCAATAATGACTGCCTCTCATTGCGCTTCGGCCCCCGCCTGGGCGGGCATTTTGTTGGTAGACCACTCATTCCAACCCCCTGGATAGAGAAAGATCGAGTCGTATGAAAGTCCGGCGTCGACCAACTCGCGGCACATGAAAATGCTGTCCTCACAGTCGCCGCCGCCGCAATAAACAATCACCCGCTCCACACCATTCGCACGAGCGACAATGCTACTCAGGGCGTCGTCGGGTTCATAGGGATCACATTGCATGGCGCCGGGAATATGACCTTCCTCGTAAAGATCGGGCTTGCGCGCATCCACGAAGAGGTTAAGTCCCTGCGCGGTCGTGGGGTCTTGAAACACTTTCACCAATTCGGGAAAATGGATCTCTTGATAGTCGTGTTGAAGATGTTTCTTGTTTTCCGCCTGTGTCACTGGCAGCACTTCGTCCATCGGCGGATTCGCTTGTCCCAGAAACGGAAGATTGGCTTTGGCAGGCGAGACTCCATTTTCTGCGCGTGACGGCGCCTGTGCCGCCCTGTTGAAGTAATTGTAGTTCGGCTTAATCGCGCCTCGGGTGCGGATGGCATTCACTCCAAAGCCGATGGCGGTGCTAAGCACAGCGAGAAGCCCAAGATCCAGGAGCGCTCTCTTAGTCGATTGCATGATTCGTTGTAGCCCGTCCAATGTGTTCGATCGGATTTCCCCAACGTCTCTTTCGGACTATTAAATGATGCCTTTTGCGCCCGTGCAGGTCAACCGAATCGTTGGCCGTCGTTGCGCGCGCGTGACAGTCCGAGAAGAAGCGTCGGGCCGGCGAATCACGGTCATTTGTCGTTGAGCAATACAACCCGAACTGACATTGGGTTCACCCACAACGAAATATTTCCCTGCGGGCTCACGAACTGGCGGCTGCCGCCGACTTGCAGCCGTTTGAATTTGGCGGCGTCAGGAGAAGGTCGGCTTGGTTTGGCGGGCACCTTGACCTGCGGACTCAGCACGGCCACCAGTTGTCCGGGCCTTCCGGCAGGAAGCGTAACTTCTTGCTTTGCGGATCCATAGTTCATCAACAAGATCACCTCATCCCCGGGTAGCGACCGTGAAAAGGCGAGGAGCTTTCGTTCGTTGTCAGACCAAATGGGCCTAAATGATCCATGCCGCAACGGAGCATATTTGTGCCGCAACGTATGAAGCCACTGAACCAAGGCATAGTAGTCGGCGCGAAAACGCGGCGGCTTGGTCTTGGGATCGGGAAGATCGTTCCACCACATGGGTGCGGCGACGTAAGGTGGCGACCCTCCGTTCATACCCACCTCGTCTCCATAGTAGGTTACCGGCGCGCCCGGACAAAAATGTTGGAAAATGGTCGCCAGCCGCCAACGGTCGATCGCCTCGTCGGTCGGTGCCGGACCGGGCGACGCCGGCTCGGCGCCGGGGACGACGATGCGGGGTTCGGAAAGGTAGGTCAGCAGTCGCGGGCCGTTTGCGGCGCTCAGCACGTTCACATTCGCAAGGCGTGCCTCGGCCGGGCAACGCCCATCAAGCGCTTGTATCGCGCTAAAGAATTCCTCGGCACGCGGAGTTTGGTTTTTAGGATGGAAGAAACGTTGGATGGCGTCCGCGAGATGAAAGTCGACGGCGAGGTCGTACGGTTCCTGCGCTAGTCGGCTGACTGCGAACGATCCGCTCGCAATCAAGATGGCGTTGGAATTTGACTTCTTGACTTGGTCGGCCAATCGTTGCCAAAAACCCTTCTCGGCCGCGGGAGTCAGGCCTTTTCGCGTCTCTTCGAACGAGCTGATCCAGCCGTCCACTCCATCGGACGGATCGCCGTCACCGTCGGGATCCATCCAGCGACGGACGGCGGCCAGAATGTAGGACTCCATTGGGTCGATCGGTGCGGTCGGCCCGCCGATCGTTCCCAACAGGCCGCCGATCACCACCCGAAAACCGGCCTCGTGGGCCTTCTTCAGCAAATCGAGGAAAACGCGGTCGGAGGCGGTCCACTTCCACGTTTCCGGCTCGGAGCCTTCGTCGTTGGACTCGGAGAGATTGCCGCTTACCGCTAAGGAGGGGTCGATGTGTCGCAGATCGGGCTGCTGCGAGTCCTCCTCGGCTGCTCCGTGAAAAACCGGAGAAAGGCACAAAGCGTTCACGCCGAGTTCCCTAAGATAAGACAATCGCTGAATGACCCCCTGAAGATCGCCCCCATAGCGTCGCGACTGCCATTCCCTTCGCAGCGCGGGGGTCGGGGCCTGATCGTCCGCGGTCACCGTCGGCCATTCCGGCGACCACGCGATGGTCCCCGCCGGATCGTTCGCTTTTTCGCCGTTCTGGAAGCGCGGCACGACGATGTAGTACCAGCGGGCATCGGCAACCCAAGCGGGAAGCGGCTCCCGCGCATGGGCGGGTTGCGGGAATAGCGCAACGAGAATCGCTTGCAATGCGAAGCGTCGGACGTACATCGGTTCCTCCCCGCAGGCGGTCTGGGATCGCCCGATCATTCTTGATTGTAGGGGTCGCCGGCAAGCCGGTCTACCGGCGTGGCCCGTTGCAATCCGCCATCGTCAGACGACGCGACCGTCAGACGAGCCGACCGGGGGTCAGACGAGCCGACCGAGGAGGGAGGGTCCGGGAGGGTCCAGGAGGGAGCGTCCGCCGAGCGGCCCGCGAGCCGCACGGCGAAAATTAAGCTACTCAAAAGGATCGTTGTCGGTAAGATACTCCGCTGTCACCCTGAGCGCAGCGAAGGGTCTATAGGCATAGAAGATTCTTCGCTTCGCTCAGAATGACAATATGCTTCGCTCAGAATGACAAAACAACAGGTGGATGAACGATTCACCGAGGACCCTTTGACGACGAATCAACGATGAAAGGCGGACGAACCATTAAACGAGCACCCAACACGCGACCGAGCGGCCGCAAGCGCGGCGTCAAGAAGCCCCCCGTGCTGTTCGAGAAGACCCAGAAGATCGTCAACCGCATCCAAGGGATGATCGACGGGACTTTTCTGACCTATTGGACCTCCGAGTACGGAGCGATCTGCGGCAACGACGTGCAGGCCATGTACGAAGCGGTACGCGTCGTGCGACCCCGCGACCGGCTTTCGCTGTTTGTAAAATCCGACGGCGGGGACGGTCAATCGGCACTTCGCCTGATCCATCTCCTGCGCGAGTACGTGCCCCACCTGACGGTCGTGGCCCCGTTGGAATGCGCGTCGGCGGCCACAATGTTGGCCTTGGGGGCGGACGAAATCCAGATGGGTCCGCTGGCGTTCTTGACGCCCATCGACACTTCGCTCGAGCACTCTATGGGGCCGGTCGATCCGCGCAACGAAACGGCCTACGTCGGGCAGGACGAAGTGCAGCGCGTCCTCAACCTGTGGGCGAAGCATTCTCCGCAAACCGACATCAATCCGTTCCAGGAGCTGTACAAATATCTGCATCCTTTGGTGATCGGGGCCGTGGATCGGGCGACTTCGTTGTCCATCCGCCTGTGTACGGAAATCCTGCGCTATCACATGAAGGGTGTGCAGGACGCCGAACGGATCGCCAACGCCCTGAACTCGCAGTATCCGGCCCACGAGTATCCCATCACTCCCCGCGAGGCCCGGGAACTGGGGCTGAACGTCAAAGACCTGGCCCCGGAGTTGAACGACGTGCTGCTGGAGCTGAACCACGTGTATTCGGAGATGGGCCAGCGGGCGGTGACGGACTTCGACGAGCACAACTATCACAACAACGAAATCGTCAACATCATCGAAGGCCCGGGCATCCAACTTCACTTCCAGAATGACAAGGACTGGCACTACCGCAAGGAGGAGCGGCAATGGGTGTCCTTACACGTGGAGTCCTGCTGGTACCGCTGCGTGATGAAAAACGGGCGCATGCGGCAATCGCGGCTGTACATGAGTTGAACCTTTCAGGGCGTTCGTGGCTACTATTCCATTCCCATCGCGGATGACCGGTAGTCCGGCTTGCCGGTTTCCCGCGCCCCCTGGTTCGTCCGTAGAAACGCCGCCGGGCCGGGCGCGGAGACCCCCGAATCGTCCGTTGAGCTCTCCGTTCGTCCGTTCCTGCCTCCAGGCCGGCGACAAACGCTGCCGACCCAACCGGGGAACGCCCCGAAACGCCCCTAACTCGTAACTCATAACTCGTACTTTTTCCCCGTGATCGGTCGATCATGCGGTCTCCACCGCGCGCCCGTGAAGTTATTAGGGTAGTGACTCTACGGTGATGCCCGCGTCAGTCGTTCGACGGCGGACCGCTTGGAGTACGCGCCGAGAGTGCGAAATCATGTTCCACGTGGAACATCGCTATTGTGACAATCCGTCGCACAACGAGCACGGATCCGCGGGCTTGCGCCACGCGGCCCTGAAGTTCAGGGTGCCGGCGCTACGGCACGAATCGGTACCCGATGCTGTGTACGGTCACGATGTGGCGGGGGTGTTTGGGGTCCGGTTCGATCTTGCGGCGGAGGCTGACGATGTGGTTGTCCACCGTGCGGGTGACGGGGAATCCTTCCAGCCCCCAGATCACGTCGAGGAGCTTGTTGCGGTCCACGGGATGTTCGGCGTGCTCGATGAGAATCTTCAGGATTTCCAACTCGAAGTGGCCGAGGTGATGGGTCTGGCCGGGGCGATCAACGTTGCCCTTGACGAGGTCCACCGTGGCGTCGCCGATGCGCATCACGCGGGAGAGATTTTTCCCCGCGCCCGTTCGGCGAAGCGCGGCCTTGATTCGAGCCAGCAGCTCGCGAATGCTGAACGGCTTGGTGACGTAGTCGTCGGCGCCCACCTCCAATCCGCGGACGATGTCAATCTCCTGACTCTTGGCGGTGAGCATGAGGATGGGAATCATGAATCCGGCTTGGCGGATGCGCTTGCAAACCTCCAACCCGTCGAGCTTGGGCATCATGATGTCGAGGAGCACGAGGTCGGGGCTTTTCTCGGTGGCGAGCTTGAGGGCGGCCTCACCGTCGCCGGCCACAAAGACTTCGTAGCCTTCGAACTGGAGGTTGTCGCGCAACCCCATGGCCATGTCGGATTCATCTTCTGCGATCAATATTCGTGACATGAGTCAACTCCTTCGCCATTCTGAACGAAGCATTTGTCATTCTGAGCGAAGCGAAGAATCTTATAGACCCTTCGCTGCGCTCAGGGTGACAACCTTGATTCCGCTTTCGGCAACGCATCCTCGGCCGACGCCGGTAAGAATACCCGAAAGGTACTGCCCTTGACCAGTCTGGTTTCAATATCGAGTGACCCGTGGTGGGCGTCCACGATGTTCTTGACCAGGGCCAAACCGAGGCCTGTGCCGCCCTGTTCTCGGACCCGCGGGTCGCCGGCACGAAAGAATCCTTCTGTGAGATGGGCACGGTCCTCCGGGCGGATGCCGATACCGCGATCGTGGATGGAGAGAAGTACACCTCGCCGGCCTCGGCGGGTGTCGGCGCTGACTTCGATGGCCAAGTGACGCTCGTTGCCCGAATACTTGATGGCGTTATTGATGAGGTTGACCAGAACCTGGGAAATGCCGTCCCGGTCGGCGTCGACGCGAGGGAGCGGGTCGTCGATGGTGAGGCGGTGCTCGAAGCCTTCGTGATCGAGCTGCGGGCGGTAGGCGTAGTAGGTCTCTCGGACGACGACGGCCACGTCGGTAGGTTGGAGGACGTATTCCTTGCGCCCGGCGTCGATCCGTGAAAAGTCGAGGATGTTGTTAATGAGGTTCGTCAGGCGAGTGCTCTCGCGGAGGATGACGGAGTAGTACTCGTTTCGCTTCTCGTCAGAAGGAACCCGGCCCGCTTGGAGGGTCTCGGCGAACAGACGGATCAAGGCAAGGGGGGTCTTAAGCTCGTGGGAAACGTCGGCCACGAAGTTGGCCTTCAGTTCGGAAAGGGCTCTCTCGCGGCGAACGAGGCGCAACAGGAGCCACATGACGATGAGCAGAATGGCGAGAGCGGCGGCGGTTAGACCTCCGTAAACGAGCATCAGTACGACGACCGTTCGTCGTTGTTCTTCGACGAAGGCCTTGTCGGGTTGAAGGGCTGTTTTGTTCTCTAGATCGGGAACTCTGTGGGCTTGCTGGGCCCAAAGGACGGCCTGATCGAGGGTGCGGTCGGTCAGCGATCGGATTTGTTGAAGGGCGAGGACGGTTCCGGCTCCTGCGAGTCCGAGGGCGAGCGTCACCAGCGCCAGTCCTGCGACGCGCCATCGAAGGGGAAGCTTGTTGTGGGGTTCGTTCCTTCGCGGCATAGTGAAGTGTTACCACGATCCGGTCCGCGTGCGAAGTCTATCGGTGTCGAGATGGGTCCCGGCGCGCCGGGACCAAGCTCAGGAAAAAACTGGATGCTTGGCTTCCCAAGGTGGGGGAAGGGGTGGCGCCGGTACCGTTTCGCAAAAGCTGCAAGACCTTGTAAAGGTCCGGGTTCCCACAGGGCCGTGCCTTGATCGTACGAAACTCCGCCCGAAATACGAGGTAGTCGCCTGGGAGCCAGCTTCCGAGCCGCCCGGATCGTGACGATCAACTGGTAGGCTCGCGTGCTAGAGGGGCAGACAACGACCCATAACCTGTATCCGTGATCACCGACGACTCCAAATCAGCGACTACCGGCATCAGCAGCGAAATCCGCTATGATCCGCGTCTGTCTGCCGGTACAATAGTTTCCGTCGTGAAGCGTACTTTTCATTCGACTAGACAACGTGAACCCGGACATGCCTACGTGCTCCAGAGCGATCGTCATCGTTGGTTGTCTCTGCCGTTTGTGCGCCATCGCTTTCTCTTTTCAGGGGGACAGGGCATGTCACTACACACTTTGAGTGGCCACGGTTTCGCGACGACGCTCGCGATCATGGCTGCACTCGTTCCCGGGGTCGAGATTGTCCAAGGCCAAACGCCTCAGGGCTCCATCGTGGCGTGGGGATGGAACGACTATGGTCAAACCAACGTCCCGGTGCCCAATGCCAGCTTTGTGGCTATCGCAGCGGGCCAATTCCACAGTCTGGGCCTCAAGGCGGACGGCTCCGTCGCGGCGTGGGGGTGCGGTTCGCCTTGGGACTTCGGACAATGCAACGTCCTAGCGCCGAACAGCGGTTTCGTGGCCATCGTCGCGGGCGATATGCACAGTCTGGGTCTCAAGGTCGACGGCTCCATCGTGGCGTGGGGACGCAACGAAGACGATCAAACCGACGTCCCCGCGCCGAACACCAGCTTCATCGCCATCGCCGCGGGTTTTGAGTACAGTCTGGGCCTCAAGGCCGACGGCTCCATCGTGGCGTGGGGACGCAACGACTTGGGTCAGGGTGACGTCCCCGTAACGAACACGGGGTTCGTTGGCGTCACGGCAGGCGCGCATCACAGCCTCGGCCTTAAGGTCGACGGCTCCATCGTGGCGTGGGGATACAACGACTCGGGTCAAACCGACGTCCCCGCGCCGAACAGCGGCTTTATCGCCATCGCCGCGGGTAGGGGGCACAGTCTTGGTCTCAAGGTGAACGGGTCCATCGTGGCGTGGGGAAGCAATGGTTACGGTCTAATCAATGTCCCCGCGCCGAACAGCGGTTTCGTGGCCATCGCTGCGGGCTATATCCACAATCTAGGTCTCAAGTCCGACGGGTCCATCGTGGCGTGGGGACGCGACAACGAGGGGCAGGCCAACGTCCCCGCGCCCAATAGCGGTTTCACAGCCGTCGCGGCGAGCGTCGTCCACAGCCTGGGTCTCCAGATCGACGGGGCCTGCTGTTTGACCAACGGAAGCTGTTGGCAACTCGGAAAGAACGAATGCTCTGCGCAAGGGGGACTGTGGCACGGCCCCGGATCAAACTGTCAGTCGGACCGGGACGGCGACTCGATCGCGGACGTGTGTGACAACTGCGTGGACACTCCCAATGCAGCTCAGGTCGATTTTGACGGCGACGGGTTGGGTGATCTGTGTGATGACGACGAGGACAACGACGGCATCGTGAACGACTACGACTCATGTCCCGGCACTCCGGTGGGGATTATCGTAGGTCCGAACGGGTGTCCATTGCCCTTCGGGCCGTGTTGCTTCGAAGCGGACGTGTGTATCAGCGACGTTCAGGGAAACGACTGTGCGTTGGTAGGAGGCAATTACATTGGTGATGGGTTGACTTGTGACGGTGACTCCGATCTCGACGGCGTTGTAGGCTGCAACGACAGATGTCCGCTTGATCGTGACAAAACCGCGCCCGGTTTTTGCGGCTGTGGCGTGCCTGAAGGTGATCGTGATGGTGATGGTGTTTGCGATGCCGTTGATCGCTGCCCGCTGGACAACCCCGACGACTCGGACGGTGACGGTGTCTGCGATTCCGCCGATCCGTGTCCCTTCGACAACCCGGACGATACCGACGGCGACTGGGTTTGCGATTCGGACGATGGCTGTCCCAATGATCCCGCAAAAAGCGAACCGGGAGCCTGTGGGTGCGGAGTGCTCGACGACGACGGCGATGCGGATGGGATCGCAGATTGCATCGACTTGTGTCCGAACACGCCCGCCAATGTGCCCGTGAACCGGTGCGGCTGCACGGCGTTGGGTGCGTGCTGCTTTTCCGTCGGGGTGTGTTTCAACGGACTCATCGTCGATACGTGCGAGACAATCGAAGGAGTCTACCAAGGCGACGGCTCCGCCTGCTCCGAAGGGTGCGGGTTCGGCGACTTCGACGGGGACGGCGCTGTTGAGCTGCGCGACTTTGCCGTCTTTCAGCGATGTTTTGGCGCGAACAAAACTGAAATTCCCGATGATCTGTGCGCGCGCGGGGACATTGACCGTTGCCAAGATATCGATCTTTGGGACTACGCCGCTTTTCGTCGTGCTATGACGGGTCCGTAAGCCGTACCGTGCAACTGTCCGCCTTGGTCGGCCACACTTACTACCTGCCAAGAAGGGAATCCCAGTCAACGTGCTCGGCGCACTGGGCGATGGCTTCAACCTCGCCGAAGATCGAACGGTAGTTCTTGATCTGCTCGCAGACCTTTGGATCGACGACCACGACCCGTTTCGGTTTGGACTCAGGAAGATTGAGCACCGACGCGAAATGGAATCTGCCCATCGTGTCGTAGGGCGACGCGGACCAACCGATGACGTAGATTTCGTCGGCCTCCCTGAAAGCGTCGAATGTCTTGACCCAGACCTCGCCGCTCCCCACCAAGCGGTGAAGCGGTTTGTGTGATCCGAGCCCAGCAAGCCCACGGTGCGGGACGGGGTTGCCTATCGGGCAAGATTCGCGCTCGTATGCGAGTCGGGCAATTTCCAGGTTGGAGGCTCGATAGAGGACCGCGTGGTATTCCCATTCGTCAGGTGTCCGCGCAACGCCTGGCGCAGCTTGGGTCTCGTCGTCATCGGTCTTCTGAAACAGCTTCGTCCATTTGTGAGTGCCCAGACCCACTCCGCGTTGGAACATCCACCAGTCGATGGATCCGTGAAGTTTTAGGATGCGGACATCGCCCGGAGACTCCGCGTCGAATCCGTGCGACCATCGTAACTTTCGCATGGTCAGGGTGGATTCGAGCAGAGTGTCATAGTTAAACGTCACGATGGTGTCGCCACATCGAAGCGAGTCGGCAAACCCGTCCAGCGCTCCGGAGCGTGCCCCCTGCTGTTGTTTGATGAGAACGTCGACGAGATCCCTCTCCATGTACTCCAGCCAATGGTCGATGGATTCAGCCTTTTGATACGGACTGGGGCCTGCATATCTTCCCCAGGGGCAAAGGTGTTGCCGTACCAGGTATAACTCGCGATCGAATACGGCATACTCAAAGAGCTGTTCGACGTTCACCGAGACGCCGCCGCCGGTGCAATCCAGTCGGTTGACGTGTTGGGTTCGTTCCAGTAGGTCGCGTGCCCAAGCCTGCAGCTCTTCATGGTTGCGCAGAAGGTTGGTTTCGAGCAACAATGTAGTCACCTCGCGGGCATCAGGCATCCCCGCGGCCTTGGAGAATCCCGCGCCGAGAATGAAGACTCGTTTTCGTTCGGGGGCTGACATAACGGGATGATACGACGATTATCTTCTGACCGGAAACGCCCCATACCCTTCCGGGCGCGGCTCGGTCCGTCGCGGCGTGGGAGTCCAACGCAACCAGCGGCAATTTCGCCGCGCCGGGATCGACCCGGCGTTGAGAGACGGGTACCATGTTTCGCTATGGCACCGATTTCGAAAGAGCAAGTTTTGCCGGGGGTGAAGAACGTCGTCGCGGTCGGGGCGGGGAAGGGGGGCGTGGGCAAGAGTACCGCGGCCGTGTTGCTAGCCTACGGGCTTCATCGCGGCGGGGCCAAGGTCGGGCTGATGGATGCCGACGTTTATGGTCCGAGCATTCCGACGATGGTTGGGGTGGAGGGTCATAAGCCGGCGGTTTCGGGCAACATGATCGTGCCGCCGGTGGCGGGGGGGGTGAAGATCATCAGCATCGGGTTCATGGTGGACCGCGACAAGCCGCTGATCTGGCGCGGTCCTATGGCCCACGGGGTCATCAAGCAATTTCTCGAACAGGTGGAATGGGGCGAACTGGACTATTTGATTGTCGATCTTCCGCCGGGGACGGGTGACGTGCCTTTGACACTGGCACAGCAGATTCCGATGACCGGGGCGGTGGTGATTTGCACGCCGCAGGATGTGGCCCTTATGGATGCGCGGCGGGCGGTGCGGATGTACGAGCAGCTCAATGTGCCCTGCCTGGGCATGATTGAGAACATGAGTTACTACCTGTGTCCCAAGTGCGGGCATCGGGATGAGTTGTTCGATCACGGCGGGGCGGAGTCGGCGGCGGGGGAGTTGGGCGTCCCGTTTCTGGGTGAGATCCCGCTCAATGTGAAGATCCGCATCCACGGCGACAGCGGTTCGCCGGAGAGGCTATTTACGGATACGCCGGATTATGTGACCCAAGCCATCCAACGAGTGGTGTCGAACACGGCCGGGCAGATCAGCGTCCGAAGCAGCCTCCGCGAGGCGCCGACGTTGACGGTGGAGTGACGAGTCATTTCTCGACCGTAAGCCTTGGCTTTGCTATAATCACCAAGGCAAGAAAGTGATTGAGGCGGAGTGGGGATACAGTTGCCATGATTCAGAAACTGAACGGTCGGATCGACGGCAAACATATCGAACTGGAACGGGACGCAGGTCTTCCGTCCGGAACGCAGGTGACGGTCGAAATCGACACAAGTCCACTTTCCATCGAGGAACGACGTCGACGTATCGAGGAGTCGTGCGGCGTTTGGAAGGACGACGACGACATCGCGAAGATCTTCGAGCAAATCCTTCGAGAGCGGGAACTTCGTCCGTGCCGCGAAGTGGATTTCGATGCACCATCTTGATACGGATCGGCGTGAAAATGTAGCGCCACCCCTCGTGGGTGGCGCTCCGCCGCTGGCAGCGGCAACGAAGGTACCGCGGTACAGAACGTGGGGCCGAAACCGTTCAGTTCGCTTGGACGGCTTCGATTATCGGGACCACTTTCCATACCACGTGACCATTTGTGCGCGTGTTGGAACAAACCCGTTTGATCGTGCCTCAATCGCCGAAATGGTTTGCAAGACACTCCAAGAATATCTCAAACCATCAAATGCGTATTTAGGCGCTTTCTGCCTAATGCCCGATCATCTTCATGTGTTGTTATCTCCTGACCGCAGCGAATTGGCACTCGGACAGTTGATCGGGCGATTCAAGGGATTGACCACCAACGCAAGCTGGAAGTTCGGATGGAGAGGCCCACTTTGGCAAGCTCGCTTTTACGATCATATCGTTCGAAACCGAGAGGGCATCGCCAAGGTCGGGCAGTACGTTTATGAAAACTCCGATCGCGCCGGCCTTCCCGTTGATTATCCGTACCGTTACGTCGCCGGAGACTTGATCTGAATCCGCAGGCCCGCGCCACCCACAAGGGGTGGCGCTACATTGGAAGGACCCTGGAGCAAATGGCCGTGTCGAACCTCGACGAGACTCAGTGTCCGCTGTGTAAGACTAAGTGTTCCTGGGACCACGGCGTTTACATGAACAATCCATTCTGTCCGAAGGTCGCTTGTCCACGATGCGGGGGCTACATTGTAAACAAACAAAATGTTTCGGACTTCATTTCCAAACGCGGCCAGGACGCCGTTCGACTTGCGGTTCTGTTATTTGAACGAAGTTTCTCGCGACACCCATCGCTACCGCTGTTCTTGATCTTCGCTGCGGACGGGCCACCCCGCCCATGTCTGAACTCACAAGCCGAGCCGTACGCCGATCCGGTGCGTGTTGACGACCTTCTCCGTCAGTGGCCAAAGTATGGACACGAGCAACTCGATCGGGCTTTGTTACTGCTTTCCAACTTGGCTCCCACAGCGGGGCGTTGGTTTGGTCTTTGGCCCTATCTGACTGAACCTGCCAACTGGTTCGCGGAGGACGACGATCAGCGTTGCTACCTCCAGGCGGGGCTCAAGGACTTGAAGTGGATCGAGATTGGAGCTCGCAACTGTGGTTCCGTCGAAGATTCAATGCGACTTACTCCTGCGGGCTGGAATCGGGTGGAAGAACTCACGCAAACCCAAAGCGCCCGCGTGAACCCCGCCTTCGTTGCCATGTGGTTCGGAAAACCGGACAAAGTTGCCGAAATGACCCGGCGGTACGAGACCGCGATCCATCCCGCGATTGAGGCCGCAGGCTATCGTGCGCATCGCTCGGACAGGGACGAGCATAACGAAGGGATTATGGACAAGATTCGCTTTGACATTCGGCGGGCGCCGTTCGTGGTCGCGGACTTCACGAAGCACAATCGAGGCGTGTACTACGAGGCGGGACTCGCGATGGGACAGGGGATCGAATTAATCCACTGTTGCCCCGATGATGAGTTCGACGAGAAACACTTCGATATCGCCCATCGGAATCTGATCAAATACAATAGCGATAACGATCTTCTCGTGCGCCTGGAGCGCCGAATACTCGGTTCGATCGGAGCGGGGCCGTTTCGGGATGACCAAGCGAACAAGTAGAATCGAGCGATGTTCGCTGTATCCGAACGCAATCGGTAGTCCGCGCCACCCACAAGGGGTGGCGCTACATTAATCGACCGCGATGGAGGTGTAGAATGAAAGCAGCGGAACTTCTAGCCGATCAACTTGACGGCACGCGGCAGTGGACGCTCAAGTTGATTGCGGACTTGAAGGGGGACGACTGGGTGTTCCAGCCCGGGCCGGGGTTGGGGCATGCTCTTTGGCTGTGCGGGCACTTGGCGTGTTCGCAGCATCTTTTGATTCACGTGCGTTGCCTGGGTGGGGGAGTGCTGGATGAGTCGTTCACCCGGCATTTCCCCATCGGCGGGCCGGTGAAGTCGGCCAAGGATTACTCTTATCCGCCGGTGCAGACCGTACTGGCAACGATGGAGGATGTGCATCGCAGGACCCTCGCAGCGGTGCGCGAGATGAGCGACTCGCTTCTGGCCGAGCCGGCCATGGGTGGGGACGGAAAGCCGCATCCGCATTACCAAGACAAATGCGGCGTCGTAGCCCATTGCAATCGCCATGAGGCGTTTCATGCCGGGCAGATCGCGACGATCCGGCGGTTGCTGGGGAAGTCGTTCCTCCGGTAATGAGCCGCATTCCGATGGAAAAACGAGTAATCGAATGCATCGACCGGCTCCAGCGGTTCGTGGGGACCGTAACGGATGCCAACGCAGTGCCACGCGAAGCAGGGGCGTTCATGCACACGCTGGTCCTTGCGACCGGGGCGAAGCATGCGGTCGAAATTGGCACGAGCTACGGTTACAGCGGACTGTGGATGGCCTCAGCACTGTGCGAAAACAATGGGCGACTCATCACCATCGACAGGGAGCAACGGAAGTCGGAGTCGGCGCGAAAGGCGTTTGAGTCCGCCGGTTTGCTAGATCGGGTCGAGCTGCGGACGGGGTCGGCGGCGGATGTCCTTGCGACCATCGAAGGTCCGATCGACTTCGTGCTTAACGATGCGGATAAGGAGAATTGCAGGCGGTACGTGGAACTCATAGAGGAAAAGCTCACCGATCGCGCTATCGTCTTGACAGACAACACACTGACCCACCCGGAGCAGCTTGCGGAGTTTCTGGCGTGGGTACGCGGGCGGTCGGACTTCTGCTCCGCACATGTACCGGTAGGGAATGGGATGGAACTTTCGGTGAAACTTGGGGCGAAATCGACAACCCTCTGAGCTGACCAGGCTCAGATCGGCTCCCGGCGCGGCAGGGCATATTCGCCAATCGACAATAGACATGACGAATAAGAGCAAAACGAAATCCGCGGGATTTACGTCGGCAGAGCCGCTCGCAGACAAGAAGAAGCGTGCGCGCAAGATTCAGACGGGGTTACGCAAACTCTATCCGGAGGCGGACTGCGCCCTCACACACGAAGACCCTTTGCAACTTCTGATCGCCACGATCCTGTCCGCCCAATCGACCGACGTGACGGTCAACAAAGTCACTCCCGCGCTGTTTCAACGGTTCCCCACGGCCCAAGCCCTTGCGGAAGCCCCGTCCGCGGAAATCGAGCGGATGATTCACTCCACGGGCTTTTTTCGGCAGAAGACCAAGAGCATCCAGGGTGCGTGTCGGAAGATCGTCGAGGAATTCGGGGGGGAAGTTCCCGACACGTTGGAGCAGCTCGTGACGCTGCCTGGGGTGGCGCGGAAGACGGCCAACGTCGTCTTGGGGACGGCCTTCGGAAAGAATGAAGGCGTCGTCGTGGACACGCATGTGGGTCGGTTGGCGACGCGGCTGGGGCTTACCTGGACGAGCAAGGACGGCAAGGATGCGGTGAAGATCGAGCGTGACTTGACCGAACTCTTCCCACAGAAGGAGTGGACGTTCCTTGGACATGCGTTGATCCGGCACGGCCGGCGGGTTTGCTTCGCACGCAAGCCGAATTGCCCTGGTTGCACCCTGGCCAAGCATTGTCCTTCGGCGGGATCGTTCGCCGACATGCCGAGGAAGGCTCGTTGACGGGCCACGTGGTCGAGCCAAAGCTTTGACTCCTCTTGTTTCGTGCGGGGGCGTTCTCATGCGTGCCGAAGACCTTATGAATCGACTGCTAGATGAGCCGTTCCGGCCCTTCCGAATCCATCTTTGGGACGGAAGTACCCTTGACGTGCCCCAGGGTGGAATGGTGATTGTCGGCAAGAGCAGGGCGGTTTTGCCGAGCCGTTTCGAGCGCGACAATGAAGGTCGGCGGCTCGCGGCGCGTTGGCGAACCATCGCCTTGATCCACATCGTGCAATTCAGCGATCTTGATGAACGGGTCAACGGCAAAGGACGGCGGCGGCGGTAGCTTCCAAAGGCGTGGTTTCAGCTTGACATAATGTCCTTCCCGGTTTAACGTACCAGCCATGTGGAAGTGGAGGTGCGGGCGCCTCCGAGCACGCCAAGGGCGATTCCCTGAACGGAACAAGCCGTCAGGGTGCATGAGACTGGCTCAATAGTGATGGTGGAATAAATATGCTTCCAGTAAAAAAGATGTCCAAAACGAGAACCCGAACGCGTCGGGCGCATCAAGCGTTGCAACCGGTGAATCTAAGTGCGTGTCCAAAGTGCGGTAAGCCTAAACGACCTCATACGGCGTGCGGTGTTTGTGGATACGCGAGCAGCAAGGTACTGCTTGCAGTCGGCGAAAAGGAAGCCTGATGGCGATTCGGGTGGCCGTCGACGCGATGGGAGGGGACAACGCTCCGGGCGCGATCGTGCGCGGCGCGGTCCGTGCCCTTTTCGACGAGTCCGACCTGGACTTGGTTTTCGTTGGAGACGAAGGGAGGATTCACCAAGAGCTGTCCTCCTTGGAGGCCGACGGCAAGAAGTCGCGCATTCGCATTGTCCACGCCTCGCAAGTGGTGGGGATGGACGAGCCCCCGGTCGAGGCGGTCAAGAGCAAGAGGGATTCCTCGCTGATCCGCATGGCCGAACTGGCCGCGGCGCGGGAAGTAGACGCGGTTCTCAGTGCGGGCAACACCGGGGCGTGTGCCGCGGTGTGTCAGTTCAAGATCAAACCGTTGCCATGTGTAACGCGGCCCGGCATTGCGGTAACGATCCCCGCCTTCCACGGACCGTTCGTGTTGTGCGACGTCGGGGCGAACATCCAGGCGAAACCTCGTCATCTGTACGAATATGCGATCATGGCGACGCTGTATGCGCAGCGTGTGTTGGGCATCAAAGAGCCACGCGTCGCGGTGATGTCCATCGGAGAGGAAACCGGAAAGGGCACGGGACTGGTCAAGCAGACACACGATCTGCTGGCCGCCGATTCCTCGCTTCATTTCGTGGGCAACGCCGAGGGTCGCGATCTATTCGAGAATAAGTGCGACGTGGCGGTCTGCGACGGGTTCGTGGGCAACATTATTTTGAAGTTCGTCGAGGGTTTAGCGGAAGGCCTGTTCCGGACCATCGCTCGGGAGGTCGAAGGCGAGGCCCCGGAGCTCCGCAGCAAGTTCACGTCGGCGCTCGATCGCGTGTGGCAAAGGCATGATTACAGCCAATACGGAGGCGCACCGCTGTTGGGTCTCAACGGCGTGTGTATCATCTGCCACGGGCGGAGCAACGAGTTCGCGGTGTGCAACGCGGTGAAGGCCGCCCGTCGGTTTGTCGAACAAGGATTGAGCGCAGCGATCGCGGCCCGGCTCGGCTAACTCCCCCATAGGACAAGACCATGGCATTTCGGCTGCCGATCCGTTTCTCCGGGACGGGAGCGTATGTTCCCGCTGAAGTGGTGCCGAACCGGCATTTCGTCGACTACCTCGATACGACCGAGGAATGGATCGTTTCGCGCACGGGGATTCGCGAGAGGCGCAGGGCTTCGCCGTCGGAGAGTACGTCGACGATGGCGGTCGAGGCGGCGCGTCGGGCGCTGGAAAATGCGGGCATGAGCGCGGACGACGTCGACGTGATCGTGTGCGCCACGGCCACGGGCGATTGCCCGTTTCCGGCGACGGCGACCTTTGTGCAAGAGGCGCTGGGCGGTCGACTGACGCCGGCATTCGACGTGGGCGCGGCGTGCGCGGGATTCATTTACGCCACGACGGTCGGTGCGGGGCTGCTGGGATCGGGATTGTACGAGCACGCCCTGATTATCGGGGCCGAAACGCTGACGCGTTACGTCGATCCCGAGGACAGGACGACGTGTGTGATTCTGGGAGACGGAGCGGGGGCGGCCATCGTCAGCCGTACAAAAAATCCGGAACAGGCGATCTTGCACTGTGAGATGGGATGCGACGGCACGCGTACGAAGCAGATTTGGATCCCGGCGGGCGGATCGCGGCTGACGCCGTCGCACACGACCGTGGCGGAGCGATTGCACTACATGAAGATGCGCGGCCGGGATGTGTACAAATTCGCGGTCATCAAGATGCAGGAGCTTATCGATCGAGCGCTGGAAACGACGGGATTGACGCCTGACGATCTAAAGCTGGTCATCCCGCACCAATCCAACCTGCGGATTATCGAATCGGTCCGGGAGAAAATGGGGTTGCCGCCCGAAAAGGTGGCGGTCAACATCACCCGCTTCGGAAACACTTCGGCGGCGTCGATCCCAATGGCCCTCGACGAGGCCCGTCGCGAGGGGACCCTTCATGCCGGTGACGTTGTCTTGATGTTGGCCATCGGGGCGGGATTAACTTGGGGATGCCTGGTCATTCGATTGTAATGGCGAACGGCGAATGCGGAATGAATCGGTGATCGTGCAGGAGAAGCGCGGTTCTTGATGAGCACGGCGGTCATCTTTCCAGGGCAGGGGGCTCAGTCGGTCGGCATGGGCCGCGACGTAGCGAGCGCTTGCGCCAAAGCACGCGCGATCTACGATCGCGCCAATGAGATTCTGGGGTTCGACTTAGCAAAGATTTGTTTTGAAGGGCCCGCGGCGGAGCTCGAACGAACCGACATGCAGCAACCGGCGATCTTTGTGACCAGCGTTGCAATCTGGGAAGCATGGCGGGAGGCCGGCGTGTCGCGGGAGGCCTTGACGCACTGCGGCGGGCTGAGCTTGGGCGAATACACCGCTCTGCATTTGGCGGGGGCGGTGAGCTTCGAGGATGCGCTGCGGCTTGTACGACGACGGGGCGAACTGATGCAGCATGCGGCGGTTGCGACGCCCAGCGGCATGGTTTCGCTGGTCGGGGCTGATGAAGCCACGGCGAGGGCGCTCTGCGACGGGGTACGCGACGGCGACGTATTATCCCCGGCGAACTTCAATTGTCCGGGGCAGATTGTAATCGCGGGGAGTCGCTCGGCCTGTGAACGGGCGGTGGCACGGGCCGGAGAGTTTCAATGTCGGGCCGTGCCGCTTGCGGTGGCCGGGGCGTTTCACTCGCCCCTCATGCAGTCGGCGGCGGACGGGCTTGAGCCGGTGCTTCAGCAAACGCACTTCACGGCGCCGCGGATGAATGTCATTGCCAACGTCGATGCGGAATACCACCGCGATTCGGGGTCGATTCGAGATTCGCTTCGCAAGCAGGTTACGCAGCCGGTGTTGTGGCAGCGGTGTGTCGAACGGATCATTGAGGACGGCGTGGGTCAGTTTATCGAGATCGGTCCGGGCCGGATACTGACCGGATTGATGCGCAAGATCAATCGCAACGTACCGTGCGCCAATGTAAGCACGGCCGAATCCATCGCCGCGGCGTTGGCGGTCCCCAGCGCCGGTTGAAGTCATCGAACAAGGGTGAATGAATGGAAAACCGGATCGCGCTGGTGACGGGTGGAAGCCGCGGGATCGGCCGCGCAATCTGCATGGCGTTGGCGAAACGCGGCGCGACCGTTGTGGCGTGCGCCCGTAACACGGCGGCATTGGAAGAACTCGCGTCCGAGGCGCAAAAGCGAGAGCTTCGCGGGGTCATCGATCCGCAACCGTTGGACGTATGTGACCGAGCGGCCATCGACGCCTTGGTCGAGACGGTCAGCAATAAGTACACGCGAATCGACATCCTGGTCAACAACGCGGGAATCACCCGCGACGGGCTGCTCATGAACATGGACGACGAGCAGTTCGAGGAGGTGCTAACCACCAACCTGCGTTCGGCGTTTTGGTTGACGCGAGCGGTCAGCAGAATGATGGTGCGGCAACGGTATGGGCGAATCATCAACATCGGAAGCGTCTCCGGGGTGATGGGCAACGCGGGCCAGGCGAACTATGCGGCAAGCAAAGCCGGGTTGATTGGCTTCTCCAAAACCGTCGCCAAGGAGTTGGGAAAGCGTAAGATCACGTGCAACGTAGTGGCCCCGGGATTTATCGCCACGGACATGACCGCGGTGCTTCCCGAGAAAATCAAGGAATCGGTCACGCAGCTTGTTCCGCTGGGGCGGTTCGGTGAGGCCGAGGAGGTTGCCGGGGTTGTGGCCTTTTTGGCGAGCGACGAGGCCTCCTATATCACCGGGCAGGTTCTGTTGGTGGACGGCGGGATGCATATGTAGCATCGCTGGGGATCTGGCGCCGCCGCAACGGATCGAGGTAGGGAATCAATCTGGAAGTGAAACGCCGCTTACTTTAGAATAGGCATTTTGGTTGAGGATTGGATGTTCACCGCCAGCTTTCAAATGGAGGAGTTGTCATGAACACAAACTGGTTTCTCCTTGTGACCGCGGGATCAGGGGCGCTGCTACTGATGCAGCGAACCTTCGCCGAGCCTGTCGTGTACGACAATACCGAGACGTACGCAGGGACATCGGTCCACGCACCTAACATTGACGTGGGGAGTGAGATCAGCCTTGCGGGGACCGAACGCGTGGTGAGGGGCTTGACCATCGTCGTGGAGGCGGACGCGACGGGTCCTGTCGCGTTCACCGCTCGGCTCTCCGTGTACGTTAACGACGGGGAATTCGAGGGCAGCCCGGGCACCTTGCTTTGGCAAAGCGCCTACCTTCCTCAACAAATCGAACCCGGCGCGCCAAGGACTATTCACTTCGCGGTTCCAGGCGTACTCGTCCCGGACACACTCATTTGGATCGTTCGGTTTGTCGATTGGGAGACGCCGATCGACGTCTCACAGTTCTACCCGCCGTCGGTGGGTAGTGTGCGACTTGGGCTTTGGGTGAGTAGCACCGGGCCGACACCGTGGGTGTTCTTCGAGGGGGTGACCCCCTTGGGGGCGAAGGTGACGGTCGATCCGCCAATTCCTGCCGTTTCCGAATGGGGTGCGCTCCTCATGACGCTCACCCTTGTGGGTGCCGGCGCCGTGATCATCATCCGCGCGAACAGGCGACGTTCTACTGCCCGTACGGTTGGCGGTGCTGCCCTGCTCCCCGCGCTAAGCTTTTTTGCGTGGGCTTCCTCCGCTGCGGCCCAGGTGCAAGTGGGCCCGCAAATTCGCATCGACGTCAACGGCGGCAGCGCGGCGGCAAATGAAACTTCGATCGCCTCATCCAACTCCAACCCCAATGAGATTGTCGCGGCGTGGAACGATTGGCGCCAAACCGGCTTCAGGGACCCCGTCCGTATAGGTGTTGCGGTCAGCAATGATGGCGGGGCGACCTGGAGCGATTTTCTGGTTCGCCCGCCTCCAGCTTACCAGAGCAATCAAGAGGTCGATCCGATGACCGCCTACGACGACCGCACCGGCACGCTTTGGGTCGGAGGGATATCGTTTGCCCCCAACGGCGGCGTCTTTGTAGCCAGGAAGATTCCGGGTCAGCCCACGTTCGAGCCTTCCGTCATGGCTTCTACCGGTTTTGCTGACAAGGGGTGGATGGCGGCGGGCCCTGCCCCGGGCAACCCCAATGAGACCAATCTTTACATTGCCTATAGCGAGGGGGTACTCCGTTCCACGGACATGGGCGACACCTGGAGCGGACCAGTGTCTCTCGGAAGTGCGTTCGGGTTTCTCCCTCGAGTCGGTCCCAACGGTGAGCTGTACGTGGCCTACTGGGATCGTTGCTACGGCGTCTTATTGAGACGAAGCTTCGATGGCGGGCAGACGTTCGGGACTGAGATCATCATCGCCACGCGAATGGACACATGGAACAGCGAGAACCAGGTCCAATTCCCGGGATTGTTTCCCGTACGCCCGTTCAACTATCTTGCGGTGGACCAAAATGACGGGACGCTCTATTGCGCCTACTTCGACACGACGAACGTTGTTGGGGGCGGCCCGTGCGGCGGCGGAACCTGCCCCGGGAACTGCAATGTTGACCTCTACCTCACCAAGTCGACGGATCTAGGGTCGACCTGGACGACACCAGTGGTGATCAACGGGGACGGTAATCCACCCGGCGATCAATTCTTCCCATGGGTCGAGGTAGATGAGGAAAGTAACCTCCACATGGTCTTCCTCGACTCGCGCCACACGGTGCAGGACGACGGCGTGGTGAACGGCATGTTGGACGCCTATTACTCCTTCAGTAACGACGGGGGCGGCACCTGGCAGGAGTTCCGTCTGACAACGGAATCGTTTGACAGCGCCGACGACGGGCTAAATTGGGAGGGGCAATTCTTGGGCGACTATCTCGGACTGGCCCGTAGCCAGGACAAGGTTTATCCGTGCTATTTATCGACGCAGAATGGCGATCCGGACATTTACACGCACATCATCACGATCTTGGGCGGCTGCTGCCTCGACGATACGTGCGAATTGCTTTCCAAGGATAACTGCGCGAGCCAGGACGGGACGTTTCTTGGTGCGGGGACCACCTGCGTATCGCCAGTTGGCGCCTGTTGCGTCGGCACCGCGTGCACAGTCGGCGCCCAAACGTGTTGCAATGCCACGGGCGGAGCGTTCAAGGGGGTGGATACCGACTGCCAGGACTGCACGTTTAACGGAATTTCGGATGTCTGCGAGGCGAGCGTGCGGGCGTGTTGCCTGACCGAGGACGGTCCGTGTGAATTAAGCACTCAAGTTTGTTGTATTCTCGACGAGGGATTTTGGTTCGGCTCGCAGACCCAGTGCCACCCGTGGACCTGCGGACAGATCAACGGTCCGTCGCAAGGACCATGACCACGATCGGCGTTCGCTGGTAACACCCTACCTGTCTCTCGTTTGGTGATGTGTCAACTTGGGGGGTCGGAACCGGGTCTGTTCGGCCGGGCGGCCTATAGGGGGATGTACGGTTGCGGAAGGTTGGGCCGGCGGCTACCATGGCCGGGGTGGAAGGAGTAGCCCGTTTGGTGATGGTTGTGATGGAAGGTCGGATCGGGAGGATTTAGCAGTGTCTACTGCGGCTGAAGTTGAAGCGAAGGTCATACAGATTGTCAGCGAGCAAATGAGCGTGGACAAGGGCGAGATCACGCGCAACACCTCGTTTGTGAACGACTTGAACGCGGATTCCCTCGACACCGTGGAACTGGTGATGGAGTTGGAGGACGAATTCGACCTGACGATCCCGGACGAAGAGGCGGAGAAGCTCAAGACGGTCGGTGAGGCGATCGATTACATTCTGAAACACCTCACCGTCAAGTCATAGCCTCGAATTAGGCGGCGACGATGGCGGATCGGCGGGTCGTGGTAACCGGGATGGGGGCCGTCACGCCCTTCGGCGTGGGGGTCGACCCTTATTGGGACGGGCTGATCGAGGGACGCAGCGGCATCACGCCGATCTCGCTCTTCGACGCCTCGCAATTCGACGTGCGCATTGCGGGGGAGATTCCCGCGTTCAGCGCCGAGAGCCACCTGGACCGCAAGATCGTCAAACGCTCGGACCGCTTTGCCCAGTTCGCTTTGGCGGCGTGTGACGAAGCCGTGCGCATGTCGGGGCTTGACGTTCAAAAGGAAGACGCGGGACGGCTGGCGGTCATCTTCGGATCCGGCATCGGCGGGTTGAACGAGCTGGAGGAACAATTTACCCGCCTCGTCACCAAGGGCCCTAGCAAGGTCTCGGCTTTCACCATCCCCAAGCTCATGGTCAACGCGGCGAGCGGAAACATCTCCATCGCCTATGGGGCGAAGGGCAACAGCATCGCGGTCAGCAGCGCCTGCGCCTCGGCGACCAATGCCATGGGGGAGGCGATGCGACAAATCGGCCACGGTGAGGCGGACGTGGTGTTTACCGGGGGCTCGGAAGCGGCGGTGACTCCACTGGCATTGGCGGCGTTCGCGGCCATGAAAGCGTTAAGCACCCGCAACGATGATCCCGCGCGAGCCAGCCGACCCTTTGATCGCGACCGCGACGGGTTCGTCCTGGCGGAGGGGGCGGGGGCGGTGGTATTTGAGGAATTGGAGCACGCCAGGCGTCGCGGGGCGCCGATCATCGCCGAAGTGATCGGGTTTGCGTCTACATCCGACGCGGACCACATCACGCAACCATCTGAAAACGGCGAGGGAGCGGCTGCGGCCATGAGTCTGGCGATTCAGGATGCCAAGATTTCTCTCGACGAGGTAGACTACATCAATGCCCACGGAACCTCGACGCCCTTGGGAGACGTCGCGGAAACGATCGCCATCAAACGAGTGTTCGGCGCCTGGGCCGGCAAGCTGGTCGTAAGCAGCACGAAAAGTGCGATCGGGCATTCCTTGGGGGCAAGCGGGGGGCTGGAGATCATCGCCACGATCCTGGCGGCCAAGAACTCCGTCGTGCCCCCGACCATCAACTTGGATCATCCCGGGGACGGTTGTGACCTGGATTACTGCCCCAGAGTCGGCCGGGACCGGAAGATTAGGGTGGGGATGAGCAATTCTTTCGGCTTCGGCGGCCATAACGCCTGTATTGTCATCCGCCGCTGGGAATAAAGCGGTCGGCTGATTCTTCAAGCCCTCGTTTGCTTTATGTCGATATCCGATACTAGATGGTGAGGGAACCTCCCTGCGCATAGACGGTGCGCACCTCGACCTAGGGCTCACAAGCCGTGGGTCGAGGTGGGCAGTCGAGGAAATCCGGATGTCATCGGCGATGGTCGAAGGCAAAATGTCGAAAGTGGCCCATAGGCCCGCACCGAATCCTTCCGGGGCCGCCGCGCAGCGCCCGCCGGGCGGCCGTGTATCGCCGCGCCACGGCAAGCCTCGCGATCCCAAAGTCGCCCGAATTCTGGGGTTGTCGGTCCCGGTCATGGCGACGTTGGCCGAGCGGGGGATGAGCATCGAAGCGATCCTCGGTATCAGCGTCGGGACCATCGTCGAATTCGACGTGCCCGCCGACGCCGAGTTGACGCTTTACGTCGCGAACCACGCCATCGGCAAGGGTCAGACCGTAAAGACCGGCGAAAACTTCGGCGTGCGCATCACGCAGATCGATACTGTCGAACATCGGATTGATGCCCTGGGCGGCAGCGCGATGCACACCTAGCCCAGACTTAGAATCAAGCCCCCCGGGTGAGCGCGGTTGAAGTTCGCATACCAGGGCGCGTTATGACGCCGTCGTCGTCTCGCGACGGGCGAAGTAAACCTTCGCTCCGATCAACAGCAGCAGGGTCAAGACCACCAACCCCCAATGCGAAACCGTCGGGATCACCGCGTGCGTGCACTCGATATCCTCACAGGTTTGCTCCTTGTGCCAGACGCATTTCTCGCAGTCGCACTCCATCGCGGTCGTCACGGTACACGTTCCAAGCACGTCCTGATTGCAGCACGCACCGGGTGTGGGATCACACGCGACGTCTGCGCACGTCGCGTCCTTCGTCCAAATCCGATGATCGCCGACGCAGTCGGTCTCTAGGATGCTTTCCGAGCAGACGCCGTTCAGCGTATCACAACAGGCGCCGGTCTGCACGCATTTGCAGCAGACCGTGTCGCCGATCGCCAGGCCCTGCACGCCAACTTGGCCTATTACCGTGCCATTGAGGACCAGCACGCATTTACCACCCATCTCCGGGCAGCCGGGCTGGCAACTGCCTAAGCATAGTAGCCCATACTCAGGTCCAGGGAAGACATCAACTGTAACGGTACCGCAGCAACTGGAGTCGGCACAGGTGCACTCGGTTCCAACTGGGTATGGGGGCGTGCTCGGATCGCCATCGTCGACGATCTCCACGCACTTCGGCAGGCACTCATCGGGATCGTTGCCTAGGCATTCGGGCTGCTGGGCGAAGGATTCGCATGGGTCTGGTGCTATCTGATTCGGCAGCGGGCAGAACTTCGGGGGCTGCTCCTTTGGGCAGCAAAATATCGTTTCGGTCCCATCGCCGTTCGGGATCTTGGTCCCTAAACACGGCTCGTTCATTCCGGGACAGATATTGGCTGAGCAGGAGAACTGCCCGGAATCTGTGATATTGAAATAGCACTCTTCCTCACTGACGCAGTCGCACTTCGTAACCGTAATCTGTCCCGTGGTCAGATTATGTAGCAACTCCGTCGGTTTGCAGGTGTCACCCGCGTCCACACAAGTCGTATTCTGGCACGCTGAGCCATCGGATAATGGCCCGCAACCCGGGGGACAACAATCGTACGTGGACGTGCCATCGGCGTTGTTGGTGGTGGTCAACTGACACGGGCTGTTCGTCCCGGGACAATGCAGTCCGCGGCAGACCACATACAGCGTGTCCGGAAACGGAGGTCCCACCGCCTTGACCTCAAGGTAGCACTCTTTCTCATTGATGCAAGCGCAATGTTCTGCCGTATATTGCTCAGTCATCGGATCATATTTCAACTGCGTTGGCCTGCAGTCCTCATTCAGGGGGCCGTCGCATTCTCCGCTGGCCCACAAGTCGCTACAGATGTCATCCGGTGCCGGCGTCGGAAGTGGGCAGCGCTCCGGCGGCGGCTCCTTTGGGCAGCACGCGTACGTGGTCGCCTGTGTAATCGGGTCCACCGTAGTAGTGAGGGTCGTACACTGTGCGCCCGTGAACGGACAGACTGGTCCACCGTCGCACCTAGGTTGGGCAGCGGCCATGTTAGGGTTAGTGTAGCACTCATTAGTGACATCGACACAATCGCATTTGGTGACGAGCCGCTGTACGGAGTTGGCAGGCTGGACGACCTCCGTCGGCACGCATAGTTTGGCGGGGTCGCAGGTGTCGCCGGGAGGGCAACCTGCGCCTGTTGGGCAATCGCAAGACTGCTGGGCGTTGCTCGAACACACACAAGAACCCGGGCAGACTAGCTGTGTGCAGCCCGAGCCATCGGCTTTCGCTTCGCAGCCCGGAGGGCAACAATCGTACGTGATTGTTACACACGTGCCCGTGCCGGCGCCTGTGCAGCAGGCCAATGGCGTTTGGAAACCGGTGCAAACCCCATTATTATTGTTCTGGGTGGAGGTCAACTCACACGGCTTGTTCGTGCCCGGACAGTGCCGCTCGGGGCAGGACGGTACGGGCGGAACCGTATTGGAAAGCTGCACGTAGCACTCTTTATCACTCACGCACTCGCACTTCTCGGCCGTATATTCCCCGTTCGGATCTTTAATCAACTGCGTCGGCCTGCAGAGATCAGTGGAGGCGCCCTCGCAATCCCCAAGCGACTTCCGCAGTTCGCAGATGGTTTCCCCGGGCGGCAGCGGACACGACAGCGGCGTGCAGAACTCCGTACCCGCCAGTGCGATCCTGTACGTGCCCGGCCCGCAAAGCTGAGCGAATGGCCACCACGACATGACCGCGCCGAGGCTACCGTTGGGGGGGAATGGGTATTCATTCCTTGGGCCCGGGGCAGCCGGATTCCAGATCCAGTTCCCGGTATTCGAAGCCGTATTTTGGGGATAGAGCCCGGCACTCGCCACGGCCAACCAATAGTTGCCTGCTACAAAAGGGTAGTTCGAGGGAATGTGAATCGTAGTATTGTATAGAGGAGCGGGACAGCTACCGCTGTGTTGGGTGACTCCAGCGCCGGTTCCGTCGAACAAGTGCAGACTGATCGGGTACGTCGTCGCCGCATCCATGCCGGCTTGAAATAGGGACGGGTCTGTAATTCTGATGCAGAAAATGTCTACATCCTCATCGTTAATGTCGGTCTTCCCGTTTATACTCGTTAACCATCCGGAACCGGCGGTGTTCTGTCCGGGAATCCCGGCCAGGGGACCGCTGGTAGTGGGTGGTGCGTCCCCTTGCTCATTCCAGGTGCCGCTTTGTGCTCGCACCGGGAGCGCCGTTAGCGACACAAGAAGCCCGCAGACAGCCATCAACCGCACAGCACGTGCAAGCAGTGGGATGCCCAATTCACGGTTTGCCGACGCCCCAAGCAGGAACCGACGACGACGCGAGAAGACGGTAACAGGCGCGCAACGCTCACGCAGAACGATTTGACGGGTTTGCACTTTCGGCCCTCCCTCAAAGGAATTGGCGTTGCGGTGAGTCGCTTCAGGGGAGCGGAAGTATCCATCACCACAACACTGGGAACCACTGTTATCAGACTTGTTCAACCGTGTCCAGTGAAATCCGAAATTATTATCAGTGGGACCGAGTGGCAGATTGCATTGGTGCTTTACGTTAGTACAAGTTGGTGTTGCGCTGGAATCATCTTGTCCGGCACCGGAAAAAAGACGGGTTTGTCGCTGCCCGCTGTTGAGCGAACCTCTCACGAGCTCATAAGTTCAACGGCCATGGCGATGGCTTCGTCGCGGGATGTGATTTTCGTGTTGAGCTGGGCGCGGTAGACGGCCTTGAGTATTTCTCCGAATTTGGGTCCGGGCGACATACCCATGGCGGCCAGATCGTCGCCGGAAAGAAGCGGTGGGGGGGCTACATCGGCGGAATCGATGGCCTCGGCCCGTCGGCAAACGTTCTCAAAGTGAGTCAGGTCCGCGCTGGCGGCGGTCAGAGTTACGCGAAGAAGTTCGAGAAGCTGCGGCCAATTCGGCTCGGCCATCAGAAACTTCAAGTCAGCCAGTTCGAGGTCGGGCTCGCGGCGGAGCATGGGCAACGAATGCACCAGCCAGACGACGGCCTGCGTCAGGCGATTGCTGAGGCGTAACGCGCGACAGACGTCCTTCGCTGCATCGACTCCGCCGTCGCACAACAGCGCCGCGAGGGCCAGGGAGGGGTCGATCGGCTCATCGGGAAGGGCGGCAAGACGACGCAGAATTGCGGAATCCGAACGCAGAGTTGATGCGAGAAGGGATTCTCGCACCAGCAGGCCGGTCGTAAGGTGATCACACAATCCCAACTGAACAAGTAGCGACCAACCGGCGGCACGAGTAGGGGCGGCGAGGATTTCCTCCAGTTCCTGCCAAATTCGCTCGGGACTTATCGCTTTCAGATTGGGGGCCAAGCGCTCGATGGCGTTAGCGGTCCGCGGTTCGATGGCAAAGCCCAGCCGCGCAGCAAGGCGGACGGCGCGGAGCATTCGCAAGTGGTCTTCGGAAAAACGATGATCGGGGTCGCCGATGGTGCGGATGACCCCGGCGGCGAGGTCGTCTCGGCCGCCGACGTGGTCGATCACCCGATCGTCGAGCGGATCGAGAAACAGGCCGTTGATGGTGAAGTCGCGCCGACGGGCATCTTCAATCTCAGTGCCGAAAACGACCGCGTCGGGGTGCCGGCCATCGGAGTAGGGTCCGTCGGAGCGAAAGGTGGCGACTTCGATATCAAAGCCCGTTTTGCGGACCAGCACGACGCCGAACTTAGCACCGACGAGCCGGGCTTGGGGAAAAAGCTCCTGCACGCGGGCCGGTTGGGCGTCGGTGGCGATGTCGTAATCCTTGGGCGTGCGGTTCAGAAGCATGTCACGAACACAACCCCCAGCCCAAAGGGCTATGTGTCCGTCGGAACGGAGCTTCCTGACGATTTGGAGGGCGGCATGCCCGGCCGTGTGAGGTTTCGGATTCATGATGCAAAAAACGTGACCGCATTGGAGCCGATGCGGCGTTCCACGGCAACTTGCCAAGAATCATCCTGGATCAACTCGAAACGCGTAATTGCGGGATGATGCAGAACCACCAGGCGTTCGACGGCGGTAGAGTCCCCGAGCGTGCGAAGAAATTGCCGAATTTCGCCGCGATCAGTGGTATCCTCGCAGTCCCGGTAAGGAGGGTCGAGGAAGATGAGGGCGAAGGGTCGTCCGTCCGGCGTAACCATCGAGGCCCGCCATGCGTCTCCGGCAACGACGCCCGAGTTCGGCCCCGCGCCAAGAGATTCAATGTTACCGCGAAGGGCTTCGAGCGCTAGGCGATCGCGCTCGAAGAAGCTGCAAAAGGCCGCCCCGCGGGAGAGTGCTTCCAAGCCCATCGAGCCGCCGCCGGCGAAGACGTCGGCGACGAATAATGGCGGCAACGCCCCCGGGGTATCGTAGCGCGATGCCAACATGTCGAAGATGGCCTGCTTGACGCGATCGGGCATGGGCCTGGTGGAGTCCGTCCGCGGCCGGAGTAGTTGACGCGATCGCCATTGGCCGCCGATGATTCTCATTTCCGCACCGCAAGCACCCAGCGCAATCCGGCGTTGACCCTACGAAACGCCCATCTGTATAATCCGGGTTACGGGTTGGGCTGACAAGACTGGCTTCGAGGATCGGGTATGGGCTCACTACTTTGTGAACATTGCATGGCCGCTTGCTGCCGGTACATCGCCCTCCCGCTGGACAATCCGACCACGGCGCGAGACTACGATGACATCCGCTGGTATTTGATGCACCACGGGATCTGCGTATTCGTGGAGGAGGGGGATTGGTACGTCCAGTTTCAAACGCGGTGCAAGAACCTGGCGGCGGACAACCGTTGCGGAATTTACGAGTCGCGCCCGGAGATTTGCCGGGAGTATGAACCCGGCGAGTGCGACTACGCCGGGGGGACGTACGATTACGACAACCTGTTTACTCACCCGCAACAGATCGACGAGTATTACCTGCAAAAGACCGGGCGGAAGCTCGAGCCGGCCGGCGGACGGGTAACACGCCGCCGGACAAAACCGGCATGAGGAAAGGGCCCCACATTGTTCGTTGGCGCATTGAAAGCGAAACGGTGCAAGAAGGTTGCAAGCAACTTGCCAACAAGTGAAGCCGAGCGGTCCCCAAGCTCATGGCTCCCGATTCTCGTATTGATCGCCGGGGTCGCTTCCGGAACGGTGTTCGCCGATCTACAACAAGGAAAAACAGAGCCCACTTTGAATGGAATGCCGCCCAAGCAGGCGGCCGAGAACGGGACACGAGGGAATGGGACGGGCAGCGATGCGCAGGGCGACGAGCCGTTGTCCGATGCCGAGCGAATCACCCGCCTGCAACGGGCGGTTGCTGGCAACGAGAAGCTTCTTGGCGAATTGCGCGGCAAACTTGGAGATCCTCAGGATGAATACGTCAAGGCCGATGCCGAGTTTTCGAAGCTCGACGGCGACTTCCAGGAGAAGAAAAAAGATCTCCAGAAGCTAAAGGACTCCGGCGCCGCAGACACGTCAGCAGTCGAAACCGAACTCGCCGCCCTCGAACCTCGATGGAAGTTGGCCAAGGAACGGTTCGACCTAGCCATCAAGGCCCGAAAAACGCTCCAGGAACAAATCTCCACGCTGGAGCAAAAAGTTCGCCAGGATCAGGAAGCGTTCAAAAAGCTTACGGAAGTAAAGGGGATGGCTCCCGCGGAACCTCAAGCCCCCGCGCCCGCTCCGCCGGCATCAACGGAAGACGGCAGTAAGCCCGCCACGGCCGGACCCACGACCCCCGCTACCATAGTTCCGGGCGCAGCTCCGGCAGCCGCGCCTCCCGCGGAACCGCTGACGACTCCTCAGTCTGGGGGCTTGCCCGGCAATGCAGGCCCACCGACCGCACCGGGCCCGGCGCCTTCCGGCGCCGCCCCGTCCACTACGATCGGCAAGCCGTCTCCTCCCAGCCCCCAATTGGTGCAGGCCCAGGAGAAGGCTACGAAGAAGGCAACTGAGGCAGTGGAAGCGGAGCAGGAAGCGAGATCCGTCTCCGAACGGATCGAAGCGCTTCGCAAGAGCATCGAGTTGGAACGTAACCAGCTCACCAACGCCCGCCAGCGCGCCGACAACTCCCAGGAAACGGAGCGAACGATCGATGAAGACTTGCAGCGGCGTTGGACGGAGGGCGCGGAACGCGCCGAGCTGGACGAGCTTCGGCAGAAGATCACAGATGCCCGGCGGCGATTTCACGAAGCGCGGGCCGAGATCAAGAACCGCACCGACCGGCTGGACACGCTTCAATCCGAACTCGCGACTCTTCAAGGCGAAGAAATCACCGCGATGCGCGACGCGGAAGAGAAACGTGTCGAGGCGGACAAAGCGCAAAAGACCGTAGAGCGGCTACAGAATCCGTTTGCCGTCCAGAACATGCTGCGTTGGACGATGGATCATGGCCCGCGAATCCTCCTCATCCTTGTGGGCATGGTCTTGGTCGTTTGGCTCGCCCGACTCCTGGAGAGGCGAATTACCGAGTGGATCGCGCACCACGGCAAGGCACGCGGAACCGCGGAGGATGAAAACCGGGCACAGACCTTGGTCGGAGTGTTCCACAACGCGATTCGCGTCGTGGTGATTCTCGGCGGGTCGTTCATGGTCCTCGCGGAAGTCGGCGTCAACATCGTCCCCTTAATGGGAGGTGCGGCGGTGCTGGGTTTGGCGGCCGCATTCGGCGGGCAAAATCTGCTGCGCGATTATTTCACAGGATTCATGATTCTTTTGGAGAATCAGTATGCCGTGAATGATGTCGTACGAATCGGCGAGGTGGCGGGGCTGGTGGAGCGCATCACGCTCCGTCTGACTGTCCTCCGGGATCTGGATGGGAATGTTCATTTCATTCCCAACGGCCACATCGTCACGGTTACGAACATGACGCAGGGCTGGTCGCGGGCCCTGTTTGACATTGGCGTGGCTTATAAAGAGGACGTGGACCGGGTCATGGAGCTCCTGGTCGAACTTGGAAAGGAGCTACGACGTGACCAAGGGTTCCGGCACATGATCCTGGAGCAGCCGGAGATGTTGGGCGTAGACCAATTCGGCGACTCCGCCGTCGTTATCAAGTTTTTCATCAAGACCCGTCCGCTCATGCAATGGACCGTGAAACGGGAGATGCTACGGCGAATCAAGTACAAGTTTGATGAACTCGGAATAGAGATTCCATTCCCGCATCGTACGCTGTACCATCGGCACGAATCCACCAGGGGAGCGGAGGAACCACGAGAGTCGGTCGGTGCCGTGCAGGCCGGTGAGCCAAGGGGATGACCGAGAGCGATTCCGCGAAGGCGGAACCATCGTCGTAGGAGGTGATCGGAAAGGCCCTATCCGTCAGCTAACGGCTGACGGAGCAATTGCGAGGAGTGCAAGGCGTGCCTTGAGCCTCGAAAGGATGCGCGGTATGGGAAGGGCGGTCTCCGCGGCGATACTTGCAACCGTGGCGACCGGGCCCGGCGGGTGCGTTTCGGCGTCGTTGGCGACAAGCACCGGCCCTCATCCGCTGCAACAACGATGGTCAATGGCATCGACGCAGGAGGCGCACATCGGGGAGCAGGTTTACTTTGACTTTGTGCTGACCGATTGGCGTGGCCGATTCCTGGGCCCTACGGGAATCGCGGATTATTGCGTGGCCATGATCGGCGGGGAGCGAGTTGAAGCTGATCCGGATGCGAAAGGGCACTTTCGATTCAGCTATACCTTGGACCACGCCAGCGCCGGCGAAAACCTCAAGGTGACGGCGACGGCCTACCAACAGTTCGATAGCCGAGACTTCATGAAGATCGGCGGACGGTGGCTCAAAGCGGACAGCCCCTATGCCCAGCCGGATCGCAAGGTCGCCGGGGACTCGGTGAAGTTGACGATCTATCAGACGACGCTGGACATGCAGATCGCCCGACCGGCTGATGACCTGGATCCCGAAAGCGGAGTGCTTCGATTTCAATGCGTCGACGGCGGCGGCGGGCCGGTTTACGTTGACAAACCGGGGCGACCGGGCTTTAAGATCGGCGGCCCGGCGTCAGACGGGTACTATCGAGTGGAATACCGCCCGACGGGGGGACAGTTGAACCCCACGGGAACGACGGAGGTCGAATTCACCATTCATGATCTCGGTGGGCAGCGGCATGTGGTGTCACAGACCTTGAACACTCCCTAGCAGTGGTGTATACGGGTAGGGCTGTATGGCACGACGGCACATTCACTACGAAGCCGCGTTTGAAGACTACGTGCGGTCACGGGGCTGGCCCTATGTCGCGGTGGACGAGCAGAAAAAAGCGATTTTCGGCGGTTCGCGGGTGAAATCGTTCGATTTCCTGATCTACCCGCCGGGCAAATCGGCATGGTTAGTGGACATCAAGGGACGTAAATTTCCCTATGAGGCCAAAGGCGGTCGGCGTTTTTGGGAGAACTGGGTCACCCGCGAAGACCTGGAGGGATTACGCCGCTGGGAGAGTGTATTCGGCGCGGGGTTCGACCCGGTGCTGGTTTTCGTGTATTGGCTGGTGGGGATGCCCACGCGGGAGCCGACGTCGGAGGTCCACGTATTCAGAAACCAAAGCTATGCCTTCGTGTGGGTCTCGGCGGCTGATTACGAGGCTCAAGCCCGCCGGCGCTCACCGAAATGGGACACGGTAACGGTGCCCCGTGGTGCGTTTCGATCGTTGGTCAGCCCGGTACATGCGGAGTGAGTTAGGTTTGGGCGCTCGACAATGCTGTCCCAGCGACTATAATAACCGTTGATGAAGCCGATCAGCCGACGGTCGGAGGCTTGGGGTCGCCTGTGAAACACCTAGGGTTGCAAACTATTATCGCGGCAGTCGTCGTTCATGGGTCGGCGCTGTCCGCCTGGGCGCAAAAGCCGATTAAGCCTCCCGAGGACGATGGCGGCGTCCTGACTTGGGTCGTCGCGGCGGGCATCGCGGTGATCATTTGTATAACCGCGTTTTTGAATCCAAAGCGGTCGCATTTGAACTAGGGGTTTGGTGGAAATGAGCGACTCTATGGGAACCAGACCGACTACGAAACGGTTCGCGATCACCGTGCTAATCTTCGCTAATCTGTGCCTTTTTGCGGCGTTGTTGTCGGTGTGCTTTTCCCTGCCGAATGCTTACGCCCAGCCGAGCGGGCGCGGCGGCGAGTACGTTTGCGTGACGGCCAAGCCTGCGAGCCAGTCATATGACGTGCTTTACGTCCTGGATCCCGCGGCCCATAAACTCCACGCCTTTTATCCGGGATTGCCACAAAGCAAACAGCTTAACCGGGCCGAACCGCGGGATTTGAAAAAGGATTTCGGCAAGTAACAAGCGACGGCGGCTTTCCGCTGGATCAGGATATGGATTCAAAAAACTTCGCCATTGGAGTGTTGTCCACCACAGCGACGATCCTGCTCGTAGGCGTCATCCTTGTTCATTCCCGATCGAATGAGGCCCTTGCCGACGGGATGACCGCGACCGGAGGCGGATACATCGTCACGGTCGGAAACCTAACATGGAATGACGAAGAGCTGGTCTACGTAGTCGACACATCGACCGATAAGATGACCGTTTATCGCTTTGACGGCAACCGTCGGCAGATTGAACTGGTACAAGGTGTAGACCTCGCGGAACTCAAGCGGGCCTCGACACCAAATGACCCGCAGCAGCCGGCACAGCCTAAGCCCCGCACACGGCAGCCATAGTAGCTCGACACAAGAACCCATACCCTGGTGTCGAGGGCGTGACGCACCGTAGAGCCGTGTAATCCGGATAGGGCGGAGCCAAATGTTACCAACATTCTCAATGAGGACGGACAGCACGGCACCGGCTTAGACTTGCGGGCAGGACATTGAACGCTGAAAGTAGAGAAAAAGAACTGTCCGAGCTGGTTCGGAGAATCAACGAAGCGAACCCACAGCCACGCCAAGCCAATGCAGCCACTATGCCTTCAATAACTACATTGAGGGATATTCCCGCCAAGATCATCGCTTGGCACCGGGAATTGATTGAGCTCCAAACGAATCGGGAAGGCCCCTGCTGGATTTGGACCAAGAGTCTGAATTGGGATGGATACGCCCACACTCAATTCGGAGGAAGAAGCAGCACAGTTCACCGAGTTTCCTATTTGATCCACAAGGGCGATATTCCCGAGGGGATGGTCGTGCGCCATTGTTGTCCCGGCGGTGAGAATCGAGCTTGCGTGAATCCAGATCACCTTGTTCTAGGCTCAAAGGCAGACAACGCCAGGGATACCGTGCTGCGGGGAAAAGGGGGACGGGGCGGTCCGAAACCAGGCTCCTTCGCTCCTCTGCGAATTGAAACCGCGTCCCTTGCGTCTGATGCCATCATATGCGAATTGGGTCGCAAGCGTCGGAGTCCTTCCACGATCGCCGCGCGGATTGGTCTGCCTCTTGAACACGTGGTCACTGTGCTGGAGGCCATTTGTGATAGTCAAGGCCGACGCAACGCGAGCCGACTTGAGACTCGCTTTTGGTCGAAGGTTAACAAAACTGATAGCTGCTGGCTGTGGACAGCTATGATCGGTGCCGGTTACGGACGAATTCTGGTGGATTACCGACTTGTCGGAGCCCACCAAATATCCTGGCGATTGCATCGCGGCCCAATTCCCCATGGCATGGTCGTCTGCCATAATTGTCCCGGCGGCGATACGCCTCATTGTGTCAACCCAAACCACTTGTTCCTAGCGTCGCAAACTGAAAACCTGCGTGATGGTGCGAGAAAAAGACTTCGAAAACTTGGAGTGGCGCGCACCTAAATGCAATGCTCAACTAAGCGCATGTAACTATGTTAACAGTGAAAAAAATCCTCCCAAACGCCCTTCTAATGGCACGAAATATAACGTCCGATAGTCGAGCTCAACATAACATACATTATAGGACGTTATAAACGCACCATACGGCAGGCCAAGAAAACGCAGAAACACATCGTTGGTTGGGTAGCGGAGGCATCTTGCGGCGCATCATTTGACCGCCCTTACTGAAAACTCCTTAAGCTATAGGTCGGGGTCGTGAATCGCGGGACATAGGAACGAGTACCATCATACCAAGTATCATATTGCGTCCGGCGCGGGTTAGTTCGTAGAGGTCGCGCTGCCTGGGGCGAATCAATCCGGCAAGGCGAAGCTGATTGATGTGATGGTATAGCGGGCCTGGCTTTAGCTTGGTTAGATGCTTAAGTGACTGGTAGGTGCACGGCCCGTCCAGTAGCTTCCGCACGAGCTTCACACGCTGCCCGTGGCCGAGCGCAAACATGGCCTGGCAGAACCTAGCCTTGGATTCGGCGCCGATCTTCCCAGTTGGACGACTGCCCTTGCGTCCTTTAGATAACCTGGCCCCCCCACCTGTTCCTACGGTTGGTAATTGCAGGCTGCTTGTAACCTTATCCAGGCGCCGGCCCGCGCGTTCCACTATCTGTAATTCAACTGAACAGCCGTCCCAGCGCCCCATCCCCCGAAACGCCCTGCCGGCAGCCGACTTCGCCCTTGCTTGCGCCCCCCCCAACCCGCGGTTGGGCGTTGACTTTCGGCCCCTGCGGCGAGGCTCCGCACGCAATGTGGACCGCCGCTTTCTCCGCGAATGTTGGACCCCCCTTTTGCTCATTGCAGTCCCTCGATAGCGCTCCAATATACCTATCGGACTATTATTACAGAATACTAGAATAGAATACTAAAACGGCGAGCGATGTCAAGCCACGGTGAGGCGCACGCACTCCCCCCGGAAGTACGAGGGAATCCCGGTCGGAACCCAATGGCGTCGCGCCGCTTGCCTGCTCGCGGTCTCTGCGCAAACGACAGGATTGGCCCTGTTCGGGAAGGCGGCGTGGCGTATGGTCGAGATTTCTATTGGGGAGCGAGGACATTCCCTTCTTCACCCGCGGCGTCTGCCGCCTTGGAATGGGTTCGCCGAGTGCGCCACGAGGAATAGGCCTTTAAGGTCGCTTCCACAAGGTCGGCGTTGCAGCGGAGGATGCGGTGCTGACGCCAGTAGATCCAAGAGTGAATGATCGCCGCCAGTACCGCCGCCGGGATGTGAACGGAGAGGGCATCGTGGGAGCGCCACGCGGCACCGCCGCTGGCCGAGGCAAGAACGGCGCTGATAACAGCGAGGCCGAGATGGCGCGAAAACGATCGCTTGTACTGCTTCACCCTTGCCAGGCAGGCGGGATCAAGTTTAGCAAGGTGAGCGGCCTGAACAATCACTTTGCCGGTCACCGTAAGGTAGGTAAAACTTATAACTTGGACGAGGCAGCTTAACAGCAACGCGCCGATGCCGAGCAGCACGTGCCGATCTGGAGCAGAATCGCTGTCAATGAGGGCGACGGCCGCTGCGATGGCGAATAGCGTCAGAGTTGCGATGGCCAGAGAGGCGAAGGTTCGCGGCATGGCGGAAGGACTTCGTTCTCGCGCCGGCGGTGACCGGCCCCCCCAGGCATTCGGCCCGAAAAAGGAATTGGTCGGCCGTAGCCCCGAATCTTCAGGGCGAACGCCTTGGGAAACTTTGCCGAACCGAACTCGGTCAGCCGGGCGTCGTCACTTGAGCGCTAGCGGACCGGCGGGCGGTGGTCAGTTCGCGAATTCTCCTTGTGGCAAAACGCACGTTGCTCGGGTCCCCCGTTTCATTCTTGAGGACGCTTTGGTACAGCTCGAGGGCCCTGTCACGATCGTGCAGGCGGTAATCGAAAACCACAGCGGCCTGGAAGCGCGCGGGGTGCGGTGTTTGCGGATCCCAAGTCCAGGCACGCTCATACCATAGTACGGCGATCGGCTCCTGATCGGGCAGATATTCCTTATGGATTTCACCGAGAAAGAAGGCCGCATCGTCGATCTTGTCGCTGCTGGGATAGCGCTCGACGAGTTGCTGGAACACCTCAGCGGCCTCGATCATGGTCTTCTGGCGGTAGAAAACGGGTATGCCTCTGCCGCCCTTACGAAGCAGCTCCTGACCGCGTTCGAAGAGGGCATCAGCCTCCGGCACAAGGTCGGCCGGACGAAGTTGATCCGACGGAATTTCGGAATCCATCACGTATCGGAATGCTTTGACTTTCCGCAGGCCGTCCAGTTCAAAATCCGCCCAGGACTGCTTGGCGGCGTAGCCATGCGCGCGGTAATAGTCGCGAAGTTCTTCCAAACCCTCGTGGTATTGGGCGCGGTGGGTCAGGACGTTCTCAACCAAGTCCACTTCCTGGCGCTCGACAACGGCGAGGGTAGCGCTGGGCGGCAGCCCCGTGCCCGCCGGGTCTTGCGCATAAGCGACCGGGCCCTTTGGAGGCCGGTGGTCCTCGAACGTACCGTCCATGTTACAGGCCGGAGCGATTGCTAGAAGCAAGCCCCCCACCGCTATCGTCGCTCTGCTCATCATTCTTATTCGCATGGCCTCTCCTTGGCTTCATGAATGGCTCTTTTCCTCAACTTCGCCATGCGATTAGAACGTGAGCACCTGTGGTTGTCAAGGCGGATTCTTGACCTTCTCTCGGTAGATTACCACTGGGCTTCCTCGAAGGCCCCCATGCGCGGGACGGCCTTTACCGGGCGGGATTTGAGGATGGCGTGGGCGAGGGTGAGGTCGCTCTTGGTTGTGAGTTTCAGGTTTGTGGCGTCGGAAACGACGACGGAAACGGGGTGGCCGGAAAGCTCGACAAGTTGGGCGTCGTCGGTGATTTCCTCACCGGCCTGTTCGGAGAGCTTGCGGTAGGCGTTGAGCAGAACGTCCTTGCGGAAAACCTGGGGGGTTTGGGCCTCGTAGAGACCGGTGCGGCTGACAGTTTCCTCAATGACCATGGAGGCGGCGACGCGCTTGATGGTGCCCACTAGCGGCGCGGCGAGGATGGCGGCGCCGGTCTTGACGGCCTCGGCAAAGACGGCGTCGATCATATCCGCGGAGACGCACGGACGAGCGACGTCGTGAACGGCGATGAATTCGGCTTGATCGGAGACGGCCGTCAGAGCGGCCGCTACCGTGTCGCAGCGTCTGGCCCCGCCCTCGACGAGCTTTACACCCATGAACCCCAGATTGGGGCCGTAGGAGGTTTTCATGGTGGCGATGTCGTCGGGAGCGACGGCCAGGATCGTCTGACAAACGTCCGGGCGGCTGATGAAATGTTCAAGGGTCCGTAGAAAAACGGGCCGGCCGTCGATCTTGGCGAAGGTTTTCTTCTCGCCTCCGCCGAAGCGTTCGGCCTTACCTGCGGCGGGGATGATGACGCAATACTTGGGCATCGGTGGGGATTGTAGGTTGCGAATCGGTGGACTCAAGGCGGGAAGATTCGTCATACGATTGTGCTTTGTTTTATCGCCTGTCGCTTTCAAATGGGTTCGTTTTGCAAGTACATTGTTTTTGGCGAGTGTCACATGATGGCACTGCGTGAATTGTGAATGCGGAATGCGGAACGCCGATGGGCGACGAGTGAGGCCGCTTCAGCGGCCTTTCCTTAAAGGCTCTAGGCCAGCCGTTCTACGGCTGGTCAGGTGCTGCCCGACTTTCTTTTTCAGCCCGTTTCAATGGGCTTTCCCCCTCGTCGCATATGACAAACTCCAAACGTATCCAAACAAGCCCGTTGAAACGGGCTGCGGAAAACCAACTCGATTCGCACAACCAGCCCTAAAGGGCTGGCCTGATCCCCGCTTGCGCGGGGAAACCCCGTGAACGGGGTTGCCCATCGATACCTCTCCACGACAACCAAACATAGCGTTGTAGTACTACCTCCTTCCATAAAACGTGACGGGCGCTCGGTCGAGGATGATCGCGGAGCGATCATCCAGAAACGCCGAAATCGGATGGGATGGGAGTGAATTGCGAGTTACAAATGCGGAATAGCAGAAACGCAGAAACACCGAATTCGGATGCCGGGTGGGCGTGGACGGGGGTGTCGGGTCGATGGTCCGAGCTACGCAGCTACCGATCGGTAGTGCCACTGCCTGGCACGCTTAAATGAAAATGGTCCGCACAGCGGACCCTGCGGACTGAACGCCGTTTGGTTACCAATGCTAAATGTGGCACCCGGCGATCCGCCCGCAATCATCGCCTCCCCCATCTCCAGAGGAGATGGGCCACCCGCCCCGATCTAAATGGTCGGCTGGCATGACCCAGGCGCGCCTGCGCGGTTTCCAAGCGGTGATTGACGGGATGGGGCACCCCGCAGCGTTGTTGTTCCAACAGCACCCGGCGTACCCTACTCCATCCTCCGCCCCTCCGGGGCGGGATTTGAGGGGACAACGCAACCAGGGGTTCCGCTCCGCTCCACCCCTGGCTACATTCCGTCGCCCCGTTGGGGCGAGAATCGCTAAACAAGACGCGTCGGATCACCGGGCTTGGGTCCGGCGTGATTCACGTCCTTTCGATTTTTTGGGCGGCGGCGTTCGGGGGCGGGGACGCCGTCGAGGCGTCCGAAGATCATGCGCCCGGCGGAGTCCGGGGCCAGCGAGGGAGTCGGAGTCGGTCAGCAGGAGAGAACAGGGATGGGACGACTGAGCAACATTCCCCCCGAACAGCGCTCCGAGTTGGTGTTGGCCGTTCTGCGGGGGACGGAGAAGTTGGAAGTGCCGGCACGACAACATCAGGTCAGCGCCAACACATTGCGGAAGTGGCGCGATGAGTTCGTCGCCGCGGGCCAGGAACGGCTCAGCGATCGCGGGGACGCAGCCGCGGCCGAGGGCGAGGGCAGCCGCCTCCGTTGACCTAACGCTCGTCATAGGGATAAACTAAGCGAATGAATCGTTTGATGAAGACCATTTTTACGCTCGCCATCGTCGGAGTCTTACTCACAGGCTGCGAGCGGAAGCCGGACGCCCCTGCCGTCGCGGGCAAGCTCTCCGGCCAGAACCTGTTGCTGATTACTTTGGACACGACGCGCGCGGATCGGCTCGGCTGCTACGGCCACAAACCCGCCGCCACCCCGACGCTCGACGCCCTGGCCGCTCGCGGGGTTCTTTTTGAAAACGCCCTCGCCCAAGTGCCGCTGACCCATCCCTCCCACTGCTCGATCTTGACCGGCCGATTCCCGCGCGAGCACGGAGTTCGCGATAACGGCGCCAACGCGCTCGGCCCGGCGCATCCGACCCTGGCGAGCATCTTCAAGGATCACGGTTATCAAACGGGCGCTTTCGTGGCCAGTTTCGTGCTCGACTCCCGTTTCGGCTTGGAGCGAGGCTTTGACGTCTACAGCGACGACATGGGCGAGGTGACGTTCAAGACCCAGCCGCTGGAATGGCAGCTACCGGCGGACGTGGTCACCGACCGGGCCCTCGCCTGGCTCGAAGGCGAAAAGGACCGACCGTTCTTCTGTTGGGTACACTATTACGATCCCCATCAACCCTACATGCCGCCCCCGGAGTTCCGTAAGCCCGGGCTCGCTCCCTACGACGGGGAACTGGCCTTTGTTGATGCGCAAGTTAAGAGATTGTTGAATTGGTTCGACGCGGCGAAGCTCACCAATCGCACGCTGATCGTTGTCGTCGGAGATCATGGTGAGGCCTTTGATGAACATGGCGAACGGGGACATTCCAACTTCGTCTACGACGTGAACTTGCGCGTGCCGATGATTGTCGCCCATCCGGCCCTGGTCCCCGGCCCCAGGCGGGTTGCGGCGATCGTCGAGGCTCTGGATGTGTTCCCAACCGTACTGGACTTGTTCGCCTTCAAACCGCCCGAAGGGTTGCTGAGTCGATCGCTGGGCGCCGGTCTCGCGGGGGGCGAACTCGACGACGCTTCGGCCTGCGCGGAAAGCCTCTTTGCATTTAACTCCTTCGGTTGGGCCGAGCAACGCGCTTTGACGACCTCGCGATGGAAGTACATCTCGTCAACAAAGCCGCAATTGTTCGATCGCACGGCGGACCCCGGCGAGAAGGAGAACCTCGTCGCCGCCCAGCCGAGGATCGCGGGCAAGATGCTGGCCGATTTGAAAACGCGTTACGAATCCATGATCCCGGGGCAGGCGGCCGTTGCGGAACTCGACCAAGCCGCCAGGAATGCCATCGCCAAACTCGGTTACGTCGGCGGAACGACCCATACGACCGATGAATTCCTGACCGAGGGCTTACTGGATCCCAAAGACCACCTGCACTTGCTCGGCAAACTCAAACTGGCCCACGAAATCATGGGACATGCCGAGAACCCCAAGGACAAGATCCTCGCTCTTCCACTCTTGGAGAGCATCGTCCGGGACAGCCCGAACTCTCGGCTTTTCCATTTCATGCTGGGGAACTGTTTATTCGACGTGGGCGAATCGGAAAAGGCAGTGTCGGCATTCCAAACCGTGGTCAAGCTCGATCCTCAGAATGCCCAGGGCTACGCCGTCCTGGCGACGACTTTGGCGCGGCTGGAGCGCACCGAGGAGGCCCTCGAGCACTTCGCACTGTCGATCAAGCTCGACGACCAGAGCTCCGAAGTCCATTTCCAATTTGCCGAGCTTTTGCTTCGCCTGGGCCGATCGGACGAGGCTATCCAACATTATGAGAAAGCCGTGGTGCTCTTCCCCAGCTTCGCCGGGGCCCACGTTCGCCTTTCGCAAGCCCTGAAACAGAAGGGACGTACCGATGATGCCAAGCGGCACCTCGACTTGGCGATCAGCCAGTTCCAAAGCACGCTTACGCGCAGCCCGCAGGATGCGGACCTCCAGTTCCGCCTGGGCATGGCTTATGTCCAGTCTGAACGCACCTCCGAGGCGATTGCAACATTCCGTGAGGCCCTTCGACTTCAGCCCAAACACGGTGAGGCGCTTCTGAATCTCGGTATTTCGCTGGGAATCCATGGCGAGGTTCAGGAGGCCGAAGAGATACTTCGACGCGCGACTGGGGAATCTGAAACCGCCGCCGATGCCAACCATGCCCTCGGCGTTCTGCTGAACAGGCAAGGCAGGATTGATGAGGCCCTCAAGTTCTACGAACAGTGCATCGCCCTCAATGCCGCGAAGTCGCTCGCCGTCGAAGAGCTTTCCGGTTTTTATATGGGCAAGAAACGATTCAGCGACGCGATTCGCATTCTGCGCCTCGCGGCCGCCAAGACCCCCCAAAACGTCAAAATCCTAAACTCGCTCGCCAAGCTCCTGGCAACCTGTCGAGACGGGCAGCTTCGCGACGGTGCGTCGGCGGTAACTCTCGCGACCAGCGCCAGCAAGCTGACCAACGACCGAGAGCCATCGGTATTGGGCACACTCGCGGCCGCCTATGCCGAGACGGGCGATTTTGCCCAGGCGGTCGAAACGGCGCGAAAAGCCATTCGACTGGCGGGGGAAGCCAAGCAGGACGAATTAGCCACCTTGATCCGTGCGCAACTCGACGAATATTTGAAAAATCAGCCTTATAGAGACCCACGAACATAGCCCGGTTTGCCCGCTCTTGGCCATCAATTGTTTATAAACCATTGTCCATAAGAGAGTTACGTGCATGTTACAACCGCATGGGTGAAATCGTCAATTTTTTTCATTTTTCTTGTTTTGTTGTTGATCTGGGTAGCCCCGATCGGTTATATTCGGGCGTTGTAGTAACGATCCGAGGAGGGTGGCAAGACTTTGCAGGAGTGGGAATCAGTTGCCCAAGTCACCGGGATGAGTAATTCGGGTCCGTGCAGCATAGCGATTGGATGAATGAATTCCGCAGCGGCAATTAGAACGAGCGACGGTGCGGTGAGGGCGCGTTGCGTGAAGGCCTTGGTCTTCGCGATGGCCCTCGCGGCCAGCGCTTATTTGATGGCGCTGGCGATTGAGTCGCCGCAACGCGTGTGGCTTGGCTGGGTCACACTGCTGCCGTTGTTCTACGGTATACGTGTCTTATCCCCGGCGCGGGCGATGATATCCGGCGTTTTCTGGGGCGCCTGCCTATTCGTTGCCTCCGTCGCGTTCGCGCGGACGGAAATAGCGCCGTCCTTCGGTTCTTTCTCTTTGTTGTCCCTGATCCCCGGCGTCTATTGCTATTTCGGCGCCGCCCTTACTCGCCGAATCGGTTTCAGTCCGTACTTGCTGGCCCTGGGCTGGATCGCAGTTGAGTTCGCCATCCGCCCCCTCGGTTTGAACCACGGTCTGCTCGCCGGAACTCAGGGCGACGGGTTCGTGGTGCGCGTGGTGGGCAACTTCGCGGGCTACGTGCTCGTGGCGTTCCTGGTGGCCCTGGTCAACGCGACGTTGGTCTTTATTTTGAGCGGAGTTCGACTCAGTTTCACGTCGCCTCGGCTGGTTCCCAAGGCGGCCATTACGGTAAAGAGTTTTTTTGTCAACGAATTACCGAGTTATCTTCTACATCTCATCCGCGCTTCCCAGCCTCGCGCCCCTCCGATCCGAGCGCTGCCTTGAGTTGCTCGCGGGTTTTCGTTTTCTTTTAGCAAGTGAGCCGGTGAAAATACCGGCGATGATTTCGTAAGAAAGTTCGGAGGACTTGCCCACAGCGGCTTGCCTCCTTGGAGGATTGAGAGATGACTTACCATCGTAAGGCAATCATGGGTCTTTCGGCTCTGGCGCTTGCCGTGAGCGTGGCCTACGCCGCGCCGACGGTCGGCCCGGGCGGCGGCCCCCATCAGGAAACAGAGGGCGTCATAACCAGCGGACGGTTCTTTACCGCGACCAACCTCAATAGCGTGGTTCCCGGCGTGTGCACTTGCGCGGTCGGCGTCCCGCCATGCGTTGGCGGCGGAAAGTGTACCGCGGGGCAGGTCGGTATTGCTTGTAGCGTCGACGGCGACTGCTCCGTTTGGAACAACTTAATGGACACCGGTTTTGAAGCCCCCGATTGGGACCTCGGCCACAGCATTTGCGGCGCCGCATTCGCTTTGGGCGGGACGTGCAATTATCCGGTTAGCAACGTCTGCATCGCCAAGAACCATGCGGCCAGCCAGAACTGCTGCCCCGACGATCCCAACGAGAAAACCGGGTGGTCGATGTCTCCCAGCAGCAGGCATTGCAGCGAGCCGGCGATTGTCGATGTTCACCCCAGCGCTGGATCGCAGCACATGCGCTTCAGCTATGACCCCGCCGGCGGTCTTCCGGCCGGTTGCAACGGTGCCGGGGTCGCCTGCCGCACGCGGTTCATTACGTCGCAGTCCCCGGTACCGACCGTTTCGCACAGCGTGTACAGCTACGATATCGCGTATGACGGCACGTTGGGTATGTCCCTTGTAGACGTCCACGGTCAGGACACCAACCAAGGCAGCATTAACCTAAGCACCTACATATTCTGGTACTACTACGGCGGTCTTTACGTCTATAGCGGGGCTTTCAACGCGTTCGCTTTCGGAGGCTACTGGTCCGACACGATTCCGGACTATGCGAAGTTCATTGTCGACCTTGACCCGTGCAACAACCTCGTCACCTATACGTACGACGGGGTTGCGTTCTTCGCGGAACCATACGGGTTCACTCCGCCCTACGGCGACGAGGCAATCGACGGGTGGCCGGCCGCCCTGGGCCGCAAAGCGACGACGGATACGGAGTTCATGTCCTCCGACCACTATCCGCCCGTCCATGTCGACATCGACGAGCACCGCGTGACGCACACACCGTGCTCGGACGCATGTTGTGACGCCAACACGGGATTGTGCACCGACGGGGCACTCGAGGTGGATTGCTCGGGCCCGAACCAGTCCTTCTATCCGAACATGCCCTGCGCTTTCCTGGGCACGATCAATACAGCAACCGGCGAACCTTATCCGGACGCCTGTGGTATCGTAACGGGCTCCTGCTGCGACCATGGTCCGGGGGCCGGCGGCCCCGATGGGGACGGCCTCTGTACGGATAACGTTCCTGCGGCTGATTGCACGGGCGCGCAGCGGACCTGGGTTGAGGGCGGCTCTTGTACTGACATCGAGCCTTCCATCGGCGTGTGCCATGTCGGCGCGGGATCGTGCGGCGGCCCGACCGTCGGCTGCGCCAACTTCCCATTCGTCGGTCAATCCTGTGTGACCGATTCGGACTGCGACGTTCAGGGCTTCTGTTATCCGGGAACGTGTACGGTGCTGGGCCCTCCGGGGACTTGCACGTATGCCTCGAAGGGGTTCTGCCAGGGCATGGGTAGCTGCGTCGGCGGACCGCAGTGCAACCCCGACACCGGAGCGGACTGCTGCGACAATGGTTGCTCGCCGCCCGTTCTCTGTCCCAGCGGTATCGCGGCGGATTGCCAAGGCTTCGCCGATTGCGACGTCGTTCCCAACGGCGCCGACTGCGCCTTCTGCGAGGGTTGCGATCCCTGGCCGACCGTACCGTGCACCACCGATACGGATTGCCCGTCTCCGGGCGCCGGGTTGCCTCAAGGGACCTGCGTTCCCAACCCGCTCTTCGGGTGCTTTGTCGACGCGGATTGCTCCGCGGGCAACACGTGTGTGGTTTCGGCGCGCAGCCCGGGCGGCAGGTTGTGCACGTCCGATGATGATTGCGGGTCAGCGGGCGTCGGGGCGACCGAATGCCTGGAAAACCGAGGCGCATGCTGCGAAACGGTCAAAGGCACTTGCGAGGACGACGTCCTCTCCGCCGATTGCCAAGGCGCTCAGCGTATCTGGTCGAAGCTTGCGACGTGCGATGAGGTGGACTGCGACGCCACCCTCGGCGCTTGCTGCGATCACGACACGTTCGGCGGATGCACCGACACCACCTTTAACCAATGCCCCACGGAGGGCAACAAGAATCAGTGGACCAAGGGCAGTAGCTGTGCCCAAGTCACCGATTGCGATCACAAGGCCATCCCGACCGTGTCGGAATGGGGTATTGTGGTCCTGACGCTGCTCCTGCTGACCGGTGCGAAGATCTACTTCGGCCGCCGTCAGGCCGCAGCGGCCTAGTGCGTTTGCGGACACCTTCCGCCGCGAAGAATGCGGCCCAAGGTGATTCACCAGGGTAGTACGGGGGCGGGCCCTTCGGGGCCCGCTCCTTTTTTTACCGTTCGAGCCGCGTGCGCAAGCCCGAGGACCCCTCACCGGGTTTGCGCACGGCGCCTTGAGGGGTGCGTTGTCGCTCGCCGTTGACGAGGGTTGCAACACGACCTTATGCTCGTCGCAGTTGAGGTCCAGCGGCCATGCCTTTTCATTTGTACAAAGCTGTGAGCGCGGGGGCGGCCCCTCGATGGTTCGGCATCCGCGTTGCGTTCGACGAAGACCGTTGGATGGCCACTTGCCACGAGGTCGACGCCGATGGCAACGAGAAACCGGGTGTAGCGGCCGTTGCACCTACCTTCTACGGCGTTACGGCGGAGCAGGCCCATCGTCGAATGTTGGACATTCTGGAGAACACCTACGACGAGGTCACGCCGGGGGTGGGGGAGGGCCCGAGCTGATGCTCGAGCTTTTCGTTATCGCCTACCCGTGGGATTTGCCGGAAGCCCAGGTCGGCAACGTCTTGGATGAACTGCGCGGGGAGGTAGGCATCACCGGGCTAACGCTTTGGGTCGCCGCGCCTCCCGCCGCGCAGCTCCGTGCCGGCGCATGGCATCCTCGCGTTTTCCGGACCCGGGGCGGCGTATTCTTTCAGCCGGAAGATCGCCGCTACGCGCAGACTCGGTGTCAACCGATCGTGTCCAGTTGGGTGACGATGGGCAACCCGCTCGAGACGATCGCCAAGGCCTGCGCCGCTCGCGGGATGGATTTACGAGTGCTCGTTTCGGCGGCCGACACGGGCCGTATGGCGGAGCGTTACCCGGAGTTTGCGTGCCGTAGCGCCTTCGGCGACGAATCGCGAGCCCGCCTGTGCCTGGCCCATGTCGAGGTGCAGGCTTACCTGCGCGGAATGGCCCTGGACCTGTGCACCCACGCCGGTGTCACGGCGTTGACCCTCGCGGATTTCGATATTCGCTGGTCCGACGCTGACGACTTGCACGGCGGAGACCCCTTGGGCCCCCTCGAGCAGGCCTTGTTGGCGGTCTGCTTTTGCGAATCCTGCGTTCAACGGTCCCAAAGCGCCGGAATCGACGTGGAGGCGGCGCGGCGGGCCGTGGAACAGGGCGTGAACCTGGCGTTTGAGCAGGGGCCGGAACTGGGGGTTTCCGTCGAGAGCTTCTTCGCCGAGCACGAAGGGCTTGTCGAGCATCGTCGCCGGCAAGTCGAGGAACTCAATACGCTGTTGCGGAAACTCAAAGAGGCGTGCCGCTGCGACCTCTTGTTGGAGCGGACTGCGTATGACTCTTCCGCCGACGGAGTGGGCGGGTTGGACCTTTCGATACCATCCGCGGTCATCACCCGTATGGGCGACCCGATCCTGCTTCCCGCGGTGATGCCGCCGGGGGCGAAGCGAAACGAGCTTAAGCTTTCGGCGACAGCGGCCATCGGGCCCGCCGCGTCGGGGTTGATCGGCATTTTGCCCGATGCCGCAAAAGCCGGCTTCGCCGCCGTGGAGATTGAGCACTACGGGCTTTTATCCGACTCGGCGTTGACCACCCTCAAGCAGGCGATTCGCTTCGCGCGGCGCAGCGCCGCGGGATAACGCAGACCGTCATCCGACTTGAACAATCCTGGATCGTAAGACCGGATCGTGACGATCCACGATCAACGGCGCGCCCGGCCCCACCGGCGGAAATCCGTCGAAGTGAACCGGCGTGGTCGATCGATTGACGGCGATGATTCCAAACTGCAATCCGACAACCTGCTCCAGTAGCGCCGCGACCAGCGCGGTGCGATGGATCGAATGGGCGACAAAATCGGCGTCGCATCCGGGTACTTCGATGCGGATCACCTTCCCCCCGGCGGCGAGGGCATCACCGTGGATCGGGTCCGTAAAGGCGCCGGCGGCGACCGCCACTTGCACCTCATGTCGCACCGGCCGCCATGCAAAACGCCTTCGATCATCGAACGGCTCGCCGTCGGCGGGCGTCAAGGCAAAACAGCTCCCGGCCGGGAACGCGGCCGCCAGTTCCGGCAGCCAAGCCGCATAGTTCCGGAAGGCGTCATCGTCCCGCGAAAAGACGACGCGAACTCGGTTTGCGGGGCCGGAGACGACGTCGATCAGCGCTGCAATCGGGGCGTCATCGATCTCCAGTTCCATGGACGCCGCGGGTGGTTGAGCGGTTCGTCCCCACCCGTCTCGTGCGTCCCAACGCGCCAGGCAGGGCACCCAGGCCAAGCGAAAGCGCGAGGCCAGCGCTGGCCCATAGGGGCATGCGAAGGGCGGCGGGCGAACGAGGTGTTTGAACCAGGCATAGGCCCCGTACACGCTCTCAACGTCTCCCGAAATCAGGCCGCTGCGAACGAGGATGACGGGCTTGGGTTGAAGCGGAAGCCCGTACGTCCGGTCCTCGCCGCCGATGGTGACAAGCTGTTGCTCCACTTCCTCCACCGGCACGTCGGCATCATGCACCACGAACTGCTCACAGCGCAAACCGGTCTCGCGGATCGCATCCCGCAACTGGGCTTCGTCGCGAACGGGTACGGAATACTGCCCCAATCCGACCTGCGTCAGGCCGAGAATGGACAGCAGCAGGTGCACGCCCAGGTTCGGCTCGCCGAAAGTTGAGGCCGGCGCCTCGAGCGGCTCGATGTCCAAAACGAACAGCCCGCCCCCGGCTGTGGGCTTATGAAGACAGATCGGTCGATCGGAGGTGACCTCTCGTTCACACATGGACGCCAATAGAGTCTGGATGCCGTGCTTCTCGCAAAACTTTCGAAAAGCCTCCGTTCGCCGAAACTGATTCTGAACGAAGCTCCCCACGGACCGCCCCGGCCAAGCGAATGCGAAGGTATCGTTAAGGGCAAAGCCCGGTGTGGCGTAGTTCGCAAAGGTGACCTTGGCGTGGATGGGGTCGTCCCATTGCTCGACGCGCCGAAGCGACGCGACCCCCCGGGTCAACTTGGCGAACGCGGGCAGGGAGACGATCACGATCCGGTCGGACGCCAAGTCGGCCAATTGTTCCGGAGATCGTATCGAAGGCGGAGGCAGGGGACCGGGAAAGAAGACGGCGTCCGATTCCACCGGTCCGGAAAGAAATTCGCTCCTCGAAATGACGCTTACTTTCGATTCACCGAAAAGCGTGGCAAGCAACCGAGTCAGAGGCCGATCACTGCCTTGATCGGAGCAAACGCAAACCGTCTGCGTGTACTTGGGCCGAACATAGGCCGATGCCGGCGGCGGCACGGCGAGGACGTGCGACGACTCGTCCGGCTCCAGGATCGGAATGCAGCGAACTTGTTCGATCCGCGCTATCCCGACCGCATCGACCACGCCCGCGGATACGCGAACACGGCGGACTCCTTGAGGAACCTTGAAGTACGTGCGTATGGCGATCGGCTCGTCGGCGTGGTGAAGACCCGGGGTTACTAACGGCACTCCGCAAGTCCGTCCGTTGGCCAACGCCTCGACCTGTAACACCAGTCCCCCCGCGCCACTTGAACCTGCCAGTTCGCATGTCGCGGCGGCCTCTACGCGATAGTACTTTCCGGGCTCGCAAACCACGGTTTGCGACCAATAGGCCGATCCATTTGCCCTGTTTGATACCACCGTAACCCCCTCGGAGGGATCCCGATGCCACCGTGCGACGTTAGCCTCGTCGGTCCAGACCCAATTCCGCGGGGTTTTTTTCCCCAGCGAAAAAGCAGGGTTGGCGAGCTTATTGATCTTTGACTTCATCGTGGTTTCCTGCCCCTTGGGCGGATTGTGTATAGCTTGAGGGCGCATCGGACGCAACGACGAGAACAAGACCCCTGATGCTCCTTCGCAGCTAGGTTTGCGACTAGGCGTGGCCCAGCCGCCCTCGGCTGGACCAACCGGCACAGCGGAGGGCCGCTGGACCACACGCAAAGGATGGGCGTTGACGCATCGCAAGTCCAATCCGCCTATCGCAACTTTCGCGGCGGGACACTATCATGTCTTTCGATGAATGAGACACTCAATGTTATGGAACACGCCGCTCCCCAACCGCCTGGCGCGGCGGAACCGCTGCCTTCGGTCAAAACGGAATCGGTGGTGGAAGCCCTGTTGCTTTCGACGGATGAACCCTTGCCCGCCGCTCGGATCGCCCAGTTGCTCGGCATCGGCGACGGCGGCGACGTGAAGCGGCACATTGAGGTATTGAACGAGCGCTACGCACAAGGCGGGGCGTCGTTTCGGATTGAGTCGATCGCCAAGGGTTTTCAGCTCTTGACCCTGCCCGCGTACAACCACTGGATCAGCAAACTGCACAAGACGCGGGCCGACTCGCGTTTGTCGATGGCGGCCCTCGAAACACTCGCCATCGTCGCCTATAAGCAGCCGATCCTTCGGGCGAACATCGAGGCCATTCGCGGGGTCGCGGTCGGGGACATGTTGGTGCGGCTTCGCGATGTGAACCTCGTGCGCATCGTCGGCCGGGCTGAAGAAATCGGCCGCCCGCTGCTCTACGGGACGACCACTCGTTTCCTGGAGGTTTTCGGGCTTTCTTCGCTCAAAGACCTTCCCAAGCTCGACGCCGACAACCCCGAAGCCGTACCCAAGCTGACCCTCGCCGAATGATTGAAAATGCCTGTCCATCCCGAAAATACCATCCGGCCGAATTGAGACACGTCATGGTCTGATGAGTTGCCCCAAAAGGCAGGAAATTGGCGAGCGGTCGTAAGCGTACGGCCAACCCCGTCTTCAATTCGCTGGCCAGCCAGCGCAAGATGCCTTCACCATGAAGGAGGCATTTGCGATGCGCCCAGCGAGACGGGATCGGAAGAAGGAAGCATTCTGGCGGC
>Ga0326597_10000099_pt1 | contig 152492 bp, 134 predicted proteins | sample RVTome_12_FD_203789 | JGI IMG/M metagenome (GOLD analysis project Ga0326597, IMG submission 203789) | Soil microbial communities from uranium-contaminated site in the Upper Colorado River Basin, Wyoming, United States - RVT100D185 | ecosystem: Environmental > Terrestrial > Soil > Contaminated... | reverse complement strand
TCACCATCTGGCCCACCAGACCTTCGCCGACCCCGACGCCCTCGATCACGCCATCCACGACGCCGTGCAGGCCCTCAACAAGGAGCGAAAGGTCGTTCCGTTGGGCAAACGACGAATCTCTGCTTAGAACGGCTTGTCGCCTTTCAGGATGATGCGGTGCAGGACGCGGCCCTCGTCCGGGTCGTAGTCGGCGTGCGCCTGGTGCAGGGCCGAGCGGTTGTCGCAGAACAGCATGTCGCCGACCTGCCATTTGTGCCGATAGACGATCTCCGGACGGATCACCCGTCCCAGCAGCTCATCGATGAAGGCGTGGCTCGCCTGCGGCGTCATGCCGATCAGGCACTCGGTCTTGGTTGGGTGGAAGTACAGCGCCTTGCTGCGGTTTTCCGGGTGCGTGCGGACCAGGGGATGGACCGCCCGCTCGGCATAGCGGGCCTTGTCGGCCTCCAGCGTCGGCGCCTCGGAGCGGCCGACATAGGTCTCGAGCGCGTTCACCGTCTTCAGCTCGGCATAGGCCCGCTTCTCGCTGTCCGGCAGGGCCTCGTAGGCAAGCCGCATGTTGGCGAAACTGGTGTCGCCGCCTTGCGACGGCAGGTTCAGGGCATAGAGGACGGTCAGCTTCGGTGGTTCCGGCCGGTTGGTATGGTCGGTGTGCCAGCACTCCGTACCCTGCAGAAACGGACGGCCATCGGGCCGACGCTCGGCCTCGCGGCTTGACAGCACGTTGATGTCGGCGAAGCCCTGCAGCTGGTACTGCGAATAGTGCTGGCGCATCGGCTCGCCGAAGAATTGGGCAGCGGCCAGGAACTCGGCCGGCGAGAACCGCTGCCCGCGGACCACCAGCACGATATGGTCGAGGATCGCCTGCTTGAGCCGCGCCAGCGTCGCCGCGTCCTGCGGCCGGCGCAGGTCGACGCCCCTCGCTTCCGCGCCCAGCGCCGGGCTCAGCGGCGTGATCGTCAGTGCCACGGGCTCGTGCCTCCTCGCCTCGTCTTCGCGCCTTCGACTATAGCCGATCCACGAAGCCGCGGTAGCTGCCGGCATGCGCGCCGTGCCAGGCAAGGAAACGTGATCGAAGACATCATTGCCGTTGCCGGTGGCGATCAGCTACCAACGTCACGCAGCCAGCCTTGGCGCCGTTCCGCCGGCGCCCCGGGTCCGGGAGACCAGCATGCTTCGGAGCACCCACGAATGGACGGCCACACGGACTGCGCCACTACCGCGTCGCGGCCGGGCCGCAGGTCTGGTGGTGGCGGTCCTGGCCGTTGCACTGCTGGCGGCGTGCCAGCACGCCGCCGCATCGGACGCCCGCGGGGCGCCGGCAGCCACGGCGGCGAAGGCGGACGGCCCATTGAACCAAGATTGGGGCAGCTGCCGCTACCGTCGCTGCGACCTTGGCAAGTAGGGGCGGCCCTGGACGCGGCGGCGTCGTGGTGGCATTCTCGGCCCCGACTTCAGCGGCGCCGACAACCCACTTCGCGGCGCGGCAGTTAGGTAAAGGAGAGCGAGTATGAGCGTGTCGACGCTGCGGAAGAGCGACATCGATGTCGACGGCGCGGTCTGGCGGGCGCGGGTAGACCTGGCCGCGGCGCACCGCATGGCCGTGATCCACGGCTTCAACGAGGGCATCTTCAACCACCTGACGCTGGCCGTGCCAGGCGCCGAGGATCGCTACTTCCAGATTCCCTTCGGCCTGCACTGGTCGGAGGTGACGGCGAGCTCGTTCATGGAAGTCGGCTACGACGGCACCTTGCTCAAGGGCGAGGGTGAGATCGAGCGCTCGTGCTATTGCATCCACGCGCCGATCCATCGCTTGAGTTCGCAGGCGAAAGCGGTCTTCCACACCCACATGCCGTTTGCCAGCGCGCTGACCCGGCTCAAGGACATGAGCATCCTGCCGATCGGCCAGACCGAGCTTGGCATCGCCATGCAGACCGCCTACGACACGCTCTATACCGGGCCGGCCTTCGATGCGGCCGAGGGCGAGCGCCTGGTCGGCGCCCTCGGCGACAAGTGCATCCTGCTGATGGCCAACCACGGCGCCTTGACCGTCGGCGAGAGCGTGGCCGAGGCCTATGACCGGCTCTATTACCTGGAGCGGGTGGCCCAGGTGCAGCTCTATGCCATGTGGACCGGCCAGCCGCTGAACCGGCTTTCGGATGCGGTCATCGAAGAGACCATCGCGCTGTTCAAGGGCGCGCCCAAGTATTCCGGCAGGCCGAATGCGGAACACCACTTCGCGGCCCTGAAGCGCATCCTCGACCGCGAGCAGCCCGACTACGCCGACTGAGCCCGGCGCCGGCCCCGCGTCGGCGCCTCGCGGTTGATCCCGGCCCCTGCGTGCTATACGCCTGGGTGGCGCGAAGGTGTGCGGGTGCCGGTCCGCTGCGGGGAGTGGGTTTTCATGGCTAAGGTGAAGGTGGCGATCGCCGGCGTCGGCAACTGCGCCAGCGCCCTCGTGCAGGGCATCGAGTACTACCGCCGGCACAACGAGCATGGCACCGCGGGGCTGATGCAGCCCCAGATCGGCGGCTACGGCCCGGCCGATATCGATGTCGTCGCCGCCTTCGATATCGACCGGCGTAAGGTCGGCCGGCCGCTCAACGAAGCGGTGTTCGCGGCGCCCAACTGCAGCCTGGTGTTCCAGGCCGAGCTGCCGGCGAACGGCACCGTCGTGCAGATGGGACCGATCCTTGACGGCGTCGCGGCGCACATGCGGGACGCGGACGAGGCCCAGTCTTTCCGCCCGGCCGAGCTGCCGCCGGTCGACGTCGCGGCGGCGCTGGCGGCCGCCGGCGCCGAGGTGCTGATTTGCTATCTGCCGGTCGGCTCGGAAGCCGCCGTCGCCCACTATGCCGAGGCCTGCCTCGCCGCCGGCGTCGCGCTCGTCAACTGCGTGCCCGTCTTCATCGCCTCGCGGCCGGAGTGGGCGGCGCGCTTTCGCGAAGCCGGCCTGCCGCTGGTCGGCGACGACATCAAGAGCCAGGTCGGCGCCACCATCGTGCACCGGGCGCTGGCCCGGCTGTTCAACGACCGCGGCTATTCGGTCGACCGCACCTATCAGCTCAATACCGGCGGCAATACGGATTTTCTCAACATGCGGGCGTTGGACCGGCTGACCTCGAAAAAGGTCTCGAAGACCAACGCCGTGCAGTCGCAACTCGACCTGCCGCTCGAGGCCCGGCAGATCCACATCGGCCCTTCCGACTACGTGCCCTGGCAAGGCGACAACAAGGTCGCCTTCATCCGCCTTGAGGGCCGGGGCTTCGGCGGCGCGCCGATCGAGCTGGAGCTGCGCCTGTCGGTCCAGGATTCGCCGAACAGCGCCGGCGTCGTCGTCGACGCGCTGCGCTGCGCCAAGCTGGCGCTGGACCGGGGCGAGGCCGGACCGCTAGAGGCGGTCTCGGCCTACTACATGAAGTCGCCGCCCCGGCAGATGCGCGATTCGGAAGCGCGCGAGCGCTGTCTCGCCTTCATCGCCGGCCCGACCTGCGCCGCCGCCGACTAGGGTGCGGGCCGGGTCTTGGGTTCACGACGCCGGCTTGATCTTGCCGCCGTCCTCGACGCAAGGACGCCATTCGTTGGTGAGCCTGAAGTGGCAGCGGCCCCGGCCCACCAGGTTGCCCTCGCGCCACTGGCCGTGCACCTCGGCGTCCTCGAGGTAGAGCACGCCTTCGCCGTCGAAGGCGGCGTTCTTGAACTCGCCTTCGTAGCGGCCGCCGCTGGCATAGCGGTAGACGCCCGCGCCCTCGGCCCGGCCCTCGCGGAAGCTGCCCTCGTAGCGATCGCCGTCGGCATAGACGTAAACGCCGCCGCCATGCAGCCGGTTGTCCTCGAAGGCGCCCTCGTAGACATCGCCGGTGGCGTAACGCAGGACGCCCTGGCCGTGCATGCGGCCGTCAACCCAGGCCCCTTCGTAGCGGTCGCCGCTGGCGTAGAGCTGCGTGCCCTGGCCGTGCTTCAGGCCGGCCCGCCACTGGCCCTGATAGCGCGTGCCGTCGGGCAGCGCGAGGCTACCCTGGCCGTCCGCGAGCCCTGCCCGCATGAAGCCGACGTAGCGCCCCTCGCCGGCGACACCCTGCTCGCTGAAGCGCCAGACCAGGGTGCCCTCGCCGGCGGTCTTGCCGTCAACGCAGGCGCCGGTCCAGGTGACGGCGTCGTTCGGGCGGGGCATCGGGTTCCAGACATAGCAGCCGTCCATGACGGTGACCTGCCAGCGGCCCTCGGCGGCCGCCGGCAGCGCCAGGGCCAGGCTCAGGAAAAGCAGCAACTTGCGCATCAGGCGTCTCCCGGCGTTCTGCCTGCAAGCTCGAAATGTATTAATTAACGAGCTTCGTCAGTCAATTAAGTATCTCACGCGAATGCGGCCTTGGTAGGGCAGCCGAGCAATCACCTGTTTTCCGGGATCGAAGTTCGACTAACATCAGGGAGCGATTCGGGTGCCCGTGCAGGCGGCGCGTCCGCCTCCACCGGGGGCTTACACGGGACGTCGTGTTCTGGCTTGTGCCCGGGCCGGTGGGACGGCGGAGTACAGACAGTGCCGATGCGAGAAGAAGCACACAAAGACGTCAACGGCGCCCATCGCGTGTTGAGCGTTCTGCTGGTCCTGGCGTTGATGATGGCCAACAGCGCGCTGTTCTATTTCGTCATTTGGGACATGTTCCGTCCGTCGAACCGTTTCGCGGTGATTCTGTTCTTCGTCAGCGGCGGCGCCCATCTGACCTATTTCTTCTTGCCCTGGTTCATCAAGAGCCAGTTGGCGCCGGTTTTCAGCGATACGGTGACGGGCGGCGGCGGTTCGGGCACTGCGGACGCGGGTGGCTTCTTCGTCAAGCTCTGCGTCCAGATGGGGCTTGCCCTGTGCGTCACGACCTTGCTGCTGTGGGCGCTGCAGCAGGAGTTCCCCTGGTCCGCCCCCGAAGAGGACTTCAAGCCGCTGATCACCGAGGCGAATTGCCTGAAGATCGGCGGCACGCCGACCTACGTCGATGGCCGATTGGCCTGCGTCCTTTCCCTGGGGCAAGGCCGCGGCACGACGCCCGCGGACGGACAGACCGGCACGGAGTGAGGCCATTGACACGCTGCCGGCCGAGGCGGGACCGGGCCGGCGGCGCGTTGCTTCCCGTCAGGCCGCCTGATGCCCGAGCTCGGACGACGGCGCTGCGGGCGGCCTCGAAGGCGCCTTGGTCAGCTTTTTCGCCAGATCCAGGCTGACCACCGTCTTCAGCGCCAGGTTCAGGCTCGGGCTTCGCCGCAGCAGCTTGCCCAGCCCGGACCGGGGCCAAGCCAGGTAGCGCGTCGGCACGGCCGCGCGAACGGTGGCTGAGGCCGGTCCGCCCTGCAGATAGGACATCTCGCCGATAAAGGCGCCATGCGCCGCCCGCGCGATCGGTACACCGCCCTTTTCGATCGTCACCTCGCCGCGGGCCACGACGATCAGCTCGTCCAGCGGGCGTCCTTCGATGGCAATGGCCGTGCCCGGCGCGGCCGAGCGCCACTCGCCAAGTTTCAGCAGCCTCATGAAGTCGACCGGCGAGCAGTGGGAGAACACGGCCTGATGGAGTGCACGCTCATCCTCGGAAAAGGCCACGCGCGCCGTCTCCCAGACCGCCAGGGCGATGCGCCAGCCATTCACCAGCACGACCAGTGCCATCGACAGGACCAGCATCAAGCTGGCCGGCGCCAGCCCGACCACGGCGAGCAGTATGACCAGCGCTGCCATCAGGCAGGCCAGCAGCCGCAGCAGGATGGTATCGCGCATGAAGAACGGCACGGTGGCCAGGCCCAAGGCCCAGTGCCCGGCGCCGGCGCCAAACGGCGTCGCCGACGCGCTCTGCGCCAACGCGGCCGCTCCCGGCAGCGCGATGACGGCGACGAGGATGGCGAGGCCGACGCCGCAATTGCGGGGGGAAATCGGCAAGGCTGCGCCATTCATTTTGTGCTCCGCTCAAAAGCAGACGACTTGATGCGTGATGGCGCAGAGATCGAACGAGTAGAGGGTGACGGCGTGGCCGAAAGCGGGACCGAACCAGTCTTGCAGGCGAAAGGCGCCGGCAACGATGGCCAGCAGGGAGAGGCCGTAGCGGAAAACCTGGCTGTCGGTGAACATGGCGGATGCCTTCAGCGCGCGATGCAGAGGCTGTACAGCTGCTTGCAGAGTTCCAGCTCGATCGAGCCGAAGATGCTGGCGAGATCGACGCCGATTGCCGCAGTCAGGCCCGAGCCGCCGAGCGCGATGCCGGCCAGCATCAGGGCGTATTCGATCGCCGTGCTGCCGGTGCGGTCGGTGCCGAAGCCGGCCAGAAGCGCGACGACCCGGCCGCGCAGGCTTTCGCAGCGGCTCCGGATCTCGGCTCTTGTTTTCTCGGGGCGCGACATAGACGTATTCCCTTCCTATTCACGGGAATAATCTATGCGCGCCTTGTCACAGGCGATTGTCGCGATGGTCGCGAATTGTATGAATTTGTACGCGGCCGGGTGATGCTGCCAGCGTCTCCCGCTCATCCGGGGCCGCCTCAGCGGGGTGCAGCCGCGCTGCGTCTCGGCTCGCGGCGATTGCGGCTGTTTCAGCCGCTCTTTGCCTGGCTGATCAGTTTGAAGACGCGGACTGCGCGCTGGCGCCGGCGCGGAACGGCCCCGCCGGCCTTTCGGCCAACGGGGCTATAAATCGCTTATTCCGGTCGGCGACCGGACCGAATTACTTGAGGCCGAGAATGGTCTCAGCCTTTGCCAGACCCTCGACCGACTCCTTGTGCTTGCCGGCCTTGTGGTCCGCCTCGCCCTGCTCGCGCAGCGACTTGACTTCCGACATTTGCGCGGCGGTCAGGCTCGGATTCTTCGCCAGCGCGGCGTCGATGCTCGCCATGTGCTTGGGGCAGCTGCCGGCGAGCGCGGGGCCGGCAAGGACCATCGCGAACGCGGCGGCGAGAACGGAAAGCTTCACGGTGTGCATGTCATCCTCCCATGGGGTCCGGCGGAGATGGCCGGAACACGTAAGCATAGACACCTGGCCACTGGAAATATTCCCCTGCCCTCCGCTAGACGGTTTGGCCCCAATAGGCCGCCGCCCGGCTGAATCCGGCAGCGGTTTATCAGGCCGAAATTCTCAAGTTACCGCAGTTCTCGGGAAGAAATTGGTGGGCGCAGTAGGACTCGAACCTACGACCCGCTGATTAAGAGTCAGCTGCTCTACCATCTGAGCTATGCGCCCCGGGGGCGCGGTATAGCAAAGCAGGCCGGGCTTGTCGATGCCCCGGGGCGAGCCGAAGTCCGCCGTCGCCGGCCGCTTTTCGCACCGGCCTCAGGGACCGTTGAAATCGGGCCGCCGCGCAATCAGGACGTCGCGGTGGATGTAGCTCGACACTACCAGACCGAAGCTGACCAGCAGCGTCATCAGCGCGGTGCCGCCATAGGAGACGAGCGGCAGCGGCACGCCGACCACCGGGACCAGGCCGGTGACCATGGCGATGTTGATGAAGATGTAGAGGAAGAAGGTCACCATCACGCCCATGGCCAGCAGGCGGGCGAACTGGCTGCGCGCCCTGAGGGCGATGGCGAAGCCGTAGGCCAGGATCAAAAGGTAGAGGCCGAGCAGGGCAAGACACCCGACCAGGCCGAACTCCTCGGCCAGCATGGTGAAGATGAAGTCCGTCTGCTGCTCCGGCAGGAAGTTGAGGTGGCTCTGGGTGCCCAGCATGAAGCCCTTGCCGAAGAGCCCGCCCGAGCCGAGCGCGATTTTCGACTGCATGATGTGGTAGCCGGCGCCGAGCGGATCGCTTTCCGGGTTCAGGTAGATCAGCACGCGCTGGCGCTGGTAGTCGTGCAGCACGAAACGCCAGGCCAGCGGCACCGCCGCCAGCACCACGGTTCCGCCGAGGGCGAACTTCCAGAAGCGCACCCCGGCGAGGAAGAACATCGCCACCGCGACCATGACGATCAGCGCGGCGGTGCCGAGATCCGGTTGCCGGATCACCAGCGCGGCGGGCGCCGCCGTGATCGCCAGAGGCACCAGCAACAGCGGGATGCGGCCGATGTCCTCGTGCGCGATGCCGTGGAAATAGCGCGCCAGCGCCAGGATCAGGGCCACCTTCATGATCTCCGAGGGCTGCAGCTGGAACAGCCCCAGGTCGAGCCAGCGCTTCGCCCCCATGCCGACGACGCCCATCAGCTCGACCCCGGCAAGCAGCGCCAGGGCCAGCGCATAGAGGGCATAGGCGTAGCGGAACCAGAAGCGGATATCGACCAGCGCCACCGCCAGCAGCAGCAGCAGGCCGGCGCCGAAGCGCAGCAGCTGGCGCGAGGCCCAGGGACTGAAACTGCCGTTGGCGGCGGAGTACAGCATGGCGAAGCCGAAGGTGGCGGCCAGACACAGCAGCAGCAGCAGCAGCCAGTTCACGTCGGCCAGCTTCTGGCCGAGGCTGAGCCGCTCGCGCGGGTCGAACTCGCGGCCGAGCGCCATTTCAGCCGGCCCGCACCGCCGGCGTGCGCGCGGCCAGTTGTCCGAGCGCCGGCCGGCGGGCCGGATCGCGGCGCAACAGCTCGGTCATGATGTCCTTGGCGAAGACGGCTGCGTTGGCGCCCGAGCCGCCGTGCTCGATGACCACGGCGGTGGCATAGCGCGGCGCCTCGACCGGCGCGAAGGCGACGAAAAGCGCATGGTCGCGCTCCTCCCAGGGGGTATCCTCGGCCAGCGCGCCGCCGCGCTGGCGCTCGGCCTTGGTGATGCGGCGAACCTGCGAGGTGCCGGTCTTGCCGGCCATCTGCGCCTCGCCGTCGAGCTTCGAGCGGCGCGCGGTGCCGCGCTTGCCGTTGACGACGCCATCCATGCCGTCGAGCACGACCTTGAGGGCGTTGGCTGAAAGTCCCATCGGCGGCGCCTCGCCCGCCGCTTCCGCCGCGTCGCTCAGCAGCGTGCGGACCAGCCGGGGCTGCACGGCACGGCCGCCGTTGGCCAGGCGCGCCGCCATCACCGCCAGCTGCAGCGGCGACGTCAGCAGGTAGCCCTGGCCGATGCCGGTGATCAGGGTCTCGCCCTGCTGCCACGGCTTGCCGGTGATCGCCATCTTCCACGCCTTGGTCGGCACCAGGCCAGGGCGGGCGCCGATGAGTTCGATCTCGGGCGTCTCGCCGAGGCCGAAACGCACCGCCATGTCGGCGATCCGGTCGACGCCCAGCCGCTTGGCGACGTCGTAGAAGTAGACGTCGCAGGACTGCTCGATGGCGTCGCGCATCTCGAGCCAGCCGTGGCCGCCATATTTGTCGCGCCAGCAGTGAAAGGTGTAGTTGCCGAGCTGAATGCGGCCGTTGCAGAAGACGCGGTGGCCGGGACCGAGGATGCCGGCCTCGAGCGCCGCCAGCGCCACGATCATCTTGAACACCGAGCCGGGCGGATACTGCCCGGCGATGGCTTTGTTGATGAGCGGCTTGCGCGGGTGATCGCGGAGCGTGCTCCAGGCCTTCGGGCTCAGCCCGCGGTTGAAGGCGCCCGGGTCGTAGCCGGGCGTCGAAACCAGGGCCAGCACCTCGCCGGTATGGACATCGAGCACCACCGCGCCGGCGCTCTCCTCGGCCAGCAGGCTGTAAACGAAGTTCTGCAGCTCGGAGTCGATCGAGAGCACGACGTCCTGTCCGGCCTCGCCCTCGCGGCGGCGCAGCTCGCGGATGATGCGGCCATAGGCATTGACCTCGATACGGCTGTTGCCGGCGCGCCCGCGCAGCGCCTGGTCCAGCACCTTCTCGACGCCGATCTTGCCGATGCGGAAACCCGGCTGCTGCAGCAACGGATCGTCGGTGAGCTCGCTTTCCGAAACCGCGGCGACGTACCCGACGACATGCGCCAGCCGGTCGCCGAAGGGATAGTGGCGGATCTGCCCGACATCGGTCTGCACGCCGGCCAGTTCGGGCAGATGCACGTTGACGCGGGCGAACTCCTCCCAGGTCAGGTTCTCCGCCACGGTCACGGGCATGAACGGGCGCTGGCGCTGCATGTCGCGAATGACGCGCAGGAGCTGCTCCTCGGGCAGATCCAGGAGTTCGCGCAACCGCTGCAGCGTCTGTTGCGCATCCTCGGTCTGTTCGGGCGTCAACAGGACCCGGAAATTGCGTTGGTTCTGGGCCACCTCGGTGCCGAAGCGGTCGAGAATGCGGCCGCGTGGCGGCGCCAGCAGGCGGTGGTTGATACGGTTCTCTTCGGCCAGGATCTGATACTGGTCGGATTCCACAACCTGCAGGTAATACATGCGCGCGGCCAGCAAGCCGAACAGGGAGAGCTGGCCGGCACCAAGCACCGCGGCGCGCCGGGTGAAGCTCTTGCGTCTGTCACTGTCGCGGTCCATCGCGCCCTACAACAGATAGCGCCGCTGCAACCAACCGAGAATCTCGGCGATCAGCGGATAGACGGCGACCGTGATCGCCAGCTGCACCGCCACCGGCGCCGGCGCGAATACCGTCATGTAATAAAGCGAGGCTCCGAGCCAGACCAGGACCATGGCGACCGCGGCAAGGAAGGCGAAGCCAAACCAGCCGACCAGGAAGGGGCGGCCGACGAAAGCGCGACGCTGGTGCAGCGCCGCATACTGCAACAGCACCAGGGTGAGCGCGGTGAGGCCGAGCGGCATGCCGCTCAGCACGTCACTGACGAAGCCGATCAGGAACGCCGCGCCCGCGGGCATCAGGTTCGGCTGGTAGACGCTCCAGAAGAACACCGAGATCAGGGCGAACTGCGGGAACAGACGCGAGACCTCGGCCGAGCCGTAAGGCAGGTAGGCGGCCAGCACCAGCAGCACGGTCAGGCCGACCGGCAGCAGGCCTTTCAGGCCGTTGCGGAAACGGTTGGCGAGCACGCCGATCATCGCCGACTACCTGCCGTCCCTGCTCAGTCCGTCGCCGAGCCGAGGCAGCTCGTAGCGCAGCAGTGTGGCGTATTCGAGCCGATCCCAGTCGACGAAAGGCTGCACGCGGATCTCGCCCTTGTTGACGTGGACCACGGTGCCGATCGGCAGTCCGGGCGGAAAGACGCCGCCGTGTCCGGAAGTCACGATCCGGTCGCCGGGGCTGACCTGCGCCGTTGCCGGCAGGTAGATCAGGCGCGGACGATCGGTGTTGTCGCCGGCCAACACGCCGCGGATGCGCGAGCCTTCCACCACCACCGGCACGCGCGAGTTCAGATCGCTCAGCAGCAGCAGCCGCGAGGAACGGTAGCCGACCGAAGTGATGCGGCCGATCAGGCCGGCCCCCGACAGCGCCGCCTGCCCTGGCAGCACGCCATCGCGGCTGCCGGCACTGACCACCAGGGTGCGAACGAAGGCGCCGCCGGTATCGGCGATAACCCGCGCCGTGATGTAAAATGGCTGCGGCTCCGGCCGCAGGTTGAGCTGCGCCCGCAGCACCGCGTTCTCCTGCTCCAGCTTGCGCGCGATCAACTGCCAGCTCGACAGGCGTTCGATGTCCTGCCGCAGGCGCGCATTGTCCCGATAGGTATACCAGAGATCTTCGCCCGCCCGGGTCAGCTCATTGGCGTGCCGGACCGGCTCGCTCATCACCGCGAACACCGGCGCCAAAAGGTCGGTCACCGCGGTGCGGAAGCGGCTTACCGCCTCATTGTCGCTTCGTCCCAAGACCAGCAGCACCAGGGCCGCCGAGATCAGCAGCAGGTACGCGGAGCGCTGCACCGCCGCGCGCGTCGGCACCGTCAACCTGGATACCCGACCGTGCCTCGGCCTTAACACAATTCAGCCTCCGTACTCGCCCGCCCCTGCCACAGGCCGTACCCCGCCTGGCGGCTCAGTAGAGGGTGTAGAAGATCTCCTTATCCTTGAAATGCTTCATGTCCTCGAGCACGCGTCCGGTGCCGAGGGCAACGCAGGACAACGGCTCGTCGGCAATCGACACAGGCAGGCCGGTCGAATTGCGCAGCACCTGGTCCAGGTTGCCGAGCAAGGCGCCGCCCCCGGTCAGGACTATACCCTTGTCGACGATGTCGGCGGCAAGCTCGGGCGCGGTGTGCTCCAGCGCCACCTTGACGGACTCGACGATGGCGCCCACCGGCTCGCTCAGGCTCTCGGCGATCTGCCGCTCGGTAATGGTGATCTCCTTCGGTACGCCGTTCATCAGGTCGCGGCCCTTGATCGTCATCTGCTTGCCATTGCCGTCCTCCGGCGGGCAGGCGGCGCCGATCTCGTGCTTGATCCGCTCGGCCGTGGCCTCGCCGACCAGAAGGTTATGGGTGCGGCGGATGTAGGCGATGATGGCCTCGTCCATCTTGTCGCCGCCGACGCGGACCGAGCGCGCATAGACGATGCCGCCGAGCGAGAGCACCGCGACCTCGGTCGTGCCGCCGCCGATGTCGACGATCATCGAGCCAGTCGGCTCGGTCACCGGCAGGCCGGCGCCGATCGCCGCCGCCATCGGCTCCTCGATCAGGAAGACGCGGCGGGCACCGGCACTCTCGGCCGATTCCTGAATGGCGCGGCGCTCAACCGCGGTCGAACCCGAAGGCACGCAGACCACGACCTGCGGGGCGGTGAAGGTGCGCCGGTTGTGCACCTTGCGGAAGAAATGCTTGATCATCTCCTCCGCGACCTCGAAGTCGGCGATGACGCCGTCGCGCAGCGGGCGGATCGCCTCGATGTTGCCGGGCGTGCGCCCGAGCATCAACTTTGCCTCGTCGCCGACCGCCTGGACGGTTTTCTTACCGCGTCGGGTGGTGATCGCCACCACCGATGGTTCGTTCAGCACGATCCCGCGACCGCGGACGTATACCAAGGTGTTGGCCGTGCCGAGATCGATGGCCATGTCGGCCGACATCAATCCAAAAAGTCTGGCGAACACTGCGATATCACCCCCAATTGGCGCCCGGTAAATGTGCCTGGCAGCTCAATTCGCGATCCAACGACGCGCTCGGCAATTCACCCGGCGATCCTGCCCACGACCCGCGTCAACTGCGGCCTGCAAATCCTAGCCCAGGCTCGTCTTACGCAGCGAGCCCCTGCTACTCCATTGGCCCCTGGCCGCGGCCTTCGCACGTAAAATGATGTCGGACCGACGCCGGCCGCCATCGCTGATTGGCGCCGCATACGCACCAAATGGGCGAAGACCCCAGTAACGGTTTGTTTCGCCTATTTCCTGCCACGCCGCAATATATTTATGTACGGCGAATAAAAAATTCCCGAACTTTTCGCCGACCGCGCGCGCGCGTCACCCGATTACCACAAACCACACAACATCTTGTGCGTCAACGCTTCGCGGCAACATGGTCGGCCCGGGGCCCCGCCGCCGCGGGCGCCGCGGCGGCGGGACGCGCCCGGGCCTCAGTTCCGGGTCTTGTCGACCAGGCGATTCTCGCCGATCCATGGCATCATCGCCCGCAGCCGCTCGCCGACAGCCTCCAGCGGGTGCTCGGCGCAGCGACGGCGCATGGCCTTGAAACTGGGCTGGTTGACCCTGTTCTCCAGCATCCAGGTCCGGGCGAAGGTGCCGGACTGGATGTCATCGAGCGTCTTCTTCATGTTCGCGCGGACGTGGTCGTCGATGATCTTCGGACCGGTCAGGTACTCGCCGTACTCGGCGGTGTTCGAGACCGAGTAGTTCATGTTGGCGATGCCGCCCTCGTAGATCAGGTCGACGATCAGCTTCATCTCGTGCACGCACTCGAAGTAAGCCATCTCCGGCGCGTAGCCGGCCTCGACCAGGGTTTCATAGCCGGCGCGCATCAACTCGACCACGCCGCCGCAGAGCACCGTCTGCTCGCCGAAGAGGTCGGTCTCGCACTCCTCGCGGAAGGTGGTCTCGATGATCCCGGCGCGGCCGCCGCCAATGGCGCTGGCGTAACTGATGCCGATCTCAAGGGCATTGCCCGAGGCGTTCTGCTGCACCGCCAAGAGGCACGGCACGCCGGCGCCGCGCTGGAACTCGGAACGCACCGTGTGGCCGGGTCCCTTCGGCGCGATCATGAAGACGTCCATATCGGGGCGCGGCTCGATCAGGTTGAAATGGATGGAGAGGCCATGCGCGAAGGCCAAGGCCGCACCTTCGCGGATGCTGCCCTTAAGCTCGCTCTGCCAGAGGTCTGCCTGGCCCTCGTCCGGCGTCAGCACCATGATGATGTCGCCCCAGGCCGCCGCCTCGGCCGCCGGCATGACCTTGAAACCTGCGGCCTCGGCCTTGGCGGCGCTGCCCGAGCCGGGACGCAGTGCCACGACCACGTCTTCGATGCCGGAATCACGCAGGTTGTTGGCATGGGCGTGCCCCTGGCTGCCATAGCCGACGATCACGACCTTCTTGGCCTTGATCAGGTTCACGTCCGCATCGCGGTCGTAGTAAACGCGCATTTCAGTATCCTCTCCTGCTCCGGCCCGGCGTGCCGATCCGGCTCAACCCGGCGTCCCCTCGATGTCTCCGGCTTTGCTACATCCCGCGGGCGCCGCGCGCAATGGCGACGACGCCGGTGCGGGAGATTTCTATCAGGCCGAGGGGACGCATCAGCTCGATGAAGGCGTCGATCTTCGAGGACGAGCCGGTCATCTCGAAAATGAAGCTCTTGGCCGTGGAGTCGACCGCGCGGGCACGGAAGATGTCGGCGATCCGCAGACTCTCGATACGGGCTTCGCCGCTGCCAGCGACCTTGATCAGCGCCATCTCGCGCTCGACCGCAGGTCCCTCCAGGGTCAGATCCGAGACGCTGTGCACCGGCACCAGGCGGTCAAGCTGCGCCTTGATCTGCTCGATCACCATTTCGGTCCCGGCGGTGACGACGGTGATCCGCGAGAGATTGTTCGCGGGGTCGACCTCGGCCACGGTCAGGCTCTCGATGTTGTAGCCGCGGCCCGAGAACAGGCCGATGACACGCGCCAGGACGCCCGGTTCGTTGTCGACCAAGACCGAGATGGTGTGTCGTCGTTCCGGCTCTTGCGCCACGATCGAAACCTCGGTGTGTCGCGCCCGGCCTGCCTGACGGTCAGGCCGGGCGCCTTCATTGCCTCGTCAATAGGGCGGCGGCTCAGACCAGCGCCAGGCCGCCGTCGCTTACCTTGGGTGGGGCGGAGTCGCCGTTGGTGGAGAGGATCATCTCGTTGTGCGGTGCCCCAGACGGCACCATGGGCAGGCAGTTCTCCGTCTGCTCGACACGGATGTCGGCGATGACCGGCTGCTCGGTCTCGATCATCTCGCGGATCACGTCGTCGAGCTGATCCGGCCGCTCGGCGCGGAGGCCGACGGCGCCGAAGCTCTCCGCCAGCTTGACGAAGTCGGGCAGCGCATCGACGTAGCTCTCGGAGTAGCGACCGCCGTGCAGCAGCTCCTGCCACTGGCGCACCATCCCCATCCACTGGTTGTTGAGGATGAAGATTTTGACCGGCAGGTTGAATTGCCGGGCCGTCGACATCTCCTGGATGTTCATCAGGATCGAGGCCTCGCCGGCGACGTCTATGACCAGCGCTTCCGGGTGTGCGATCTGCACGCCGATGGCCGCCGGCAGGCCGTAGCCCATGGTCCCGAGCCCGCCCGAGGTCATCCAGCGGTTCGGCTCTTCGAACTTGAGGAACTGCGCCGCCCACATCTGGTGCTGGCCGACCTCGGTGGTGAAATAGGCGTCGCGGTCTTTGGTGAAGGCGTAGAGACGCTGCAACGCGAACTGCGGCTTGATCACGGTGTCGCTCTGCCGATAGCTGAGGCAATCGCGGGCGCGCCAGTTCTCGATCTGCGCCCACCACTGGGCCAGCGCCTCCGCGTCGACTTCGGGCTGATCTTCGTCCCAGACCGCGAGCATCGCCTCCAGTACTCGGGCCACGTCGCCGATGATGGGCACGTCGACCAGTACGTTCTTGTTGATCGACGAGGGATCGATGTCGATGTGGATCTTCTTCGAGTTCGGGCTGAAGGCGTCGAGCCTGCCGGTGATCCGGTCGTCGAAGCGGGCGCCGACCGCGACCATCACATCACAGCCGTGCATCGCCAGATTGGCCTCGTAGGTGCCGTGCATGCCCAGCATGCCCAGGAACTGGGAGTCGCTCGCCGGATAGGCGCCGAGGCCCATCAAGGTGCTGGTGATCGGGTAGCCCGTCCGCTTGACCAGCCGGCGCAACAGCTCGGAGCCTCGCGGGCCCGAATTGATGACGCCGCCGCCGCTGTAGAAGACCGGCCGCTTGGCCTGGGCGATCAGCCGCACCGCTTCCCTGATCCGCGCCGGATCGCCCTCGACCCGGGGGCGATAGCTCTTGTGCTGCTGGGCCGGCGTGCCGGCGTAGCGGCCCAGGTTGATGCAGATGTCCTTGGGCAGGTCGACGACCACCGGCCCCGGCCGGCCATGCGTGGCGACATAGAACGCCTCGTGCAGGATGCGGGCCAGGTCGTTGACGTTCTTGACCAGGTAGTTGTGCTTGGTGCAGGGCCGGGTGATCCCGACCGTGTCCGCCTCCTGGAAGGCGTCGTTGCCGATCATGTGGGTGGCCACCTGCCCGGTCAGGCAGACGATCGGCACCGAATCCATCAGCGCGTCGGTCAAGCCGGTGACGGCGTTGGTGGCGCCGGGACCGGAGGTCACCAGCACGACGCCGGGCCTGCCGGTGGAACGGGCGTAACCTTCGGCGGCGTGCACCGCGCCGCCTTCCTGCCGCGAGAGGATGTGCCGGATCGCGTTCTGCTTGAAGAGCGCGTCGTAGATCGGCAATACGGCGCCACCGGGATAGCCGAAAATCACCTCGACGCCCTGATCGATCAGGGCCTTGACGACGATTTCCGCGCCCGGGATCAGGTCCTGGGCGGCTTCGGTGGCGGACATCATCAGTACTCCTCTATCGCGACAAAACCGCCCACGTCTCGACCCCCAGGCGCCGATTGCTGGCGCCGGCGACCGCCAACGCGGGCGACGGCGCGCAAAATAGTCACTCAGACTCCCCGGGTCAACCGAAAATTTATCATTTCTGGAATGATTCTTTCATAAAAACTTTCTGAATCTTGCGCGACTATCCATGCCCACGCACGCATCTTGTTTCTAAACCAGGTCATCTGCCGCTTGGCGTAACGCCGGGTGGCCTGTTTCGCCAACCCTGCGGCAACCTCGAGATCGAGCTCGCCGGCGAGATGGCGGATCAGTTCCGGCACCGCCAGGGCCCGCATGACGGGCAGGCTGGGGTCGAGCGCGGACGCCGCCAGGGCCCGCACCTCGTCCAAGGCCCCGGCCGCCAGCATGTCATCAAAGCGCCGGTCGATCCGGCGATACAAGGCCTGCCGCGGCAGCTCCAGCACGAAGCCGCGCCAGGGCAACGTCAAGGGCAGCTCAGCCACCGCACCCGACTGCCATTCGGCAAGCGAGCGGCCGGTCGCTTCCAGCACCTCGTAGGCACGCACCAGGCGCTGCGAGTCGCTGGCCCGCAACCGTGCCGCCATCACCGGATCGCGCCCGGCCAGGCGGGCGTGGAAGGCGTGATTGCCGAGCTGCTCGAGCCGCCGCCGCGCCTCGGCCCGGACCGCTTCGGGGATCGGCGGGATGCGGGCCAGACCCGCGGTCAGCGCCGTGAGATAGAGACCGGTGCCGCCGACGACGATCGGCACCTTGCCTGCCTCGGCGGCGGCTTCCACTTCCGTTCGCGCCAGCGCCAGCCAGCGCCCGACGGAGCCGCGTTCCGCCGCCGGGAGAGCGCCATAAAGCCGGTGCGGCGCCAGCGCCTCGGCCTCGGGGCCGGGCCGGGCCGTCAGGAGCTTGAGATCGCGGTAGAGCTGCATGCTGTCGGCGTTGATGATGACGCCGTCCAGGTCCTGGGCCAGACGCAGCGCCAGCGCCGACTTGCCGCAACCGGTCGGGCCCGCTATCAGAAGCGCATGCGGCTTGACCAAGGACTCGCTCCCGACCCGATGCCGGCACCGGCGGCAACGGTGCGCCGATGACGTATGTCCTGACGCTGATTGGCAAACCCCTGAGCGCCGAGCAGGTGGCGCGGGCGCGGGCTGCGCTGACCGACGCCGCAGCGCCGGATTGGCTCGGCCCGGGCGAAGCGGCCGAGCTCACCTTTTCCGCTCCCCCGCCCGGCGCCGCCGAGGCAGCCGTTCGCCGGGCGCTCCGCGGCAGCGCCGTCGACATCGTCGTGCAGGCGGCCGAGGGGCGCCGGCGCAAGCTGCTGATCGCCGACATGGACTCGACCATCATCACCGTCGAATGCATCGACGAGATGGCGGACATGCTCGGCATCCGCGACCAGGTCGCGGCGATTACCGCTCGGGCGATGGCGGGAGAGATCGACTTCGCCGAGGCCCTGGCCCGGCGCGTCGGCATGTTGAGGGGCCTGCCTCTGGAACGGCTGGGCCAAGTCTATCAGCAACGGGTCCGCCTGACGCCGGGCGCGCGCGAGCTGGTGATGACCATGCGCGCCCACGGGGCCCTCACCGCGCTTGTCTCCGGCGGCTTCAGCTATTTCACCGAGCGCGTCGCCCAGGCCGCCGGTTTCGAGCTGCATGTCGCCAATCGGCTGGGGCACCTCGACGGGCGGCTCGACGGCACCGTGGTAGCGCCGATCGTCGACGCCTCGAGCAAGCTGGAGACGCTGCAACGCCTGAGCGCCCAGAACGGCTTGCGTCCGGCGGAGACGCTGGCGGTTGGTGACGGCGCCAACGACCTGCCCATGCTCAAGGCGGCCGGCCTCGGGGTCGCCTTTCACGGCAAGCCGGCGGTCACTGCCGCCGCCGCGGCGCGCGTGCACCACGGCGACCTGACGGCGCTGCTCTACCTGCAGGGTTACAGGTCCGTCGAGTTCGTCCGCTGAAGACAAGACGCCACCCCCATGGGGACGGACGCTCCCGGCAGCGGGTGCGCCTCAGCCCTCTTCGAGGCGCACCGCGACGAAGCGCAGGTCGCCGCCCCGCTCGAGCAGGAGCAGCACCGATTTGCGCTTCGACTGTTTCACCCGGTTGACCTTTTCGATCACGTCCTGCGGCAACTCGACCACTTCCTGCGCCACCTCGACGATCAGGTCACCAGCGCGGATACCTTTCTCGGCCGCCGCGCTATCGGTGTTGACCTCGGTGACGACGACACCGGCGGCCTCCTCGCGCAGCTCGAATTTCCGGCGCAGATCGGGCGTCAGGGCATGCAGCGTCATGCCCAGCGTTTCCGCCTTGCCGGTGGCCGACTGCGGCAGTTGCGGGTCCTTGGCCGCCAGCTGCTCTTCTGCCAGCTCCAATTCACCGATCGTCACCTTGGCTTCGACCTCTTTGTTCTTACGCCACAGCACCACGTTCACGGTCCTGCCGATCTGTGTCTCGGCCACGATGCGCGGCAGCTCGCGCATCTCGTCGACCGGCTTGTTGTCGAACTTCAAGATCACGTCGCCCTGCTGAATTCCGCCGGCCTGGGCCGGACCGTCGTCGCTGACGCCGGCCACCAGGGCGCCCTTCGAGGAACTCAACCCCAAGCTCTCGGCGATCTCCTCGGTCACCGTCTGAATCCTGACGCCGAGCCAGCCGCGCCGGGTGCGGCCGTATTCCCGCAGCTGGTCGATCACGTTGCGGGCAATCCTCGAGGGAATGGCGAAGCCGATGCCGATGCTGCCGCCGGTCGGCGAGAAGATGGCGGTATTGATGCCGATCACCTCGCCGTTGAGATTGAACAGCGGGCCGCCGGAGTTGCCGCGGTTGATGGAGGCGTCGGTCTGGATGAAATCGTCGTAGGGACCCGAGTTGATGTCGCGGCCGCGGGCCGAGATGATGCCGGCGGTGACGGTGCCGCCAAGGCCGAACGGGTTGCCGATGGCAAGAGCCCAGTCTCCGACCCGGATGCTGTCGGAATCTCCCCATTTCGCCGCCGGCAGCGGCTTCGGCGGCTCGACCTTGAGCAGCGCCAGGTCGGTTTTCGGGTCCTTGCCCAGCACCGTGGCCGGCAATTCGGTGCCGTCGGTCAACGTCACCCGGATCTCGTCAGCCTCGGCGATGACGTGCATGTTGGTGACCACCAGGCCGGACGGGTCGACGACGAAGCCCGAGCCCAGCGAGGTCAGCCGGCGCGGCCGGTTCGGCCGATCCGGGCGGTTGCGCTCGAAGAATTCCTTGAAGAACTCCTCGAACGGCGAGCCGGGCGGCAGCTGGAATTCGAACTGGCCGAGACCACCACCCTCAACGCTCTGCGTCGTCGAAATGTTGACCACCGCCGGCGACAGCGCCTCCGCCAGATCGGCAAAGCTGTCCGGCGCGCCGCGGGCCTGCGCCAGATCGGCGCTCGCCGCGGATAGGAGTAGCGCCGCCGTGCCGATGCCGGCGATCCAGGCGCGTCCAGGACCTGAGCGCATTCCCCCCCTCGCCCCCGATGTCGCGTAGATTGCAGTCACGGGCTCTCTCCTCCGCATATCAGCGGGCCTCGGCAGGGCAAGGCCGCCTGTTCTCACGACAGAAATGTAAATACCTCAAACGGCAACGCAAGCGCCTTCGAGGAGGCCGTTCTCCTGAACATTGTGACGCAAATATGGTGACGTCTCGACAGCCACGAGAAGCTTTCCGGCGCCGGCCACGCGCTAGCGGCCCAGCGCATCGACCGCCCAGATCAGCGCCACGCCGGCGGTGGCGGCGCCGAAACCGGCATTGCGCAGGTACTCATTCGGCTGTGCCTGAATGATCGACATGGCCCGCTTCATGCCGACCGGAAAGGCCGCGTAAAGGCCGCCCTCGATGATCAGGATCAGACCGAGCGCGATCAACACCTCGTGCATCAACATCACCTCTGGGCGACGCCAAGGGCAACCGCGAAAGGCCGTCTCGACACTCCCGTCCTCAAATAGCGCCCCGCCACCGGCGTCGGTGCCGTCCTCACTCCGTGTTCGTGGCGCGGCGGATGCCGCCGGAGAAGTCGACGAAGTAGTGGAAGAAGTCGCTGTCAGGCGAGAGCACCAGGGTGGTATCGGTCGGGTCCATCGCCTTCCGGTAGGCTTGCAGCGAGCGGTAGAAGCGGAAGAACTCCGGATCGACCTGGAAGGCCTGGGCATAGATGCGGTTGCGGATCGCGTCGCCCTCGCCCCTCAGGATCTCGGCCCGCTTGCGCGCCTCGGCCAACAGCACCGTTTTCTGCCGGTCGGCGTCGGCCCTGATCTTCTGTGCCTCCTCGGCGCCGATCGCCCGCCTTTCCTTGGCGTCGCGCTCGCGCTCGGCCTGCATGCGGCGATAGATGGCGTTGCTGTTCTCTTCCGGCAAATCGGTGCGCTTGATGCGGACATCGACGATATCGATGCCGATCTTCTCGGCTTCGCTGTTCACCCCCGCGCTGATCTGCTGCATCAGATCGCGCCGCACGCCCGAGAGGACGTCCTGGATCTCGACCCGCGCCAAAACCCGGCGGATGGTCGAGTTGACGATCACCGCGAGGCGTTGGCGCGCCAGCACTTCGTTGTTGACGGTGCGGTAGAAAACCAACGGATCGGCAATCCGGTAGCGTGTATAGGCATCGACCACCAGGCGCTTCTTGTCCGAGGCGATGACCTCTTCCTGCGGCGGGTCGTAGTCGAGGATCCGCTTTTCCATGATCTCGACGTTCTCGACGATCGGCAGCTTGAAATGCAGCCCGGCGTCTTTCACCACGCGCCTGGGCTCGCCCAGCATCAGGACCAGGCCCTGCTCGGTCTCCTGGATGGTGAACACGCTGCCGTAGGCAATCACGCCTAAAATCACGAGCACGATGGCCAGACCCACCTTGAGGACGTTCGCGTTCATTGGCGTGTCTCCTGGTTCTGGCCCTTGGCCCGCTTCTGTATTTCAGGCAGCGGCAGATAGGGTATCACGCCGGACTGGCCCTGCTTGCTGTCGATCACCACCTTGTTCATGCCCTGCAGGACGTCTTCCATGGTCTCCAGATACATGCGCTGGCGGGTCACGTCCTTGGCCTGCTCGTACTCGCGGTAAATCGCCAGATAGCGCGCCGCGTCGCCCTCGGCATCGGCGACGACGCGTTCCTTGTAGCCCTCCGCGTCGAGGCGGATCTGTTCGGACTCGCCACGCGCCCGCGGGATGATATCGTTGGCGTAGCCCTGCGCCTCGTTGCGCATGCGCTCCTGGTCGGCGGCGGCCGCCTGAACGTCGCGATAGGCGGCGATCACCGGCTGCGGCGGGTCGGCCAGCTGCAGCTTGACGCGGACGAGCTCGATGCCGGACTCGTAAGCATCCAGCGTGTTCTGAATGATCTCGTACGACTCCTGCTCGACCAATTGACGTTCCTCGGTGATGATGTCGTCGATGGCGCTGCGGCCCACCACCTCGCGCACCGCGCTTTCGGCCACGCCCTTCACCGTCTGCTCGGGATTGCGGATATTGAACAGGAACTGGCCGGCGTCCTTGACCCGCCAGACGACGATGAAATCGATATCGACGATGTTCTCGTCGCCGGTCAGCATCAGGCTCTCTACCTCGACGTCGCGCAGCGAGCCCTCGCGGCCGCCGCGGCTGGTGTCGACGAAGCCGACGTTGATCTGATTTTCCCGCGTCACCTTCGGCTGCATGACCGTTTCGATCGGGTCGGGCAGCTTCAGATGGAAGCCCGGCTGGGTCGTGCGCACGTATTTGCCGAAGCGCAGCACCACGCCCTGCTCGTCGGGCTGCACCCGATAGGGCGTGGTGAACAAAAGCCAAGCGGCGATGACCACCAGGATCGCGATCAAGATCCCGCGCAAACCGCCGAAGCCGCCCGGCATCGAACGCTTGAATCGATCCTGGCCGCGCTTCAGCAGCTCTTCCAGGTTGGGCGGTTGCGGGCCGCCGCCCGAGGGTCCCTGACCCCAGGGCCCGCGGCCACCGCCCCCCTGCCAGCCCCCGCCTCCCTGATTGCTCCATGGCATGCTGCGTTCCTCGTTCTGCCGGCCGTCTGCCCGGTCCGCTGGTGCCGCCGGCTTTGCCCCACAGGCTTGCGCGCGTTATATGACAACTGCCAGATGCACGCAAACGCACCGCCAGCCTCGGCTGGCCCGGCCTGGTCAGAATAAGGTCGACTTTAACAGCGGAAATTCAAGCATGGCGCAACTCCGTGAAGACGACGTTCTCGCGGCCCTGCGCGAGATTCCAGATCCCGAGCGCGGCAGCGACGTGGTCAGCTTGGGCATGATCTCGGGCCTGACCATTCGCGAGGGCAACGTCGGCTTCGCCATCGAAGTGAGCCCGGAGCGCGGCCCGAAGCTGGAGCCGCTGCGCCGCGCCTGCGAAGCCGCTGTCGACGCCTTGCCCGGCGTGGTCTCCGTGACCGCGGTCTTGACCGCGCACCGCCCGGCCGCCGCCCCGGGCCGGGCCGCGCCGCGCAGCGCCCCGGCGGCCCAGGCGATCCTGCCCGACGTCAAGCGCATCATCGCCGTCGCCTCGGGCAAGGGCGGGGTCGGCAAGTCGACGACGGCGGTCAATCTCGCCGTCGGGCTGGCCCGGCTCGGCCTCGCCGTCGGCCTGCTCGACGCCGATATCTACGGGCCCTCGATGCCGCGGATGCTGGGCCTCAGGGGCAAGCCCGAGACCGACGGCAAGAAGCTCTTGCCGATGCGCGCGCACGGCCTTGTCGCCATGTCGATGGGCTTCCTGGTCGAGGAGGACACGCCGACGATCTGGCGCGGCCCGATGGTGATGAGCGCTCTGGAGCAGATGATGCGCGACGTCGCCTGGGGCGCCCTCGACGTCCTGGTCGTGGATATGCCGCCGGGCACCGGCGATGCGCAGCTGACCATGGCCCAGCGCGTGCCGCTGGCCGGCGCCGTGATCGTCTCGACGCCGCAGGACGTCGCCCTGATCGATGCGCGCAAAGGCCTGAACATGTTCCGCCGCGTCGACGTCCCGGTGCTGGGGCTGGTCGAGAACATGAGCTTCTTTCTCTGCCCGCATTGCGGCGAGCGCAGCGAGATCTTCGGCCATGGCGGGGCGCGCCAGACCGCCGAGGCCATGGGCATGGACTTCCTCGGCGAGGTGCCGATCCACATCGCCATCCGCGAGACCTCCGACCAGGGCACGCCGATCATCGCCGCGGCGCCCGCGAGCGGCGAGGCCCAGGCCTTCATGGCCATCGCCGCGAAGGTCGCCGCCAAGCTCGACCCCGCCGCCGGCATCGGCCGCCCGGCGCCGAAGATCGTCGTCTGCTGAGGCTGGCGCCGGCTCTGGCCAGCCGGTGCCTGAGCCCTTAAGCTCGCGGCCCATGCGACAGCTCGACTTTGCCGAGATCACGGTCGACCGCCTGGTCGAGGCGGAGGGGCCGAGCTTCTTTCCGGGCTTCATCTTTCCCGAACACGAGCCCGAGGCGCTGGAAGCCGAGCGCGGCTGGATCGAGCCGCACTTCTTCGATCCGGCCAGCGGGCGCTTCATCATGAGCCTGCACACCTACATCATTCGCACGGCCCACCACACCATCCTGGTCGATACCTGCGTCGGCAACGACAAGGAGCGGCCGTCGACCAAGCCCTGGCATCACATGCAGACGCCGTGGCTCGACAACCTGCGGGCCATGGGCGTGGCCCCGGAGGCGGTCGACTTCGTGCTCTGCACCCACCTGCACGTCGACCACGTGGGCTGGAACACCCGGCTCGAGAACGGCCGCTGGGTGCCGACCTTCCCGAACGCCAGGTATCTCTTCAACTCGGCCGAATACGCGCATTGGGAGGCGGAAGCCAAGGCAACGGCGGCGGCAGGCTCAGGCGCCGGGGACGACTGCTTCGCCGACAGCGTGCTGCCCGTGGTCGAGGCCGGGCAGGTGCTGTTCGTCGACGGCGACCATGCCATCGACGATGCGCTGCAGCTGGAGCCGACGCCGGGGCACACGCCGGGCCACGTCTGCCTGAACCTGAGCGCCGGCGGCCGCAACGCGGTCTTCAGCGGCGACCTCATGCACCATCCGGTGCAGTGCGCCTACCCGGAATGGAACAGCCGCTTCTGCGTCGACCCGGTCCTATCGCGGGCGACCCGGCAGGGTTTCGTCGAGCGCTACGCCGACACCGGGACGCTGATCCTGGGAGCGCATTTCGCCGCCCCCACGGCCGGCCGCATCGTCGCCGACGGCGACCGCTGCAAGCTCGCCGTCTGAGCCGGACCTGCTCAACGCGTTAGCTTGGCGACGCCAAGTGGGACGTCGAACTTTTCGCACCAGAGCCAGACCTCGTCATACTGGCCGACATCGATCTCGGCCGGCACCGCGTACTCGGCGGGGCCGACGTTCCGCAGCAGCGGGCTGAACTGCGTCTCCTTGCGATAGCCGCCGCGGCCGAAGCCGAGCTTGGGGTCGGGGGCGCCGTCGAAGCGGAAGTCGCGCTCGAGCCGCAGCACCGCGCCGCTCTCCGTCCGCGCCACCGAGACGTGGCCCGAGGCCCTGTGTCCGCTCTGGCCGGTAAAGGCGCCACGGCCGAGCTCCTGCGCCTCGGCACTTGCGGCGGCCCCAATCAACAACAGCAAGGCGCCGGAGATGACGCGGAAACGATGCCTGATCATGATGCGCTCTCCCGGGCGGTCTTCGTGCGGAGCGGGTGGAGGCGAAGCCTAAAGCCTTGGCGGCGCGGACGCCAATCACACGCGCGTGGCGCCCTCGTTACCGTCGCGGCTGGTCGGCGTCGCCTGGATTACCGCGGCGTGGCGGGCGGTGCGCGGTCCAGGCCCTCGATCCCGGCGAGCTCGCCGACCGTCAGCGGCTTCACCGGCGGACGGATCCGGTAATGACCGATTTCGGCCACCGGGCGGCCGGTGGCCTGGGCCAGCAACTCGGCGACAATCGGCCCGCAGACGCGGCCCTGGCACGGCCCCATGCCGGCGCGGGTGAAGCTCTTGGCCTGGTTCGGCCCGGGCACGCCCAGGGCCGCCGCCTGCCGCAACTCTCCGGCGCTGACCTCCTCGCAGCGGCAGACGATGGTCGACTCATTGACCGGCACCACCATCCCATCGGCCGGGCGGAACAGGGTCTCGAGAAAGGGCCGGATCCTGAGCTGGCGCTGCAGCTCGGCGCGGACAGGTGCGGCACGGCGATCGCGCTCGCCGGCATCGATGCGGCCGAGGCGGGCCGCCGCGCCGATGGCGGCGAGGCGCCCCTGGCTGGCGGCGGCGCGGGCGCCGCCGATGCCGCCGCAGTCGCCCGCCACGGCAAGGCCGGCGACGCTGCTGGCGCCGAACGCGTCGACCACCGGCCGCCAGCAGCGTTGCATCGGGTCCCACTGGTGGCGGCAGCCGGCGGAACGGCTCAGCTGCAGGTTCGGCACGACCCCCTCATGCAGCAGCAGGTTGTCGGCTTCGAGGCGCACCGCCTCGCCATTGCGGGCATAGCGCACCGCCTCGAGCCGGCCCTCGCCCTCGGCCGCCAGCATGGTGACGTTGTCGACCAGGCGGATGCCCAGCCGCCTGAGCTCGCGCTGCCAACCCAGGCCCTGCCAGAGCTGGGCCTCGAAGGCGACCGCCGGCAGGTGCCTGAGCGCGGCCCGGTAGTGACGCTTCGGCGTGGTCCGCAGCAGCGCCCGGAGCGCCGTCCCGGACCGGGCCAGCTGCAGCGCCACCAGCAGGACCAGCGGGCCGCTGCCGGCGATGATCGTGGCGCCGTCGGGCACCACGTTCGAGGTTTTCAGCAGGGTCTGCGCGGCGCCGGCGCCGATCACCCCCGGCAGGGTCCAGCCGCGGATCGGCACCGGCCGCTCCATCGCCCCCGCGGCGATCAGCACCTCGCCGGCCCGCAGCCACTCGGCGCGGCCGTCGCGCAGCACACCGAGGCCGCCGCCGCGCAGGTCGAAGACCGCGCTCCGCGGCAGATAGGAAATGCCGGCTTCGCGAAAGCGCCGCACCAGTTCCAGGCCCTCGGCATAGTCCCGGCCCAGCAGCGCCAGGTCTTCGGCGCGGCCTGCGGCCACGGCCTCGACGCCGCGATAGATCTGCCCGCCGGGAGCGTCCTGCTCGTCCAGCACCAGCGGCGCCAGGCCCAGCGCGGCGGCCTCGATCGCGGCGGCCAGACCTGCGGGCCCGGCGCCGATGATGGCCAGATCGACCGGCCCGCTCACGGCTCGATCCTCGGCCGGCCCCGCTGCCGGCGCAGGCGCATGCCCTCGGCGACCGGCACCAGGCAGCCTTGTCGGTTCGGCACGCCGTCGATCTCGACCAGGCAATCAAAACAGTTGCCGATCATGCAGTAGGGCGCCCTCGCCACCCCGCCGACCGCCGTCAGGCGGTAGTCCGCCGCGTCCGCCAGCAGCAGCACGGTGGCGACGCAGTCACCGACGGCGGCGCGCACCGGCTGGCCGTCGAGCAGGACCGTCACGGTCTCGACCGGTTCACGCCGGCGCCGGTACACGGAACCGCTCGCTTGAGAACGCCCGCAACTCCTCGGGCAGGGCGCCGTCGGCGATCCAGCCGGCCAGCACCAGGGCATGCGCCGCCGCCGTGGTGACGCCGCTGTGCCCGGTGACAACGAAAACGCCGGGAAACGCATCCGCCTGCTGGTAGATCGGAAAGCCGTCCGGGGTCATCACCCGCAGGCCGGCCCAGGCGCGCACGATGTGCAGGCGGGCGAGGAAGGGGAAGGTCTGAATGTTGCGCCGGGCGATGGCACTTAGGATGCCAGGCTCGGTCGCGGTGTCGAGACCGACCTCGGCCTCGGAGGCGCCCAGCATGAAACCTCCCTCGTCGGTCTGGCGGACGTTGATGGTCGGCAGTTCGAGCAGCGGCTGGGCCCGCTCGGTGACGATCACCTGGCCCTGCACCGGGCGCACCGGCACCTCCAGGCCAACCAGGGCCCCGAGCGCCTTGTTGCCGAGCCCGGCGGCGAGTACCACCTTGTCGGCGGCGAAGCGCTCTCCGGCCTCGCTCAACACCCGATAGCCACCGCCCGGCAGCGCCTCGATACTCCGCACCTTGCGGTTCGGATGATAGCCGCCGCCGTGCCGCGCCAGGCCGGCGTGCAGCGCGCGCAGGCTCCTCAGCGAGTTGGTGTCGCCGTCGAGCGGGCAAAAGGTGCCCCCGACCACCTTGGGGCCGAGCCCGGGCAGGAGCCGGTCCAGAGCCGGCCGCTCCAGGACCTCGTACTCGAACGGCTGGTTGCCGGCCTCGTGCCTGATCTGGGCCAGCTTCGCCGCCTGGGCCTCCAGCTCGGCCTCCGAGAGCGCCGGGGTGACGCCGCCGGGCCGGCGATAGCCGCAGGCGATACCGGTCGTCTCCTCGAGCTCGGCCGCCAGCTCCGGCCACAGCGCCGCCGAGCGCCGGCTCCAGGCCGCGTAGTCGGGAAAGCCCAGACCCTTGCTCTGCACCCAGACCAGGGCGAAGTTGGCGCGGCTGGCGCGGAAGGCTTCATCGCCCTCATCCAGCATGGCGACACCGAGGCCGCGCCGCGCCAGGCCGTAGGCGATCGCGGCGCCGACGATGCCGCCGCCGATGACGATGCAGTCGGTCGCGCTCATGCCCCCGTCCTCGCTGCGGAAATGCTAGACGCAATCGCCACCGCCGCGCAAAGCGGCCGCGCTCAGTCCTCGGCCTCGAGGACCGCCATCAGCTCGCGCCATTCGCGCGGCGAGAGGCCGCTGTCGGCCTGCGTCACCGTTTCGCCGGCGAGGCGGCGGCGCACCACTTTCAGCCCGGCGGCGGAAATGCTGGCGCCGCCGAGGACGTAATCCTGGAAGGCCTGGTAGGCCAGCGGCACCCAGCGCCGGATCGTTTCCAGCATGGCCTCGGCGTAGGCCCGGATTTCGTACTGCGCATGCGCATCGGCCCGCAGACTCAGGAAATGCATCAAGTTCAGGAGGTCGATCTTCCAGTACCATTGGGTATAGATGTTGAGCGGCAGGTTCATCCGCGCCAGCTCGCGCGCCAGGCCGTCGCGCGCCGGGTCGAGGGCGTTGCCGGCCCCGTCCCGGTTCATCATCGCCTCATAGTCGGCGTAGGCCTTGTCGGCGTCATCGCGCAGGATCCGCAGCACGCGCTCCGCCTCCGCCCCCTGCAGCACCTGGCCGCGGCCCTGGCGGTTCTGCGTCGACTGCGCCGCCAGGTGCTCGGGCGCCGGGATGTAGAACTCGCGGTCGAGGACCGAATAGCGGGCCGAGTACTCGTTGACGTTGGCGGTGCGGTGGCGGATCCACTGCCGGGCGACGAAGATCGGCAGCTTCACGTGATACTTGATCTCGCACATCTCGAACGGCGTGGTGTGCCGGTGCCGCATCAGGTAGCGGATCAGGCCGGCGTCCTCGCGCAGCCGCTTGGTGCCCCGGCCATAGGAGACGCGGGCCGCCTGCACGATGGCGCCGTCATCTCCCATGTAGTCGACGACGCGGACGAAGCCATGGTCGAGCACCGGCAGAGGCTGGTAGAGGATCTCCTCCAGCGCCGGCGCCACGACGCGGCGGGTCGGCTGCTGCTCCGCCCGCAGCGCCTCGATTTCGGCTTCTTGCGCCGGCGTCGTCCGCATCCGCCGCTGCCCTCCGTCCTTTCCGGCTTGCGAGTCTAATCCTTGAGCCGAATGGCGGCCAGCGGGCGCCGCGCCCGCCGGCCCGCGACCGGTGGTCGCAAGGCGTGGGCTTTTGAAAAAGCGCCGGGAAAGGCTTATATTCCCAGTGCCGGCTTCGGCCGGCTATGGCGCTAAACGGGTTGACGGAATAAGCGTAGCGGACCCGGGGGCAGTACCCGGCGCCTCCACCACAAGCGCAGGCAACCGAATCATGGCGGTTCGGGCGCTTCTGATGGGGGCGAAACAGGATCGACGCGCGTGGTAAAGGTCATTTTCGGCGCTCGGCATGGTACCACCGATATCGGGCCAAACGCACAAGTGCCAATGATAACGAAATGGCGCTCGCTGCCTAACACAACTAGGTAAGCGCGGCTCGGGGGGCGCCGGGCAACAGAAGCCCCCCACTGGCGCGGGCGGCGGTGATGCCGCCGCCCGTTCCCATTGTCGATAAGAGCCGCCGGACGAGCATGGCCAAGGATTTGATGAATTACAGCGCGCTGGTCGAGGATGCCCTCAAGAGCGTGGTCGCGACGGCGCTGAAGCGCGTCGCCGAGAGCGGTCTGCCGGGCGGACACCATTTCTACCTTTCCTTCCGCACCGATCATGCCGCAACCCGCGTCTCGGAGGCGCTGAAAGCGCAGTATCCCGAGGAGATGACGATCGTCCTGCAGCACCAGTACTGGGACCTCCGGATCGACGAGGCCGCCTTCGAGGTGACGCTCAGCTTCAACAAGATGCCCGAGCGACTGCACGTGCCCTTCGCCGCCCTCACCGGCTTCTTCGACCCCAGCGTCCAGTTCGGGCTGCAGTTCCGCGGCGGCAGCGGGCCGACCGAGGTCGCCAAGGTGCCGACGCTGGCGCCGCCGCCGGGGTCGCCGACCCCGCCGCCGACTTCGGCGCCCCCAGCCGAAGAAGCGGCCAAGATCGTCAGCATCGACCAGTTCCGCAAAAAGTAGCCATCCCCGCCGGCCGGCCTGGAGGATGATGGCCGCCGTCGACGTGCTAAGCTCGCCGCGCCATTCGATTTCCACAGTGAGGAGTGCGGCTCGGTGTCTGCCAACGTCGTCAGCTACGAAAGCCAGGACGGCATCGCCGTCATCACCATCAATCGCCCGGACAAGCGCAACGCCTTCAATCCCGCCGTCGGCGAAGGCTTCAGGGCCGCCTGGCAGCGCCTGAACGAGAGCGACGACCGCGTCGCCATCATCACCGGGGCCGGCGACCGGGCCTTCTCGGCCGGCGCCGACGTCGGCGATCCGGCCGAGAACTGGTCGTTCATGCCGGGCGTCGGCGTCGAGGTGAAGAAGCCCCTGATCGCCGCGGTCAACGGCTGGTGCGTCGGCATCGCCGTGGTCCTGGTGCAGTTCTGCGATCTCTGCGTCATGGCCGAGGACGCCAGGCTCAGCTATCCGGAAGCACAGCTCGGCTTCTGCGGCGGCCTGATCTCCTCGATCGTCTCGCGCATGCCGCACAAGATCGCCATGGAGCTGATCCTGGTCGGCGAGCCGATGACGGCGCAGCGCGCCTACGAGGTCGGCTTCGTCAACAAGGTGGTGCCGGCCGGCGAGGTGATGTCGGCGGCGATGGCCTACGCCGCGATTTTGGCCCGCAACGCGCCGTTGGTGGTCGAGCTGTTGAAGGACTTCTCCGGTCAGTGCCTGCCGAAGGGGCCGGCCGAGCTCTCCGGCATCGCCCGCACCGCGCTCGCGCGCGTCTCCGAGAGCGCCGACCAGCAGGAAGGCCGCCTCGCCTTCCGCGAGAAGCGCAAGCCGGTCTTCACGGGGCGCTAGGCGGCCCGAAAAAATGAAGCTGAGAAACGAGCCCGCGGCCGAAGACCTCGAGGCCATGCGCCAGTGGTTCCGGCGCCTGTCCGAGTGCGTGCAGGCGGTCGATTTCGAGGCCGCGCACCCGCTCTTCGCCGACGACATGATCGCCTTCGGCACCTTCACCGACTTCATGGTCGGCCGCGAGCACGCCGAGGCGCGGCAGTGGCGCAACGTCTGGCCGACGATCCGCCGCTTCCGCTGGCGCCTCGATCAGGTGCACGGCATCGTCTGCGCCGACCGGCTGACCGGCGTCGGCATGGCAATCTTCGATTCCGACGGCTTCCGCGAGGACGGCGCCCGGTTCGAGCGCGCCGGCCGCGCCACCGTCAGCTTCGCCCGCGAGGCCATCGACGCGCCCTGGGTGGCGACGCACACGCACATGTCGCTCGTGCGCGGCACGCCGGACCGTTCACACGGACAATTCTCCGAGCCGGGCTGAGAGGTCAGAGCGGCGCTGTCACCGTTTCGAGCCAGGCCGCCGCTTCCGCGTCGAGCCTCGGCGCCAGCGCGGCGCGGACCTCGGCGTGGTAGCCGTCGAGCCAGGCGCGCTCCGCCGGGCTCAACAGTTCCGCCACGACGAGGCGGCGATCGATCGGCGCCCGGGTCAGGGTCTCGAAGCCCAGCATCGTCCGCTCCGCGCCCTCGATGTCCGCGAGCGGCACCACCGCGATCAGGTTCTCGATGCGGATGCCATAGGCGCCGGCCTTGTAGTAGCCGGGCTCGTTCGAGACCACCATGCCAGGGGCCAGCGCCACCTTGTTGGCGACCTTGGAGATCCGCTGCGGCCCCTCGTGCACGCCGAGGTAGCTGCCGACGCCGTGCCCGGTGCCGTGGTCGAAGTCGAGCCCGGCCTGCCACAACGCGTGGCGCGCCAGGACGTCGAGCTGCGAGCCGGTGGTGCCTTCCGGAAACCGGCACAGCGCGAGCTGAATATGGCCTTTCAGCACTCGGGTGAAGCGGTCGCGCATCTCCTCGCTCGGCGTGCCGATGGCGACGGTTCGGGTGATGTCGGTGGTGCCGTCGAGATACTGGGCGCCTGAATCGACCAGATAGAGCGTGCCGGGCTCAAGCTTGCGGTTGCTCTCGGGCGTCACCCGGTAGTGCACGATGGCGCCGTTCGGCCCGGCCCCGGAGATGGTATCGAAGCTGAGGTCCTGAAAAAGCTCGTTCTCGCGCCGGAACGCCGCCAGGCGCCGCTCAGCCGAGGTCTCGTCGACCTCTCCGCTCAGCGCATGGCGCTCGAGCCAGGCCAGGAAGCGGGCGAGGGCCCCGCCGTCACGCACGTGGGCGGCCCGCATGCCATTGAGTTCGACCGCGTTCTTGCGGGCCTTGGGCAGCTGGCACGGATCGCCCGCGCGCGCCACCTCGGCGCCGGCTTCGGCCAGGCGCTCGAAGACCCAGGCATTGGTGATCGCCGGGTCGACCTGCACCGTCAGCGCCTTCAAGCCGGCCAGCGCCTCGGCGAAGGCGGATTGCGGGCGGACGCTGACTTCGTTGCCGAGATGCGCCTCGAGACCGCGGCTGCGCTTGCGCGGATCGACGAAGAGGTCGGCCTGACCATCGTCGCGCAGGATCAGGAAGGAGAGCGGCAACGGCGTCCGCGGCACGTCGCCGCCGCGGATGTTCAGGAGCCAGGCGATGGAGTCCGCCGCCGTGATCACCGCGGCGTCGGCGCCGGCCGCTTTCAACGCTTCGGCGATGCGGCGGCGCTTGTCGGCCGAGCTCTCGCCGGCGAACTCGAGCGGATGCGGCACCACCGGCGCCAGCGGCGGCGGCGGCTGATCGTCCCAGACCGCGTCAAGCGGATTGTCCTCGACCGCGACCAGGCTGCCGCCGGCGTCCTCGGCGGCGGCGCGGAAGCGCTCGACCGCCTCCGCGGTCATCAACCAGGGATCGTAGCCGAGCCGCGCGCCTTTCGGCAGGTGTTCGCGAATCCAGTCGCCGGGGGGCGATTCGACGATGTGCCGGGTCTCGAACGCCTTCGGCTCGACCTGCTCCCTGACCTGCAGGGTATAACGGCCATCGGTGAAGATCGCCGCCCGTTCCGCCAGCACGACGATCAACCCGGCCGAGCCGGTGAAGCCGCTGAGCCAGGCGATGCGCTGCGCCCGCTCGGGCACGAACTCGTTCTGATACTCGTCCGCCATCGGCACCAGAAAACCGTCCAGACGGCGACGTGAAAGCTCGTCCCTGAGGCGGGCCAGGCGCCCGGCGCCGGCGGCCCGGCTGCCGAGCCTCGGCCCAATGCTGCGCCGTGCCTCGATCAACCGCGACAGCGCCTGGCGCAGCTCGGCCGGGCCGTCCGGGGCGATCAAGTCGAGGGCGGGGCCCGGGTCCGGCCGGGCCGGAGCGGCGGCGATGCCAGCCAGCAGCGCCTCGACCTCGTCCGCGGGCCTATCGATGCCGGCGGCGGCCAGCAGCGGACCCAGCGCGACGCCGTCCGAGCGCTTCCGGCGGGCCTTCCGCGATGAAGTGCTGGCGCTCATGAGGGAATTATGCGCAGGCCGGCGGGTGCGGTGCAACGAGCCATGCGGGAGCCGCAATGCTGCGCTGCAATATTGGCCGCCGCCGGAGCCTTGAGGCGAGCCGCCAAAAGCTTATATGAGGAACAACGAAACAACCCCCTAACCTGTTGAGTTAACGCCATGTACCAATCAAACGACAGCCATGTCGCCGGCCCGGCCAGGACCTGGTTCCTGGGTCAGCCCATGCCTTCCGAGGCGGCGGTCGAAGCGGCCATTCTTCGCGGTCGCAAAATGCGCTCCGAGGCCTTCTGGAACCTGCTCACCGCGCTCGGACAAAAGTTCGGTCGGGCGGCCGCGGCGCTCCGCAACTACCGCCGGCGCCAGCGCGCCGTGGCGATGCTGCGGCAGATGGACGCGCATCTTCTGGCCGATATCGGCCTGACGCCCGGCGATGTCGAGCGCGCGATCCTCTATGGACGCGAGCGCGGGCCGGCCAAGCCTGTGACCGCCCTCAAAACGTCAACCACCATCGCCAACGACACCGGGACGACGCGCGAGGCCGCCTAACCGCGGCCCGGCCGCAGCAGGATCAGGGTCGGCCACTCGCCCAGCCTGACCCGCCGACACAGGACGAAGCCCAAAGAGCGGTAAGGTGCCAGCACCTGCCGCTCTTGTCGTGCCAGCAGGCCCGAAAGCACCAGCACCGAGCCGGGCGCGGTGGCCCCGCGAACCGCCTTGGCCAGCGTGATCAGCGGCCCGGCCAGGATGTTCGCCAGCGCCAGATCGTAGGGCGCGCCGGCGCGCAGCCACGGGTGCGCCAGCCCGGCCGCGCGGACGAACTGGGTCCAGGCCGAAAGGCCGTTCGCGCGCGCGTTGGCGCGGGCCGTGCGCACCGCCTCCTCGTCGACGTCGCCGCCGATCACCGGCACGCGCCAGAGGCTGGCGGCGGCAAGGGCAAGGATTCCCGAACCGCTGCCGAGATCGACGATGCGGCGGAAGCGCCGGCGGCGGGCCAGCTGGTCAAGCGCGATCAGACACCCGCGCGTGGTCTCGTGCTGGCCGGTGCCGAAGGCGCGGCCGGCCTCGATGCGGATGGCGCGGGCGCCGGCGGGAATGCGGCCGGCGTCGTGGCTGCCGTGCACGAACAGCCGCCCGACGCGCACCGGCGGCAGCGCCTTCAGCGATTCCGCCACCCAGTCGACGTCGGGCAGCGGCGCCACCTCCAGGGCCGGCGCGGCCAGGCCCTCGGCGGCGGCGATCGCGGCGATGCGCTGACGCCAATAGTCACGGTCGGAAGCGGCCGGAAACAGCGCTTCGATGCGCCACAGGCCAACCAGCGGCAATTCGTTGGTCAAGATCGCGTCGGCCGCCTCGGCCAGGGCATTCTCGAACGGCGCCAGCAGATGCGCCGGCACGACAAAGGCCAAGCGCCAAGTACCGGCAGCGTCTTCCGCGCGGCGCTGGCCGGCCCGACGCCTGACGTCCCAAAGCCAGCCTTCGAGCATTCGCGTACACCCCGCCCGAGCGCCCGTTCCCCCGCATCAGTGATGTCGAAGTCGCGGCGGCCGGTCAAGCCGGTTGCTGCGAAACGACCAAGGATATGGCGGACCCGGCAGCCGGCGCTGCCGGCGCGCCGGGTCCCTGGCTTTCGCCTTCAGAGCCGCTCGAGCTTGAGCAGGTCGCGGTCGCCGCGCCAGACCGCATCGAGCCGAGCCCGCGTCGCCGCCGCCTCTGCTGTCCGGCCCAGCTTTTCCTGGCAGCGCATCAGGCCGAACAGGGCCCAGCCGTTGCCCGGCGTCTCGGCCAAGGCGGCGAGGAAGCCCGCTTCCGCCGCGGCCGCGTCGCCGTTCATGAGATGCGTTGCCGCCAGCGTCTGGCGCACCGGATAGTACCAGTAGGCCGGCTCCATGTAGGGGACGGCGTCCTGCGTCGCCACGGCCGCCTCGAAAGCGCGGACGGCGCCGCCGAGATCGCCCTTGGCGCGGGCGATGCGGCCTTCCAGCACCAGGGTGGCGATCCGGAACAGCTCGGGCGCCGGCACCATGCCGGCGACGAGAGCGCCGAGGTCGGCGGCTTTGGCCAGTTCGGCGATCGCCTGCCGTTCGGCCGCCGCGGCGGCGAGCTCGTTGCGGCGCACGTAGGCGAGGCCGCGGGCGTAGTGCCAGAAGGCGCGGACCAGGGGAAAGCGCGCCGCCGGCTCGGGCAGGGCCAGGATGGTCTCGGCCTCGCTCAGCTGCGCATGCGCGGTGATCGTCGCCGTCTTGATCGCCTGCACCAGCGGCACCGCCGCGGCGATGTCGTCGGACGAGGCCGAACCCAGCCTCTCGGCGGCGGCGATCGCCTCGGCGTGGGCGCCGGTCATCTGCGCCGAGACGACCATGAAGTGGACATTGTGCGGGTAGTAGCCGGCGACGTAGATGTCGGTCGGCTCGGCCGCGACGCGCGCCAGGTAGGCTTCGTCGACCTGTGCGGCAGCCTGGTTGGCCACATAGGTGTCCTGGTAGCGGCCGATCCGGTAATAGGTGTGCGAGGGCATGTGCACGAGATGGCCGGAACCGGGCATCAGTTCGGCCAGCCTGTCGGCATGAGGCTCGGCGCGCTCGGGCGTCGTCGAGGCCTCGACGGCATGGATGTAGAGGTGGATCGCCTGCGGGTGGTGCCGATCGATCCGCAAGGCCCGCTCCAGGATGGCGATGACCTCGCCGCCATGGCCCCTCGGTGTCCCGCCGTCGGCTTCCCAGTAGTCCCAGGGCTGCAGGTCCATCAGCGCCTCGGCGTAAAGCACCAGGACGTCGACGTCGTTCGGATAGGTCGCGGCGACCGCCCGCATGGCGGCGGCATAGGTCTGGTCGAGGGCGGCGCGGTCGGCTTTTGGATCGGCGCTGTAGCGCTTGGCCAGGGCCTCGATCAGCGCCCGCTCCTGCACGCTCGCGCCGGCGCGCAGCGCCATTGCCGCGGCGGCGGCACGAAAGGCCGGCTGCAACGCCTCATCATGCATCGGATCGTTGATGTTCGGCCCCAGCACGTAAGCCTCGCCCCAGTAGCACATGGCGCAGTTCGGGTCCGCCGCCTGTGCCGCCCGGAAGGCCTGCGCCGCCGCCCAATGATTGAAGCCGTAGGCCCAGGCCAGGCCCTGATCGAAATGGATCTGCGCCTCGTCCGAGGCAGTGGTCACCGTCAGCCGCCGCGGCCCCAGGCCCTGGAAGATCGGGAAAGGTTTCGCCTCGACCCGCGGCGAGGGCGTGGCGACCGCCGCGGCCACGGCGATGGCCGGTGCCGGTCCGCCATGCTCGGCCCGGGCCGCCGGCAGGGCGGCAAGCCAGACCACACCGGCGATGAGGGTGGTGAAGAGACGGGTAGACTGCATGTCGTTTCCCTCCCGCAGCTCGAGGTTCCGTCGGTCAGGCTGCCGACGTCACTTAGGACGGCCGACGCCAACGCCCGGCAAGGTAAATGCGGGATGTTTCAGATCGACTGCGCGGGAGCGGGTAAAATGTTTCGATTGTTGCCGGAGGCGCCGGATGCTCCGTCTCAGGCCGGCTCGACGAAGCTGTCGATGACCTTCTTAATGCCCGCCTTCTCGAAGGCGATCTCCAGCTTGTTGCCGGCGATGTCCTCGATGCGGCCATAGCCGAACTTTAGGTGGAAGACGCGCTCGCCGATGGCGAAGCGGCTGGACGCGGGATCGCTGGTGACGATGGTTTCCGCGTGGCCTTCGATATAGCTCGGCGGCGGCGCGCCAGGGCCCGCCGGGCGCATCCGTCCCTCGCGGCGGCCGCGATAGCCGTCGTCGAAGGCGGTCCGGCCGTGCAGCGGCTCCAGCATCGGGCCGCCGGCATAGAGGCCGGTCTCGGCCCGCCGCTCGACATGGCCTTCCGGCAGCTCGGCGACAAAGCGCGAGGGCAGGCCCGCCTGCCAGCGGTCGAAGATGCGGCGGTTGGCGGCGAAGCTGACGAAGGCACGGCGCTTGGCACGGGTCAGGCCGACGTAGGCGAGGCGCCGCTCCTCCTCGAGCGCGGCGACACCGCCCTCGTCCAGGGCCCGCTGGTGCGGGAACAGCCCCTCCTCCCAGCCGGGCAGGAAAACCGTATCGAACTCCAGGCCCTTGGCGGCGTGCAGGGTCATCACGTTGACCGCGTCGTCCGCCGCCTGCGTCTCGTTTTCGGCGACCAGGCTGACGTGCTCGAGGAATCCGGTCAGGTTCTCGAACTGCGCCATCGCCCGAATCAGCTCCTTCAGGTTGTCCAGACGCCCGGGCGCGTCGGGCGACTTGTCCTGCTGCCACATGCCGGTGTAGCCGCTTTCGTCGAGCACGGTCTCGACCAACTCGGTATGCGGCATTACCGCGACCAGGCCGCGCCAGCGCTCGAAGCTGCGCATCAGGTCGCCCAGCGCCTTGCGGGCCTTCGGCTTCAGGTCTTCGCTCTCGGCCAGCTGCCCGGCGGCCTGGCTCAAGGCGACGCCCTGACGGCGGGCAGCGTGGTGCAGCGCCTGCAGGCTGGCCGGGCCGAGGCCGCGCTTAGGCACGTTGACGATGCGCTCGAAAGCGAGATCGTCGTCCGGCTGCATGATCACCCGGCAATAGGCGACGGCGTCTCGGATCTCCGCCCGTTCATAAAATCGCAGGCCGCCGATCAGCCGGTAGGGCACGCCGAGGGTGAGGAAGCGCTCTTCGAACTCGCGGGTCTGATGGCTGGCCCTGACCAGGATGGCGAGCTGGTTCAACGGGATGCCCCGGCGCTGCGTCACCTCGACCTCGTCGCCGACCAGGCGGGCCTCCTCCGGGCCGTCCCAGACCGCGTGCACGACGATCGGCTCGCCCGCCTCGCGCTCGGTCCACAGCGTCTTGCCGAGGCGGCCATCGTTGTGCGCGATCAGCCCGGAGGCGCCGGCCAGGATCTCGGGCGTGGAACGGTAGTTGCGCTCCAGCCGGATGATCCGGGCGCCGGGAAAGTCTTTCTCGAAGCGCAGGATGTTGCCGACCTCGGCGCCGCGCCAGCTGTAGATCGACTGGTCGTCATCGCCGACACAGCAGATGTTCCGGTGCTGTTGCGCCAACAACCTGAGCAGCAGGTACTGCAGCACATTGGTGTCCTGGTACTCGTCGACCAGGATGTAGCGAAACTGCTGCTGATACTGCTCGAGGATCGGGCGCTGGCTGGTGAAGATCGTCAGGCAGTGCAGCAGCAGGTCGCCGAAGTCGCAGGCGTTGAGCGTCTTCAGGCGCTCCTGGTAGGCCTTGTAGAGGGCGATGCCGCGGCCCATGGCGATGTCGGCGCCACTGCCCGCCGGCACCTTGTCGGGCGTCAGACCCTGATCCTTCCAGCGTTCGATCACCGCCAGCACCGCGCGGGGCGGCCAGCGCTTCTGGTCGATGTCCGCCGCCTCGAGCACCTGCTTGACCAGACGCAGCTGGTCGTCGGTATCGAGGATGGTGAAATTCGAGCGCAGACCGACCAGCTCGGCGTGCCGGCGCAGCAGGCGCAGGCCGACGGCGTGGAAGGTGCCGAGCCACAGGCCCTCGACGGCACGGCCGATCATGCCTGCGACCCGCTCCTGCATCTCTCGCGCGGCTTTGTTGGTGAAGGTTACGGCCAGGATTTGGCTCGGCCAGGCCAGGCGTTGCTGCAGGATGTGGGCAAGCCGCGTGGTCAGCACCCGGGTCTTGCCGGTACCGGCGCCGGCCAGCACCAGCACCGGCCCCTCGATCGCCTCGACGGCCTGCCGTTGCTCCTCGTTCAAGCCGGCGAGATAGGGCACCGCCGGCGCCCGGCTGAGGGCGGTGGCGGGCTCGGCGCCGGCAAGATCGAAAGGGTCGGACATTTCGACTCCCCTTATAGCACGCACGAGCGCGCATAGAAGGCAGCCGGGAAGCCGGCCGCGACCGGCCCGTTCCCTGCCGGCGCAGCGCCGCGGCACGGGCCGATCGAAACCGAATCGCCGAACCCGGCGCACGGTTGCGGAAGCTGGCGCCCTTGCCCAATATGGCGCCGCCGGGCGGACGGCGCTGCAGGTGCGGCCGCGTGGTGCAGAGCAGGTGGAACAGGGGAGGCGTCGGCGCCGGGACCGCAGCCGCAGCGCGGGCTCGGCCATCGACACAGCTCGGGTCATGAGCCTTGCAGAACAGGCTGAGCGGCGCCGCAACCGCGAGGTGATGCTTGACGTGGCCGATGTCTCGGTCCGCTTTGGCGGCGTCATCGCCCTCGATGGCGTCAGCTTCGAGGTTCGCGCCGGCGAGATCGTCGGCTTGATCGGGCCCAACGGGGCCGGCAAGACCACGCTCTTCAACTGCCTGAGCCGGCTCTACGTGCCGAGCGCCGGCGAGATCCTGCTGGACGGGCGCTCGCTGTTGCATACCGCCCCGCACCGGATCGCCGACCTCGGCATCGGCCGGACCTTCCAGAACCTGGCGCTGTTCACCTCGATGTCGGTACTGGACAACGTCAAGGTCGGCGGCCACGCGCGTACGCGCAGCGATTTTCTTTCCAACGCGCTGTGCCTGCCCTGGGTGCAGCGCGAGGCCCACGAGCTCCAGGCCGCGGCTTGGGAGCTGATCGACTACCTGCAGCTGAGCGAGGTCGCCCATCTGGCGGTCTCGGGGTTGCCGTTCGGCACGCAGAAGCGGGTTGAGCTGGCCCGCGCGCTCGCCGGCCGGCCGAAGCTGCTGCTGCTGGACGAGCCGGCCGGCGGCCTCAATCACGACGAGGTCGGCGATCTGGGCGAGCTGATCAAGCAGATCCGCGACGACCGCGAGATCACGGTGCTGCTGGTCGAGCATCACATGAGCCTGGTGATGAGCACCTCCGACCACGTCGTCGCCATCGATTTCGGCCGCAAGATTGGCGAGGGCACCCCGGCCGAAGTGCAAAGCGACCCGGAGGTGATCCGGGCCTACCTGGGGACCGGCCAGTGACGGCGTTCCTGGAGGTCCGCGACCTGGAGGCCTTCTATGGCCAGGTGCAGGCCCTGCACGGGCTCAGCTTCAGCCTGCAGCCGGGCGGCATTACCACCGTCTTGGGCGCCAACGGCGCCGGCAAGACGACGACCTTGCGCGCCATCTGCGGCATGATCCGCACCCGCGGCGGCATCGTCTTCGACGGCAGGGACATCGCCGGACGGGCGACCGAGGCGATCGTCCGCCGCGGTGTTGCCCACGTGCCCGAAGGGCGTGGCACCTTCGTGCGCCTCAGCACCGAGGAGAACCTGAAGCTGGGCGCCTACACCCGGCGCGACCGCGGCGCCGTCGCAGAGGACCTGGAACGGGTCTTCCACTACTTCCCGAGGTTGCGCGAGCGGCGCCATCAGCAGGCCGGCACGCTTTCGGGCGGCGAGCAGCAGATGCTGGCGGTCGGCCGCGCGCTGATGCTGCGCCCGCGCCTGATGCTGCTGGACGAGCCGTCCTTCGGCTTGGCACCGCTGATCGTGCAGGAGCTGTTCGAGATCCTGCGCAGCATCAACCGGGACGAGCGGGTCAGCATGCTGCTGGTCGAGCAGAACGCGACCCTGGCCCTGGCGCTGGCCGACCGGGCCTACCTGCTGGAGACCGGCCGGGTGGTAATGTCGGGGGCCGCGGCCGAGATCGCCGCCGACGAGGCGGTGCGCAAGTCCTACCTGGGCTATTGAGGCGGCGCGGACGCGGCCATGGAGCTGTTCCTGCACCAAACCATGAGCGGCCTCGCCACCGGCGCCATCTACGCCTGCATCGCGCTCGCGGTGGTGATGATCTACCAGGCCATCGACCACTTCAATTTCGCCCAGGGCGAGATGGCGATGTTCTCGACCTTCGTCGCCTGGCAGATGATGGCCTGGGGGCTGCCGTTCTGGCTCGCCTTCGTCTTCTGCGTCGCGCTTTCGTTCGCCGGGGGACTGGCGATCGAGCGCATCGTCTTCGGGCCGATCCACAACGCCCCGGTGCTGAGCCACGTCATCGTCTTCATCGCCCTGTTCTCGATCTTCAACAGCGTCGCCGGCTTCATCTGGGACTTCACCATCAAGCCTTTCCCCAGCCCCTTCCCCGCCGAGATGCCGACCGGCTTCACCCTGATCAGCGCGCACGAGGCCGGGATGATCGGCGTCACCTTGCTGATGCTCGGCCTGATCTACCTGTTCTTCCGCTTCACCAAGGTCGGCCTGGCGATGCGCGCGGCGGCGGCGAACCCGGAATCGGCGCGCCTGGTCGGCGTCAGCGTCGCCTGGATGCTGGCCCTGGGCTGGGGCCTGGCGGCGGCGATCGGCGCCGTCGCCGGGATGCTGATCGCGCCGATCGTCTATCTGGAGCCGAACATGATGCTGGGCATCCTGCTCTACGGCTTCGCCGGCGCCGTGGTCGGCGGCCTGACCAGCCCGCACGGCGCGGTGGTCGGCGGCTTCCTGATGGGCGTGGTGGAGAACCTGGCCGGCACCTTCGTCATCGGCAGCGAGCTGAAGCTGACCTTCGCGCTGGTGGTCATCGTCGCCGTGTTGCTGTTCAAGCCGGCCGGGATGTTCGGCCGTGTCGTCGTCAAGCGGGTCTAGCGCCATGGTCGCCGAGGCCGATCGCCTGCCGCTCGCCGCCGCCGGCTCGCCGAACCCGCGCGACCGCCTGGCCATCGCCGGCATCCGCCTGCCGGTCTGGCGCGGGATCTGGTTCGGGCTGGGCCTGGCGGCGGCCTTGGCCCTGCCCTTCGCGGTGCAGAGCTTCACCGTCTTCCAGATGACGCAGGCGCTGATCTACGCCATCGCCATCCTGGGCCTGAACCTGCTGACCGGCTTCAACGGCCAGTTCTCGCTCGGCCACAGCGCCTTTTACGCGATCGGCGCCTACACCGCCGCGATCCTGATGAACAACTGGGAGGTGCCCTACTACTGGACCCTGATCCCGGCCGGCCTGATCTGCCTGGTCGCCGGCTTCCTGTTCGGTCTGCCGGCGCTCAGGCTGGAGGGCCTCTATCTGGCGCTGGCCACCTTCGCCCTGGCGACGGCGACGCCGCAGCTTTTGAAGTACTCGCACTTCGAGGCGTTCACCGGCGGCGTCCAGGGGCTCGACGTCTTCAAGCCCGACTCGCCGGTCGCCTGGCTCAGCAACGATCAGTGGTATTACTTCTTCACCCTGGGCGTGCTGCTGGTGCTGTTCCTCTGCGCCTGGAACCTGGTGCGCGGCCGCACCGGACGGGCGATCATCGCCATCCGCGACAACCCGATCGCCGCCCGCGCCATGGGCATCAACACGGCGCTGTACAAGTCGCTGACCTTCGGGGTCAGCGCGCTCTATACCGGCATCGCCGGGGCGCTGGGCGCGATCGTGGTCGAATTCGTCGCCCCCGACAGCTTCACTTTCATCCTGGCGGTGACCTTCCTGGTCGGCGGCGTGGTCGGCGGCGTCACCTCGATTCCCGGCGCCATCTTCGGCGGCTTCTTCGTCCTGCTGATCCCGAACCTGTCGGAGTGGGTGGCCGGCATGACCGGACGCACCGACGCCAAGGGCCTGTCGTGGGCGGTCTACGGCCTGTTTCTGATTCTGGCGGTCTACATCATGCCTTCTGGCGCGGCGGGTTTCGTGCGCTGGCTGACGGCGAAGCTGGCGCGCTGAGAGGGCTATTGAGGGAACGTTCGAAACTCGCCACAATCCGCGGCAACGGTCACCGCAAGAGCCAGACCGCCTACAGTGGAGGAACTCCCATGAAACTCATTCAGCACGCGGCAGGCGTGCTCGCCGCGTTCACGCTCGTCGCCGGGACGGCCGCGGCGGCGGAGAAGATGTACGGACCGGGGGTCAGCGACACCGAGATCAAAATCGGCAACACCAATCCTTACTCGGGACCGGCCTCGTCCTACGGCACCATCGGCAAGGCCCTGACCGCGTACTGGAACATGGTCAACGCGGCCGGCGGCATCAACGGCCGCAAGATCGAATTCATCTCGCTCGACGACGGCTACAGCCCGCCGAAGACCAAGGAACAGGTGCGCAAGCTGGTCGAGAGCGACGAGGTTTTCGCCCTCTTCCAGACCCTCGGCACGCCGACCAACTCGGCGGTCCACCAGTACGTGAACAAGAAAGAGGTGCCGCACCTCTTCGTCGCCACCGGCGCCACCAAATGGGGCGATCCGCAGTCGTTCCCCTGGACCATGGGCTGGCAGCCGAACTACCAGACCGAGGGCCGCATCTACGCCAACTACCTGTTGAAGAACAAGCCGGACGCCAAGGTCGCGATCCTCTACCAGAACGACGACTACGGCAAGGACTACGTCAAGGGCTTCAAGGACGGCCTCGGCGACAAGGCGGCCAGCATGATCATCGCCGAGGAATCCTACGAGGTCACCGATCCGACGGTGGATTCGCAGATCGTCAACCTGAAGGCCTCGGGCGCCGACACCTTCTACAACGTGACCATTCCGAAGTTCGCGGCGCAGGCGATCCGCAAGGCCTACGACATCGGCTGGCGGCCGCTGCACCTGTTGAACTCGGTCTCGGCCTCGATCAAGTCGACCTTGGAGCCGGCCGGCCTGGAGAAGTCGCAGGGCATCATCACCACCGTCTACCTGAAGGACCCGAGCGACCCGGCCTGGAAGGACGATCCCGAGTACAAGGAGTGGCTCGCCTTCATGGACAAGTGGTACCCCGAGGGCGACAAGAGCAACCCCTTCAACGTCTACGGCTATGCCGTCTCGCAGACCCTGCGCCACGTGCTGGAGAAGTGCGGCGATGACCTGACGCGCGAGAACCTGATGAAGCAGGCGGCCAGCATCCAGGGCCTGAAGGTCAAGATGCTGCTGCCGGGCATCACCGTGAACACCTCGGCCAACGATTTCTACCCGATCGAGGCGATGCAGATGCAGAAGTTCGAGGGCCAGGAATGGATACGCTTCGGCGAGATCATCAGCGCCGAGAGTTCTTGAACACAGGCCAAATGCTGACATGGAGAGGGCCGCCCCCGGGGCGGCCCTGCTTCTTTGGCATTTTCCAGCGGATTGGAGAGAGTTCTTCGGGCAGCCCGAAATTGTCACTCCCGCGTAAGCGGGAATCCGTGGGATCGGCGCCGAGGCCGCGGCAAAATGGACTCCCGCTTACGCGGGAGTGACGGCCTTACCGTGCTTGATCGGTTTAGAACCCGCGACCGACCGATGTGCAGTGGAACGATGGCCGCACCTTAAGCCGGCAGCATCTTGCCCGGGTTCATCAGGTTCTCCGGGTCGATCGCCTGCTTGATCATCCGCATGACGTCGACGGCATCGCCGTGTTCGGCCCGCATGTACTTGATCTTGCCGAGGCCGACGCCGTGCTCGCCGGTGCAGGTCCCGCCCATTTCCAGCGCCCGCTTGGCCAGGCGGTCGCAGAGCCATTCCAGCTGTTCGACCTCCTCGGCATCGTCGGGGTCGAAGGCCGGCGCCAGATGGAAATTGCCGTCGCCGACGTGGCCCACCAGCGGCGCGATCAGCCGGGTCTGGGCCAGGTCCGCCTTGGTCTCCATGATGCAGTCGGCGAGGCGCGAGATCGGCACGCAGACGTCGGTGGCGAGGATGCGTCCGCCCGGCTTCAACGCTTTCGCGGCATAGGCGGCGTCGTGCCGGGCCTGCCAGAGGCGGGCCCGCTCCTCCGGCCGGGCCGCCCATTGGAACTCGTTCCCGCCGGATTCGGCGGCGATGGCGCTGACCGCCTCGACCTGCTCCTTGACCCCGGCCTCGGAGCCGTGGAACTCGAGGAACAGCGTCGGCTTCGGCGGATAGTTCAGGCCCGAGTAGCTGTTGATCGCCGCCATCTGCACCTCGTCCAGCAGCTCGATGCGGGCGATCGGAATGCCCGACTGGATGGTCAGGATGACGGTGTTGACGGCGCCCTCCAGGTCGTCGAAGGGCACCACGGCCGAGGAGATCGCCTCGGGAATTCCATACAGGCGCAAGGTCACCTCGGTGATCACGCCGAGCGTGCCCTCGGAGCCGACGAAGACCCGGGTCAGGTCGTAGCCCGCCGCCGATTTCCTGGCCCGCCGCGCGGTCCGGATCACCCGTCCGTCGGCCAGGACCACGGTCAGGGCGATGACGTTCTCGCGCATGGTGCCGTAGCGCACGGCATTGGTGCCCGAGGCCCGGGTCGCGGCCATGCCGCCGAGCGAGGCGTCGGCGCCGGGATCGACCGGGAAGAACAGGCCGGTGTCGCGCAGGTACTCGTTCAGCTGCTTGCGCGTGACGCCGGCCTCGACGGTGCAGTCCAGGTCCTCGACGTTGACCTCGACGACCCGGTTCATCCGCATCAGGTCGATGGTGACGCCGCCGTTGAGCGCCTGCACGTGCGCCTCCAGCGAGGTGCCGGTGCCGAAGGGGATGACCGGCGCGCCGTGCCGGCGGCAGATCTTGACGACGTCGGCGACTTCCGCCGTCGAGTGCGGAAAGACCACGGCATCCGGCGCCATGGTCTTGTGCCAGGCCTCGTCATGGCCATGCTGCTCGCGTACCGAGGCCGAGGTCGAGACGCGGTCGCCGAGCAGCGCCCGCAATTCGTCGACCAGGCCGTCGATCTCGGCTGCGGCCAGGCTCATGGGTGGTCCTCCTGCGTCGGCCCGTTGCGCGTCGGACAATCTAGGCCGGGCAGTCCCGCTCAGCAAGCCAAGCGGCCCTTGCCTCGTTCCTAGCGGCGGGTATGATCGCCGGGCGATGATGCTCTCCGCACCGCTCGATCCCGACCAGGAGCTGCCGGCCCGGCCGCTGGCCCTGCACGAGGAAGTCGTGCGTCCGGAGTGGATCGACTACAACGGCCACATGAACGTGGCCTACTACGTGCTCGCCTTCGACCACGCCACCGACCGGCTGCTCGACCTCATCGGACTGGGCATGGATTATGCGCGAAGTTCGGGCCATTCGACCTTCGTGCTCGAAACCCACGTCACCTACGCGCAGGAGGTCAAGCTGCGCGACCGGCTGCGCTTCCGCGCGCAGCTTCTCGACGCCGATGCGAAGCGGCTGCACTACTTCATCGAGATGCACCAGGGCAAGGACGGCTATCTCGCCGCCACGTCCGAGCAGATCGCCCTGCATGTCGATCTGGCTGCGCGCCGCGGCGCGCCGATACCGGACGCGGCGATGCGCCGGGTGCAGGCGTTGCTGGCGGTGCACCGGGACCTGCCGAGACCCGAGGCCGCCGGTCGGGTGATTGGAATCCGCCGCGAAAGAGCGGCTTGAATCGATGTTGCGGGCGGCGGAAGGCGGATCGGCATGGCGCTGAACGCTCTTCCGAAGGCCTGGCACCGCATCGCCAGGCACGATCAGGTGGTGCTGTCGATCCTGGCCGTGGTGGTCGGCGTCGTGGTCGCCTATGCCGCCATCCTGTTCCGGCTTGCCATCGCCGGCGTGCAGTTCGCGGGCTTCGGCTTCGCCGACGAGAGCGTGCACCAGAAAGCGGCTCTGTTGCCGTGGTGGCAGATCCTGTTGGTGCCGACCGTGGGCGGCCTGTGCGTCGGCCTGTTCCTGAAATACGTGATGCCCGGAGGGCGGCCGCAGGGCGTTGCCCATGTCATCGAGGCCAGCGCGCTGCGCGGCGGCCGCATGAGCTTGAAGGATGGGATCGGCGCCGCCATCGTCAGCGCCTTCTCGCTCGGTGTCGGCGCCTCGGCCGGCCGCGAGGGGCCGATGGTGCACTTCGGCGCCTCGCTGGCCGCGACCGTGGCCGGTTTTCTGAAGCTGAACCAGAACCTGTCGCGGACCATCCTCGGCTGTGGCGTCGCCGCCGCCGTCTCGGCCTCGTTCAACGCCCCGATCGCCGGCGTTTTCTTCGCCCTGGAGGTGGTAGTCGGGCACTACGCGCTGTCGGCCTTCGCGCCCGTGGTGGTGGCCAGCGTCGCCGGCACCATCGTCGCCCAAATTCACCTGGGCGAACTTCCGGCCTTTGTCCTGCCGCCGAGCCAGATCGTCTCGTTCCTCGAATTCCCCGCCTTCCTGCTGCTGGGCGTCGTTGCCGCCGTCGTCGCCATGATCTTCATGTGGAGCATCATGGTCGCCGACCATGTGGTCGGCGAGATCAAGGTGCCGGAGTGGCTGAAGCCGGCCGCCGGCGGCCTGGTCGTCGGCGCGGTGGCGATCCAGTTCCCGCACATTCTGGGGGTCGGATACAGCGCCACCGACGCGGCCCTCAGGGAGCTGTTCCCGCTGGGCCTGCTGATCCTGCTGATCGTTCTGAAGACGGCGATGACCGCGGTCAGCCTGGGCTGCCGATTCGGCGGCGGGGTGTTCTCGCCTTCGCTTTACTTGGGCGCCATGACCGGCGGCGCTTTCGGTCTGATCGCCGCCATGATCTTCCCGGATCTCGCCTCCAGCCAGGGCGTTTACTCGCTGGTCGGGATGAGTGCCGTGGCCGCCGCCGTCCTGGGCGCGCCGATTTCGACCATCCTCATCGTTTTCGAGATGACGGGCGACTACAAGGTGGCCATCGCCGGCATGGTGGCGACGGCGACCGCCTCGGTGATCGTCCACCAGGTGCTGGGCAAGAGCTTGTTCCACTGGCAACTGGAACGCCGCGGCCTGAAGCTGCGCGGCGGGCGCGCCCGCCATCTGCTGCAAGCCCTGGCCGTGCGCCACGTAATGTCAGAGGACTTCCATCTGGTCCCCGAGAGCACGACCATCGGCGGCCTCAAGCGCATGATCCGCGGCCTGCCGACGGGCGAATTCGTGGTCACCGACGCGGAAAACCGCCTGATCGGTACCTTCGCGTTCGACGACCTGCGCGAGGTCGCCTTCGATCCCGCCGTCGATCAGTTGGTCAATGCGCGCGATATTGCCCACGAAAACGCCCCCGTCGTCACGCCGGACGATGATCTGGAGCAGGTCCTGCGCACGATGGAGTTCGCCGGCGAAGATCACCTGGCGGTGGTCGAGGACTTGGAGGAGTCCCGGGTCATTGGCATCGTCCGGCACAGGGACGTGCTGCGGGCGCTCAATCAAGCCCTCCTCGAAGCCCAGGCGGAAGAGCACGACGTCGCCCAGCGCTAGGTCGCGGCCGCCGCCCTCGGGCTGATCACGGGGGCCGTCGTCGTCGCTCTGGTGCTCCAGACGCTTGCCATCCAGGTCGCCCTGCTGGCGCTGCCGCAGGCTGTCGATCCTGCGCCGCTCGCCGCGGCTCTGGCCGTCGCGCGCCCGCCGGCTGATGGCCCGTCGTGCCGCGTCTTCGCGTTTGAGCTTCTTTCGATATTGTTGCAAATTGACGATGTCGCCCATGACGACAGCTCTCCAACGAGACATCGGCGCGGACGCCGAGTCGGTCACGTCGACGCTACTTTAGCCCAACGATCACAACGTGCAACCGCGCCTAAAACCTCGCTTCCTGCCGCACCGGACCCGAGCGCGGGGCCGCGGGAGAGCAAGGTGAGGAAGCTGGCCGTTGCCGCCGGCGCACTGGTCGCCCTGCTCGTCGCGACGGCGTGGCTGCTTCCGCCTCACCTCGATTGGCAGGCGCTCAAGCCGCAATTGAGGGCGGCAGCGATGCAGCTGACCGGGCAGGACATCGCCATAGACGGCGAGGTCAGCCTCGCCCTGTTGCCGAAACCGGTGCTGACCGCTACGGGGGTCCGTCTTCTCGGTCGGGCGGGGATGCCGGCGCCGCTGCAACTGGAAACGCTCGAGGTGCGGCTGGCCCCGGGGGCCTTGCTCACCGGCGAGATCCGCGTCGAGCGGCTGGGCCTGATCGGGCCGCACATCACCGTCATCCGCCAGGCGGATGGAGGGCACAACTGGTCTTGGGCGGCGGGCGTCCCGGATGAGACGGCGGCTCAACTGGCCTTCGACGCCGTGACGGTCGAGCGCGGCACATTGATCTATCAGGGGACCGACGGCGCGCAATGGCGGGTCGGCGAGCTCAACCTGACGGCCCGTCTGGACTCGCTGAACGGGCCGCTGACGGGGCAAGGCGGCTTTGTCGCCGCCGGCCGGCCCCTGGGTTTCGAACTCCGGCTGGGGCGGCGGGGCGCTGACGGCGGCCTCGCCTTGCCCAAGCTGACCCTGACCCTGGCGGAGGATGGCGCCAGCATCGAATTTCGCGGCCAACTGGCTGGCGCGGCCGGCGACAGGCATCTCGATGGCAGGTTGACGCTGCGCAGCCGCGATTTGTCGCGAACCGCCAGGGTCATCGGCTTGCCCGGCGCCTTCCCGCGCCTGCCGGCGGTGGTGGAAGCGCGCCTGCAGGCGAGCGGCGATGAGGCGGCCGCGAACGATGTTTCGATCCGGCTCGCGGATTCGCACCTGAGCGGCGCCGTGCATGTGAGCTTCGGTGAGCAGCCCTTCTTCGATGCCGCACTGACGGCAGGGCGTCTTGACCTCGATGCCCTGCTCCTCCTCACGGCGCCGCAGGAGCGGCGGCCGGCGCGCGCTGAGCCGGCAAGAGGGCCGCGTCCCGGCTGGAGCCTTCCCTCGCACTGGCGCGGCGCCCTCGATCTCAACGTCGACGGCCTTGCCTGGCGCGATGCCGTGCTGCGTCAGGTGCAGATCTCGGCCGAACTCGCCGAAGGTCGCGTGAACGTCGAGAGCGCCCGGGCGCTGTTGCCAGGGGGCTCCAGCGTGACGCTGACGGGCGCCGTCGCGTTAGGCGAGGCCGAGCCCCGGTTCGACGGCCGCTTGGCGCTCGAATCCGGAAATTTGCAACGGCTCCTGACCTGGCTTGGTTTCGACCTCGGCGGCGTGGCGACGGATCGGCTCGCCACCTTTTCTCTCGCCACCGCACTCAGCCTCACGCCGGGGCTGCTGCAGGCGCGCGGGACGGCGATCCGGCTTGACGGCACCAGCGCCGAGGGCGGCCTGACCTACCGTCTGCAGGGCCGGCCGTCGTTCGGCCTGGAGCTGGCGCTCGATCAATTGGATTTGGACCACTATCTGCCGCGGCCGGCCGCCGCCGCCAGCCTCCCGCTGGCGCTGCTGCAGCGCTTCGACAGCAACCTGAAGCTCACGGCAGGGCGGCTCGGCTGGCGCGGCAGGACACTCAAGGGCATCGCTCTCGACCTTGGCCTGGTGCAGGGGCAGCTGACCGTGCGCGAGGCGCGGATCACCGATCTCGCCGGGGCTGAGATCGTTCTGCATGCCAGCGCCAGCGGCTTTGCCGCGACTCCGACCTATATCGGCGATCTGCAACTGGCCAGCCCTGATCCCTTCGCGCTTGCCGAGGCCCTTGGCTTGAACGCGCCGGCCAGCGTGGTGCTGCTGGCCCCGTTGAGCGCTGACGCGCGTCTCGAAGGCACCGGACCGGATCTGTCCCTGCAGGCGACCGGCCGGCTGGGCGAAAGCGAGTTCACGCTGTATGGCCGGATCGCCGATCTGACCTCCCAACCCGAACTGGACTTCGGCGGCCGTCTGCCCGATGTCCCGCTACGGCGCCTGGCCGCGGTGTTCGGCCTGAGCCTGCCGGCGGCCGTGCCCGAGGCGCTAGCAGTGGCGCTGGAAGGACGCCTCACCGGCGGCCTCGAGCCGCTGACCTTGAATCTTAGCGCGGTGGTCGCCGAAGCCAATCTCCAGGTCAACGGCAGCATCAACGCCGCCGGGCCGGCGGCGTTCGACCTTGCCGTGCAGGGAAGCCATGCCGACGCCGCTGACTTCCTTAAGCAAGTGGGCCTGGCCGCGGTCGGCGGGCAGACGCAGGGCGGCTTGACGCTTTCGGCTCGGCTCGCGGGGGACGGCCAGACGGTTCGGCTCAATGAGGTCGAGCTGCAACTGGGAACAAACCGACTCGCCGGCACCATCGCCGTCAGTTCGGAGCGACCGTCTCCGCGCATCGAGGGGCACCTCGGCATCCTCGATCTTGACCTCGCCGCCTGGCTGTCGGCGCTCTCACCCGGGAAAAGCAACGATCGCGAAACCGGAATCTCAGCCCTGCTCGATTTCATCAACCGCTACGAAGGCCGGCTTGAACTCGACGCCGGCACGCTGGTTGTCGGCCAGGCCCGGCTCGGGGATGTCGCCGCCACCTTCCTGCTCGAGCGGGGGATTCTCGACGTTGAGCGGTTCGAGGGGCGGCTCTTCGACGGCACCGTCAGGCTTGGCGGTCGGATTGCCGTGGGCAGCCCAGGCGCGCTCAAGATCGTCGCCACGCTGAACGATGCCGACCTGGCCCGGGTGCTCGGCGCCCTGCTGGGCAGCGAAATGCTGCATGGCCGCCTGTCGCTGCGAGCAGAGCTGCAAAGCCTGGGCGCCGACCTGGCCGCGCTGGCCCACAACCTCGGCGGCAATCTCGAGCTCGCAGCCAGGGACGGCACCGTAGCGGGCCTCGATCTGCCCGCCCTCAACCAGGCGATTGTCGAGGGCATAGCGCAGGAAGACGCCGCCGGGCGGGTTCAGCGGACCCTGGCCTCCGGCCAGACTGCGGTGCTCGGGGCGCGGGGACGCTGGCGACTTGGCGGCGGCGCGCTGGTGACGGACCAGAGCCTGATCCACTTGGAGGGCGGCGAAGCACGACTTACCGGCGAGTTGGCCTTGAACACGGAGCAACTCTCCCTGCGCTTCGAAATTCAGCCGGACGCCCTGCCCCAGGCGCCGGCGATCATCGTCCGGCTGACCGGCCCGGCGACCGCCCCGCAGGTCAGCTTCGATGCCGCCGCCTTCAGCACCTATCTGGCCCGCCGGGCCGGCGAACGGGTGCCGCAACCGGTGGACCGGAACGGGCCTTGAGCTGCTCCAGGATGTAGACGCGCACGGCGCTCGACAGGTTGCCGCGCCGGTCGCGATCGACCTCGGCAACGATCTGGTTGACCGAGCGCTGCTGGGCGGCGGCGATGTCTTGCAGCGCGCGCCAGAAGGCGCGCTCCAGCGAGATGCTGGTGCGGTGACCGGAAACGACGACCGAGCGCTTGATCAGCTCGCTCGCCTCCGCCCGGCTCGACCCGTCGGGCCGATCATCTTGCGCGGATCGACCCATTTGTCGAAGTCGGCTTCGGTGACCAACCCCAGCCCGACCGCCGCCTCTTTCAAGGTCAGACCCTCGGCGTGCGCTCGCTTGGCGATCTTGGCCGCGTTGTCGTAGCCGATATGCGGCGCCAGCGAGGTCACCAGCATCAGCGAGCGGGCCATCAGCTCGTCGATGCGCCCGGCGTTGGCCTCGATGCCGGCGACGCAGTTCGTGGCGAAGCTCTCGGCACCGTCGCCCAGCAGCTGGATCGACTGCAGCAGATTGTAGATCATCACCGGCTTGAAGACGTTGAGCTCGAGGAAGCCGCCGGCCCCGGCCATGCTGACGGTGCTGTGGTTGCCCATCACCTGCATGCAGACCATGCTCAGCGCCTCGCACTGCGTCGGGTTGACCTTGCCCGGCATGATCGAGGAGCCGGGCTCGTTCTCCGGCAGGCTCAGCTCGCCCAGGCCGGAACGCGGGCCGGAGCCCAGGAGGCGGATGTCGTTGGCGATCTTCAGCAGGCTGACGGCGAGCGTGTTCAAGGCACCCGAGGCCTCGACGATGGCGTCGTGCGCCGCCAGCGCCTCGAACTTGTTCGCGGCGGTCTTGAACGGCAGGCCCGTCGCCTTGGCGATCTCGGCCGCGATCCCGCGATCGAAGCCCTTGCGGGCATTGAGGCCGGTGCCGACGGCGGTGCCGCCCTGGGCCAGCGGATAAAGCCCAGGCAGGGTCGCCTTGATACGGCGGATGCCGTACTTCACCTGTGTCGCATAGCCGGAGAATTCCTGCCCCAGGGTCAGCGGTGTCGCATCCTGCATGTGCGTGCGGCCGATCTTGACCAGACGCCGCCAGGTCTTGGCCTTGGCCTCCAGCGCCTGGCGCAGGGTCTCGAGCTTCGGCAGCAGGCTGCCCTCGAGCTCGCGCACCGCCGCCACGTGCATTACCGTCGGGAAGGTGTCGTTCGACGACTGCCCCATGTTGCAGTGGTCGTTGGGATGGACCGGCGACTTCGAGCCCAGCTTGCCGCCGAGCATCTCGATCGCCCGGTTGGAGATCACCTCGTTGGCGTTCATGTTGCTCTGCGTGCCCGAGCCGGTCTGCCAGACCACCAGCGGGAAGTGCTCGTCGAGCGCGCCGTCGGCCACCTCCTGGGCGGCGCGGACGATGGCCCGGCCACGCTTGGCGTCGAGGTCGCCCAACGCCATGTTGGTGCGCGCCGCCGCCGCCTTGACGATGCCGAAGGCGCGGACCACGGCGATCGGCATGCGCTCCCAGCCGATGCGGAAGTTCCGCAGCGAGCGTTGCGTCTGCGCGCCCCAGTAGCGGTCGGCCGGCACCTCGATCGGGCCGAAGGTGTCGCTCTCGACGCGGCCTTTAGCGGGTTTGTTCATTTTCGGACGGTCCTCGCGCTAGCGGGTGAATACGCCGACGCGGCCATGATCTAAAGCCGCCGGCAGCGGCGGTCAACCGAAGGCTCAGCCGCCGATCAGGGCCAGCCAGTCGGCTTCGCTCAAGACCTGGAGGCCGAGCTCCTCGGCCTTCTTCAGCTTCGAGCCGGCGCCGGGGCCGGCGACGACGATGTCGGTCTGCTTCGAGACCGAGCCGGCGACCTTCGCGCCCAACGCCTCGGCCCGCGCCTTCGCCTCCGAGCGGGTGAGGGTTTCGAGCGAGCCGGTGAAGACCACGGTCTTGCCGGCGACCGGCGAGCCCGCAACCGCACCGCGCTCCATCTCCGTCACTTCGACCACGTCATGCAGCGCCGCCAGGGCCTCGCGGTTCTGCGGTTCGGCATGGAAATCCAGCAGCGCCTCGGCGACCGCGGTACCGATGCCGTTGATGTTCAGGAGCTCGTCGTGGGCCTCGCCCTGGCGCGGCTGGGCGGCTTCCAACGCGGCCTCGAAGGCCTGGAGGGTGCCGTAGCTGCGGGCCAGCAGCCGGGCGATGGTCTGGCCGATGTGGCGGATGCCGAGGGCATGGACGAAGCGGTCGAGCGGTACCTTGCGGCGCTGCTCGATGGCGCGGAACAGATTGGCGACCGAGGTCTTGCCCCAGCCCTCGCGTCCGGCCAGGTCGATCTCGCCGGCCTGGTCGCGGGCCTCGAGCGTGAAGATGTCGGCCGGGGTCCGCACCAGTCCGTCTTCGAAGAAGGCACGGATCTGCTTCTCGCCCAGCCCGTCGATGTCGAAGGCGTCGCGCGAGACGAAATGGCGCAGCCGCTCGACCGCCTGGGCCGGACAGACCAGTCCGCCGGGACAGCGCCAGACCGCCTCGCCCGGCTCGCGCACCACCTGGCTGCCGCAGGCCGGGCAGTGGCTGGGAAACCTGTAAGCCTTCGCCCCCTTAGGCCTCAATTCAAGCAGCACGCGCAGCACCTGGGGGATGACGTCGCCGGCGCGCTGCACCACCACGGTATCGCCGATCCGGATATCCTTGTCGCGGATGTAGTCCTCGTTGTGCAGTGTGGCATTGGCGACGACGACGCCGCCGACGGTGACCGGCCTCAGCCGCGCCACCGGAGTCAGGGCGCCGGTGCGGCCGACCTGCACGTCGATCCCTTCAAGCACGGTCTGCGCCTGTTCCGGCGGGAACTTGTGCGCGGCCGCCCAGCGCGGCGAACGGCTGACCCGGCCCAGGCGGTTCTGCCAGTCCAGGCGGTCGATTTTGTAGACGACGCCGTCGATATCGAAGTCGAGCGTGGCCCTGAGGGCTTCGAGTGCCCGGTAGTGTTCCAGCATCTCCTCAAGCGAGCGGCAGAGCCGCGAGTGCTCCTGCACCCGCAGGCCCCAGTCGCGGAAGCACTGCAGCACGCCCCACTGCGTCCTTGCCGGCAGCGCGCTGGTCTCGCCCCAGCCATAGGCGAGAAAGCCGAGCGGGCGCGACGCGGTGATCGCGGCATCGAGCTGGCGCAACGATCCGGCGGCGGCGTTCCGCGGGTTGGCGAAGGCCGGCCGGCCGGCGGCCAGCTGTGCCTCGTTCAGGCGCAGGAATCCCTGGCGCGACATGTAAACCTCGCCGCGCACTTCGAACAGCGCCGGCGCCCCGGCCGGCAGCCGTTTCGGGATCTCGGCAACGGTCATCAGGTTGCGGGTGATGTCCTCGCCGACCTGGCCGTCGCCGCGGGTGGCCCCGACGACCAGTTCGCCGTCCTGATAGCGCAGCGCCGCCGAGACGCCGTCGATCTTCGCCTCGGCGACGGTGTCGAGCGGCTCCGCCGCGTCGAGGCGCAGGAACCGGCGCACCCGTTCCAGGAACTCGGCGACCTCGTCATCACTGAAGACGTTGTCGAGCGACAGCATCGGCCGCGCGTGACGCACCTTGGCGAATCCGGTGGCCGGCGCCGCCCCGATGCGCTCGCTCGGGCTGTCGCTCCGCTTCAGGTGCGGAAAGCGTGCCTCGATGGCGGCGTTGCGCTGGCGCAGCGCGTCATACGCCGCATCCGAGATCAACGGCTCGTCGCGTTGATAATAGGCCTCGTCGTGTTTGGCGATCTCGTCCGCCAGGCGCGCCAGCTCCGCGGCCGCCTCGGCCTCGTCCAGCCTCTCGACGGCCGGTTTCGCGATATCGCTCATGCCGCCGGCCGCGCCGCCTCGATCAGGCTGCCGGCAGCGGCGCGCGCCTCGGCCGTCACCTCGGCACCGGCCAACATGCGCGCGATCTCCTCGCGGCGGGCCGCCTCGTCGAGCTTGACGATGCGGGTGCGGGCGCCGACGTCGCTTTCGTCCTTGATGACGTGCCAATGATGGCGGGCCCGCGCGGCGACCTGGGGCGAGTGCGTCACCACCAATATCTGTGCGGTCTCGGCGAGACGGCCAAGGCGGGCGCCGACCCGGTCGGCAACGGCGCCGCCGACGCCTCGGTCAACCTCGTCAAAGATCAGGGTGGTGGCGCTGCGGGTGCCGGCGAGAGCCACTTTCAGCGCCAGCATGAAGCGGGCGAGCTCGCCGCCCGAGGCGATGCGGCTGAGCGGCCCGGGCGCCGCGCCCGGATTGGTCGCGACCTCGAAGGCGACCCGCTCGGCACCGTCAGCCGACCACTGCTCGCGCGGCAACGGCTCCAGTCGCGTCGTGAAGCGGGCCCGCTCAAGCTTCAGCGGCGTCAGCTCCTTCGCCACCGCCTGGTCCAGACGCGCGGCGGCCCGGCGGCGCCGCTGGCTCAACGCCTCGGCCGCCTCGGCGTAGCCATGCTGCGCCGCGGCCAGGGCGACGCGGTGCGCCTCAAGGCCGGCCTCTCCCGTCTCCAACCGCTCGAGCCGCGCCGTCCAGTCACGTTGCAGCTCGGCCAGGTCATCGACCTCGACGCGGTGCTTGCGCGCGACCTCGCGAAGCGCGAACAGACGCTCCTCCACGGCTTCCAGGCGGGCCGGATCGGGCTCGAAGGCAACCGCCGCCTGTTCGACCAGTGCAGCCGCCTCGGCGGCTTCGCTGGCGGCCCGGGCCAGGCTTTCCACGGCCGCATCGAGACGGCCGCCGGCCAGCGCGGCGACGCGGGCCAGGGCGCGCTCGGCCGCGCGCAGCCGGGCATCGGCGCCATCGTGCAAGGCAGCGGTCGCCTCGGCCAGGGCCTCGCGCAGCGCCTCGCCCTGGCGCAGCAGGCGCCGGGTTTCGGCCAGCTCGGCAGCCTCGCCCGGACGCGGGGCCATTGCCGTCAGTTCAGCCAGGGCATGTCTCAGATAATCGATTTCGGCGAGGCCCCGCGCCAGCACCGCCTCGGCCTCGGCCAGCGCCGCTTCGGCGCCTCGGACGACGGCATAGGCATCCCGACAGCGTCCACGCACCTTGTCGGTCACGCCGAAAGCGTCGAGCAGCACGCGGTGTCCGGCCGGATTGAGAAGCCCGCGCTCGTCATGCTGGCCGTGGATTTCGACCAGGGCCTCCCCGACTTGCCGCAGCAGGCCGACCGCGACCGGCTGGTCGTTGACGAAACCGCGGGTGCGGCCATCGCTGCTGAGCACGCGGCGCAACGCCAGCTCGTCATCGCTGTCCAGACCCTGCTCCTCGAGCAACGCGCGGACCGGATGTTCGGCGGTCAATGCGAAGCTGGCGACGACGACGCCGCGCTCGGCCCCGGCGCGAAGCAGACCGGCATCGCTGCGCGCGCCCAGGGCCAGCCCCAAGGCATCGAGGAGAATCGTCTTGCCGGCGCCGGTCTCTCCGGTCAGGGCGCATAGGCCTTCGGCGAACTCCAGCTCGAGGCGATCGATCAGGACAATGTCACGGACGCTCAGGCCGAGCAGCATCGCTTCACTCAAAACACCTTCTTCCAGGTCCGGGCAAGCCACGACTCCTTGTGTTCCTCGGGCCGCAAATCCTGGCCGGTGAGCAGCGCATAGCTGTCGAGATACCAATCGCTGCCGGGGAAATTATGGCCCAGGACGGCGGCGGTGGTCTGCGCCTCGTCGGTGACGCCCAGCGCCAGATAGGCTTCGGTCAGACGATGCAGCGCCTCCGGCACGTGCGTCGTCGTCTGGTAGTTCTCGATTACCACCCGGAAACGGTTGATGGCTGCGGTGTACTGCCCGCGCTTGAGATAGTAGCGGCCGATCTCCATTTCCTTGCCGGCCAGGTGGTCATGCGCCAGATCCAGCTTAAGGCGGGCGTCGCGGGCATACTCGGTCTCCGGGTAGCGCTCGACGATTTCGCGCAGCGCGTCGAGCGCACGCTGAGTCATCTTCTGATCCCGCCCGACGTCGGTGATCTGTTCGTAGTAGGAGATGGCGACCAGATATTGCGCGTACGGAACGTCCGGATTGCCGGGATGCAGCTGGATGAAGCGCTGCGCGGCGAGGATCGCCTCGTCGTACTGATTGTCCAGATAGTAGGAATAGGCACCCATGATCTGGGCCCGCCGCGCCCACACCGAATAGGGGTGCTGGCGCTCGACCTCGTCGAAGCTGCTCGCCGCCGCTTCGGTGTCGCCATTGGCGAGCTGATCCATGGCCTGGTTGTAAAGCTCTTCGACCGGGCGCTCGACGTAGTCCGGATCTTTCGAACCGCAAGCCGGAAGCACCAGCAATGCCGCCAGCCAGAGGGCGGCCCAGGGCCAAGTGTCCGGCCAGGTCCTGTAAGTTCTTCGAATCGGCGTCATTGACTTCCCCGGTCGGGATCGATGTCGGCGTCCGGGTGGTCGCCGGCGCGGCAACTATACCACGACGCGTCCGCACTCGAAGCCCACCCGGAGGCTTGATTCTGGCCCCTGCGGCGACCGCGTCGCGACGCCGCCCGCGCAAGCGGATGCGCTAATATGGACCGCCGAGCGGACTTCGAATATTGCGCGCAGCGATTGCAAGTGTCAGAGTCCAAATGCCCGCCCTCTTGGCGGGATACTGGCTGATGCTCCAACGCACGATCACGTGCGGCCGGGTCGATCCATCGCGCCAAGAGACGGGCGCACAGCCGGGAAACGACAGAAAACTGGGGTGCCAATGGGAAAAATCGCCAGAAGAGTGGACGCTTATGTCGGCGGCCGGATACGTGAACGCCGTACCGAAATGGGTCTGACCCAGGAGAATCTCGCCACCGCGCTGCAGATCTCCTACCAGCAGGTCCAGAAGTACGAAGCGGGAACCAACCGGGTCAGCGCCGGCAGGCTGTTCGAGATCGCCCGCAAGCTCGAGGTCGACGTGGCCTACTTCTACGAGGGCCTGGATCCTAACCTCGAGGTCGAGCCGCTGGATCACGGCGGCAAAAGCCGGGCGGTCATCGAGTTGGTGCAGAACTTCGCCGAGATCACCGATCCGGAGCTTCGGGCGGCCATCAACGGCCTGGTCAAGAGCTTGGCGCAACGGCGACGGCGCGGCCCGGCGGCAGCGGCGATCTAGCCGTCTAAGCGCCAGTTTTCGCGGGCTGCGGACGCCCGCGGACGCTGGCCGCGAAGGTCGGGAAGCGAGGCTAGGCGATCGCCGGGGCGGCGTGGTGCGCCGGCTTGGCGTAGGTCGGCTCGGGCAAGGTGCTGGTCGTGCTCCAGGCGTTCGGATTGGCGAATAGCGCGCGCAGCAGCGCGTTGTTCAGCGCGTGGCCCGAGCGTTCACCCTCGAAGTGGGCCAACAGCGGCGCCCCGGCCAAATACAGATCGCCGACCGCGTCGAGGACCTTGTGCCGGACGAACTCGTCGGCGTAGCGCAGCCCGCCGTCGTTCATCAGCACATGATCGACGCCGACGACGACGGCGTTGTCGAGCGAGCCGCCCCGGGCCAGCCCCAACTGCCACAGCTTGCGGATGTCACGTTCGAAGCCGAAGGTGCGGGCGCGGGCGATCTCGCGCTTGAAGGCGCCGTTGGAAAGGTCGAAGAAGCCGTCCCGCAAGGTCACCGCCGGGCTTTCGAAATCGATCTCGATGCTGATCGAGTAGCCGCGAGAGGGCACCAGCGTACAGGAGCCGCGACCGTCCTCAACCTCGATCGGCTTCAGTACCCGGATGCGCTTGCGCTGGGCCGCCTGTTCCTGCCGCCCGGCACACTCGATAAGAAAGACGAAGGGCTGCGAGGAGCCGTCCATGATCGGCACCTCGGGCGCGTCGAGCTCGACCACCACGTTGTCGATCTCGGTGCCGGCAAGAGCTGCCATCAGGTGCTCGATCGTCGAGACCTTGACGCCGGCCTCGTTGCCGATCGTGGTCGAGAGGACGCAGTCGGTGACTTGATCGTAGCGTGCGGCGATCTCGTTGACGCGCTCTCGGACATCGAGGCGACGGAAACGGATTCCATGGTCGGCGGGCGCCGGGACCAGGCGCATGTTCACCTTCAGTCCGGTGTGCAGTCCGACCCCGGTGCAACTGATCGGGTTTCGCAATGTATGCTGGCGGGCACCGCCAATCCAGCCGGCCAGTTTATCCGTCTCGTTCATTCGCCTCGTTCCACTAGACTTGAGGAACATGCCGTAAGGCCGCCGAATCACTTATCGATCCAGCGGAATTAGACGTTTCTAGCAACTGCCGTCGGGGCCAACAAATCACGAAGCGTTACATTTCCTTGCGCCGCGCAGGCGACGGGCGGGCCGGCCGCAGCCGGCCCGCAAGCCGCCCGCTTAGTTGGCCTGACGGCGCAAGAAGGACGGGATCTCCAGCAAATCGTCGTCCTGCGGCTTGAGGCCGCCCAGTGGCTCCTGAGCCGGGCTCGGCTCAACGGCCGGCTGCGCTGGCACGGACTCGGCGGCCGCAGGCGTCGACTGGCCGATTCGCGGCTCGGCGCGGGTCGTGCCGTGACCACGCGCCGGGCGTTCTTGCTCGGCCTCGTGCTCGCTCGGCCGGGCGCTGGCGGTGATGCGCCGGAACAGGCTCATGCCCCGGCTCGGGCGCCGCGCCTCGGCCGCGCCGCCGTTCACCGCTTCGGCCTCGGCCATCGGCTCCGGCCGGCTCAGCCGGGCCGGCATCGCCGACGGCTCGGCCGGCGCCGGTGCGATGAACGGCGCGTCGTCGATCTGCTCGGCCTCGGCCCGCCGCATCGGCATCGGCTCGGGTTCCGGCGCCAGCGGCTTGGCCAGGGGCACGCGCTCAGGCATCGCCGCCGTCATGCCCGCGAACAATGAGGCGTTGGCTTCCGGCTCCGCGTCGCTTTCGAGCTTGCGCGCCATCTGCGTGCTCGACCGGCCGAAGGAAACGCGTTCCGCGCTGACCGGCGGCATCCGCTCGGGTGCAGGACGCGCCGCCGAAGGTGCGGCAGCGGCGGCAGGCGCCGCTGGCTCGGCGGCCGGCGTCGCCGCCTCTGCCTTGCCGCCGATGGCAACCAGCCGCGGCTGCGTCAACGGGCGCGGCTCGGCCATCGATTCGACGTCGATGCCGGTGGCCACGACCGAGACCCGCATGCGGCCGCTCAGGCTGTCATCGAGGGCCGAACCGACGATGATATTGGCGTCGGGATCGACCTCCTCGCGGATCCGGTTGGCTGCCTCGTCGACCTCGTAGAGGGTCAGGTCCAGGCCGCCGGTGATGTTGATCAGCAGGCCCCGGGCGCCGGCCATCGAGACCTCGTCCAGCAGCGGGTTGGAGATCGCCGCCTCGGCCGCATCGACGGCGCGCTTGTCGCCCTCGGCCTCGCCGGTGCCCATCATGGCCTTGCCCATCTCGCTCATCACCGTCTTGACGTCGGCGAAGTCGAGATTGATCAGGCCCGGCATCACCATCAGGTCGGTAATGCCGCGGACGCCGGAGTTGAGCACCTGGTCGGCCATGGCGAAGGCATCGGCGAAGGTGGTCTTCTCGTTCGCCACCCGGAACAGGTTCTGGTTCGGGATCGCGATCAGGGTATCGACATAGGCCTGCAGATCGGCGATGCCGCTTTCGGCGAGCTTCATCCGGTGCGAGCCCTCGAAGTGGAACGGCTTGGTGACCACGCCGACGGTCAGGATGCCGTACTCGCGGCAGGCCTGCGCGATCACCGGCGCACCGCCGGTGCCGGTGCCGCCGCCCATGCCGGCGGTGATGAAGACCATGTGCGCCGCCTGCATGTGGTCCATGATCTGGTCCAGCGCCTCTTCCGCCGCGGCCCGTCCGACCTCCGGTTGCGCGCCGCAGCCGAGGCCCTGGGTGATCGAGACGCCAAGCTGGATCTTGCGGTCCGCCTTGCTCAGCGAGAGGGCCTGCGCGTCGGTGTTGGCGACGATGAACTCGACCCCGCCGAGGCCGGACTGAATCATGTTGTTGACGGCGTTGCCGCCCGCCCCGCCGACGCCGATGACGACGATCCGGGGCTTTAGCTCGGTCAGCTGTGGCGCCGACAGATTGATGCTCATGTGAACCTCCTGAATGCTGAACTGTTACGCTTACTCCCGGACGCTCCCGTCCCCCGTCTTTCGCCCTCCGCAGGCCCGTTCTCAGCGGGCTTCAGAAGTTCTCTCTGAGCCAGCGGCCGACGCGGAGCAGTCGACCGCCTTGTTGGGTTGCCGCCGCCTCGACGACGTCGCGCGATTCGTCGGGGCGGCGGATGGCATAGGTCAGCAGCCCGGCACAGGCCGAGAAGGCCGGTCCCTCGGTAGCCTCGGCCAGGCCTTGGATTCTGAGCGGGCGGCCGATCCGCACCTGCTTGTCGAGCACACGGGCGGCCAGCTCGCGCACGCCGGTAAGCTGCCCGGCGCCGCCGGTCAGGACCAGGCGCCGGCCGGCCATGCGCACGAAGCCGCCGGCTTTGAGCCGATCGCGGACCAGCTCCAGCGTCTCTTCGATCCGTGGCTGAATGATGCCGACCAGGATCGAGCGCGGCACCTGCTGCACGGCGTCGGTGCCGGTCTCGCCGACCTGGGGCACGGTAACCATCTCGCGCTCGTCGGCCGGGCTGGGGATGGCGCTGCCGTATAGGGTCTTCATCCGCTCGGCGTGGTTGGCCGTGGTCGACAGGCCGCGGGCGATGTCGTTGGTGACATGGCCGCCGCCGACCGGGATGACGTCGGCATGCACCATGGCGCCCTCGTAGAAGACGCTGACCGAGGTCGTGCCGGCGCCCATGTCGAGCAGGGTGACGCCGAGGTCCATCTCGTCGTCGACCAGGCACGAGAGGCCGGAGACGTAGGCGGACGCGGCCAGCCCCCGGATTTCGAGATGACATCGCTCGATCACCGTGCGCAGATTGCGGATCGGGCCCGGCGCCGCGGCCAGAACGTGCAGCTGCACGCCCAGCCGGTCGGCGAACATGCCGCGCGGATCGCGCACGCCCCGGCTACCGTCGACGATATGGCCGATCGGCAGCGCGTGCAGGATGTCGCCCTCGCCCTTGCCGATGCGCGCGCGCGCCTGCAACAGAACACGGCGGACGTCGTTGTCGTTGATGGCGTGACCGGCGATGTCGATCTCGGCCGAGACGGTGCGCGAGGCGAGGTGGCCGCTGGAGACGTTGGCGAAGACCCCTTGCGCGGTCTCGCCGGCCATGCGTTCGGCCGCATCGACGGCGGCGCGGATCGAGGCTTCGGCCGCCTCCATGTCGGTGACCACGCCCGCGCGCATGCCACGGCTGACCTGGTGGCCGATCCCGATCACCCGGATGCCGCCGCCGCTGTCGGCCCGGGCGATGAAACAGCAGACCTTGTTCGAGCCCACGTCGAGCGCCGTGACGATGCCGTTGCGGCCCCCCGCCATCAGCGCTGCGCCCCTTCGCCTGCGAATGACATTCGCTTTCCCACCCCCATCGTCACCTAACGCTCAGGTCTCCTTGCCCGGCTCGCGCCGCTTCGCCGCCGCCTCCGGCATCATGCGCACGACCAGACGGTCCGGCAGGCGCAGGTCGATTACCTCGATGCCGCGCTCGAGCAGGCGATGCTCGGCATGCAGCCGCGCCAGCCGCGTCCAGCTCGCCCGGGCGTCGCTCTCCGGCAGGTTCACGGTGACGCCGTTCTTCAGCTTGACGTTCCAGCGCCGGCCGCCGACCCGAACCGCGGCCTCGACTTCGGCGAACAGGGCGGGTTCCATCCGCAGCGCACCGAGCAGCTCGGCCGCATAGGCCGGCGCATCCGGACCGACGACGATCGGCAAATCGGCGAAGCGGCCGAGATCGCGCTTGAGGATGGTCACGCCGTCCTCATCGATCAGCGCCAGTTGGCCCTGGTTCTGCCACAACGCCAGCGGCCGGCGCTCTTCCAGCTGCACCTCGATGATGTCCGGCAGGCGCCGGTAGACCTCGGCCCGCTTGACCCACCCCAGAGCCAGCAGCCGCTCCCGGGCCGCTCTCGGCTCAAAAGCCAGCAGCGAGGTACCACGCTCAACCGCCAGCGCGGCGAGGACCTCTCGGCGTGCCGTCCGCTCGCGGCCGACGACGTAGACTTCGCGCACCGTCAGGCCGGCGGCGCGGACAACCGCCTCGCCCGCCGCCGCCAGCCGCCCCGCCGCCCAGTCGACATAGCCGGCGTGCCGGACCCAGACGGTGCCAGCAGCGAGCCCGAGCGAGAAGCCGGCGAAGATCACCGCGAGCAGCAACTGACGACGGCGGCGCAGCAGCTCCGAGGGCCGCGGCGGGCGGGCTTTCTTGCGTCCGGCGGTCCGGCGCCGGCGCAGCCGATCGATCAGCGATCGCATCCGGCGTCCTCCACGATCCAGCGCACCAGCGCGGCGAAGCTGATTTCGCGGTGGGCGGCGATCTCGGGCACCAGGCTCAGCGGCGTCATCCCTGGCTGCGTATTGGTCTCGAGGATGTAGAGCCCGGTGCCCCGGCCCTCGCTGTCGTCGTAGCGGAAGTCGCTGCGCGTCACGCCCCGGCAACCGAGCACGTGGTGCGCCTGCAAGGCCCAGTCCATCGCCTGCTGATAGATGTCGTCGGGAACGCGTGCCGGCATGTAATGCACGGCGAGACCGTCGGTGTACTTGGCGTCGTAGTCGTAGAGCCCGCTCAACGGCTCGATTTCGATGACGCCGAGGGGGCGCTCGTCCATCACCGCGACCGAGAGCTCGCGGCCGGGGACGTAGCGCTCGAACATGACCTCGTCGCCATAACCCCAGCCGACGAACGGATCGATGTTGTCGCCAGGCCGGACCACCCGGACACCGACGGTGGAGCCCTCCTCGGTCGGCTTCACGACGTAGGGCGGCGCCAGCGGCGGCTGCGAGCGGGCCTCGTCCAGCGAGACCGTCATGCCCTCGGCGCACGCCAGTCCGGCGCGGCGGTACAGTTCCTTCGCGGTCGGCTTGTGCATCGCGTTGGCCGAGGCGCGGACCCCGGAATGCGTATACGGCAGGCCCATGATTTCGAGCAGGCCCTGCACACAGCCGTCCTCGCCCCAGCGGCCGTGCAGGGCGTTGAAGACCACGTCCGGCTTCAGCTCGAGCAACACGGCGGCTAGATCGCGGCCGACGTCGATCTCGCTGACCCGGTAGCCTTGCTCGCGCAGCACCGCGGCGCAGGCGCGGCCGCTGGTCAACGAGACCTGTCGCTCGGCGGACCAGCCGCCCATCAGCACGGCGACGTGCCGGCTCATGTCTCGGCCTCCCCGAGCGGCGGTCCCGCATGCCGTCCCAGGCGGCGGATCTCCCATTCCAGCGCAATCCCGGTGACTTCCAGGACGCGGCGGCGCACCTCCTCGCCCAGGCCTTCGAGGTCGGCGGCGCTCGCCCCGCCGGCGTTGATCAGGAAATTGCAGTGCTGCTCCGAGACCATCGCGCCGCCGCGCCTGAGACCGCGGCAGCCGGCCTGCGCGATCAGCTCCCAGGCGCTGGCGCCGGGCGGATTCTTGAAGGTGCTGCCGCCGGTGCGCGCCTTCACCGGCTGCGCCTGCTCGCGTGCGTCCTTGATCGCGCTCATCCGCCCGGCCACGGCCTCGCGGCTGTCGCGGCGGCCCTGCAGTCGCGCACCGACGAAGATCCAGTCTGGCGGGGCGTCGGAGCGGCGGTAGCCGAGCCCAAGCCGCTCGGCATCGACCAAGTGCCGACGGCCCGCGCGATCCACCGCCTCGGCGCTCATCAGCACATCCTTGAGCTCGGCGCCGAAGGCTCCGGCATTGACCGGAAGACCACCGCCGACGGTGCCCGGGATGCCGCGCAGGAACTCGAGGCCGGAGAGGCCGGCATCGCGGCAGGCGAGCGCGACGCTGACGTCCATCGCGCCGCCGCCCGCCGCCACCGTCTCGCCTTCGATGCGGATGTCGGCGAAGGGCCGGCCCAGGCGGATGACCACGCCGGCGATGCCGCCGTCGCGGACCAGCACGTTGGAGCCGGCGCCGAGGACCGTCAGCGGCACCTCCGCCGGGCAGCCCTGCAGAAAGGTCACCAGATCGTCACGGTCGGCCGGCTGAAAGGCGATCTCGGCCGGACCGCCGACGCGGAACCAGGTGACCGGCGCCAGCGGCAGGTTTTCGGCATAGCGCCCGCGCACCCGGGGCAGGCGTTCGATCAGCCGCTCGTTTCGAGCCCTGGGCGCCATCATCACGATGCCTCCCTGGACCGGGGCTGCATGATCGACGCCAGCGTCGTCGGCAGCGCGTTGGCCCAGGCGGTGATCGAGCCGGCGCCGAGACAGACCACGAGATCGCCCGCTTCCGCCTCGCTGGCGATCAGCATGGGCAGCTTGTCCGCATCGTCCAGCGAAAGGACGCGGCGATGCCCGCGGCTCCTCAGCCCGGCCACCAGGGCTTCGCGGTCGGCGCCTTCGATCGGCGCCTCTCCGGCCGGGTAGACGTCGGCGACGACGACGACGTCGGCGTCGTTGAAACAGGTGCAGAACTCTTCGAACAGGTTATGCAGGCGGGTATAGCGGTGCGGCTGCACGACGGCGATCACGCGGTTGGCGGTGACCACGCGCGCGGTCTCGAGCACGGCGGCGATCTCGACCGGATGGTGGCCGTAGTCGTCGATCACGGTGATGCCGGCGACCTCGCCGGTCTTGGTGAAGCGGCGGCCGACCCCGGAGAATTCGGCCAGCGCCCGCTTCAGTTGCGCCTCGCCGATGCCCATCTCGACGGCAACGGCGACGACGGCGAGGCTGTTCTGCAGGTTGTGGCGCCCCGGCATCGCCAGGCGCAGGCCGCGCAACAGCCGCTCGCCGCCCGGCATGCGTTCCGACAGCTCGACGTCGAAATCGGCGCCGGTGCGGTTGAACGCGACGTTGGCGGCGCGGACATCGGCCTGCGGGCTGAAGCCGTAGGTGAGCAGACGCCGGTCACTGATCCGGCCGAGCATCGACTGCACTTCCGGGTGGTCGATGCACAGCACCCCGAAGCCGTAAAAGGGAATGTTCTCGACGAAGGCCTGGAAGGCGGCCCGGAGCTGGTCGAAATCGTCGTAGAAGTCCATGTGCTCCGGATCGATGTTGGTGACCACCGCCACCGTCGCCGGCAGCTTGACGAAGCTGCCGTCGCTCTCGTCAGCCTCGACCACCATCCAGTCGCCGGCACCGAGCCGGGCATTTGTGCCGTAAGCATTGATGATGCCGCCGTTGATCACGGTCGGATCGCTGCCGGCCGCGTCCAGCAGGGCTGCGATCATCGAGGTGGTGGTGGTCTTGCCGTGCGTCCCGCCGATGGCGATGGACCATTTCAGGCGCATCAGCTCGGCCAGCATCTCGGCGCGCCGCACCACCGGCACCAGGCGGGCGCGGGCCGCCCGGACCTCCGGGTTGTCGCGCTTGACCGCCGAGGAGACCACGACCACCTGGGCCTCGCCCAGATTGTCGGGATCGTGGCCGATGGCGACCGGAATGCCGAGCGCACGCAGGCGGCGGACGTTGGCGTTGTCGGTCTGATCAGAGCCTTGCACCACGTAGTCGAGATTGTGCATGACCTCGGCGATGCCGCTCATGCCGATGCCGCCGATGCCGACGAAGTGGACGGCGCCAAAGGCGAAGGGCAGACGGATCATGCGGCCGCCCTCCGGGTTTGCAGGCTGCCGTCGGAATGGCCGCCGTTCGCCAGCGCCTCGACCAGGTCGGCCAGCGCCGCCGCCGCCTCGGGCCGGCCCAGGGCGCGGGCCCGTTCGGCCATGCGGGCCAGCACATCCGGACGTTGCAGCAACGACTCCAGCCGGGCCGCCAGTTCCTCGGCCGTGAACCTGGCCTCCGCCAGAACCGCCGCGCCGCCGCCGTTGGCAAGCGCCCGCGCGTTCGCCGACTGATGGTCGTCCATGGCCCTGGCGTAAGGCACCAGAAGCGCTGGCCGGCCAACCGCCGCCAGCTCGGCCACCGTCCCCGCCCCGGCGCGCGAGATCACCAGGTGCGCCGCGCCCATCAGCCGCGGCATTTCGTCGAAGAAGCTTCGGACCTCGGCGCTGACATCGAGGGCACGGTAGTCGCGGACCACCGCGTCGCCGTCCTCGGGCCGGGCCTGCTGGATCACCTGCAGGCGCCGGCGCAGCGCCTCCGGCAAGCGGCGGATGGCGGTTGGCACGACGGCGGCAAAAAGGCGGGCGCCCTGGCTGCCGCCGAAGACCAGCAGGCGGAACGGCTCGCCGCCCTGCGGCGGCGCATAGTCGTGCGCACGTTGGGCCAGCACCTCGGCCCGGACCGGATTGCCGGTGGCGACGATGCGAAGGCCGGGGGCGGCACGGCCCAGATCGGTCTCTTCAAACGAAAGCGCCAGCAGCTTTGCCTTGCCCAGCATCATCCGATTGACCCGGCCGAGTACCGCGTTCTGCTCGTGCAGCACGACGCTGGCGCCCATACCCGGCGCTGCCAGCAAGGTCGGCAGCGAGGGATAGCCGCCGAAGCCGACGACGACGCGGGTACCGAGCCGCCGCAGCAGGCGGCGCGCCTGCAGGGCCCCGGTCGCGATGCTGGCGCCGGCGGCGAGCTTGCCGAAAGCGCTGCGGCCGCTGGGCGTGGCGCTGCGCACGACATGACGCTCGATCGCGTCCGCACCAGATTCGTAAGCCGCCGCGCGCGGATCGGTCAGCAGGGCGACGCGGCGGCCCCGCCGCACCAGCTCGGCGGCCAGCGCCTGGGCCGGGAACAGGTGGCCGCCGGTTCCGCCGGCGGCGATGACGATGGCGCCGCTCATGCCTCGGGCTCCCGGCGCGGCCGCCGGCGCGTCAGGCCGATGACCATGCCCATGCCCAGCGACAGCGCCAGCAGCGACGAGCCGCCGTAGGAAATGAACGGCAATGTCATACCCTTGGTCGGCAGCAGGTGCAGGTTCACGCCCATGTTGATCACTGCCTGCAGGCCGAACTGGGTCAGCAAGCCGCCGGCCGCCAGCATGATGAACAGCGAATCCTCACCGCTGAGCCTTCGATAGCCGCGCAAGGTGATGTAAGCGAACAGCGCGACGATGAAGAGGCAGACCAGCAGCCCGAACTCCTCGCCGGCGACCGCGAAGATGAAATCGGTGTGCGCGTCCGGCAGCACCCGCTTGCCGACGCCCTCGCCCGGCCCGCGGCCCAGCAGGCCGCCGTTGGTAAAGGCGTCGATCGCGGTCTCGACCTGGAAGTTGTCGCCGAGCGTCGGGTCGAGGAAGCGGTCGATGCGGCTGGCCACGTGCGGCACCGTCGAATAGACGGCGATCATCGCCGCGCCGCCGACCAGGACCAGCACGCCGACCCAGAACAACGGCAGGCCGGCCATGAAGACCTGGGCGCACCAGACCAGGGCGACGATGACCGCCATGCCGACGTCCGGCTGCGCCAACAGCAGGCCGACGACCAGCAGGGCCAAGCCGCCAGCGATCAGATTGCCGGGAATGCCCTGCTGCTCCTTCTGCGCCGACAGCATCCAGGCAGTGACGACGATGAAGAACGGCTTGACGAATTCGGAGGGCTGGATCGAGACCCCGGCGAACGAGAGCCAGCGCCTCGCCCCATTGATCTCCGTGCCCAGCCAAAGCGTTGCCGCCAGCATCAGCAAGGCGGCGAGGAAGCCGATCACCGACAGACGCCGGATCGTCGGCGGCGAGGCCATCGAGACGGTCAGCATCAGAGCCATCGCCGGGACCAGGAACAGCAGCTGGCGGCGCACGAAATGGAAGGGGTGGAGGCCGATGCGCTCGGCCACCGCCGGGCTGGCAGCCAAGGTCAGCACGGCGCCGACCGCGATCAGCAGGGCCATCGCCAGCAGCGTCCAGCGGTCAACGGTCCACCACCACCGCCCGACGATACTGGTATCGGTGCGCGTCAGCGTGATCATGACGCCGCCGCCCGCTTGTTCACGGCCAGGTCGGCGACCACGCGGGCGAACCTGTCGCCCCGGGCCTCGAAGTCGGCGAACTGGTCGAACGAGGCGCAGGCCGGAGACAACAATACAATCCGGCCTGCGCCTACCGCGGCCGACGCGTCCCGATACGCGGACATGACCGCGGTCACAAGATCGCCGGACAGCTCGAAGGCCACCTGGCCTTGCAGCGTCCGGGCGAATTCCGGCGCGGCCTCGCCGATCAGGTAGGCGCGCGCGATACGGGGGAACAGCGGGGCCAGGCCGGCGATGCCGCCGGCCTTGGGGCGCCCACCGGCAATCCAGAAGACCTGGTCGTAGGCGGCCAGCGCCCGGGCCGCCGCCTCGGCGTTGGTCGCCTTGCTGTCGTTGACGAAGACGATGCCGTCGATCTCGCCGACCCGCTGCAGGCGGTGCGGCAGACCCGGGAAGCTGGCGAGGCCGCGCTGGATGGCCGTCGCCTCGAGGCCCAGCGCGGACACCGTTGCCACCGCCGCCGCCGCGTTCTGCCAGTTGTGCGTGCCGCGCAGGGTTTCGATTCCGGCCAGCGAGGCGCTCTCGCGCCGCTTGCCCTGCTGGGCGCGGACCAGGCACCCGTCGACGACATAGAGGCCGTCTTCGATCTCGCGGCCGACGGCGATCCTGACCACGTCACGACCGGAAGCTGCCAGAGCCTCGGCAATGGCGGCACAGTCGTCGTCGTCGACGCCGACCACGGCGACGGCGCGCTCGCCCGCGATCTCGAACAGGCGCCGCTTGGCGGCGATGTAGCCGGCCATGTCGCCATGCCGGTCCAGATGGTCGGGGCTGAGATTGAGCAGCACCGCCACCGCCGGGCGCAGGCTTCGCGTCAGGTCGATCTGGTAGGACGAGAGCTCGAGCACGTAGACGCCCCGCTCCTCGAGCGGTTCGAGATCCAGCACCGGCCGCCCCAGATTGGCGCCGACCGCCACCGCCCAGCCGGCGCTGCGCAGCAGGTGGCCGGTCAGGGCCGTGGTCGTCGACTTGCCGTTGGTGCCGGTGATGGCGACGACCCGGGCCCGCGGCCGGGCTCGGGCGAAAAGCTCGACGTCGCCGACGACCTCGACTCCCAGCTCGCCGGCCAGCCCGACCACCGGATGCGGCGCCGGGTGGGACAGCGGCACGCCGGGGCTCAGCACCAGGGCCGCGAGCTCGCTCCAGGCCTGGCGCGAGGGCGCGACCAGGGCGATGTCCGCGGCCGCCTGGCGACGCGCTTCGGCGTCGTCCCAGGCCAGGACCCGGGCGCCGCCGGCGGCGAGCGCGCGCGCGGCGGCGAGGCCGCTGCGGCCGAGCCCGAAGACGCCAACGGCGCGATCCCGGTATGTCTCCACGGCGATCACGGCATCTACCTCAGCTTCAGCGTGGCCAGGCCGGCCAGGGCCAGGATCACCGAGATGATCCAGAAGCGGATGACGATGGTCGGCTCGGCCCAGCCCTTCTGCTCGAAGTGGTGGTGCAGCGGCGCCATGCGAAAGACCCGCCGGCCGGTGAGCTTGAAGGAGGCGACCTGAACGATCACCGAGACCGTCTCCAGGACGAAGAGCCCGCCGATGATCGCCAGTACCAGTTCGTGCTTGGTGACCACGGCGACCGAGCCGATGCCGCCGCCCAGGGCCAGCGAACCGGTGTCGCCCATGAACACCATCGCCGGCGGCGCATTGAACCACAGGAAGCCGAGGCCAGCTCCGACCATGGCGCCGCAGAACACCGCCAGCTCGCCGGCGCCGGGGACGGCATGGATCTGCAGGTAGTTCGAGAAGACCGCGTTGCCGGCCAGATAGGCGATCAGCGAGAAGGCGCTGGCGGCGATGATCACCGGCCCGATCGCGAGGCCGTCCAGCCCGTCGGTCAAGTTGACCGAGTTCGAGGCGCCGACGACGATGAAGACGGCGACCGGCACGAAGAGCCAGCCGAGCGGCAGCAGCAGGTCCTTGATGAAGGGCAGCGCCAGGCTATTGCCGAGCGGCGCCGGCGTCGCCCGCGCGACCCAGTACATGGCGGCGGCGGCGATGGCGATCTCGATCGCCAGCTTCAGCTTTCCGGGCACGCCACGGGAATGGCCCCGCACGACCTTCTGGTAATCGTCCGCAAAGCCGACGGCGCCGAAGCCGATGGTGACCAGCAACACCGCCCAGACGAACGGGTTGGTCAGATCCGCCCACAGCAGGGTGGCGACGCTCAAGGCCAGCAGGATCAGAAAGCCGCCCATGGTCGGCGTCCCCTGCTTGGTCAGCAGGTGCCCCTCCGGGCCGTCGTCGCGGATCGGCTGGCCCTTGCCCTGCCGCGCCTTGAGCCAGCGGATCAGCGCCGGCCCGGCCAGGAAACTGATCACCAGGGCCGTCATCACCGCGCCGCCGGTGCGGAAGGTGAGGTAGCGGAACAGGTTGAAGATGAAGATCTCTTCGCTCAGCGGGTAGAGAAGATTGAACAGCATCGCTTCCCTCGCCCGCTAACCGGCCGCCGCCATCGGCGCGCCGTTGCCGTCAAGCGCCAGCAGGGCCTCGACGACCGGGGCCATCGCCATCCCGAGCGAGCCCTTGACCATGATCGTGTCGCCCGGCGCCACCGCCTCGATCACCCGGGGCAGCAGCGCCGCGGAGGTGGCGGCACTGGCCCCGCGCATGGCCTTGGGCAGATCGGCCAGCAGCGAGCTCATGTTCGGGCCACAGGCGAGGACCAGGTCGACCTCGGCGGCGATGACATCGTCCGCCAGCTCGCGGTGCAGCGCCTCGGCGTCCCGGCCCAGCTCCAGCATGTCGCCGAGGACGGCGATGCGCCGGCCGCCGGCCGCCGGGGCGACCTGGCCCAGCACGGCCAGGGCGGCACGCACCGAGGCCGGATTGGCGTTGTAGCTTTCGTCGATCAGCAGCAGGCGGCCGCCGCGATAGCTGATCTCGTGCCGCCGGCCGCGGCCCTTCAAGGGGGCGAACTCAGCCAGCGCCCGCGCCGCCCGGCCGAGATCGGCGCCGAGCGCCGCCACCGCCGCCAGCACCGCCAGGCCGTTGACCGCCCAGTGCCGCCCGGGCGCGCCGACCTTGAAGGCGACCGGCTGGCCGCCGACATCGCCCGAGACGCAGACGCAGCTCGGATGCTCGGCCAGCCGCAGCAGGCGGACATTCGCTTCCGCGCTCTCACCGAAGCTCAGGATCGTCGCCGCGCCGGCCGCCACGGCGGCCTCCCGCAGCGCTTCGAAGTGCGGCGTGTCGCGGCAGAGGATGGCCGTGCCGGCGGGCTCCAGGCCCTGGAAGATCTCGGCCTTGGCGCGGGCGATCCCGGCGAGCGACTCGAACACCGCCAGATGCGCCGGCGCGATCGCCGTGATCAGGGCCAGGTGCGGGCGCACCATCGCCGTCAGCTGCGCGATCTCGCCCGGGTTGTTCATGCCCAGCTCGAAGATGCCATAGGCACTGTCGCGGGGCATCCGCGCCAGACTCAGGGGCACGCCCCAGTGGTTGTTGTAGCTGCTGGCGCTGGCATGGGTCGGCGCCTGCTGGCTCAGCACGTGGCGCAGCGCTTCCTTGGTCCCGGTCTTGCCGACGCTGCCGGTGATGGCGATGATCCGGGCCCCGCTCTCGGCCCGCCGGATGGCACCGAGCCGGCGCAGCGCCTCGAGCGTGTCGGTGACCATGAGCAGCGGCAGGCCCGCCGCCGGGCCCGGCCGGCGCGCGGCGAGCGCCGCCGCGGCACCCTTCTCGAAGGCCGCGGGGATGAAGTCGTGGCCGTCGAAATTCGGGCCCTCGATCGGCACGAACAACTCTCCCGTCCGGATCGTTCGGCTGTCGATGGAAACACCGGTGATGTGCCAGTCGGCCGGCCCGCGGCCATCGGTGGCGGCGACGATCTCGGCCCCGGTCCAGAGCGGCGCCGTCATCCGAGCGCCCTCCCGCCGAGCGCCTGCACCGCGGCGCGGGCCTCCTCGGCATCGTCGAAGGGCCGGATCTCGCCGCCGACATACTGGCCGCGCTCGTGGCCCTTGCCGGCGATCAGCAGCACATCACCGGCCTCCAGCCCCGCCGCGGCGACGCGGATCGCCTCGCCGCGGTCGCCGATCTCGCGCGCCTCCGGACAGCCGGCCAAGACCTCGGCGCGAATCTGCGCCGGGTCTTCGTAGCGTGGATTGTCGTCGGTGACGATGACGCGATCGGCCAGGCGCTGGGCGATCTGGCCCATCTGCGGGCGCTTGCCCTTGTCGCGGTTGCCGCCGCAGCCGAAGACCAGGGTCAGCCGCCGCTGCGCGTGTGGACGCAGCGCCGCGAGCGCCGCGGCCAGGGCCTCGGGCTTGTGTGAATAGTCGACGAAGACCGCGGCGCCGCTGGGATGCGCGGCGACCCGCTGCAGCCGGCCCGGGACGCCCCTGAGGCGGCTCAGGGCGCTCAACGCCGCCTCGCGCTCGCCGCCGGTGACCAGCACGAAGCCGAGCGCGCAGAGCGCGTTCATGGCCTGAAAGTCGCCGATCAGCGGCAGCTCGATTTCGGAGCGGATGCCGAAGACCTCGAGCGCCAGCCGCTGTCCCTCGCCCAGGCTGACGCGGCCCGCCAGGCGGATGTCGCAATCGCCGGCGCCGAAGCTCACGACCGGCTGGCGGCGCGCGGCGCAGACCGCGCGGACCTGATCGAAGACCTCGCTGTCCCGGTTCAGCACCGCGCTGCCGCCCTCGTCCATGACGACGGCGAACAGGCGCAGCTTGGCCCGCAGATAGTCGTCGGCGTCCTGGTGGTAGTCCAGATGATCGCGGCCGAAATGGGTGAATGCCGCGGCTTCGACGCTGACCCCGTCCAGTCGGCGTTGGTCCAGGCCGTGGCTCGATGCCTCCAGCGCCAGGCAGTCGATGCCGGCCGCGGCCAGCCGGGCCAGATGCCGGTGCAAGGTCACCGGCTCGGGCGTGGTGTGGGCCAGCGTCTCCACACCCGCCTCGCTGACCACGCCCAGCGTGCCCAAGCTCGCCGCCCGGCGGCCGAGCGCGGACCAGATCTGCGCCGTGAAGTCGGCCACCGAGGTCTTGCCGTTGGTGCCGGTCACCGCCACCACGGTCGCGGGCTGACGGCCGAAGAAGCGGGCCGCCATCAGCGCCAGACAGCGGCGCGGGTCGGCGTCGGTGAGCACCGGCACGGCCAATCCGCGCAGGCGCGGATCGGGCGGCGCCAGCAGCGCGACCGCGCCGTTGGCCAGCGCCTGGGCGGCGAAATCGAGGCCGTCATGACTGCCGCCGGGCAGGGCGGCGAAAAGATAGCCGGGCCTGACCTCGCGGCTGTCGGCGCTGAGCCCGGTGACCACCACCTCGCCGGCGGCGCCGTTGATCCTGCCCTCGCTCAGCTCAGAAAGACGCAAGACGCGGCCTCCCACCGTTGATCGACAGATCGAGCGCCTGGCGCGCCTCGGGGCTGGCTTCGTCCACCGCTTCGATACCGAGCAGCGGGGCGATGCGGGCGATCACCCGGGCCGCGGTCGGCGCCGCGTTCCAGCCCGCCGTGGCGAAGTTGTAGGTCGCCTCGGTCCCGCGCGGCTCGTCCAACAGCACCATCACCACATAGCGCGGCTCGGTCATCGGCAAGATCCCGACGAATGATGTAATCAGCGCCCGCTTGCTGTAGCCGCGCCCGGCCGCTTTCTCGGCGGTGCCGGTCTTGCCGCCGACCACGTAGCCCGGCACGTTCGCCTTCTTGCCGGTGCCCTCGCGCACTACCAGCTGCAACAGCCGGCGCATCACGTCCGAGGTCTGCTGCGAGACGACGCGGACGCCGCTCGGCGGCCCGTCCTGCAGCAGCAAGGTCGCCGGACGCAGGATGCCGCCGTTGACGATCGCCGCGGCGGCGCTCGCCACCTGCAGCGGGCTGACCGCGACACCGTGCCCGAAGGCCACCGTCATGGTGTTGATGTCACGCCAGGGCCGCGGACTCAAGGGCGCGCCGACTTCCGGGATCTCGATCGTGGCCCGGCGCAGGAAGCCGAGCCGGCGCATGAACTCCTGCTGGTGCGCGGTGCCGACGTCGAGGGCCATCTTGGCCGAGCCGATATTCGAGGAGTAAACGAAAATTTCAGGGACCGAGAGCCAGCGATTTTTCGGGTGGTCGTCGCGGATGGTGAAGCGCGAGACCCGAATCGGCTGGCTGGCGTCATAGCCGTCGCTCAGGCGTACCCGGCCGCTGTCCAGCGCCATCGCGGTATTGAAGATCTTGAACACCGAGCCCAGCTCGTAGACGCCGAGCGAGATGCGGTTGAAGCGTGCCAGCTGCGAGGCGCCGCCGGCGTGGTTGGGGTCGAAGTCGGGCAGCGAGACCATGGCCAGGACCTCGCCGCTGCGCGCGTCCATGACGATGCCGCCACCACCGATGGCGCGGAAGGTGCGGATCGCCGCCTTCAGCTCGTCGCGCAAGGCGTGCTGGACGCGGATGTCGAGCGACAGCCGCAGCGGCTGGCCGCGGCGGGCGCGATCCCTCAGGGCGCCGTCGAAGAACTGCTCGACGCCGGCGATGCCGTTGTTGTCGATGTCGACGAAGCCGACCACGTGCGCCGCCAGGCCGCCCAGCGGATAGAGCCGGCGCTGCTCGTCCTGGAAGGCCAGGCCCGGAATGCCCAGGGCGTTGACCTCATAGTGCTGCGAGGGGGTCAGATTGCGCTTGAGCCAGACGAAGGCGCGTTTCGACTTCAGCTTTTCCACCAGCTTGGCGCGGTTCAGCTCCGGCAGCACCTGGACCAGCTGGTCTGCGGCACCCTCCGGATCGAGGACGACCCGGGCGTCGGCATAAAGCGATGGCGAAACCAGGTTGGTCGCCAGCAGACTGCCGTTGCGGTCGACGATATCGGCCCGGTCGATGATGCTGGGGCTGCTCTGCGCCGTCCGCGACAGCGAGGCCTCGCCCTTGTCGCTGAACAGCATCAGCGCGGTCAGCCGGAAAGCGACGACGACGAAGGCGACGGTGAAGACGACGCCCATCAGCTGCAGGCGGCCGCGGCCGGTTCTGAGCCAGGTCGCCGGGGACTGCGACGGCCGCCGCGCGCGCCCACCCGCGGGGCCGTCCAGCGGCGGCCGCAGCGCGATCCCGGAAAGCGTCCCGAGCGGCGTCACTGCCGGACCCCGCTGCTGGCGAAGACGACGCCCGGCGGCGGCGCCGGCTTGAAGGCCGGGCGCGGCAGGCCGACCATACCGCCCTGCCCGTCCTCCGAACTCGGCTCGGTTTCCGGACGCATCGGCAGCGCAGCCAGACGGCCGATCTGCGAGGGCGCGATCGGCTGCAGCTGGAAACGCTCGATGTAGGCCACCGCCAGCTGCTGCAGGCGCTCAGGCTGATTGAGGTAGCTCCACTCGGCCTTCAGCACCTGCAGGTTCTTCTGCTCCTCCAAGAGCTGGACGTCGAGCGCCGCCAGCTGGCGGCGCGTCTGCTCGACTTCGCTCTCCAGCAAGTAAAGGCCGATCGACAAGACGCCGAACAGCGCCAGGGCCCCTATGGTCAGGAGCCGCCTCATGCCGCCAGCGCCGGCGCGTCGGTGCGGACCGCGGCCCTGAGCCGGGCGGAGCGAGCCCGCGGGTTGTTCGCGCATTCCGCTGCCGTGGGCTTCTTGGCGCCGCGGAACAGCAGCTTGAAGGTGGCGGGGTGCGCCGCCGCCCGCGGCGGCAGGTGGCGGCTCGCCGACGGCTCAACGCCGCTGCGCGCACCCAGGAAGCGCTTGACCTCGCGGTCCTCGAGCGAGTGGAAGGAGACCACGACCAGGCGGCCGGCCGGCGCCAGCAGCCGCTCCGCCGCCTCGAGCCCGCGCGCCAGCTGGCCCAGCTCGTCGTTGACGTGGATGCGCAGCGCCTGAAAGGTGCGGGTCGCCGGGTGCAGGCGGCCGGCGCGGCCGATCACCCGGGCGACGATCTCGGCCAGCTCGGCGGTGCCGCGGATCGGCGCCCGGCGGCGGGCAGCGGCGATGGCCCTGGCGATCGCCCTGGCCCGACGCTCCTCGCCGTAGACGTGGATGATCTCGGCCAGCTCGGCCTCGCCGGCGCTGTTGACGAAATCCGCCGCGTCGGGGCCGACCTCGTCCATGCGCATGTCGAGCGGACCGTCGTGCTGGAACGAGAAGCCGCGCTCGGGCGTCTCCAGCTGCGTCGACGAGACGCCAAGGTCGAGGGCGACGCCGTCGACGGTCTCGACCCCCAGGGCGCCGACCAGCCGCTCCATGTCGGCGAAGCGGCCGCAGATCAGGCGCAGCCGGCCCGGGTAGCGGGACGCCAGGCCGCGGCCCTCGGCGATCGCCCGGGGGTCGCGGTCGATGCCGTAGACGACGCAGTCGGCGGCCCCCAGTATCGCCAGCGCGTAGCCGCCGGCGCCGAAGGTGCCGTCGACAATGCGCGCGCCGTCCGCCGGGGCCAGCGCCGCCAGCACTTCATCGCGCATCACCGCAATGTGCCGGGCTCCCGTCACGGCTCAGCCTCCTCGCCGCCCGGCCGCGGCCGCAAGGCCAGGCTCGGCGCCTCCTCGCGGGCCCGGCGCAGGGCCTCGCGCTCGTAGACCTCGTAGGCCCGGGGCTCCCAGATCTGCAAGGTGGCGCCGCGGCCGACGAACGTCGCGGTCTCGCCGATGCCGGCGTACTCCATCAGCGCCGGCGGCAGGATCACCCGGCCCTCGCCGTCGAACGGCAGCGTGTGGCAGCGGCTCAGCAGCGCCGCCGCGAAGCTGCCGTGGGAATCGGAGAAGGGATTGAAGGAATCGATGCTCTCGGCCAGCCGGTCCAGCCGCTCCAGCCCGCAGCCCTCGACGGCGTTGACCACCGGCGAGGGATAGACGACGACGCCGTTGAAGGACTGGGCCGCCAGGATCGGCCGCCAGCGCGCCGGCACCGAGACGCGGCCCTTGCGGTCGACCTTGTTGTCGAAGCGTGAGTAGAAGTAACGCTCCACCAGTCCATCCCCGAACGGTCGCCGGCGCCATCCCTCGGCGCGCCCGTGGGCATGGCCGGCACGTGTCCCGGCTTAGTGTGGGACAATATGGGATATCATGGGCATAAATGGGCGTCAACGGAATTAGCTGGAAAATCACCGAATTTTCAAGTCTTCGGCAAGAGAAAGCGAGAAGCCGCGCAGCAGCGTCCAAGAACTCGACCCCGGCGGCGCCAGAATTGCCTAAATGCCGAATGCGGCAGAATTATGTTCTATATATGTTCTACTTGTGCCGGCGATGGCTCTCAATGCCGGGGGGCGTGGACGATGATGGCCTCGATGGTGTCCTCGCCCAGCGCCTTCAGCGCCTCCAGCCGGTGCAGCCCCTTGACCAGCACGTAGCGGTTCTTGGCCTCGTCACGGCGCACCTGGATCGGCGAGTGCTCGCCCTTGTCGAGGTAGGCCTCGGCGATCCGCTCCAGGCGCTCGGCGTCGAACTCCTTGCGCAGCTTGACCGGCACGTAGATCTCGTCGAGCGAGATGACGACGCTTTGCAGCATGGCCCGTGGCCTCCCCTGGCGCGCGGCCGGCGGCGCCGGCCGGCCCGATAATAGCGCAATCCGGCAAGGTTTGTTGCTAGTCTCGGCCGCGGAACCGGGGGCGGGTGGGCGAAGCGTGGAACTGGAATTCGGCGTCATGGCCGCGGTGCTGGCGGCGGCGGCCCTGCATGCGACCTGGAACGCCCTGGTCAAGGCCGGCGGCGACGGCTTCGCGGTGCTGGCCCTGGCCATCGGCCTGCCGGCGCTGCCGATCCTGGCGCTCCTGCCCTTCGTGCCGCTGCCGGCGGCGGCGAGCTGGCCCTATCTCGTGGCCTCGACGTTGGTGCACTGGGTCTATTTCGGCTGCCTTTTGGGCGCCTACCGGCACGGCGATCTGAGCCAGGTCTATCCGATCGCCCGCGGCACCGCGCCGCTCTTGGTGGCGCTGGGCGCTTGGGCGCTGGCCGGCGAGGCGCTGGGCCGGCTGGAAGCCATCGGCCTCGTCGTCCTGTCCGCCGGCATCCTCTCCCTTGCTTGGCGCCGCGGACCCAGGCCGGCGGGCGAAGCGCGCGGGATGCTCTTGGCGCTGGCCACCGCCGCCACGATCGCCGCCTATTCCCTGTTCGACGGCCTGGGCGTCCGCCGCGCCGGCACCGTCCCGGGCTACATCCTCTGGGTCTTCCTGATGACGGGCGGGCCGTTCCTCGGCTTCGCTTTGTGGCGCCGGCGCCACGATTGGCGGGTCAGCGTCGCCCCCAGCCTCAAGGCCGGGCTCGGCGGGGCTGCGACCTCGACGCTCGCCTACGGCATCGTCATCTGGGCCATGAGCCAGGGGCCGATGGCCCACGTCATCGCCCTGCGCGAGACCAGCGTCGTCATCGCCGCCGGCATCGGCGCCTGGCTGCTGGGCGAGCCGTTCGGCCGCCGCCGCCTGCTGGCCGCCGCCGTCGCCGCCGCCGGCGCGGCGTTGCTGCAGCTGGGTTGAGCACCTATCGAAACGGCCAAGCCGCCCGCGCCCCCGCCCAAGCACCCCAAGGGTACCATCGGCGGGCGGTTGGGCGGGGGAGCGGGCGGGCGGGGCTGATCAAAACGGCAAATCAGGCGCCAGACGGCCTGTAAGCCGGGTTCTGTCCGCGCCGCGGCCGATTTCGCGGCGTTGGATGACCATTCATCTGGGACGCCCGTCGCCGGGCGCCTCGCGCGACCTACCCGGGCGGCTCGGCGCGGAAACCCGCCTACCGGGACCGAAGCCCCGGCGCGCCGCCCCTATGCGGTCTTGCTCCCGGTGGGGTTTGCCGTGCCGCCCCCGTTGCCGGGGACGCGGTGCGCTCTTACCGCACCCTTTCACCCTTACCCGGCAAACCCGAAGGCCGCCGGGCGGTTTGCTTTCTGTGGCACTTTCCCTGGGGTCACCCCCGCCGGGCGTTACCCGGCACCGTGTCTCCGCGGAGCCCGGACTTTCCTCCCCCGGCGAGCCGGAGGCGGCCATCCGGCCGTCTGGCGAGCTTGAGTTAGGACCTGCCAGCGGCCAGGTCAAGCAGCGATTGCAGCACCGCCCGGGTCTCGCCGTCGGCCTGGCCGCTGACCTCCGCTGGGCGCCAATGGCGCTGCAGCGCCGCCACGGCGGCCGCGGTGGCGGGGTCGTAGGCGCCGGTGATCTCGAGGCAGTAGCCGAAGCCGGCGAGCGAGCGCTGCAGCGCGGCCACCGCCCGCGGCGGCGAGCCCGGTCCGATTGACGGTCGGATAGCCGGCCCGGATGCCGGCCAGAGGCCGATGCCACGGGCGGCCAAGCTGGCCCAGTCGAAGAGCTCGCCCGGATCCTGCTTGCGCGCCGGCGCGACGTCGGCATGGCCCAGCACGCGGGCCGGCGGGATCGGGTGACGGCGCAGGATCGCCTGGGCGAGCTCGACCAGGGCCGCCATCTGCGCCGGCGGAAACGGCCGATAGCCGAACTCGTGACCGGGATTGACCAGCTCGATGCCGATCGAGCGGGCATTGATGTCGGCAGCACCCTGCCAGCACGAGACGCCGGCATGCCAGGCCCGCCGCGCCTCGTCGACCAGGCGCAGGACGGCGCCGTCTTCCTCGATCAGGTAATGCGCGCTGACCTTGGCGGCCGGATCGCGCAGGCGCGCCAGCGCCTCGGCCCCGTCGCGCATGCCGGTATAGTGCAGCAGCAGGATGTCGACCACCGCGCCGGCCGGCCGGGCGTCGTGGTTGGGCGAGCGGGCATCGCGTATTGCCGCCATGCCGTCTGCCCCCTCGCCGCCGCGCTTCAGTTCAGGCCGCGCTGGCGCTGGATGCGCTCGTAGGCCTCGTTGATCGCCGCCAGCTTGCGGCTGTTGAGCTCGACGAACTCCTGCGGCAGGCCCTGCGCCACCAGCTTGTCGGGATGGTGCTCGCGGGCCAGGCGGCGCCAGACCCGTCGCACCTCGTCGTCCCCGGCCTCGTGCGGGACGCCCAGGATGACGTAAGGGTCGCTGGCGTCGGGCGGCATGTGGTGGGCCCGCATGCGCTGGAAGTCCAGCTCGTCGAACCCGAAGATCTCGGCCACGCCGGCGAGGAACTCCAGTTCGGCGGGGTGGATCACGTTGTCGGCCTTGGCGATGTGGAAAAGGCCGTGCAGCAGGTCCTCGAGCACCGCCGGGTTGTCGCGAAACAGCCGCTGGACCTGCCGGGCGTAGGGCTCGTAGCCGGTGGCGTCACGGCGCGCCATGTCGAAGACGCGGCCGACGTTCTTCAGCTCCTCCGGCGGCACGTGGAAGACTTCGCGGAAGGCCCGGACCTCGTCGCGGGTGACCACGCCGTCGGCCTTGGCCATCTTCGCCCCCAGGACGATGACGCCGATGGTGAAGGCGATCTGCTTGGTGCCGTTGCTCTCGCCCTCGCCGCCGCGCTGACCGGTGACGCGGCCGATTAGCGCGCCGATCGCGCCGCCCAGCGACGAGGCCGCGGCCTCGCCCATGATCCTGTTCCAGATACTCACCCGCTACTCATACGCCGATCACGCGCCTAAACAAAATCGGAGACGGGGGAATTCGCGCCGCCGCGAGGCCATCTACGCGCGGGCGCCGCTCGCGAGCCCTCGTCGCAGCTCCCGGAGCCAGCGCCAGTGCCGGCCCGAGAGGTCATAATACCAGACGTCGTCGATGCCGTAGAGCCGGCGCAGGCCGCGATAGCGGAAGCCGAGCTTGGCCAGCACGCGCTGCGAGCCGGTGTTGTCGCGGCTGGTGACGGCGACGATGCGCGCCAGGCGCAGGTCCTCGAAGCCGTGGCGAAGCAGGCGGCCAGCGGCCTCGCTGGCGACGCCGCGGCCCCAGGCGTGGCGCGGCAGCCGATAGCCGAGTTCGATCTCCTCGCCGCCCTCGAGCGACAGCAGGCCGACCCAGCCCAGAAAGCCGCGCCGCGCCCGCTCGCGGATCGCCCACAGGCCGAGCGGCAGCGGCTGCGGCGCGGCCAGGAACGCCGCCGCCTCGGCCCGCGCTCGCTCCGGGCTGCGCGCGCCCGAGCCGATGTGCCGCATCACCTCGGGGTCGGCATTGAGCGCCGCCAGCGGGCCGGCATCGGCGGCGCGCCAGTCGTCGAGGATCAGCCGTTCGCTCTCCAGGATCGCTCGCATGGCCCCGCCGGCATGACACGGGGCGCCGTTTAGCGTGCCGGCCCCGCCGGGTCAATTCGTCTGGCCCCCCGGCGGCTGGCGATAGCCGGGCCCGACGCTGAGCGGGGCGTCCGGCAGCACCGACTGGTCCAGCGTCGCGTGGTAGGGCTTGCGGTATTCGGCCAACGGCGCCCCGCCGCCTGGCGACAGGACGCGCAGCACCACCTGATACTCACGCCCGGCGGCGATGCCTTCGACCGGCGGCGATTCGAAGGTGTAGACCCGCCGCGCCGCCCGATAGGGCAGGCGGACGCGAAGCGGCGCGCCGCCGCTCGGGTCCTCGAACTCGGCCTCGAAGACCGTCCCCTCCGGCGGCGCGCGCTTCAGGCCCGCGATCAGCACATAATAGGCTTCCGCCTGGCGGTAGTTGAAGACGAAGCCGCCGCCGTTGATCTCGAGATAAGGCTGCTGGCCCGACTGCTCCTCGCAGGCAGGCAGCAGCACTACGGCCAGCAAAAGCGTCAGCATCCACAACCTGGGCATAGATCGCGTCCACCCGGAGCGGCGTCGCGGGAACAGCTTGCCATTGCCCCGTACCTGACACGAGCGCGGATTGAGGGGCCCTCCCGCAATGCCTAGACTAACCGGCGACAACGACTGGAGGCCACGTCCCGTGCAAGGCAACCCGACTTCGATGCGCGTGCCCGACCCCGGCATCGGCGCGCTGTTCACCCTGGAAGCGCGCTGGCAGGCCTGGCTCGACGTCGAGGCGGCGCTGGCCTGGGCCGAGGCCGAGCTCGGCATCGTGCCCGAGGCCGCGGCCGCCGAGATCGAGCGCAAGGCCCGGCTCGAGCTCCTGGACCGCGGCCGCATCGACGAGGGCCTGCGCCGCACCGCGCACCAGCTGGTGCCGCTGATCTGGGAGCTGGCCCGCGTCTGCGAGGGCGATGCCGGCAACTATGTGCACTGGGGCGCGACGACCCAGAACATCGTGCAGACCGGCGAGCTGCTGCTGCTGAAGCGCGTCCACCGCATCATCCTGGGACAGCTCGGCGGCGTGCTGGCGGCGATGGCCGAGCTGGCCGAGCGCTCGGCCGAGATGGTGCTGCCGGGCCGTACGCACGGCCAGCACGCCGTGCCCGCGACCTTCGGCCTCAAGGTGGCGACCTGGATCGACGAGCTGATCCGCCATCAGGAACGCCTGCGCCAGGCCGAACCGCGCGTCTTCGTCGCCATGCTGGGCGGGGCCGCCGGCACCGTCGCCTCGTTCGGCGCGCACGGCTTGAAGGTGCAGGAGGCGCTGGCCCGGCGCCTGGAGATGGGCTCGATGACGGTGCCCTCGCGGGCCCAGGGCGACCAGCAGGCCGAGTATGTCGTCCTGCTGGGCCTGCTGGCGGCGACGCAGAGCAAGATCGCCCGCGAGATCTTCACCCTGATGATGCAGGAGTTCGGCGAGGTCGAGGAGCCGGTGCCGCCCGGCACCGTCGGCTCAAGCACCATGCCGCAGAAGCGCAACCCGTTCCTCTCGCAGGACGTCATCGCCATGGCCGCCGAGCTGCGCGCGCTGGTGCCGCTGGCGCTGGAGGGCATGCAGGTCGAGAACGAGGCCGACCGCAAGTACATGCTGATGCTGCGCCGCGCCCTGATCCAGGCCTGCACCCTGACCGGCGACATGCTGGCCCGCCTGGAGATGCTGATGCGCGGCCTGGTGCTGAAGCCCGAGCGCATGCGCGCCAACCTCGATCTCGGCGGCGGCCTGATCATGGCCGAGCCGGTGATGCTGGCCCTGGGCGAACATATCGGCCGTCAGGCGGCGCACGACGTCGTCTACGATGCGGCCCAGGCGGCCGCCACCGGGGACAAGGCCTTCGTCGAGCTGCTGGCGGGCGACGCGCGCGTGACCCGGCACCTGACGGCGGAACGGATCGCCGCGCTGAGCGATCCCGCCGCCTACACCGGGATGAGCGCCGAGCTGGCGCGCAGTCAGGCCAAGCGCGCCCGCGACGTCGCCGCCGCGCTAGACTTGCAGGTCTCAAGCACGCCTTAAGACGGCGGATTTCCCTTTTCCGCGCCAATGGATTCGGCCAATGGATCAGGAGCGCGCGCCCGCACTCTTCCGCTCGTCCCCGCGCAGGCGGGGACCCAGAAACCTGGCCGCCGCCCCGCCGTCCCCTGGATTCCCGCCTGCGCGGGAATGAGCGGAAGTTGTGAACATCCATTCTGTCGTGGGCTTTACGCCCTCGCACGCGGCCCCTAACCTTTCGCCCGTCATGCCCACCGTCCTGATCACCGGCGCCAGCCGCGGCCTCGGGCTCGAGTTCGCCCGTCAGTACGCCGGCGACGGCTGGCGCGTGCTGGCCTGCTGCCGCGAGCCTGAGGCGGCGGACGAGCTGAACCGGCTGGCCGCCGCCTCGGAGGGCCGCGTCAGCGTGCACCGCCTCGACGTCGATGACGGCGCCTCGGTCGCCGCCTGCCGGGAGGAGCTCACGGGCGCCGAGTTCGACGTCTTGATCAACAACGCCGGCATCATCGGCGACCGCGGCGCCGGCCTCGGCGACATGGACTACGCGGCCTTCGAGGCCTGCCTGCGCACCAACGTCGTGGGGCCGATGCGCGTCACCGAGGCCTTCGCCGACCGCTTCGCCGCGGCCGGCGAGAAGAAGCTGGTGACGATCTCCTCGCGCATGGGCTCGATCGCCGAGACCGCGCCCAACGCCATCATCTACCGCACCTCGAAGGCGGCCGTGAACATGCTGATGCGCTGCCTGTCGATGGAGCTGGCGGGCCGGGGCGTGACCAGCGTCGTCGTCCATCCGGGCTGGGTGCGGACCGACATGGGCGGCCGCGGCGCCGCGCTGACGCCCACGGAGAGCGTCGCCGCCCTGCGCAAGGTGATCGCCGGCCTGAGCAAGCGCGACAACGGCTGCTTCTTCAACTACGACGGCCAGCCGATCCCCTGGTGAGGAGAGCGCCATGCTGAGACCCGTCCGCCGCATCGTCACCGGGCACGACGCCCAGGGCCGCTCGATCGTCCTCTCCGATGCGCCCTCGCCGCACCTCCTGGAGAACCCGGTGCGGCCCGGCCGCGGCCTCACCGACCTCTGGCGCACCGACGCGGTGCCGGCCAGCAACGCCGGTGTCGAGGATGGCGCCGGCCGCCCGGTGACCCTGAACCCGCCCGAGCGCGGCACCGTCTTCCGCTTCTTCCAGGTCAACCCGCTCAGCGCCGAGGCCGACCTGACGCCGGCGGAGCGCGAGGCCCGCTACGCCGCCGCCTTCCAGCAGATGGGCGCCGCCCATGACCGCGTCGACACCAGCCGCCACCCCGGCATGCACAAGACCCGGACCATCGACTACATCGTGCTGCTGCAAGGCGAGGTGACGCTGATCCTGGACCAGGGCGAAGTGGACCTGAAGCCGCTCGACGTCGTGGTGCAGCGCGGCACCAACCACGCCTGGGAGAACCGCGGGAGCGAGCCGGCGGTGCTGGCCGGCATCCTGATCGACGCCGAGGCACTCTGAGCGATGGCGGAAATCGAGACCCTGGCGAGCGGCTACGGCCTGATCGAGGGGCCGGTGTGGGACGCGAAGCGCGGCTTGCTGTTCGCCGACGTCGTCCACGGCGGCGTGCACTGCCTCAAGCCCGACGGCCACGTCGAGACCGTGTTCCCGCACCGGCGCGGCATCGGCGGCATGGCCCCGCACGAGGCGGACGGCCTCGTCGTCGGCGGCCGCAACATCGCCTACAAGGGCTTCGCCGGCGGCCCGACCCTGACGCTTCTGGAGCCGGACGAGCGCCTGGGCCTCTTGGGCTTCAACGACCTGACGACGGACGCCAAGGGCCGCGTCTACGTCGGCTCGCTCGCCTTTCGCCCGGTCGGGCACGAGGAGGAGCCGAAGCCCGCGCACCTGCACGTGATCGATCTCGACGGCGCAAGCCGCGTCGTCGCCGGCGGCATCCTCTTGACCAACGGCCTCGGCTTCTCGCCCGACGGCCGCACGCTCTACCACGCCGATTCCCGCACGCAGGCGCTCTGGCGCTACGCGGTCGCGGACGACGGCGGCGTCGGCCCCCGCCAGGCCTTCGCCCGCATCGAGCCGCCCGGCATTCCCGACGGCATCGCCGTCGCCGAGGACGGCGGCGTCTGGATCGCGATAGCTTATGGGGGCGCGGTGATGCGCTTCGCCGCCGACGGCAGCCTCGAGCAGAGCATCGAGATGCCGCTGCCGATGGTCACCTCGGTCTGTTTCGGCGGCGAGGACCTGCGCGATCTCTACGTCGTCAGCGGCTCGCGCGGCGCCGACCCGGAGCGCGCCGGCAGCGTCTGGCGCCTGCACGTCGACGTCCCCGGCCTGCCGATCCCGCCCGCGCGGGTCAAACTGCCTCAGGTAGTATAGCTTTGCCCGGCGTAGCGTCAGTTAGAAAGGGGACATCCCTACGCATCGGTAGCACGCTCGAAAAACCTCATCACCTTCGAGAACTCAATGCGATCGCTACCGAAAATCTCTCGTAGGGTCCGTCTTGACGCTCCGATAACATACGGCTGCAGTTGCGAAACAAGCAGGTTGGGAGCAGGGAAATCAACATCCAGATTCTTATCCAAAAGGTCTAAACCAGCCGGATCAATAACGAAGATTCGAAGCGACCCATGGCTCGCTGCATCAACAATGATGCTATTTATGTGATCATCGCCGAAGCTATAGCCAATCACCATCAGCAGTGTATGCCCTCGCCCAAGATATTCTCTAAATTTGTCATGATACCGACTAAGAATAGGATGTTGCTTGATAGCTGCAGCTTTATTGCCTCCCATTATAAGGAGTTGTTGTCCATTTTTGTCGTCAAGCCAATTGCTTGAGCCATGTAGCTTGAAAAAGGGCTGTGACGCGGCCTTGACATCGAATTCAAGCTCACAATGAGGCCGCCAGCTAACTCTCTGATCCTCCCAACCGTTTTCATTCTCTGGCTTCATTCCGGGAATGCCGGCACCGTTGAATTTTGGCTGACTATTCATCACTGAAACATCGCGCCGTAAGTAGCTAAGATAATGGCGTTCCATTAGAAAATCTTGATTGAGACTAAAAATTGCATCGAACTTTGCGAGAAATCTTCGAAGGGAGAACTCTACATGGTTGTTGAATTCGAATTGGACATGGCAGAATGCCTCATTCATGTCTGCGAACGCTTGTCGGATGGCGTCTTGAAAGCCATTGACGCTCTGAGCTTCGCTTACACCGCCTTCCGAAGATATCTCTACCTGGAGTTCTACAAGTGCCGCCTCAAACCCTCCATTTTTTCTGTATTTCCATAATACCTTGCGGGCGCGGTCATCAATTTCAGGACAACCTAGAAGATACTCAAACATCTCGGAGGCAAGCCATCCACCCCAATTTCGACTAAAGCCCGCTCCGAGGAGAAGCACGTAATTCACGTTACTACCACCCTTCCTCGATCAATGCCTTGACCGCGAGATCGCCGAGTCGCCGGCCCTTGCGGAAGCTCTTCAGCCTTTCCACGGTTTGCTGCAGATGATCGCGGGCGACGGCCCCGACGGGCGTCAGTCGCGCGACGGCGCGGCCATGCCGGGTGATGGCGATCTCCTCGCCCCGTTCCACCCGCTCCAGCAGGCGGGAAAGGTGCGTCCTGGCCTCGGATACCCCGACCGTCTTTATTCTCATTCACTTCACCACGACGGAAACCTTCCCGTGGGCCTTACGGGCCGGGACACCGCCGTATGTCCAACTCGTTGATTCATTATACACCGTCACTCCCGCGAAAGCGGGAGTCCAGACAACATATGGATCGCTCTTGCCGCTAGCAGCTCTGGATTCCCGCGTGCGCGGGAATGACCGGGGGAGACGGGCGCAGTCGCTCAGATGCCGAAGGATTCGGCCTGTGGGTTCAGCGAGATGATGACCGTACCCGCAGGCACAATTCCCCGCGCTCTCCTCCTCCGCGCCAAGCTGCCGGCCCGACACGCCGATCTCACAAATCGACGATACACATAAGCAATTTTAATCGGTTACGTGATCTGGCCCCCGCCTGCCGGAGGAACCAGGGCATTTTTACGAAACGGATTCGCTGGCCCCGCGGGCTGGGCAAGGGCATTTTTACCAAACGGATTGGCCGGCCCCGCGGGCGGGCCGAGGGCATTTTTGCGAAACGAAACCACGCGCCCCTCACACGCTGAAGTACTTGGCCTGCGGGTGGTGCAGGACGATGGCGGAAGTCGACTGCTCGGGGTGCAGCTGGTCGCTCTCGCTCATCACCAGGCCGACGCGGCTTGCCTCCAGCAGCGCCAGCAGCTGGTGCTGGTCGGCCAGGTTGGGGCAGGCCGGATAGCCGAAGGAATAGCGCGAGCCGCGGTAGCCTTGGGAGAACACCTTCTCCTTCTCGCGCGCGTCCTCGTGGCCGAAGCCGAGCTCGGAGCGGATGCGCCCATGCACGTATTCGGCCAGCGCCTCGGCCATCTCGACGCCGAGGCCGTGCAGGTAGAGATAATCCTGGTAGCGGTCGGCGGCGAACCACTCGCGCGCCACCTCCGAGGCCTGCTGGCCCACGGTCACCGCCTGCAGGCCGATGACGTCGCGCTCGCCGGTCGAGACGTCGCGCACGAAGTCGGCGATGCAGATGCCGCCGGCGCGGCTCTGCCGCGGCAGCTTGAAGCGCCCGGCCTCGCTGTCCCCGTCCTCGTCGAACAGCACCAGGTCGTCGCCGTCGCCGGCCGCCTTCCAATAGCCGTAGACCGCCTGCGGCTGCAGGATCTGTTCCGCCTCGCAGCGCGCCACCAGGTCGATCAAAATCGGCTTCACCTCCTTCTCGGCCCAGACCAGGTAGTCCTCGAGCCGGCGGCCCTGCTTGCGATAGCCCCAGTGAAACTGGTACAGCATGCGCTCGTTCAGGTAGGGCAGCAGGGCCGAGACCGGCACGCCCTCGATGATCCGGGCGCCCCAGAACGGCGGCGCCGGAACCTCGACGCCGGCGGCCAGCTCCTCGCGCTTGATGCGGATCTCCTCGGCCTCGACCGGGCGCGGCAGCAGGCTGGGCTCGCCCAGCTTGCGGCCGTTGTGATGCGGGCGCGCGGCCCACTTCCGGGCTTGCTCGGCGACGTGGGCGTCGAAACCGCCGCTGACGATGCGCTCGATCAGGTGCAGACCGGCGAAGGCGTCCTGGGCATAGGCGACGCGGCCGGCGCCGTAGGCCTTGCGGCAGTCCTCCTCGACGTAGCGGCGGGTCAGCGCGGCGCCGCCCAGCAGCACCGGCAGATCGAGGCGCTGGCGGGTCATCTCCTCGAGGTTCTCGCGCATGATCACCGTCGACTTGACCAAGAGGCCGGACATGCCGACGGCGTCGGCGTTGTGCGCCTTCGCCGCCTCGAGGATGTTGGCGAGCGGCTGCTTGATGCCCAGGTTGACGACCTTGTAGCCGTTGTTGGTGAGGATGATGTCGACCAGGTTCTTGCCGATGTCGTGCACGTCGCCCTTGACCGTGGCCAGCACGATGGTGCCCTTCTGCTGGCCCTCCACCCGCTCCATGTGCGGCTCCAGGTAGCCGACCGCCTTCTTCATCGTCTCCGCCGATTGCAGCACGAAGGGCAGCTGCATCTGGCCCGAGCCGAACAGCTCGCCGACCACCTTCATGCCGTCCAGCAGGAAGGTGTTGATGATGTCGAGCGGCGGATGCCTCGTCAGCGCCTCGTCGAGGTCGGCCTCGAGGTCCTGGCGGTCGCCGTCGATGATGCGGCTCTTCAGCCGCTCCTCGACGGTGGCCGGGCGCACCTTCTCCTTCTTGGCTTCGGTCCGGTCCTGATATAGCGCGATGAAGGCGTGCAGCGGGTCGTAGCCCTCGCGCCGGCGGTCGTGGATCAGGTCCTCGGCGATGCGCACCTCGGCTTCCGGAATGGCGTGCAGCGGCTGGATCTTCGAGAGATGCAGGATGGCGCCGGTCATGCCACGGCGCAGCGCGTGATCGAGGAAGACGGAGTTCAGGACCTGGCGCGCCGCCGGCTTCAGGCCGAAGGAGATGTTGGAAAGGCCGAGGATGATCTGCGCCCCCGGCAGCTCGGCGGCGATGCGCTCGATCGCCTCCAGGGTCCAGAGGCCGAGCTTGCGGTCGTCCTCGTTGCCGGTGCAGATGGTGAAGGTCAGCGGATCGAACAGCAGGTCTTCCGGCGCCAGGCCGTGCTTCTCGACCGCGAACTCGTACAGCCGGCGGGCGACCGCGAGCTTGCGCTCGACCTCCTTGGCCATGCCCTCTTCGTCGATGGTCAGCGCGATCACGCCGGTGCCGAACTTGCGCGCCAGCGCCAGCCGCTTGGCCGCCGGCTCCTCGCCGTCCTCGAAGTTGATCGAGTTGATGATCGCCTTGCCGCCGTACAGCTTCAGCGCCGCCTCCAGGACCGGGTACTCGGTCGAGTCGACGACCAGGGGCGCATCGACCGCGCCGCGCAGGCGGCGCAACAGCTGGCTCATGTCCTCGCTCTCGTCGCGGCCGACATAGGCGGTGCAGACGTCGAGCGCGTGCGAGCCCTCCTTGGCCTGCTCGCGGCCGACGGCGACGCAGCCGTCCCAGTCCTCGGCCGCCTGCAGCTCGCGGAACTTCTTCGAGCCGTTGGCGTTGCAGCGCTCGCCGATCGACAGGAAGGCGTTCTCCTGCCGGTACGACACCTGGCCGTAGAGCGAGGCGACGCCGGGCTGCCAGCTCGGCGTGCGCGGCTTCGGCGCGGGTCGCGCCCCGGCGCCAAGCTGGCGCAGCATGGCGTCGAAGGCGCGGATGTGTTCGGGCTCGGTGCCGCAGCAGCCGCCGACCATGTTGACGCCGTCCTCCTCGACGAAGCGAACCAGCCAGCGGGCCATGTCTTCGGGACCCAGCGGATAGTGCACTTGGCCGTCGACCAGCTCCGGCAGTCCGGCGTTCGGCTGCACGGTGATTGGGCCCGGCCAATGCTCGGCGATCCAGTGCAGGTGCTCGGCCATCTCGCGGGGGCCGGTGGCGCAGTTCAGGCCCAGGGCGTCGAGACGCAAGGCGTGAGCGATGGTGGCCGCGGCGGCGATCTCGGTGCCGACCAGGAGCGTGCCCGTGGTCTCGACCGTGACCTGAGCCAGGATCGGCGCGTCGCGCTTCAGCTTGCGAAAGGCGTCGCGGCAGCCGTTGACCGCCGCCTTCAGCTGCAGCGGGTCCTGCACCGTCTCGATCAGCACGCCATCGACGCCGCCCGCGACCAGGCCTGCGGCCTGGATGGCCAACGCCGCCTCCAGCGAATCGTAGTCGATCTGGCCCAGGCTCGGCAGCTTGGTGCCGGGACCGATCGAGCCGAGGACGAAGCGCGGCCGCCCGTTGCCGGCGAACTCGGCCAGCGCCTGGCGCGCCAGCTCGGCGGCGCGGCGGTTGATCTCCAGCGCCCGCTCGGCCAGGCCGAATTCGGCCAGGGTGATCGGCGAGCCGCCGAAACTGTTGGTCTGGATCACGTCGGCGCCGGCTTCGAGATAGCCGTGGTGAATGCCGAGGACGAAGTCCGGGCGGCTCAGGTTCAGCACCTCGGTGCAGTTCTCCTGGCCCCAGTAGTCGGCCTCGACGTCGAGCGCGCTGGCCTGCGCCCGGCTGCCCATGGCCCCGTCGCAGAGCAGCACCCTCGCGCGCAGGGCGGTGATCAGGTCGCTCATCGCCGGCGGCTCCGGCTAGCCGGCCGTCTGCCGCGCCGGCGGCGTGGCTTCGGCGTCGTCGGCGGCCACCGGCCTCAGCCCCAGAATGTGGCAGATGGCGAAGGTCAGGTCGGCGCGGTTGAGGGTATAGAAGTGGAACTCGTCGACGCCGGCGCGCCGCAACAGCCGGCACTGCTCGGCGGCGACGGTGGCGGCGACCAGCTTGCGGGTCTCGGGGTCGTCGTCCAGGCCCTCGAAGAGATGCGCCAGCCACGCCGGCACCGAGGCGCCGCAGCGCCCGGAGAACTTGACCACCTGCGCGAAGTTGGTCACCGGCAGGATGCCCGGCACGATCGGCACCCGGATGCCGGCGGCGCGGGCACGCTCGAGAAAGCGCAGATAGCTCTCCGGCTCGAAGAAGTACTGCGTGATCGCCCGGGCGGCACCGGCATCGATCTTGCGCTTCAGGTTGTCGAGATCGGCGCGGCTGGAGGCGGCGTCGGGGTGGATCTCGGGATAGGCGGCGACCGAGACCTCGAAGTCGGCGATCCGCTTCAGGCCCGAGACCAGCTCGGCAGCGTTGCCGTAGCCCTCGGGGTGCGGCAGGAACTTCTCCTGGCCGTCCGCCGGATCGCCGCGCAGGGCGACGATATGGCGGATGCCGGCGGCCCAGTAGCTTTCGGCGACCTGGTCGACCTCGCGCCGGCTGGCGGCGACGCAGGTCAGGTGCGCGGCCGGCGTCAGCCCGGTCTCGTCCAGCAGGCGGACCACGGTCTGATGCGTGCGCTCGCGCGTCGAGCCGCCGGCGCCGTAGGTGACGGAGACGAAACGCGGCGCCAGCGGCTCCAGCCGCTTCACCGCCTGCCACAGCGATTCGGCCATCTTCTCGGTCTTCGGGGGGAAGAACTCGAAGGAGACCTGAAGCCCCGGATTGAGCATCGCCAGCGGCGCTGGCGAACCACCTTGTCGAAGCCGATCAACCATTCGCAATCGCTTTCTGTTTCGCACGCTCGGCCAGCGCCGTCGCCGGCCGCCGCGCCTGCCAGATCACCACCGTCAACGGCTCGCCCTGGAGCCTGACCGCCGGCGAGGAGACCATCCCGGCGGCGAGAAACCAGCGGGCGACTTCGGAGTCGTCGAAGCCGAGCCAGCGGTGATGGTGTTCGGTCTGCAAAAAGGTTTCTTCGTGACTGGCGAAGTCGACGATGAGCAGGCGCCCGCCGGGGCGCAGCACGCGCGCCGCTTCGGCGATGGCGGCGGCGGGCTCGTCGGCGTAGTGCAGGACCTGGTGCAGCACCGCGGCATCAAACGAGGCGGTCGGCAGCGCCAGATTGTAGAAGTCGCCGTGCCTGACCTGACAGTTGCGGACCTCCGCCTGTTCCAGCTTGGCGCGAGCCACCCGCAGCATGTCGTGGCTGAGATCGATGCCCATGCCGCGGCGGACGCGCGGCGCGAAGATCTCGAGGATGCGTCCGGTCCCCGTCCCGACGTCCAGGAAATCCCTGATGCTCTGCTCGCCGAGCAGCGCCAGCAGGGCGGCTTCGACCTCCGCCTCCGGCACGTAGAGGCCGCGGATCTCGTCCCAGCGCGCGGCGTTGCTGCGGAAGTAGTCGGCGGCCTCGGCGGCGCGCGCGGCCTTGACGACCTGCAACCGTTCCAGATCGAGCGCCAATACCGGATCGTGCGCGGGCAGCAGGTCGATCAGGGTGCGCGCCAGTTCGGCGCAGGGCCCCTCGTCGGCGAGGCGATAGAAGGCCCAGGTGCCCTCGCGGAAACGGTTGAGCAGCCCGGCCTCGCACAGCAGCTTCAAATGCCGGGAGACCCGCGGCTGGCTTTGGCCCAGGATCTGGGTCAGCTCGGTCACCGTCAGCTCGGCATAGGCGCAGATCGCCAACAGCCGCAGCCGGGTCGGTTCGGCGGCGGCCCGAAGGCCGGAAAGAAGGTGCTGCATCCGATCGATCCTGCTTGCCGCGGCCGGAGCGCCTTGCCGGGCGGCGGACCAAACTTAATACCGCGCGGCGCCGCACTGAGCAAACATAAACATATCTTTATATCGATACAAGGGTTTTGACGAGGTGACTATCCCGATTCGACCGGGCACCGGAGAGCCCGGCCCCGGCAGGCGCGCCGGCAGGCCCCGTTGTTGCTTCGAAACCCTGCCCGACTCGCCAATCCGACGCTTCTATGCTAGCCAAAACACCGGCTTGCCACTTACCATTGCGGTCGACGTGGCGCATAAGGGGGCTCGCGTCGTCCGTCCGAGGGCGGGGATCCGTGTCAGGGCCTCCCGAACCTCGGATGGCGAATGGGGCCCGGAGTTGGTGTGATGTTTCTCGGATTGCTGCTCCGGAGGGTGCTGAGCGCGTTGCAGGCGGGGCGGCCACTCGTGGCCGCAGGGCTGGCCCTCGTCATGGCCGCCTGCGCGACGCCGCCGGCGGCGGACGACGAGGCCGCGCGCGCCGCCTACAAAGAGGCCAACGACCCGCTGGAGCCGCTCAACCGGACCATCTTCGAGATCAACCGGGGCCTCGACAAGCTGATCTTCCGGCCGGTCGCCGAGCTGTACCGCAACGCGCTGCCGGACGGACTGCGCGACGGCGTGCGCAACGCGGTCAACAACCTCGATACGCCCAACATCTTGGTCAACGATCTGCTGCAGGCGGAATGGCGGCGCAGCAGCGAGAGCGCCCGCCGCTTCACCGTCAACAGCCTCGCCGGCGCCGGCGGCCTCGTCGATCTGATGGCCATGGAGCCGGGCGAAGACGGCGAGCCGGTTCCCTTCCACAATGAGGACTTCGGCCAGACCCTCGCGGTCTGGGGCGCCGGCGAAGGCCCCTATCTGGTGTTGCCGATTTTCGGGCCGTCGAACGTCCGCGACGCGTTCGGGCGCGTCGGCGACCTTTTCCTCGATCCGTTGAACCACGTCATCCCGAGCGATGTCAGGACCGAGTTCGGGCTGTCGCGGATGCTGGCCAACGGCATCGACAGCCGCAGCCGGGTGATCGAGTCGCTGGACGACATCGAGCGCGATTCGATCGATCTCTACGCCGCCATCCGCAGCCTCTACCGCCAGTATCGCCGAAACGAAATCGTCAACGGCGAGATCCAGACGATCCCGGCCCCCGACATCTCGATCAATTTTGACGACGATCTCAGCCGGGAGAGGCGCGCAGCGGTCCTTCAGTAGACGAACGCGGTTGGCACGATGGTGACACGACGTACTTACCTTGCCCTGTTCGCCCTGGCCGCGCTCTGGCTCGGCCCGGGCTTGACGGCCGCGGCGGCGATCGAGGCCGGCCAGGCCCGCACCTTCATCCAGAGCCTCGGCGATGAAGCGATTACGACGCTGACCAGGTCGGAGCTGACGGCGAACGCGCGCGAAGCTAAGTTTCGCCGCCTGCTGCGGCAGGGCTTCGCCATCGAGGGCATCGCCAAATTCGTGCTCGGCCGATACTGGCGCACCATCACCACCGATCAGCGCCGACGCTACCTCAACGCCTTCGAAGAGCTGATCGTCAAGACCTACGCGGCCCGTTTCGAGCAGTACAACGGCGATTCCTTCCGGGTCACCGGCGAGCGGCCGGACGGCGAGGCGGGGCGGCTGGTCGAGAGCGAGATCAATCAGAGTTCCGGACCACCGCTGAAGGTCCAGTGGCGGGTGCGGGAAGGCAGCGAGGGCCTGAAGATCGTCGACATCCTGGTCGAGGGCGTCAGCCTGGCGGTCACCCAACGTTCGGAATTCGCCGCCGTGGTGCAGCGGCACGGCGGCAGCGTCGACGCCCTGATCGAGGAGCTGGAGTCCAAGGTCAAGGCGCTGAAGTAAGCCGACGGCGCCGGTTCAGCGGCGCAGCGGCTTGTAGCGGATGCGGTGCGGCTGCTCGGCGGCCTCGCCGAGACGGCGGCGGCGGTCGGCCTCGTAAGCCTCATAGTTGCCCTCGAACCACTCGACGTGGCTGTCGCCCTCGAAGGCCAGGATATGGTTGGCGATGCGGTCGAGGAACCAGCGGTCGTGGCTGATGATCAGGACGCAGCCGGCATACCGCAAGAGCGCCTCCTCGAGCGCGCGCAGGGTGTCGACGTCGAGGTCGTTGGTCGGCTCGTCGAGCAGGATGACGTTGGCGCCCGACTTCAGCACCTTGGCCAGGTGCACGCGGTTGCGCTCGCCGCCCGAGAGCTGGCCGACCGGCTTCTGCTGGTCGGCGCCGCGAAAGCCGAACCAGCTGCAGTAGGCGCGGCTCTTGACCCGGCGCTTGCCGAGCTCCAGTTCGTCGACGCCGCCGGAGATCTCCTGCCAGACCGAGTTCTTGCCGGCGAGCGATTCGCGCGACTGGTCGACATAGCCCAGGGCCACCGTGTCGCCAAGGCGCACGGCGCCGCGATCCGCCGTCTCCTCGCCGACGATCAGGCGGAACAGCGTGGTCTTGCCGGCGCCGTTCGGGCCGATGATGCCGACGATGGCGCCGGGCGGCACCTTGAAGCTCAAATCGTCGATCAGCAGGCGCTGGCCATAGGCTTTTTCCAGGTGCTCGGCCTCGATCACCAGATCGCCGAGCCGCGGCCCCGGCGGGATGGTGATCCCGGATCGCGCCTCGGTGTTGCGCTGGCCCTGCCGCAGCAACTCCTCGTAGGCGCGGATGCGGGCCTTGCTCTTGGCCTGGCGGGCGCGGGGCGCCTGGCGGATCCATTCCAGTTCGGCGCCGAGGGCGCGCTGGCGCGCCTCCTCCTGCTTGCCCTCCGCGACCAGCCGCTTCTCTTTCTGCTCGAGCCAGCCCGAGTAGTTGCCCTGGTAGGGGATGCCGTGGCCGTGGTCCAGCTCCAGGATCCAGCCGGCCACGTTGTCGAGAAAGTAGCGGTCGTGGGTGATCGCCACCACGGTGCCGGGATAGTCCTGCAGGTGGCGTTCCAGCCAGGCCACCGACTCGGCGTCGAGGTGGTTGGTCGGCTCGTCCAGCAGCAGCAGGTCCGGCTTCGAGAGCAGCAGCCGGCACAAGGCCACGCGCCGGCGCTCGCCGCCCGACAAGGTCGCCACCCGGGCCTCGCCCGGCGGGCAGCGCAGCGCGTCCATGGCGATCTCGAGCTGGCGCTCCAGGTCCCAGGCGCCGGCGGCCTCGATCTCCTCCTGCAGGCGGCCCTGCTCCTCGATCAGGGCGTTCATCTCCGCGTCGTCCATGGGCTCGGCGAAGCGCGCGCTGACCTCTTCGAAGCGGTCGACCAGCGCCTTGCTCTCGGCCACGCCCTCCATGACGTTGCCGAGCACGTCCTTGTTGGCGTCGAGCTCCGGCTCCTGCGGCAGGAAGCCGACCTTGACGCCCTCCGCCGCCCAGGCCTCGCCGCCGATCTCGGTATCGAGCCCGGCCATGACCCGCAGCAGGGTCGACTTGCCGGCGCCGTTGGCGCCGATGACGCCGATCTTGGCGCCGGGCAGGAAGGCGAGCGTGATGCCGCGCAGCACCTCGCGCCCGTTGCCGAGCACCTTGCGCAGATCGCGCATGACGTAGATGTACTGGTAGGAAGCCATGTCCGGCGCCTTCGCGGGAAAACCGCGCGCCTTTTAACCAATCGCCACGGCGCGTGCAATGCGGGCCCCGATCGGGCCCGACGGGGCGGCGGCCCGGCGGCCGCAGGGCGGGTGCCCGGGCGCCGGCGAGCGTGTATGTTGCGGTCGATGAAAACCAGACGAGGAGCCCCGCGCGCATGGACATTCCGGCCCCTTTCGACGCCTATCGCGACGTCGTCCGCGAGGACTGGATCGACCACAACCGGCACATGAACATGGGCTATTACCTGGTGGTCTTCGACTTCGCCACCGACGCCTGGATGGACTTCGTCGGGCTCGACCGCGCGCATCGGGTCGCGCGGCAGATCACCACCTTCTCGCTCGAGGCGCACGTCACCTACGCCCGCGAGGTCGGCGCCGGCGATCGCTTGCGCTTCACGACGCATCTTCTCGACTTCGACGCCAAGCGGCTGCATTACATCCACCACATGTACCACGCGGATGCGGGCTATCTGGCCGCCTCCAACGAGCTGATGAGCCTGCACGTGAGCCAGCGGACCCGCCGCGCGGCGCCGATGCACGAGGCGGTGCTGGCGCGGCTCGAGGCGATTCTGGCGGCGCACGCGCGGCTGCCGCTGCCGGCCGAGGTCGGCCGCGTCATCGGCCTCGACGCGAGGCCGACCACCCGTTGACGGCGACGGGCCAGCGCATCCGCGCGGTGCTGTTCGACAAGGACGGCACGCTGTTCGACTTCCACCAGGTCTGGGTTCCCGCCTACCGGGCGGCGGCGCGCCTGGTGGCCGAGGCGGCGGGCCAGCCGGCGCGTGCCGCCTGGCTGCTCGAGGCCAGCGGCTTCGATCCGGCGAGCGGCCGGTTCGCCCCGTCCTCGCCGCTGATCTCGGGCGCGGCCGACGAGATCAGCGGCGAATGGGCCGCCCTGCTTGGCCCCGGGGCGCCGGCCGACATCGCCGGCATCGTCGAGCGCACCTTCGATGCCTGGTCGGTCCGCGAGGTCCCGCCGGCGGCCGACCTGGAAGCGCTGTTCTCGGTGCTGAGCGGGCGCGGCCTCAAGCTCGGCATCGCCACCATGGACAGCCGGGCGGCGCTCGAGGCGACGCTCAGCCGCCATCCCTGGCGGCGCTATCTGGCCTTCACCTGCGGCTACGACTCCGGCTTCGGGCACAAGCCCGGGGCCGGCATGGTCCGCGCCTTCGCGGCGGCGCTGCGGCTCGATGCGGCGGCGGTCGCCGTGGTCGGCGATTCCCTGGCCGACATCCGCATGGCCCGGGCCGCCGGCGCCGGACTGGCGCTGGCGGTCGCCACGGGCGCCACTCCGGCGGCGCTACTGGCGGCCGAGGCCGACGCCGTGCTGCCGGGCATCGCCGCCCTGGAAGCCCATCTGGCGGCTCTCGCCTGACGCCGGCCGCGCGGCCGCTCACGGTACTCGGAGTATTCCTTGAACTGTCACATGTCTAAATTGGCCAAAATCACGACGAATTTTAGTGAATATTTAAGGGCCTTTTACGCGATTGGCGAACTACTCGGTGAAATTGCTTGAAAACGAGCAACTTGTGATCGCGATCAATTGAATTCAGGCGCCGGAACCGCAATATAGATAGCCGACCTCGCTTATGGTAAAATTGCCAGGTGAGTCGGGGCTTGTTGGACAGCGTCCGTCAACCGTCAGGTTTGGCGGAGCGGGGTGAACAGTTAAGTTTGATGCGGCATTGAAGGCGGGGAAGATCATGTCCGGTAACAGACCACGAACGGGCCGGCGCGGCGGTACCTTGGCCATGGTGCGGCGTTTCGCCATGGACACCAAGGGCGGCATCGCCATCATCATGTTCCTCGCCCTGCCGGTGATGCTGGGCGCGCTCGGGCTCGGCATCGAGCTCGGCATGTGGTACCTGGAGAAGCGGCGCATCCAGGAGGCCGCCGACTCCGGCGCCCTGCAGGGCGCCTTCGCGTTCCGAGCCAACCCTGACATCTCCGACACCGACCTCACGGCGGCCGCCAAGACGGCGGTGGCGCGCAGCGGCTACCCCGACGCCAAGGTTTCCGGCATCGCCGTTGAACGGCCGCCGCTCAGGGGCGGCTTCACCACCGACGAGACCGCGGTCGAGGTCACCGTCGACGTCGACCACCAGGCCTATTTCATCGCCTGGTTCGGCTTCAGCTCGATCCCGATCCAGGCCCGCGCCGTGGCCATGCAGGGAGCGGCACCGTCGGACGCCTGCGTGCTGGCGCTGGGCGACTATTGCACGGCGAGCACGCCGAACAGCAGCAGCCCGATCATAATTTCGGGCAACGCCACGTTGAATTTGGAGGAGTGCGGCATCCACGCCAACGGCCAGTGCCCGACGGGGATCAACGGGCAGGGCAGCTCGATCCTGGGCGCCACCTGTGTCACCGCCAACACGCAAGTAGACTTCGACAACTATTGCGGACCGTCGACCGACGCGGACGGGAATCCTATTCCGCTCGTAGATTGCGGCGCCGGTGGTGACGTGTACGCCAATTGCGGCGAACCCGCCGGCGGCATGGGCACGATCACCGATCCCTTCGCCTACTTAACGTTGCCTACTGCGGCCTCGCCATGCTCAAGCACTCTTCCTAACATCGGCACCACCAGCATCGGCGGTGTAAGCTATAAAAATGTCAATCCCGGCTGTTATGACATCAACGCGCCGATCAACAGCGACGTCTTGTTGGCGCCCGGCGTCTACTGGTTCGACGGCGGCATCAAGTTCCACGGCAAGATCAGGGGCACCGGGGTCATCCTGGTCGTCACCGGCGATCCCGGCAACATCGAGATCAACGCCAACAACGGCGTCGAGATCAGCGCCCCTACTCACGACGACCTGGTTGCCAACACCGGTGGCGTTTATAACGGATTTTTAGGCGATACTTGCTGCGATCCAAACGACCCTGACGGCGACCCGCCCGTTCCAGATGGTATCAAGGATTGGGCCAACATGCTGATCTACAACGACACCGCCGGCACCAACAGCTGCAGCAAGATCAACGGCACCTCCGACAACGTGTTCTCGGGCGCGATCTACATGCCCGATGCCTGCGTCGTCTTCAACGGCGACGCCACGGTCGCCCCGGGCGCCACCTGCCTGATGCTGGTCGCCAACCAGATCACGGTCAACGGCAACGCCGGGTTCTCGACCGCCGGCTGCGGCGCGCAGTCCAATTCCTTCCAGACCGCGCGCGCGGTCGGCCTGGTTGAGTAAAAGAGATGCGCGGCATCGGCAAAAACATGGCCGCCTTATGGCGCCGCTGGCTCGTCGACCGCTCGGGCAGCATCGCCGTCGAGGGCGCCTTCGCCATCATCCTGCTGCTGGCCATGTTGCTGCCGCTGATCGATTTCGGCGGCTACATCGGCACCAAGTTGGAGCTGAAGCAAGGGCTCAGGGCCGGCGGCCAGTACGCCCTCGACGACTACACCGACACGACGACCATCGAAACCGTGATCAAGAACGCGGCGAGCTTGAGCTCTGGCTCGGTCACCGTGACCTTTCAAACGCCGGCCACCTACTGCTTGTGCAACGACGGCTCGGCGGGAACCTGCATCGGCGATCCCGGCTTCCAGGTCTGCTCGTTCGATAGCGTGCCGGCGGGCCGGTACATGACCATCCAGGCCTCGGCCACCTATGATCCGTTGTTCCCGTTCCTGGCCTGGTTCCAGTCCAACATGACGGTGACCGAGCAGCTGACCCTGCGCGTGCAGTGAGCCGCGCGATGAACGAGCGATCGAGACGGCGATGAACGAGAAAAGCACAGCCGAGAATCCTGCCGGCGGCGGCATATTCCTAAGGTTGCGCCGGCTGCTGCGGGCCCGCGACGGCGCCATGGCGGTCGAGTTCGCCTTCGTCGGACCGATCTTCATCATCATCCTGTGGTCGGTCTTCGAGTTCGGCCGTTTTTATTGGATCAAGTCGTCGCTGCAATACGCGGTCGAGGACGCCGGCCGCTACGCCATGGCGCATTTCACCCGCAATTACTGGGCCTATGACGCCGGCACCACGTCTTGCCCCGGGGCGTCGACCCCGCCGACGGTGACTGAAATGATCCAGTGCGCCGCCAACGACGTCGAGACCAAGGCCGAGTCCAACGCGGTGGCCCAGTTCTTCGGCTGGAGCCTGCCCGACCCAACCTTCGATGCGACGCAGGAGCTGGGCACGCCGGACCTGATCATGATCGAGGGCACGGTCACCTTCGAATTCATCATGCCGTTCGTGCCGACGCCCGAGATCAACCTGAAGGCCAGGACCCGGGTGCCGCTGGTCCGCTTCGACACCTGACGACGTCACCGCACCTATGCGCAGCGCGGGCGCCGAAGCGGCGCCCGCGTCGTTTCCGTCCCCGTGCTCGATTTTCCGCCCGGCCAAAACCTGCTATGTCGGGGCCGATGCGTGAAATCATAGAGAGCGAGCGATGACTGACGCCGCCGCCTTGGACCGTCGAGCGGTCAAGGCCTTCGTCGACGAGGTCTGGGACCGCGAGATCGTGGCTGAGCTGACCGAATACATCGCCATCCCCTGCAAGTCGCCGCTGTTCGATCCGGACTGGCGGGCGGCGGGCCACATGGAGCGGGCGGTGCGGCAGATCGCCGCCTGGTGCCGCGGCCGCGAGATCCCCGGCCTCGCGCTCGAGATCGTCCGCCTCGAGGGCCGCACGCCGCTGATCTACATGGAGGCGCCCGGCCACGGCGGCGGCGCGGACGATACCGTGCTGCTCTACGGCCACCTCGACAAGCAGCCGGAGATGAGCGGCTGGCGTCCCGATCTCGGCCCCTGGAAGCCGGTGCGCGAGGGCGACCGGCTGTACGGCCGCGGCGGCGCCGACGACGGCTATGCCGCCTACGCCTCGCTGACCGCGCTGCAGGCGCTGACGCGGCAAGGGGCGCCCCGCGCCCGCGCCGTGATCCTGATCGAGGCCTCCGAGGAAAGCGGCAGTCCCGACCTGCCGGCCTACATCGACGCCCTGGCCGACCGCATCGGCGAGGTCAGCCTGGTGATCTGCCTCGATTCCGGCTGCGGCAACTACGAGCAGCTGTGGAGCACCACCTCGCTCCGGGGGCTGATCGGCGGCGCCCTCTCGGTCGAGATCCTGACCGAGGGCGTGCACAGCGGCGATGCCAGCGGCATCGTGCCGTCGAGCTTCCGCATCCTGCGCCAGCTGATCTCGCGGCTGGAGGACGAGGCCACGGGCGAGATCAGGCTCGCCAGCGCCAACGTGGCGATCCCCGAGGCGCGCGTCGCCCAGGCGAAGGCGGCGGCGCAGCAGTTGGGCCAGATGGTGTGCGCCAAGTTCCCCTTCGTCGACGGCGCCCGCCCGGTGCCCGCCGACCTGGCCGAGATGGTGCTGGCGCGCACCTGGCGGCCGGCGCTGGGCATCACCGGGCAGTCCGGCCTGCCCGACCTCGGCAGCGCCGGCAACGTGCTCAGGCCCGGCACCTCGGCGATGCTCTCGCTGAGGCTGCCGCCGACCGCCGATGCGCGCCGTGTCGGCGCCGAGCTGGAGGCGCTGCTGACCCGCGATCCGCCCTACGGCGCCCGCGTCAGCACCCGCTTCGACAAGGCGGCGAACGGCTGGAACGCGCCGCCGCTCGCCCCCTGGCTGGAGGCGGCGAGCGAGGCCGCGAGCCAGAGCTGCTTCGGCCGCTCGGCCTGCTACATGGGCGAAGGCGGCTCGATCCCCTTCATGGGCATGCTGAGCGAGAAGTTCCCTGAAGCGCAGTTCCTGATCACCGGGGTCCTGGGGCCGCATTCGAACGCCCACGGCCCGAACGAGTTCCTGCACGTCGCCTACGCCAAGAAGCTGAACGCCGCCGTCGCCGAGGTCCTGGCGGCGCATGCGCGGAGGCCCCGCCCATGAGCCGGCGCCTCGGCGACTTCAAGGTCCTGACCTTCGACTGCTACGGCACGCTGATCGACTGGGAGAGCGGCATCTGGGACGCGCTGCAGCCGCTCGTGGCCGCGAACGCCCGCGACGACGTCACCCGCGCGGCTGCGCTCGAGGCCTTCGCCGAGATCGAAAGCGCGCGGCAGGCGGCGACGCCCGGGATGCTCTATCCCGAGATTCTCGAATACGCCCACCGGACGCTCGCCGAACGCTTCGCGCTCGACACGACGCCGCAGCTCGACCGCGCCTTCGGCGCCTCGCTGCCGCATTGGCCGGCTTTCGCCGACAGCGCCGATGCGCTGCGCGCCCTGAAGCGGCACTTCCGGCTGGTCATCCTCTCCAACGTCCACCGCGACGGCTTCGCCGCCTCCAACCGCAAGCTCGGCGTCGCCTTCGACGCCGTCTACACGGCCGAGGAGATCGGCTCCTACAAGCCGGCACGGCGCAACTTCGACTACCTGCTGGAGCACCTCGCCGCCGACTTCGGATATGGCCGCGCCGAGATCCTGCATACCGCGCAGAGCCTGTTCCACGATCACGCGCCGGCCCGGGCCTGCGGCCTCGCCAACGCCTGGATCGACCGCCAGGGCCTGGCCGAGGGCGGCGCGTGGGGGGCCACGGCGCGCGTCGCCGAGCGGCCGGACGTGGACTTCCTGTTCCCGAGTCTGGGCGCCATGGCCGCGGCCGTCGCCGGGACCTGAACCGAGGGCGGGAGCCGAGGGACGCACGGATGGCAGGCAAGCTCGAGGGCAAGGTTGCGGTGATCACCGGCGCCGCCAGCGGCATGGGGCGGGCGACCGCCCTGCGCTTTCTCGACGAGGGCGCCCAGGTCATGCTCGGCGATCTCAATGCGGACAGCGGCGCCGCGACCATGGCGCTGATCGGCGAGCGCGGCCACGGCGCCTCGGCCCGCTTCAGCCGCTGCGACGTCGCCGAGGAGACGGAGGTCGAGAACCTGGTCGATCAGGCGGTGCGCGAGTTCGGCCGCCTCGACTGCATTTACAACAACGCCGGCGTCGGCGGCGCCTTCGGCCCGATCTCCGAGACCACGATCGAGGAATGGGACTATTCCGTGGCGGTGCTGCTCCGGGGCGTCTTCCTCGGCATGAAGCACGCCTCCGCCGTGCTGAAGGCGCAGGGCCAGGGCGGCGTGATCCTGTCCACCGCCTCGATCGCCGGCCTCGGCGGCGGCGGCGGGCCGCACGCCTATTCCGCCGCCAAGGCGGCGGTCGTCAATTTGACCCGTTGCGTCGCCACCGAGCTCGCGCATCACCGCATCCGCGTCAACGCGATCGCCCCCGGCGCCATCCGCACGCCGCTCTTGCACGCCGGCCGGCCCGAGAAGATGGAGGCGATGGCGCGGGCCAAGACGCCCTGGCCGCGGCTCGGCGAGCCGGAGGATATCGCCGCCGCCGCCGCCTTCCTGGCCTCCGACGACGCCGAGTTCATCACCGGGCAGGTGCTGGTGGTTGACGGCGGCGCGCTGGCCGCCGGCCCGGATTTCTGGGGTCATGGGCCGGAGGCGACCTTCATGCGCAAGGCCGGCGTCAACCGGGGCTCCACAGGCGCTGAGGGAACCGTGCGCGAGATCGGGCGCGGCCGCGGCGATTAAGAGCCGCAACCAGCCCGCGCTCAGCCCCGGCGTTTTGTCCGGTCCCGTTTTTCGAGAAAGGCGCGCATGACCCGCCCGGCCTCGCCCGAGGCATAGGCCTGGGCCTGGTCCTCGGCCGCCTGGGCCAGGGCCGCCGCCAGCTCGGCGTCGGTCTTGCGGGCGAAATTGCGCTTGGTCAGGCGGAAGGCGAGCCGCGGCAGCGCCGCCAGCTCGGCCGCCAGGGCCCGCGCCGCCGGCAGCACCTCGTCCGGCGCCACGATCCGGCTCAGCAAGCCGAGACGCAGCGCCTCCTCGGCCTCGAGCAACCGGCCGGTCAGGGAAAGCTCCGCGTTCGCCGCCTGGCCCAGATACCACGACATGATGCACGAGCCGATGATGCTGGGCAGGCCGGCCCGGACCTCGGGCTGGCCCATGACCACCCCGGCGTGGGCGATGCGGAAGTCCGCCATCAGCGCGATCTGGAAGCCCAGTCCGGCGGCGATGCCGTTGACGGCGGCGACGCACGGCTTCTCGAAGCCGCGCAAGGCGCGAAAGAAGCGCAGCGCCAGCGCGCTCTGGCGCGGCGCGTCTTCGGCGGTGAAGCCGACCGATTCCGCGAGATCCTGGCCGGCCGAGAAGGCGCGGCCGCGCCCGGTCAGCACCAGGGCCTCGACCGCCTCGTCGGCGGCCAGCCGATCGACCGCCTCGATCAGCGCCAGCCGCATCGCGCCGTTGAAGGCGTTCAGCTTCTCCGGCCGGGCGAAGTTCAATATCGCGATCCGGCCGTCGTGCTCCAGTTCGATCATGGTCCGCGCCCGTCCGTCGCCGAGAGAGTTGAGCGCAGATGATGTCAGCGCCGGGCGACGGATTCAATCCGGCGCCGGCGTCCGGCCGGCATCTCGCTGCGTCCGGGCTCCAGCCGGTTTAAGCGGCGCGGCGCCTTCTGCCGCTGGGCGTGCGGCGGTCTGGCGGCTCCGGATCACGTGCGTTCCCTTGCGGCCCGCCGCCATGAATCACGGCCGTCGGCCCCATGACGGTCGCCGTGGCCGCCTCGGTCAATGACTGCCGGGAATAGCGGCGGTAGGCAGGAAAGAGGAGCAGCGTCGCCACGACGATGGCGACGATCAGGCCGCCCTCGACGGGACCGATCTGATTGGTTTCATAATTGCCGATCGCATGCAGAATCAGCCCGCCGCCGGTAGACATCAGCATCAGGATCGCAAAGACCAGAAGCTGCGAGGCGACCTCGTAGCGGACCCAGCGGGCCGGCTGCGCGCGTTGATGCGCGACACGGGCCCAGGCGAATACGAACAGTGCTGCCGACAGGAACAACGTCCCAACGACCACCAACATCTTCAGGTGTCTCCCAGGAAAGGCGCAGCGAGACGGTTGGACGGCAACCCGCGGGCTTGGCCGGCGCCAGCCTGTCCATGCGCCGATGCGCCAATATAGACCCGACTTTTGCGGGTTTTAAACAATTTGATGGACCGCGGCGAAACGCGGAGAAGGCGATCCCCGCTTACGACCCGACGATGTTGCCGTTCGGGTGCAATTCCTGGCCGCCATACACGACGCCTCGGCGCTGGCCAAGAAGACGAAACGGGACGCAGATAGGCGATGGCGATCATCGCCCGCTCACCAGCCATGCCGACGGCCACGGCGCGGCCGCTGCCGCCTCCGGTGATCAAGGCGACCTGACCCTCACAAGCTTGCCGACACCCGCAAAGCGGGGGGCGTAGTCCGGACGTGGCGACATCTTATGTCCCCGTCCCGGCTGGCGCGACTGTTGCTGCGGCGGTTAGAGACGCCCTGCCATGAGTGGAGTCTCCGGCCCTCAGCCCTTTTTGTCTGGCTTGCCTTTGCGCCTGGTCTTGGCCAATTCCTCGAGCTGAGCCTCGGACATCGAGTCGTACATCTCCCGTGCCGGCCCCTTCAGCTTGCTCTTCTGGGCCTCGCCGCGCTTGACCGACAGCGCGGCGCCGGCTGCCATCTGCTGCGACTTCGACTTGGCGGGCATGTCCGTTCCTCCTGCTGCATGGGCGGGGAACAATGCTCGCGGACTGCCGGTTCCTCATCACCTGCTCGGTCCCACGCAATGGCCGTTGGCTGGTGCCTGGCCCCGGTCTTTTAACCTAGTTGAAGGCGACGCCGCGGGGCCGGCCATTAGCCTTGCCATGGCCTCGCCCTGTCGTGAGATCAGTTTCCAGGGCAGGCGGTTTGAGCGACGCCGATTCAAGCTCGAGAAGCCGTCGGCCGCCGGGGGATCGCAGGGTGGCCACGGATCAGACAGGAGAGAACCAGACCATGAGGAAACTGGCAGGCCCCGCACTGGCCCTGGCGTTGTCACTGACACTCGGTCTGGCGTTGGCCCTGGAACAAGCTGGCGTGATCGACCAGATCGAGGCCTCGGCTTCGACGCTGACGCTGCGCGACGGCAAGCAGTTCGCCCTCGCCCACGGCCTTGCCGTCGACGGGCTGAAGCCCGGCACCGAGGTCGTCGTCGTTTACGTCGTCGTCTACAAGGCGGTGAACCGTAAGATGGTCGCCCTGGAGGTGCAGCCGGCGGCCGCAAAGAGAACTGGGACGGACTGAGTCGCCCGAATGGCGCGCCGCGCCGCCGGCGCGGCGCGGCGCCGCCGCACGGTCCGCGAACGAAGGTGTTGCGCCGGTCGCCTCAGCCGAAGGCTTCGCGCAGGACCATCTGCAGATCGGGTCCCTCGGAGATCACCTCGCACTCTTCACCGCGAGAAATGCCGTAGCGGCCGTATTCGCTGTAGACCATGTAGGCGAGCCTCACGCCGCCCGGCGAATAGATCACCAGCACGTCGTCATCCGGCCCGTCGATGTATTCCAGGTTGATGGGCTCGATGCTTCCCAAACCCTTCGCGTTCGCCGCGACGCGGATTTCATCGATATCCTGCTCGGTGAACTTCATGATCTCTTCGCCTTTCTGCGCTGCCTGTGTCGTTACCCAGGCATGACGGAAGGTATCGGCATCTGGTCGCTGCGTTCACCGCCGTGCCGCCGATCCCGGCCGCACTGCGGCCCCGGGCACGTCGACCGCCATGCCTTAATCGAAGTCCCAGCCCCGCAGGGCCGTAAAGTCATCGTCGTTGAGCGGAATCTGTGCGGGCCCCAGGCCCTGCCGTGCGGCAGTCAGATCCCGAACTCCATCCAGCGATCACCACGTCCCGATGTTACGGATCGCGGCCAGGCGAATCCCTGACCTAGCGCAAGGCAATGGAAAATGATCGGCCTGCGCCGCAGGACCGACCGGACTGTTGACCCCCAGGCGCCGCCACCGGCCCGCGCCGGACACTATTCTCGGCGCGCCACCAGGGATTTGACCTCGGAGCTGGAGGTCGGAAAAGCATAGACCAGCTTGGCCATCTGGTCGGCGCTCACTCCGAATTTCATGGCGAAGGCGAACAGGTGGATCATCTCTTCCGCACGCTTGCCGACCAAGTGGGCGCCGACGATCCGCCTGCTGCGCTTCTCGGTCAGAACTTTCGCGTACGCGCTTTCACTGCCGTAAAGGCGCGCTGCGAACCACTCCGACATGTCGGTCTGATCGATGGCCACATCGAGGCCCTGCGCCTCGGCTTCGGCTTCGTTGAGGCCGACGCTGGCCAAGGGCGGCACCGCGAACAGGACCGAGGGCACCGGCCGATAGTCCGGTACGGTCGTGTTGCCGTCGAGAATGTTGCGGGCCACGACTTCGCCCTCGTAGGTGGCGAGCGGCGAGAGTTGCGCCGCGCCGGCATGCGCGTCACCGGCGACGTAAACGTCCGCATTCGACGTGCTGGCGAGGTGCTCGGTGAGCGCGATCTTGGGGCCGTCATGCTCGATGCCGCCTGCGTCAAGCATCAGCGCCTCCACCGCCGGGATGCGACCGGCGCCGTGAGCGACGCGCTCGGCGTAGAGAGACTGGCGCTCGCCGTTGTTACCGAAGTGCACAGAAAATCCGCCGCCCTCCCGCGCCACGGACTTGACCTCGATGCCGGTCCGCACCCGGATGCCGAGCGCCTCGGTGCGCTCGCCGATCCGCGCCGCGGCGTCGGTGTCGGCGGATCCCAGGATGCGGGGCGCGTTCTCGAGAATCGTCACCTCACATCCGGCCCGCGCGTACACATGGGAGAACTCCAACGCGATGACGCCGCCGCCTACGAAGACCACCGATTTCGGCAACTCGCGCTCGCGCAAGATGTCCTCATTGTCGATCAGATATTCGGCGCCATCGAACGGCAGCGGCCGCGGCAGCGAACCGGTGGCGATCACCACCTTGCCGGCACTCAGGCGCTCGCCCGCGACCTCCACCTCGTTGCGACCGCGAAATTTCGCTCGGCCGTGCACGAGCTCGATGCCGCGCCGGCGCAGCGTCTCGGCGAAGGCTTCCGATGTCCCTTCGACGAACGAGCGCTCGCGGTCGATCAACGCCGGCCAGTCGACCCTGGGAGCGCCGGCGACGATGCCGTGGCGGGCGGCATCGCTGACCGCATCGAAGGTCTCGGCCGCGGCCACCAGCACCTTCTTCGGCACGCAGCCGCGCAAGGCGCAGGTGCCACCAACCTCTTCGCGGGCCTCGACGATCGCCACCCGCAAACCGGCCTGGCGCGTCACTCGCGCCGCTGCCATGCCGGCGTTGCCGGTCCCCAAGACGATAACGTCATAAGTACGGGCCATCAGTCTCCTCGCCTTCGCAAACGGGCCATGGTGCCGGAACCGGCGGCCGCCGCCTTAAAGCAGGATAAGCGCGGACCGCGCTCACCGGCGGTCACGGAAACAGGCCAGCGTTTTCGACCGCAGCCCCCGGCAGCGCCGAGCCGCCCGGCCCCGCGAGACCCTCCACCGGCCGGACGGACGCACCGTTACGCTGCGATCCGCACCTGCAAGTGGCCGAGGCGGGTGAAGGCGACGTCGATCAGATCGCCCGCCGCCAGCGGGATGCTGCGGGTGATCGAGCCGGTCATCAGCACCATGCCGGCCTCCAGCTTCAGGCCCTGCTCGGCCAGCTTGTTGGCCATGAAGGCGACCGAGCGCAGCGGGTTGCCCAGCACCTCGACCCCGGTACCGGAGGCGACCGGTCTGCCGTTGCGCGACATCGACATGCCTTCGACGCGCAGATCGATGCCCGCCGCCGGCGTCAGCTGGGCGCCGACGACGATGCCGCCGTTGAAGGTGTTGCAGACGACAGAGTGCTGCAGCGAGGCGGTACCCGGGGGGCAGCGGTAGTCGCCGAGCTCGATCGCCGGCAGAAACCCGCCCGTGGCGGCCAGCGCGTCCAGCTCGCCGACGCCGGGCCCGGCCAGGTCCTGCTTCAGCAACACGGCGATCTCCGGCTCCAAGGTCGGGTGCAGGAAGCCCCGCCCGGACAGCGACACGGGCTCGCCCTCCGGCAGCACCCGGGAAGCCAGGAGGGTGCCCAGCAGCGGCTCGGGGATACCGGTCTCCTCCTGCATCGCCTGGCTGGTCAGCGCGGCCTTGTAGCCGACAATTCGGTCGCCGCGGGCGACCCGCGCCTCGATCACCGCGCGCTGCACCCGATAGGACTCGGCCGGCGTCAAGTCGGGATGCTGATCCAGTATCTCGGCCACCGGCGCCGGTTCGAGCAGTGCCCGATCCAGCCAGGCGGCGATCTCAGCAAGCGCATCGGTCACGGCGGTCAGTCTCCCTGCAGGTTCATCGCCAGAAACACATTCGCTTCGGGCGCATCTCAGCGGAAGGGCGCGATGGCGAGGGAAGCGCCGAGCCGCAGATGGTCGTATTCGGTCATCCGGGTGGGACCGAAAATGCGAATGCCGCGGGCGCGCTGGCGCTCGTACTCGGCCTTGTCGCGCGCCGTCACCGCAGCCTCGACCGCGATGCCGTGCTTGAGCGCCAGCGCGACCACCTGTTCCATCGCCGCCAGCAGGCCGGGGTCGTCCCAGCGCCCATGCACGCCCATGTCCGCGCCCAAATCGCCTGGTCCGAAGACAACCGCGTCGACGCCCTCGATCAACATCAACGCCTCGGCATTCTCGACGCCCTGCCGAGTCTCGATTTTCAGCATGACCAGGGTCGCCTCGTTGGCCTCGGCGCAGTAGCGCGCCGCATCGTCGATCCGGTAATCCGCGTTGGCCGCGTGCGCCAGCGCCCGGGCGCCAAGCGGCGGGTATTTCACGGCCCGGACCAGCCCCTCGACCTGCGCCGTGCTCGCGGCGTGGCAGAGACAGAAGCCCAGCGCGCCCGCGTCCAGCAGGCGGCCGATCTCGGGCGGCGAGACGGCGGGGATGGTGACTGTCGGGCTCAGTCCGTTGTCGCGGGCCAGCAGCAGGAAGCCGGCCAGGCTCTCCGGATTGTGCTGGATATGCTCGGTTTCGATCAGCAAGAAGTCATAGCCGAGCTGCGCGACGATCTTGATCACCGAGGGCTTCAGCGCTTCAAACACGTTGAAGCCGACGACCGGCTCGCCGCGGCGCAGCTTCTCCTTGGCCGGATTACGGATCAGTGCTACTTCACTAGGCATCGCGCCAGCCTCCCCGAGGGCACGGGGCTAGCTTAGCCAAGCGGACGCGCCGCAGGAATAGCCGCGCCTACTGCCGGCCGGCCAGGAAAAACGAGCGGACGTCGCCTTTGCCGCGCAGATGAACGGTGCCGCGCGCCCGCAGGTCAAATTTTTCGCGCAAAGCGTCGGCGACCGCGTCGGAGACGTGAATCCGGTTCGGCTCGCTGGTCTCCTGCAGCCGGCTCGCCTGATTCACCGTATCGCCCCAAAGGTCATAGACGAATTTGTGGGTGCCGATAATGCCGGCGACCACCGGCCCACGGTGGATGCCGATCCTGATTTTCCAGGCCGTCGCCCGGACCTCGTTGTGGCCTTCGAGATGCCGCAGCATCCCCAGCGCCAGGTCGGCGATGGCCCGCGGCGAAGACGTGAGCCTAAAGGGCCGCAAGAGCCAGTACCCGGTCTATGCCTATTCCCTGTCATGGCACCCCGAGCAGGCGCCCGACCGCGCGCACATGATCGAGATCGCGACCGAGAGCCTGAAGGTGAACGGGCTGGATCAGGGCTACGAGGTGCTGATGGTCGCCCACAACGATGAGCCCCATCCGCACATCCATGTCATCGTCAACCGCGTCCATCCCGAAACCGGGATCATGGCGCCGCTCTCCAACGACTATCTCAAGCTCTCCCGGTGGGCGGAAGCCTACGAGCGGGACCGGGGCAAGATTTATTGCGAGCAGCGCGTCGAGAACAACGAGCGTCGACGCCGGGGCGAGTACGTCAAGGACACGCGCAGCGTCTTCAAATCCGATTTCTACCGCTGGCGGGCCGAGCAGACGAAGCAGGGCTTCGAACGTCGGCAGGACGAAGCGCAGACGCTGTCCGACACCCATAAGCAGCAGCGCGACGACCTCTACCAGTGGAAGGAGGCCCTGATCCGAAACCGGCGCGATGAGCTCAAGGATCAGCGCCGGCCGCTCTGGGCCGACCTCTACAAGAAGCAGGCGTTTGAATCCAAGCTGCTCCGGCGCGAGCACGAGGCCGCCTGGAACAAGGCCGGGTATTTCACCAGCCACCGCGACGTGGATGCGCTGAACCGGCGGCGCATCATCGCCGATGCCTTTAACGAGCGCGTCAGTGGCCAGCAGCAGCGCGAAGACCTTGCCCAGCGCCACGAGCAGGAGCGGCTGGCCCTGGCCGGCTTCTTCAAGGACCAGACCAAAACCGAGATCAAAAAGATCAATGACGGCTACCGCCGCCGCCTGGAAACCCTGCGCCAGCAGCAGCGCACCGAGCGGCGCGAGCAACAGCGCCAGCACTCAAAGGAAAGCCAGGACCGCGCCCAGGAGATCGCGGAAGGGCGCGATGCCGAGCGGTTCGATCCGCAGCGCTACCGGGAAGAGCGCCGCGAGCGCAAGCGCGAGGAATTCCGCGAGGCCGGCCGGGACATCCTCGAACCGAAGAGCAAGGGCTCCAGGGAGACGGAAAACCCCAGAGAACGCGAAGAGGATATTTCCGGGGAAAGAGACCGCTATGAGGACAGAGGACGCGAGCGCGAGCGGCAACGCCTCAGACAACGCGGCCCGAGGCCAAAAGGGCCGAAGCCGCCCAGATTCCGCCGTTAGAACGGGAAGGAAATCGCGAATGGCCCGGCACATCCGATGACACATGATACAGTGAACGCGAGACAGGGAGTCCTTAGGTACTGGGTGCTTCCTCGCAAGTATTTGACGCCAATGAGCGGCCCTAAAAGCGTTGACTTTTCGTGATCTAGAATATATTCTTTAGTAATTGCGACGAGCATGGGTGCCTGCTCTAGCTGTCTTTCCTGCGCGGAAAAGGGGCGTGGCACTATTATCTCCAGGGCACAACGGCCTCAGACGGCTTCGCTGGAGCGGCTTTACAGAGAGCTGGTCGAGAATGCCCTCGACCTCATCTGGCTCCTCGACCCGGCGGGGAAGTTCGTATTTACGAGCCCGTCAACGACCCGCCTGCTTGGGCACGCCGCTCAATTCATGATCGGGCGTGCAGTACTCGAATTCATCCACAAGGATGACCGCGCCGCGGTGCAAGATGCCGTGGCGAGCGCGCTCGCCGGACCTGATCAGGCGACCACCGCCGAGGGTCGCTTCCGCCATGCCGACGGGTCGTGGCGGGTTCTCGCTGGCACGGGCAAGCTCTTGCCCGAAGATGTCGAGCCGGGGGGCATTGTCGTCAATCTCCGTGATGTCACCGAGCAGCAAGCAACCGAACGCGCTCTGCGCGCCGCCCAGCGCAGCTTCCGCGACCTGGCCGAAGCTGTTCCGGACTGGCTTTGGCAGATCGACGAGTCCATGAAATTCACCTATGCCAGCCCCAGGGTCCGAGAGCTTCTGGGCTACGAGCCGGCTGAGATCATCGGCCGAACGCCCTTCGATTTTTTGTCACCTGAGGAAGCCGAACGTGTTCGCGCGTGCACAGCCCGCGCTCTGACTGCGCATGAGCCGATACAGCTGCTGGAAAACACGCTGCTGCACAAGGACGGCCATCCCGTGACCATTGAGACCAGCGCGCTCCCCTTCAATGACGAGGACGGCACCTTCCGCGGCTATCGCGGCGTCGACCGCGATATCACCGAACGTAAGCGGGTCGAGATCGAGCTACGCACGGCCAATCGGCTCCTCAAAATCATCCGAAAATGCAACGCCACCCTGGTCCGTGCCGATAATGAAACGGAACTCCTAAACGATATTTGCCGGCTGATCGTCGAGGACGGCGACTACCCGCTTGCCTGGGTAGGTTTCACGACCGAAGGCCCCGACAATAAGATCGAAGTGGCAGCATTCCACGGTTCTGCAAGCAGTTTTCTTGACGGCGCCACATTCCGCCTTTTCGGAGATGGTGCAAGCAAGGGGCCGTCCGCCGAGGCTGTTCGGACAGGCCAGCCCCAAGTATTCCAGCGCATGGGATCGTCCTCGCTGACATCGGACTGGCTTAAGAAAGCAAGAGACCATGGGCTTGAAGCGACGGCGGCTCTACCACTGCGGGACCGGGACGACGTATTCGGCGTGTTGACTACCTACTCGGACATGCAAAACGCCTTCGGAGAACAGGAAGTCTCGTTGCTGACGGAACTGGCCGGTGACCTGGCCTTCGGCGTTACGTCAATCCGACATCGCATACTCAGGGCTCAGGCGGAGGCCGAACAGCAGGAGCAGGAGCACAAGCGGGAAATCGCCCTGATGCAGACCATCGAGGCGATTGCCAGGGCCGCCGAATCGCGTGATCCCTATACGGCCGGTCACGAGCGCGAAGTGGCTCGGCTGGCTGAAGCAATGGCAATGGAAATGGGTCTGTCTGAACACGAATGCGAAGGCATCCGCGTCGCCGGGTTGCTGCACGACATCGGCAAGCTTCAGGTTCCCATGGAAATCCTGGCCCGGCCGACCCGCCTGAGTGCCCCCGAATACGAGGTGGTGAAAACGCATGTTGAGATCGGTTATGGCATTCTCACGGGCATCGACTTTCCCTGGCCTGTCGCCGACATGATGCGCCAGCACCATGAGCGGCTGGACGGGTCCGGCTATCCGCTTGGCCTTAAGGACCAGGACTTGATTGTCGGCGGGCGCATTCTCGCCGTCGCCGATACCATCGAAGCGATGGGCAATCACAGACCCTATCGTCCATCGAAAGGGGTCGACGGCGCACTTCTCCATGTCTTGCAGGAGAGGGGCAAGCTTTATTGCCCGACTGTGGTCGATGCGTGTCTGACGCTCTTCAAAGAGAAAGGGTACAAGCTGCTGAGTGAATAGCTCGGCGCTCGTCAATTCTTGAGGCGACCCATCCGTGTCACGCGGTCGTGCCACGCAGAATGTCAGCACTCTGCCTTCGCCCACCGCCGGCGATGGCCCACCGCCACGGAAAACCTTGCGTCTGTCGGCGCCAAGGCCCAGAATCCGCCGGAACCAAGGGCTGTGAGGCTTTCACAATTTCTTACACATTCACAGTTTTTGACGAAGAAAAGCAAGGACTGTCAATAGGTTAGTGGAACCCCAGGCAGACTCGCGATCCGCTCCAGATCAGGCAGCATCTCGCCAAGCTCGCGCTTGCGGGCTTCTTCGAGCAGAAGCTCGGCATAGCCCATGATGGCGCTGGCAGGCGCCAGCAGCTCCTGGCGAACATTGGCCAGGCGGGCTCGCCTCAGGCGCTCCGAGACAGCGCTTTCCGGCTCGGATCGATCCTCGTTCCCGGCGCTCATGCCACCATGTCCGATCCGAGATCCCTCCATGTGGCGGCGGTAGAGACGTACCGATCACCAAGCGGCTAGCGGTTCAGCAGTCGTTCCATCTTGTCCAAGAGACGCGGCAACTCGACAGGCTTGGTGTCGTAGTCATCACAGCCGGCGGCCAGGGCCCTTTCACGATCATTGGCCATGGCATGCGCGGTCAGGGCGATGACCGGGATGGCCTGGGTGTCCGGCGATGTCTTGATCTGGCGTGTCGCGTCCCAGCCGTCCATCACCGGCAGGCTCATGTCCATAAGAATGATATCCGGCTGTTCGCGGCTTGCCATCTCGACGCCGCCGCGGCCGTCGATCGCCATCACCACCTCATAGCCCTTGCGCGCGAGGCGCCGCGACAGCATGTCCCGGTTCATTTCGTTATCTTCGACGATCAACACTTTCGCCATCTCAAAGTCCCCTTGACGGCGGCCGCCGCGCCCTCGGCCTGGTCAGACCGAGGCGACGCGATGCTCGATGCTGGCGCGCACAACGTCCACCAGATCCTTGCGGTCGTACTGGCCCTTGTTGAAGACTTCCTGCACACAACCCTTGAGGCGTTCCGCCTCTTCCGCCGTGATGTCCTTGGCCGTGACGACGATAATCGGAATGTCTTTCAGAGTCGCGTCCCGGCGCATCGCCTCCATCACCTCGAAGCCGTTGATCTGGGGCATGATCAGATCGAGCAGCACCAGCTGCGGCCGCTGGGCGTGCAGTTTTTCGAGCGCATCGTGGCCATTCGCGGCTTCGGCAACGGTCCAGCCCTCGCGTTGCAGAAGCCGGCGCAAAAGGCCACGCATGTCCGCGTCGTCCTCGACGATCAGGACCTGGGCCTGCTCGGGGTCCCGGCGGTATTTGCGCAGCACGCCGGCGATCTTTTCCCGGTCGAGCGGCTTGGTGACGAAATCGGTCGCCCCCAGCGCAATGCCCAGATCCCGGTCGCCAAGGACGGTGACCACGATGACCGGAATGTCGGCCAGCTCCGGGTCGCTCTTCAATGCTTTCAGGACCGACCAGCCATCCTTCCCCGGCATGATGATGTCGAGCGTGATCAGGTCCGGCTTGCGCTGCTTGGCGAGGCGGACCGCTTCTTCACCGCCATAGGCGTGGATCAGCTGGAAGCCCTCGCCGGCCAGGCATTCGTCTAGGACTCTGTGCACGCCCTTATCGTCATCGACCACCAGGACCGTGCCGACGGTGGTTGCGCTCGCCGCCGCCTCGGCCGGCGCTGTCTCCGCGGCGGCGCTGTCGTGGTAGGTCGCCGGCAGCAGGATGGTGAAGCGCGAACCCTTCCCGGCCTCACTTTCGACGGTGATGTCGCCCCCCAAAATGCGGCAAAAGTGCCGCGTGATGGCGAGGCCGAGGCCGGTGCCGCCGAACTGCTTGGTCGTCGACGCATCGGCCTGGGTGAAGGCGTCGAAGATCTTGCCAAGCTGATCCGGCTTCATCCCGATGCCGGTGTCGGCGACGCTGAACTCCAGCCAGTCGCCGCCGTCGCCGGCGCTGCGCCTGGCCGACAGGCTGACCTCGCCGCCGTCCGTGAACTTGCAGGCGTTGCTCAGCAGGTTGAACAGGTTCTGGCGAACCTTGGTCTGATCGGAGCGCATGACGCCGAGGTCCGGTCGCTGGGCAAGTCGGAGCCTGTTCTTGTTGCGCTCGGCAAGCGGTTCAATCACCGCCATCACGTCCGCGAGCAACGTGGCGACGTCGAATTCCTCGATGAAGACATCCATCTTGCCGGCCTCGATCTTGGAGAGATCGAGGATGTCGTTGATCAGGTTGAGCAGATGCTTGCCGGCGCTGTGGATCTTGCCCAGGTCGGGAACGAACTCCTGCCGCTCGAGGTCCGCCGCCTCCTCGAGCAGCATCTCGCTGTAGCCGATGATGGCATTCAGAGGCGTTCGCAGCTCATGGCTCATGTTGGCCAGGAACTGGCTCTTCGAGCGCGTCGCTTCCTCGGCCTCGTCCTTGGTCCGGCGCAGGTCGATCTCGGCCTGCTTGCGATCGGTGATGTCCCCCATCGAGCCGGCCATGCGGTAAACGCGCCCCGCCTCGTCGCGCAGCCCCAGGCCGCGATGCAGCACCCAGCGGGTCTGTCCGGCCGCATCCACGACCCGGAACTCGGCGACATAGAGATCGGTCTCGCCGCGCAGGTGCGCGATGACGGCCCGTTTGAACGTCTCCAGGTCATCGGGCTGGATGCGAGACTGCCAGTCCCGGGCGGCCACGCGCGGATCGTCGCCGGAGAGGCCGATCAGGTCCTTGAGCCGCTGTGAGAGATAGACCTCGTTGCTGCGCAGGTCCCAGTCCCAGAGACCCTCGTTGGCGCCTTTCATCGCCAGGGCGTAGCGCGTCTCGCTGTCGCGCAGCGCCTCCTCGGCCCGTTCGCGGTCGGCGATCTCGTTGCGCAGGCTGAGGTTCGACTGCTCAAGCTGCTGGTTCTTCTGCCAACGGTCGATGGCCAGGCCCATGTGCGTGGCGAACTGGACCGCGATCTTGATGTCCTCGTCGCTGAACATGCCGGGGCGCGCCGAGCCGAACGCCAACGCGCCCAGGTTCTGCCCATAAGCCTCCAGCGGCACGATCAACAGACTGTCGATCTCGCCGGCCGCGATCGCCGGGTCGGGTTCGCCGGCAAGCTCGGAGGCGGCCTGCTTCAGGTCGCGTACCAGCTTTACTTGGCCGTTCGAGATCACCTCGCCCAGCAGGCCATTTCCGATCGGAACGTCGTCGACCGCCGCCTTGGTCGCGTTCCGGCGGGTGTCGAGCAAGGTTTCGAGGCGGTAGCGCCGACCTTCGAGGTCACGCAAGGCCATCGTGCAGCGGTCGAAGTCGATGACCCATTTGATCTTGTTGACGGCCTGGGACAACAGCGTCTCGAGCCGCTCGGACTTCGCGATCAGCAGGACGACATCGAACAGCAGAGCGTAGCGCGCTGCCTGGGCCTGCCAGGCCTCCGTGTCGCTCATCTCAGTCCAACCCGGAACGTGGAACGCTCCGCCTTATGCCGCCAATCCTTGCTTGATCATCGGGTCGACCTCGATTTTCAACGCATCGGTAATGATGTTGAGGTATCGACCTAACGCCGCCAAGCCAATTATTTCGACTATCTCCGCATCCGAGATGCCCAATTCGCCAAGCGCGTCAAAGTCGGCCTTGGACAAGGATTTAGGCGCGGTCGCCGCCTTGGTGCCGAACTTGATGATGGCCTGCACGCGCTCGGGCGTGACCGTGCCCAGGTTGCTGCCGAGTGCCGCCAGCATGTTCTCGTCGATGCCGATGGTGCGGCAGGTCAAGCGATGGAACGAGCCGCAATACTGGCAGTCCAGGGCGACGGCGATCGAATACAGCATCATGCTGACCACCGGTTGAGGCAGGCTGGAGCCGCCATACAGGTTTTGCAGCGCGCCGATGGTCGCCTTCAGGGCTTGCGGCGAATGCGCCAACGCCTTGTCGATGTTGGGGACCGCGGGAATTTGCAGCTCCCGCTTGATCGCCTCGTAAATTTCGGCGACTTCGCCACCGGCCTCGTCCTCCTCGATGAGCCGGATCGGACAGGGCTCCCGCTGCATATTCTGCAGCGTGTCCCAGGCTCCATCCCCGGACCCCGTTCCGGGCGAGGGCGGTGCCTTGGTTCCCTCGCCTCGACCGGACTGAGACCCGCCCTGACCACCGCCTCCAAAAAGCTTGCTGAACAGTCCCATCTCTCCATCTCCCTTTCACCCCAGCCGAGTCGGCAGGAAACCTAACACGAGCCACGTGCATTCAAGAGTCATTAAGGCGCCAATACTGTTCGTCCTCGTCCGCTTAGTTGCGTCCTAGGACGTAAACTTGCGCCGGCATCGAATTCGCCCACTCATTCTCGCGAAGGCGTAAATGTCGTTTTCGGTGCATATTCCAGCGCCGTGGCCAGCAGCACGTTCGTCAATTGAAAAGCGCCCCCGTAACCTGCGCCGCGCATTCTACCGGGCCGCCGGACGGCCAACGCTTCACATCTGAGTGACAGAAAGGACGCCAAAGACGCGCGGTACGCGCCGCCGTGCGGCGCGGCGCGTCTTCTCGACCCGGGAGCTGGAGATCAGGCCCGCGCCGGCCTAGGCGTTCGGAGCGGCGTTAAACCTTGCTTCAGCGTCCCGGAAGGTGCGCCGGACCTTGTCGATGTCCCACGGCTTTTCTTCCAGCGTCTCGTGGTCCCATTCGCTGCGCGGCGCGGGCGGGTCGAAGAAGTCGCCGCCGTAGACATGGATCGCGCAAGTCATCTTGGCGATCGGGTTGAGGACGGAATGGATGATGTCGCGGCCAAGCGTGGCGATATCGCCGATGCCGAGCGATTGGGCGCCGGCCGCCTCGATGGTGGGGCCGGCGCGGCGCCAGAAGACGTTGTCCTCGCGGCCCGAATAGATGCCGACGACGGAGAACATCTGATGATTGTGCGGCATCAGGCTCATGCAGGGGGCCCAGGCGAAGTTGAGCACCGTCAGGTCCGCCGCCCGGTAGAGCGGGACGATGCCGGCCCGCTCCGGCTCGCCCAGTTCGGCCAGGACGGCCCCGGGATCGGATATGGCCTCGGCCACGACCTCGCGGACCGCCTTCTGGCCCTCGGCCACGGCACGCTTGCAGTCTTCGATGAACCGATCTTTGTCGAACACCCCGCTCTGGCCTCCGCGTCATTTCCTACGTGTGAAAAGTTTAGGCAGATTGCCGGCGGCCTTCCAGCATTTACCGGCACAAAAGGCCCGCCCGGCCACCTGGCGACCCTGAAAGACGTCATGCCGAAGCTGATCGAAGAGCCGAATCGGGACGGCGGCCTTTTGGTGCGGCCCCGCGAGACTGGGTGGTGGGCCCGGCAGGACTCGAACCTGCAACCAGACGGTTATGAGCCGTCGGCTCTGACCAATTGAGCTACGGGCCCCTCGCCGCGGCCCCCGGCTGGGCGGTGCGCGCCGCCTGCCGGGCCTGGCCGGTGCGCCCCTACCGTAGTGGATTCGGCGCCCCGCGTGAATGCGATTGAGCGGGCCCCGACCGCGCCCGCGAAAGTCCGGACGGGAAGAAGATGGAAGAGATCCCCCCGCCGGCAAGAGCCGACGGGGGTAACTCCTCAGAAGGAAAACCTTCTTACCGTGGTTTCCCTGCCGATTTCCCTGAAGCGAGAAGTATTGCCAAAACGCCGGCTCCCGTCAATCATTGTGGAAACGACGAAATGAGCGACGGGAGGTTGCGGCGATGGGGGCAACAATTGGGGAGCGCCTCCGTGCGATCGGCGCACGGTATCCGGTAGACGAGTCCCTGGTCTTCGGGCTCGACGTGGGCATCGCCTCGGTCGGCTCTGCCGTCATGCGGCACGGCGAGGCTCCGTCGATCGAGTTCGCCGGCAGCCGTTGCTTCGAGGCGCCGGAAGAGCCAAAGACCAAGGAGCTGAAGAACAAGACCCGCCGCGACAAGCGGTTGCTGCGTCGGGTCACGCGGCGGCGCCGGCGACGCATGGCCGATATTCGCGACCTCCTCGTCGAGCACGGCCTGTTACAGCACACTGATACAGACGCGTTTCATCACCGGGCAGCGGCGCCCGGCCCGTGGCAGGCACGCGCCCTGGGTTTGGACCGGCGACTGAGCGACGAAGAACTCGCGGCCGCGCTTCTGCACATCGCCAAACGCCGTGGCTTCAAGTCGAACAAGAAGTCCGACATCGGCCAGAACGCGCCCGACGCCAACAAGAAGATGCTGGGGGCGATCCAGGCCAATCGGGAGCTGCTGGCCCGATATCGAACCATTGGTGAGATGGTGACGAATGACTCCAAGTTCACGGAACGGAAGCGCAACCGGAGCGGTGAATACAGTCACACGCACGCCCGTGACGACCTGCGGCATGAGGTAGAGCAGCTTTTTTCGGCGCAACGGCGGCTCGGCAACAATAACGCGACAGCCGAGCTGATGGACCAATTCATCGCCGTCGCGTTTCATCAGCGCCCATTGCAAGACAGCGAGCATCTGGTCGGCATGTGTCCTTTCGAGCCGGCCGAACGGCGCAGCCCACGCCACGCGCCGTCGTTCGAGAAGTTCCGCTTTCTCGCAAAGCTCAACACCGTAAAGGTGCGCGAGGCGGACGGCTCGCTGCGCCGACTGACGCGTGAAGAGCTCGGCAGCGCGGCGGCCGATTTCGGCACGGCGACCAAGTCGATCTCGTGGAAGGCTCTGGCGACGAAGATCGACCTGCCGAAGGGCAGCTTCTTTGATGGCATCGACGACAAGAAGGCGAAGGCGGACGTGGCGACGTCCGCGGGCAGCGCCGCAGGAACGAAGACGCTCTACGACGCGCTGGGGCCGGCGGGCTGGAATTCTGTCAGGCAGAAGCCGGAGCTGCTCGACGCCGTCGCGGCGGTGATTGCCTTCCGGGAGGACTTGGAAAGCATCGAGAAGGGGCTCGGGGAGATTGATGGCCTCGAGCCATTGATTCTCGACGCGCTCATGATCGCCGTCCGCGACGGCAGGTTCGGCGCCTTCAAGGGCGCGGGTCACGTCTCCGCCAAGGCGGCGCGCAATGTCGTCCCTCACCTGTTGCAGGGCAATGTGTACTCCGCCGCCTGCGTGCTGGCCGACTACGACCCTACGGCGGGCCGCAGGATCGAGATCGACGACCTGAAGAACCCCGTGGTCCAGCGCAGCCTGCGCGAGGCGGTGAAGCAGGTCGAGACGCTGATCCATCACTTCGGGGCCCGGCCCGGCCGCATCGTCGTCGAGCTGGCCCGCGCGGTCGGCAAGTCGGCGGAGGAGCGGGACAAGATCACCAAGGGGATCGAGAAGCGGACCGCCGAAAAGAAACGGCGGCGCGCGGAGCTCAAGGAGCTGTTGCAACTGAGCTACGAGCCGGGCGAGGAGGACCTCCGCCGATACGAGCTGTGGAAGGAGCAGAACTACCGCTGCATCTATTCCGACCGGGAGATACCTCCTCACGACATCCTTGCCACGAGCAACGCGGTCCAGGTCGATCATGTGCTGCCGAGGAGCCGCAGCCAGGACAACAGCTTTCAAAACCAGGTGCTGTGCTTCGCCCAGGAAAATCAGAACAAGGGCCAAAAGACACCGTGGGAGTGGAAGGGCCGGACCGACCCGAAGTGGTGGGGGGCGTTCGAAGCGCGGGTCAACACGCTCACCATGAAGCGTTACAAGAAGAACCTGCTGCTGATGCGGAATTTCGACGAGCGGCAACAAGGCTTCGTCGAGCGGAATCTGAACGATACGAAATACGCGGCCCGGGCGCTGCTCGCCGTGTTGCGGGAACTCTACACCGACGAGAACGAGCCCGACCCGGCGAGCGAGGGCTACTTAGGCAACACCAAGCGCCGTCTTTTCGCTAGGCCGGGCGCCATCACCGCGATCCTGCGCCGGGCCTGGGGCGTCGGTGCGATCAAGGACCGCGCCGACGACCGCCATCACGCGCGCGACGCGCTGATTTGCGCCGCCGGCAGCAACGAATGGCTGCTCAACACGCTGACAAAGCAATACCAGCAGGTGGAGGTCGAGAACCGCGGCAAGTGGACTCCCTACGTGCCGCCGCCGTGGAACGACTTCCGCGACGACGCGCTACGTGCCGTCGAGAGCGTTTTCGTGTCTCGCTCGGAGAAGCGGCGCGGGCGCGGCCAGGGGCACATGGACACGATTTACAGCGTCGGCGAGGAAAACGGCCGCAAGGTGACCTACGAGCGCAAGGCGGTGGACAAGCTGACCAAGGCCGACCTTGCCCGGATCAAGGATGCCGACGGCGGCAACCGGCCGCTGGCAGAGGCGCTCGCCGCCTGGGTCGACCGGGGCAAGCCGGCCGACGACCCACCCAGATCGCCCAAGGGCGACCCCGTGCGCAAGGTCCTGCTCAGGCGCAGCGGCGTCTCGGGATTCTCCCTCAGCGGTGGCCATGTGGACAATGGCGATATGGTGCGCATTGACGTGTTTACGAAACCCAACAAGAGAGGCAAGGACGAGTTCTACCTCGTGCCAATATACCGCCATCAAGTGATGGACTTCTCCGGATGGCCGCAGCCGCCCAATAGCGCTGTCCGTGCGTATAAGGCCGAAGACGATTGGGAGGAGATGGATGGAAACTGTCATTTTCTTTTCAGCCTGTATGGAGATGCGTTTGTTGAGGTAGTCAAACGCGACGGCGAAATTTTTGAAGGCTATTTTCGAAGTATGAACCGGTCCACCGGGGCACTAAATATCTCGCCGCACCATAGACGGGATCAATCGTTTGATGGTGGAAGTATCGGCGCGCGCACTCTGACGTCTTTCCGCAAGTTCCACATCGACCGGCTCGGCCGCAAGCATGGGATCGAGCGGGAAGCCCGCACATGGCATGGCGCGGTTTGCACATAAGCCGGCCGGCGCGCCTGTCGCTGAAGGCCCAGCGGCTGGTCGTCGAGCAGGACGAGGAAGAGTCGGTCTCGTTTCCGCTTGAGGACGTCGCCTGGGTGGTGCTGGACACGCCGCAGGTGACCGCTTCCGCCGCGCTGATGGCCGGCTGCCTGCAAGCCGGCATCCCCGTGATCTACTCGGACCACAAGCACATCCCCTGCGGGGTGCTGCTGCCCTTTCACCAGCATTTCCAGCAGGCTGGCGTCGCCCGGCTTCAGATCGCCGCCACGGCGCCACTGAAAAAGCGCCTGTGGCAGTCGATCGTGCGCCGGAAGATCGAGAACCAAGGCGCCGTGCTGGAGCGGGCGCAGGTCGAGGGCGCCCGCACGCTGCATGAGATGAAGGCACATGTGAAGTCCGGCGATCCGGGCAACGTGGAGGCGCGGGCCGCACGCTTCTATTGGCAGCGGCTGTTCGAGGACTTCCGCCGCCATGACGAAGAAGACTTGCGCAACGCCATGCTCAACTACGGCTATGCCGTGCTGCGCGCGGCGGTCGCCCGCGGCCTGGTCGCCGCCGGCCTGCTTCCGGCTTTCGGCATTCATCACGCGGGCGCGCAGAATGCCTTCAACCTGGCCGACGACCTGCTCGAAACGCTGCGCCCGGTCGCCGATTGGGCCGTGTTCCGCATGGCCGACCAGGGCCGGCGGCCCGAGAGCGACGAGCTGACGCGGGAGCAACGGCAAGAGCTCGTCGGCGTGATGACCGAGCCGCTAGTGATCGAGGGCGAGCTGCTGACCGTGCTGCCGGCCGTCGACCGCACCGTCGCCTCGCTCGTCCGAGCCTTCTCCGGCGACGGCGCGGAGGCACTGGTGCTGCCGCGGGTCTGAGGCCGGCCGTGCGCCAGGAGGAGGTCCGCTTCATGTACCTGTTCGTGTTCTTCGACCTGCCGGTGAAGACCAAGGCGGAACGGCGCGCCGCCACCCGCTTCCGCAAGTTCCTCGTCAACGACGGCTATGATATGATGCAGCTGTCGGTCTACACGCGGGTCTGTCGCGGGCAGGACGCCGCCGACAAGCACCTGGGCCGGGTCGAGAAGAACCTGCCGAAGAAGGGGAGCATTCGCGCCTTGCAGGTCACGGAACGCCAGTTCGCGCGCATGAAACTGCTCGTCGGAACGCCGACGCGGCAGGAACAAACGGGAACCAGCCAGCTTGTTTTGCTCTAGCCAATTCGCGTTTTTACGTTACCATTCAACCACTTCCGCCGCGGGCAGCCTACCTCAGGGAAATCGGTAGGGAAACCACGGCCGACCAGGGAGTGCTATAATTGCCTTGTTGAGCCTACCTCAGGGAAATCGGTAGGGAAACCACGGCACATTTTATTGAATGCCGCTTTCGCCACTTAGCCTACCTCAGGGAAATCGGTAGGGAAACCACGGCGCCGGCCACCGCGTCCCTGAACTCATGCACAGCCTACCTCAGGGAAATCGGTAGGGAAACCACGGCGGCGAAAAGCGGAATGGCGGAATGACTTTCAGCCTACCTCAGGGAAATCGGTAGGGAAACCACGGCGACCCTATTGGCGTGGTGGTGCTCGACGTCAGCCTACCTCAGGGAAATCGGTAGGGAAACCACGGCTTTCCGGCCCGCGCCGGCCCCGCGCGGGGCCGGCCCGGGCCGGACGCTGCGCGTGGCTTGCCTGCAAGGGCCTTCAGGTGTCGAGGAAGCTTCTGAGCTTGCGGCTGCGCGAGGGGTGCTTGAGCTTGCGGAGCGCCTTGGCCTCGATCTGGCGTATGCGCTCGCGCGTCACCGAGAACTGCTGGCCGACCTCCTCCAGCGTGTGGTCGGTGTTCATGCCGATGCCGAAGCGCATCCGCAAGACCCGCTCCTCGCGCGGCGTCAGCGAGGCCAGCACCCGGGTCGTGGTCTCGCGCAGGTTGGCCTGGATGGCGGCGTCGATCGGCAGGACCGCGTTCTTGTCCTCGATGAAGTCGCCGAGATGGCTGTCCTCCTCGTCGCCGATCGGGGTCTCCAGGCTGATCGGCTCCTTGGCGATCTTCAAGACCTTGCGCACCTTCTCCAAGGGCATGCCGAGCTTGGCCGCCAGCTCCTCCGGCGTCGGCTCGCGGCCGATCTCGTGCAGCATCTGGCGCGAGGTGCGGACCAGCTTGTTGATGGTCTCGATCATGTGCACCGGGATGCGGATGGTGCGGGCCTGATCGGCGATCGAGCGGGTGATCGCCTGCCGGATCCACCAGGTGGCGTAGGTCGAGAACTTGTAGCCGCGGCGGTACTCGAACTTGTCGACCGCCTTCATCAGGCCGATGTTGCCTTCCTGGATCAGGTCGAGGAACTGCAGGCCGCGGTTGGTGTATTTCTTGGCGATCGAGATCACCAGCCGCAGGTTGGCCTCGACCATCTCCTTCTTGGCCTGGCGCGCCTCGCGCTCGCCCTTCTGCACCGTGGTGACGATGCGCTTGTATTCGCCGATCGGCAGGCCGGTCTCGGCCGCCACCTGGGCGATCTGGGCGCGGATCTCCTTGATCTCGTCGCGTTCCTTGTCGGCGTAAGCGGCCCAGCCTTTGCCCTTGAGCCGGCGCACGCGGCTGAGCCAGCGCGGGTCGAGCTCGCGGCCGACATAGGCCTTGAGGAATTCCATGCGCGGCACGCCGTGCTTGTCGGCCAGGCGCAGCAGGCGGCCCTCCAGGGTGATCAGCCGGCGGTTGATGCCATAGAGCTGATCGATCAGCGCCTCGATGCGGTTGTTGTTGAGTTGCACGATCTGGACCAGCTCGACCAGCTCTTCCTGCAGCTTCTGGTAGCGCTTTTCTTGCTGCGGCGTCAGTTCCTGATGCTTGAGCGCCGCCTCCATGCGGGCGTCCTGGACCTTCTTGAAGCGCTTGTAGGTCCTGGCGATCTGGTCACAGGTCTCCAGCACCTTCGGCTTCAGCACCAGTTCCATCGCCGCCAGGGAGACGTTGCTCTCCTCGTCGTCTTCCTCGTCCTTGTCCTCCTCCTCGGTCCCGGCCTCGCCCTTCTCGCCCGTTTCCTCGGCCTTCACGGACTTGGCGTCGGCGGTCTGCGCCTCGGACTTGTCGACGCCGTTGCCCTCGCTGCCGCCGTAGGTCGCGTCGAGATCGATGATCTCGCGCAGCAAGGCCTCGCCGTTGACCAGCATGTCGCGCCATTCGATGATGGCGCGGATGGTCAACGGGCTCTCGCAGATGCCGTTGATCATGGTCTCGCGGCCAGCCTCGATGCGCTTGGCGATGGCGATCTCGCCCTCGCGCGAGAGCAGCTCGACGCTGCCCATCTCACGCAGGTACATGCGCACCGGGTCATCGGTGCGCTCGTATTCCTCTTCGGTCGTTTCCTTCTCGACGACGGCTTTCTCTTCCTTGCGCTCGCCGTCTTCGGTGTCCTCGCTCTCCTCGCCGTCGATCAGGTTGATGCCCATTTCGGAAAGCATGGTCATCACGTCTTCGATCTGCTCAGAGGAGACCTGTTCCTGCGGCAGCACGGCATTGAGCTCGTCATAGGTGACGTAGCCCTGCTCCTTGCCGCGCGCGACCAGCTTCTTCAATGCCGCATTATGGGTATCGAGCAGGGGCCGGTCCTGCACCTCGGTGCCCTGGCTCGATTCAGCCGCGGTAACGCTCTTCGCCATCAGCGTTCCTACTCCAGACAGTCTCGCGGGGTGCTGTCGCCCCTGGTTGCCCCAAACGGATCGGTGCCTCAGACGTGGCCGGGCACCTCCGATCCCAATCCGTCACCAATCGCCGCTTCGTTCTTGGCCCGCTCAAGCTCTGTCCGTACCGCTTCAAACCGCTGCCATGTCTCGTTCGACATGTCCTCCGTCAACGCGGCTTGCAAAGCTTCTTTCTCTGCTTGAAGTCTTGCCAATTGATGGACCTTTGAAATGCGTTGCCACTCCGCCTTCGCCTCGCCAAAGCTCGCGACCTTGGCGGCGGCGAGGCCGGTCAACCCGTCAATCACGTGTCTCAGCGCGCTGTCGGTGAGATCGTGCTTCAAGACTGCTACGTCAAGGGCTTGGCGCGAACCCACATGTTCTATGAGCAGCCCGTGCAGCCTGTCAAGTATGGGCGAGGCGAATTCGAAGGCGGCAAATTCTTCGAAAATCTGCCCTTCTTCCAATAATTTCGGGTGGTTAAACAGCAGCGCGAAGATCTGGCTTTCACGTCGTCGCGCAACCGCGTCGGCACCGGCCATTCCCCGGTGCGCGGGCAACGGCCGCTGCGGCATCCGGCGCCCGCGTCCGCTGCCGGACTGCAGATAGGCCGGCCCCGGTAAGGCCTCGGTGCCGAACAGCCGCGCCATCGCCTGCGCCAGGTGTTGGCGATAGTAGCCGCGAACCACCTCGTGGCGAATGCGCCCAACCAGATCGCCCAGATCGCGGCGCAAGCCGGCCCGTCTTTCTGGCGTGTCCAGGCGGCGGTCGGAAGCGGCATGACGCCAGATCATTTCGACCAGCGGCACCGGGGCGGCGAGCAGCTCGGTCAGGGCGCCGGCGCCGCTCTCTGCCAGCAGGCTGTCCGGATCCTGGCCCGCCGGCAGTTCGACGAAGCCGAGCGAGCGGCCGGGCTCGAGCAGCGGCAGCGCCCGCTCCGCCGCCCGCTGGGCCGCGCGCCGGCCGGCGACGTCGCCATCGAAACAGAGCACCGGTTCGGGCGCCAGACGCCAAAGCGCGCGCAGCTGCTCCTCGCTCAACGCGGTGCCGAGCGGCGCCACGGCGTGGGCCAGGCCGGCGCGATGCAGGGCGATCACGTCCATATAGCCCTCGGCGACGATTACCGTCCCGGCCTCGTGCGCCGCGGCGCGAGCGTCGGCCAGGTTGTAGAGCATCCGCCCCTTCTGGAAGATCGCCGTTTCCGGCGAGTTCAGGTATTTCGCCCGGGCCTCGTGCAGGGCTCGGCCGCCGAAGGCGACGATGCGGCCCTGGCGCTCGGTGATCGGAAAGATGATGCGGTCGCGGAAGAAGTCGTAGGCATCGCCGCCCTCCTCGGGCCGGCGGACCAGGCCGGCCTCGATCAGCTGCGCCTCGCTGAAGCCGCGCGCCTGCATGTCCCCCAGCAGTGCCTCGCGCCGATCGGGGGCGAAGCCGAGGCGAAAGTGCCGGATGGTCTCGGGATCGAGCCCGCGGCCGGCGAGATAGCGCCGGGCCTCGGCGCCGATGCCGGCGGCAAGCTGCGCTTCGAACCACTTCGCCGCCGCCTCCATCAACTCGACCAGACCGCGGCGGCGTTCGGCTTCGACGCGGGCCGCCGGGGTCGGCGCCGGTACCGCCATGCCGGCCTCGCGGGCCAGCCGCTCGACCGCCTCAGGAAAGCTCAGGCCCTCTACCGCAATGACGAAGTCGAGCGCGCTGCCATGCGCGCCGCAACCGAAGCAGTGGTAGAAGCCCTTGGCCTCGTTGACCGTGAACGATGGCGTCTTTTCCTTATGGAAGGGGCAGAGGCCGGTCCATTCCTGGCCCCGGCGCTTGAGCGGGACGCGACGGCCGATCAGCTCGGCGAGCCCGATTCGCGCCCTGAGCTCGTCGAGGAAACTGGAATCGAAGGCCATCGCGGTTTCCGTGCTCGCCATCGCTTGCCCCGGCCAGGCGCGGCGGGCCGGGCGCGCTGTCCAGTCTAGCCGATTCGCCGAACCGGCAAACGTCTCGGCTAACCCAAGATTTCCTTGACCGCCGCGCTCGCTTTGGCGAAGTCCATTTGCCCGGCGTACCGCGACCTCAACACCGTCATGGTCCGCCCCATGTCCTTGAGGTTGGCGGCGCCGATTTCCGCAACCACCGCGCGCGCCGCCTCGCCGATTTCCTCCTCGGTCATCTGGCGCGGCAGGAACTCGTGGATGATGTCGATCTCCTCGGCTTCCTGCTCGGCCAGTTCCAGGCGGCCGCCAGCCTCGTAGTGGCCGATCGACTCGTGGCGCTGCTTGACCATTTTCTGCAGAATGGCGTGGATCTCTTCATCACTAACGCCCTGGCGATTGTTCTCGGTGCGGTTGGCGATGTCGCGGTCCTTGATCGCCGCCAAAATCAGACGCAAGGTCGAGATGCGCCGTTGGTTCTTGGCCCGCTGCGCCGCGCGTAGCGCTTCGTTAAGCTCGGCACGCAACATGGGTACGGCCTCCGCCATTCCAGCCAAGGGCCAGAGACTAGCTCAAAGCGGGGCCTGACGCAATCCAGTCTTATTTCTCTAAGGCATTGATTTTTAATACTAAATCGCCCTCACCTCCGGCTTGACGGCAGCCCCCCTTTTGCTTACTTTCCGGCGGCATTCTGCGTGAATCGCCGCCCTAGCGTTCCCTCCGGGGGCCTTGTGCCATGCCTGAAACCGATGTCCTGAGCGCCGACCCGCCAAGCTGGGCGACGGCCCGTCTGGTGCTCGGCGACGGCAGCGTCTTCTGGGGGCGTGGGATCGGCGCCGCCGGCAAGGCGGTCGGCGAGGTCTGCTTCAATACCTCCGTGACCGGTTATCAGGAGATCCTGACGGACCCGTCCTACGCCGGGCAGATCATCAGCTTCACCTTTCCCCATATCGGCAACGTCGGCACCAACGACGAGGACGTCGAGACGACGACGCCGGCGGTCAGAGGGGTGGTGCTGCGGTGCCAGATCAGCGAGCCCTCGAGCTGGCGCGCCGTCCGTCATCTGCAGGCTTGGCTCGAGCGTCACGGCCTGGTCGGTATCGCCGGCGTCGATACGCGGCGGCTGACCCGGCGCATCCGCGACCTGGGGGCGCCGAACGGAATCATCGCCCATGCGCCCGAGCGAGACTTCGATATCTCGGCGCTGGCGGCCGAGGCGGCCGCCTGGCCGGGGCTCGAAGGCATGGATCTGGCCAAGGAGGTCAGCTGCCGGCAGAGCTACAGCTGGGACGAGACCGGCTGGGTCCTGGGCCAAGGTTACGGCCGCCTGCGCGCGGCGAAGCATCACGTCGTCGCCGTCGACTACGGCATCAAGCGCAACATCCTGCGCTCCCTGGCGGAAGCCGGCTGTCGGGTCACCGTGGTGCCGGCGACGACCGGCGCCGAGGAAATCCTGGGCCACCGGCCCGACGGCATCCTCCTCTCCAACGGCCCCGGCGATCCGGCGGCGACCGGCGCCTACGCGGTGCCGACGTTGCAGGCGCTGCTGCGCACCGAGCTGCCGATCTTCGGCATCTGCCTGGGGCACCAGATCCTCGCCCTGGCGCTCGGCGCCAGGACCGCGAAGATGCACCTCGGCCACCGCGGCGCCAACCAGCCGGTCAAGGACCTGGAGACCGGCAAGGTCGAGATCACCTGCCAGAACCACGGCTTCGTGGTCGTGCCGCAGAGCCTGCCGGCCGGCGTCAGCATGAGCCACGTCTCGCTGTTCGACGGCTCGGTCGAGGGCCTGAAGGTCGAGGGCCGCCCCGTATTCTCGGTGCAGTACCACCCCGAGGCCTCGCCCGGGCCGCAGGACGCACACTACCTGTTCCAGCGCTTCATCGACCTGATGGCGGCACGGCATGCCTAAGCGGACCGACATCGGAAGCGTGATGATCATCGGCGCCGGACCGATCGTCATCGGCCAGGCCTGCGAGTTCGACTACTCCGGCACCCAGGCCTGCAAGGCGCTGAAGGAGGAAGGCTACCGGGTGGTGCTGGTGAATTCGAACCCGGCCACCATCATGACCGACCCCGACGTCGCCGACGCCACCTACATCGAGCCGATCACCCCGGACATCGTCGCCCGCATCCTGGAAAAGGAGCGGCCCGACGCGCTGCTGCCGACGATGGGCGGACAGACCGGCCTGAACACGGCGATGGCGCTGCACCGCGACGGCCGCCTCGCCGCCACCGGGGTCGAACTGATCGGCGCCTCGCCCGAGGCCATCGCCAAGGCCGAGGACCGGCAGCTGTTCCGCGAGGCGATGGCCCGGATCGGCCTGGAGACGCCGACGGCGCGGCTGGTACACAGCATGGCGGACGCCATGGAGGCGCTCGAGCTGGTCGGCCTGCCGGCGATCATCCGGCCCTCGTTCACGCTCGGCGGCACCGGCGGCGGCATCGCCTACAACCGCGACGAGTTCGCCGAGATCGTCGCCGGCGGCCTCGACGCCTCGCCGGTCAACGAGGTGCTGGTCGAGGAGTCGGTGCTGGGCTGGAAAGAATTCGAGATGGAGGTGGTCCGCGACCGCGCCGACAACTGCATCATCGTCTGCTCGATCGAGAACGTCGACCCGATGGGCGTGCATACCGGCGATTCCATCACCGTCGCCCCGGCCCTGACCCTGACCGACAAGGAGTATCAGATCCTGCGCAACGCCTCGATCGCGTGCCTGCGCGAGATCGGCGTCGATACCGGCGGCTCGAACGTGCAGTTCGCGGTCAACCCCGAGAGCGGTCGCATGGTGATGATCGAGATGAACCCCAGGGTCTCGCGCTCCTCGGCCCTGGCCTCGAAGGCGACCGGCTTCCCGATCGCCAAGGTGGCGGCGCGGCTGGCCGTGGGCTACACGCTCGACGAGCTGGACAACGACATCACCGGCGGGGCCACGCCGGCGAGCTTCGAGCCGACCATCGACTACGTCGTCACCAAGGTGCCGCGCTTCACCTTTGAGAAGTTCGAGAGCGCCGCCCCGGTGCTGACCACCTCGATGAAGTCGGTCGGCGAGGCGATGGCGATCGGCCGCTCTTTCCCGGAGAGCCTGCAGAAGGCGCTGCGCTCGATGGAGACCGGGATCACCGGCCTCAACGAGGTCGAGATCAAGGGCGCCGAGCGGAACGACCCAGACGCCGTCCGTGCCGCCCTGTCGACGCCGACGCCGGACCGCCTGCTGCTGATCGCGCAGGCCTTTCGCCTCGGCTTCACCGTCGACGAAGTCAACGCGCTGACCAAGTACGACCCCTGGTTCCTGGAGCAGATCCGCGAGCTGGTGGCGGTCGAGGAGCGGGTCAGGCGCGACGGCCTTCCGGACGAACGCGACGGCCTCCTGACGCTGAAGCAGCTGGGCTTCTCCGATGCCCGATTGGGCGAGCTGGCGGGCCTGGACGAGGCCGAGGTGCGCGCCCGCCGGCACGGCCTCGGGCTGCACCCGGTCTACAAGCGGGTCGACACCTGCGCCGCCGAGTTCGAGAGCGAGACGCCCTATCTTTACGCCACCTACGAAGGCGGCGAAGCGGCGGTCGAGTGCGAGGCGCGGCCGAGCGAGCGCGACAAGGTGATCATCCTCGGCGGCGGCCCGAACCGGATCGGCCAAGGCATCGAGTTCGACTATTGCTGCGTGCACGCGGCCCTGGCGCTCGATGAGGCCGGCATCGAGACCATCATGATCAACTGCAACCCGGAAACGGTCTCGACCGACTACGACACTTCGGACCGGCTCTACTTCGAGCCGCTGACGGTCGAGGACGTGCTGGAGATCGTCCGCATCGAGCGGAGCCGCGGCCACCTCAAGGGCCTGATCGTCCAGTTCGGCGGGCAAACCCCGCTGCGCCTGGCGCAGCCGCTGGCCGCGGCCGGGGTGCCGATCCTGGGCACCACGCCTGATGCCATCGATCTGGCCGAGGACCGGCACCGCTTCCAGCAGCTGCTGCAGCGCCTTGGCCTGAAGCAGCCGCCGAACGGCATCGCCACCAGCCTGGCGCAGGCGCACGCCGAGGCCGAGCGCATCGGCTATCCGGTGGTGCTGCGGCCCTCTTACGTCCTAGGCGGCCGGGCCATGGAGATCATCCGCGACGCCGCCGGCCTGGACCGCTACGTCGATCGCGCGGTCAAGGTTTCGGGCCGCAATCCGGTGCTGATCGACGGCTACCTGCAGGATGCGATCGAGGTCGATGTCGACGCTCTGGCCGACGCCGACAGCGTCGTCGTTGCCGGGATCATGGAGCACATCGAGGAGGCCGGCATCCATTCCGGCGATTCGGCCTGCGCCCTGCCGCCCTACACGCTGGCTGCGGCAACCGTCGACGAGATCGGCCGGCAGACCGAGGCGCTGGCCCGCGCGCTCAACGTGGTCGGCCTGATGAACGTGCAGTTCGCGGTCCAGAACGGCGACATCTTCGTCCTCGAAGTCAACCCCAGAGCCAGCCGCACCGTGCCGTTCGTCGCCAAGGCGGTGGGCCGGCCGATCGCCAAGATCGCCGCCCGCGTCATGGCCGGTGAGACGCTGGCCTCGTTCGGCCTGGAAATCGCGCCGCGCGGACATGTCGCGGTGAAGGAGGCGGTCTTTCCCTTCGCCCGCTTCCCCGGCGTCGATGTGCTGCTGGGCCCGGAGATGAAGTCGACCGGCGAGGTCATGGGCCTCGACCGCAACTTCGCCACCGCCTTCGCGAAGGCGCAGCTCGCCGCCGGGGTCGAGCTGCCCGCGACCGGCACCGTCTTCTTCTCGGTGAAGGATCGCGACAAGCCGGCCATGGTCGAACTCGCCCGCAGCCTCTCGGGATTGGGCTTCGGCATCCTGGCGACGCGGGGCACGGCACAATTTTTGGAGGCGGCCGGGATCGCCGTCACGCGCATCAACAAGGTCCTCGAAGGGCGACCGCATATCGTCGATGCGATCACCAACGGCGACGTCGACCTCATGTTTAACACCACTGAGGGCGAGCAGGCGATTCGCGACAGCTTCACCCTGCGCCGCGCCGCCCTGCTGCACGGCATCCCCTATTTCACCACTATCGCCGGCGCCCGCGCCGCCGGGCAGGCGATCCTGAGCCTGACCCGCGGCGAGCTTGAAGTCGCCACGCTACAGTCCTACTTCTAAAACCTGTTGCGCGGCGCGGAGGCGCCGTGCACCCTTGTCACACCCTACTCTCGCGAGTGCGACGGAACAGGTTGTCAGATGCAGAAAGTTCCGATGACCGCGGACGGTTTCAGCCGTCTCGAGGAAGAACTGAAGCGGCTCAAGACCGAGGAGCGCCCCGTCATCCGGCACGCTCTGGAGGAGGCGCGGGCGCACGGCGACATCGCCGAGAACGCTGAATACCACGCTGCGAAAGAGCGCCAGGCGTTCATCGAAAGTCGGGTCGCGGAACTTGAGGACATGATCAGCCGGGCCCAGGTCATCGACGCCTCGCAGCTCTCGGGCGATACCGTAAAGTTCGGCGCCACGGTGACCCTGATCGACGAGGACATCGACGAGAAAATCTCCTTCCAGATCGTCGGCGAGAAGGAGGGCGATGTGAAAAAGCACCGTCTCTCGATCAAGTCGCCGCTGGCGCGGGCGCTGATCGGCAAGGAGGTCGGCGACGAGGTCGACGTCAGCACCCCCGGCGGCTTCAAGACCTACGAGCTGATCAAGATCGAATATCGCTAGGGTGCGGACCCAGCCGACGCGGGCGCAGGCGGCGCTACTTCTCGCGCCGCTGCGCCGTCAGGGGCACGCCCGGCGCCCACTTCGAGCGGCGCAGCACCGGTGCGGTCTTGACGCTGGCGACGTTGGGCGCCGGGGTCAGCTCCCCGGTCAGGAAATGCTGCCAGCTGTCCCAGTCCCGGGCCACGATCTTGAGGATGAAATCGGCCTCGCCGGTCAGCATGTGGCACTCGCGCACCATCGGCCAGCCTCGGACCCGCGCCTCGAACGCTTCGAGGTCGACCTCGGCCTGGCTGTGCAGGCCGACCAGGGCGAACACGGTCAGGCCATAGCCCAGGGTCTCGGCGTTGAGGGCGGCGTGATAGCCCTCGATATAGCCGGCCTGCTCCAGGGCGCGGACCCGGCGCAGGCAGGGCGGCGCCGAGATGCCGACGCGACGCGCCAGCTCGACGTTGGTGATCCGACCGCTTGCCTGGAGCTCTGTCAGGATGCGGAGGTCGATGGCGTCGAGCTTCACCCGCTGCATCAATGTGACCCTTCGTCGCTGCCAGGCGCAATAATATTGCCGGGCGGGCGAAGCGCAAGCCGTTCGCCCGCCAAATCTCAGGTGCCTCCGGCGTCACCGTCCGACCCGATCCCCCTGCATGGCTGAGCGCAGCGACGAGAAAGCGAACGTCCGATGCTGGGCGCTGAGCGAAGGACACGCCGGCATGGAGAACCAGTGCGTCGGCCTGGCCGAGCGCATCGGCCTGCCGTTCCGCACCCTCCGCGTCCACCCGCGCCCGCCCTGGACCTGGCTGCCGGCCGGCCACTGGCCGGCGCCGCTGGCCGCCCTCGGGCCGGGCAGCGACGCCATCGCCCCGCCCTGGCCCGAGCTCCTGATCAGCAGCGGCCGGCGCAGCGTGCCCTATGCCCTGCTGGTCAAGCGGGCGAGCGGCGGGCGCACCTTCACCGTCCACATCCAACGGCCGCAGACGCGGAGCGAACGCTTCGACCTGGTGGTGACGCCGCGCCACGACCGGCTGCGCGGCGGCAACGTCATCGAGACCCTGGGGGCGCTGCACCGCGTCACGCCGGCAAGGCTGTCGGCGGCCGCGGCGCGGTTTTCGCCGCAGGTCGCCGGCCTGCCGCGCCCGCTCATCGCCGTGCTGATCGGTGGCACCAATCGCGCCTACCGGATGACGCCGGCGGTGATCCGCAACCTCTCCCAAGGCCTTTCCGCCTTGGCCCGCGACGAAGGCGCCGGCCTGCTGGTTACGCCGTCGCGGCGCACCGGCGAGGAGAACCTGGCGATCCTGAAGCGGGGTCTGGCGGAACTGCCGGCCCTGATCTGGGACTTCACCGGCGAGAACCCCTATTTCGGTTTTCTCGGCCTGGCCGACGCCATCATCGTCACCGCCGATTCCGTCAACATGGTCTCCGAGGCGGCCGCGACCGGCAAGCCGGTGATGGTGGCGGCGCTCGAAGGCGGCAACGCCAAGTTCCGCGCCTTCCACGAAAGCATGCGCGAGGCGGGCCACACCCGGCCGTTCCGGGGCCGGATCGAGCGCTGGCGCCCGCCGCCGCTGGACGAAACCGGGCAGGTGGCTGAGGCGGTAAAGCGGCGCCTCGCTGCACCCGCAGCCTGAGCTCCTCAGCCGAGGCCGAGACGCCGGAACCAGGCCTCATAGGCAGCCAGCAAGCGGTCCAATCCGAAGGCCGCTTCCGCCGCCCGGCGGCAGGCGCTCCGGTCGATCCCGGTGGCGCGGCCGATCGCAGCCACCGCTTGGTCGAGGTCGTTTGGATCGACCAGCCAGCCGGTCAGTCCTTCCTGCACCAGCTCGACATTGGCCCCGCGCCGGTAGGCAACCACCGGCGTGCCGCAAGCCATGGCCTCAACCGTGATCCCACCGAAGGCCTCTTCCCATTGCTGCGTCTGCAGCAGCGCCGAGGCGCCGCCGAGCATCGCCTGCAGTTCGGCGGTGGCGAGGAAGCCCAGGTATCGCACCGTGTCGCCGTGGCGCGCCAGCACGGCTTGCCAATAGGCCTCGTCGCCGATGCCGCCGGCGACAAGGAGCGGCAGGCCCGCGGCCGCAGCGACCGCCGCGGCATTGGCCAGGCCTTTTTCCGGGGCGATGCGCCCGGCCCAGGCAAGATAGCCGCCCCTGCCCTCGCCCGGGGTATATTCGGAGAAGTCCATGCAGAACGGCACCAGCACCGGCTCGGCCAGGCCGAGCAGGCGTCCTTGCGTTGCGGTCAGCACCGCGACCCGACCGGGATAGCGGGTGGCGGTCTCGGCGATCTCGGCGTCCGTGGCCTCCGAGGCGGCGGCCAGATTGGCGATGTGGGCGAGCGGCGTGGCGAAGAACCCGGTCAGGTAATAGGGCAGCCAGTCGTGGTTCAAGTTCAGGACGAGGTCGAATTCGCTCTGGCGGTCCCAGGCGGTGCGCAGCATTCGCGCCAACAGGCCGCGGGGCGGGACGATGTAATCGCGGGGCGGCGCCGGGCTCGCCGCGCTGGGCTGGAAGTGGCCGGAAACGGTGCGCACGTGAAGGCCGTCGCGCGCCCCGCCTTCGCAGGCCAGGACCTCGATCCGATGGCCGCGGCCCTGCAAGGCCTTGACCGAGTTTCTGAGGAAGCGGCTGACGCCCCCGGTCTCGGGCGCGCCCAGCGGACCGACGGCGGAGGCGAGGAACAGCAGCTTCAGCGGCACGGGTCAGATCGCCGCCAGACCGCGCATGCGCTCGATCCGGACGCCGACGCCGGCGGCCGCAGGGATGATGTCAGGTTTCTCGATGCTGACCACCACGCGGACGACGCGGCTGTCGGCCAGCGCCATCTGGGCCACCTCCTCGGCCAGGGTCTCGACCAGGTTGATGTGCCGTTCCGCAGCGGCCAGCTTCTCGATGGCGTGGACCACGTCGGAATAGGAGACGTAGTCGCGCAAGTCGTCGCTGCGGTGCGGCCCGCTGTCGGCAACATAGAGCCAGAGGTTGATCACGACCCGTTGGCGCCTGCGCTTCTCGTGCTCGCGGACGCCGATGGAAAATTCCAGCTCGAGATCGCGAATGCGCAGCTCGAGATGGCCATCGAGCGTCGTCGGCGGGCGCGTTGCCATGGTCAGTCCTTAGGCAGGTCGTCGTAAGGCGGCTTCGACGCCATCATGTGGCGGCCGCCGTCGATGGTGATGACCTGGCCGGTCATGGCCGGGCTCTCGGCGATCAGCGCCGCCGCCCGGCAGAGTTCCTCGACGCTCGGCCCGACTTCAAGCGGCGTCGCGTTGAAGGCGCGCTCGAAGCCTTTCTTCGATTGATCGCCGCTCTGCAGTACCAGACCCGGGGCGATGGCGTTGACCCGGACCTTGGGCGCCAGCTCCAGCGCCAGCATCCGGGTGATCGCCAGCAGCGCGCATTTGCTGACCGTGTAGGAGAAAAAGTCCGGCGTCAGGTTGCCGACCTTCTGATCCAGCAGGTTGATGACGCAGATCCCGTCGACCGCGGCCGCGGCGAAGGCGCGGGTGAGCAGCGCCGGCAGCAACGCATTGATGGTCATGTGCTGGTCCCACAGCGCCGGCTCGAGGCTGGCCAGACGGTCGCGACGGAAGATGGAGGCGGAATTGATCAGCAGGCTGCCCTCGGGGAAGTCGCGCCGGAACGCGGAGACCAGGGCCTCGGCCTGTTCCGGCCGGCGGAAGTCGGACTGATAGAGCTCGCAGCGCGCTCCCAGCGCCCGGATGCGCGTCTGCGACTCGGCCGCGGCGCGCGCGGAATTGTTGTAGTGGAGGCCGATGTCCCAGCCATCACCGGCGAAACCAAGCGCCAGGGCGCGGCCGATTCGATGCGCCGCGCCGGTGATCAGAGCAGCCTTGACGTTCATCGGTCAGCGCATCTCATTGCTGCCACCACTCGCGGCGCCTGGGCGAAACCGACCGCCGCCTCTTCATCGCCGCCTCTTGCCCCGCTCCACGGCGGCGCGATAGGCGCCACCGGCGAACTCGCCCGCATCGCGTCACTCCGAGCCTATCGCCGCGGGCCCGAAGCCGGCAACTTCGCCGATCGCCCGGCCTTGCGGCGCCGCAATGGGAACTATAAATAAACAAAGTCACGCGTCCCAGCCGGGCTCTGGGACAGGGGGGCGGTCACGCCCGATTTTCCGAAGGAAAATCAATGGCTGAAACGATCGACAGCCGCGTCTTGATTCTAGGCTCCGGCCCGGCCGGCCTGACCGCCGCGATCTATGCCGCGCGCGCCGGACTTAAGCCGGTGATGGTGCACGGCCTGCAGCCGGGCGGCCAGATGACCATCACCACCGACGTCGAAAACTACCCCGGCTTCGCCGACGTCGTGCAGGGTCCGTGGCTGATGGAGCAGATGACCGAGCAGGCCGAGAAGGTCGGCACCCGGACCATCCACGACTACATCACCCGGGTCGACCTGAAGGGCCCGCCGTTCCGCTGCTGGGGCGATTCGGGACAGGTTTACCGCTGCGATGCCCTGATCATCGCCACCGGCGCCCAGGCGAAATGGCTGGGGCTTGAATCCGAGCAGGCCTTCCAGGGCTTCGGCGTCTCGGCCTGCGCCACCTGCGATGGCTTCTTCTACCGCGACAAACCGGTCGTCGTCGTCGGCGGCGGCAACACCGCGGTCGAGGAAGCGCTCTACCTCACCAACTTCGCCAGCAAGGTGACGCTGATCCACCGGCGCGACGCCCTCAGGGCCGAGAAGATCCTGCAGGACCGCCTGTTCCGCAACCAGAAGATCGAGCTGCTGTGGGATCACGTGCTGGACGAGGTGCTGGGCGGCGGGCAACCGCCGGGAGTCACCGGCGTGCGGGTGCGCAACACCAAGAACGGCGTCACCCGGGAGTTGCAGGTCGATGGCGTCTTCATCGCCATCGGCCACAAGCCGCAGACCGAGCTTTTCGTCGACTGGCTGCCGATGGACGCCGAGGGCTACCTGGAGACCGCGCCGGATTCGACGGCGACGGTGATTCCTGGCGTCTTCGCCGCCGGCGACGTCCAGGACAAGGTTTACCGGCAGGCGGTGACCGCCGCCGGCACCGGCTGCATGGCGGCCCTGGAAGCGGAAAAGTTCCTGGCGCACCTCGAAGCCGAAGCGGCGGCGGCGGCAGAGTAAGACGAGTGCGGGCCTAGGGTGGCCGAACGGCGCTCCTGCCGTGGCGGCCGCAGCGGATGATTGGCATGGACTGGGATAAGCTCAGGGTCTTCCACGCGGTGGTGCAGGCGGGCAGTTTCACGCACGCGGGCGAGGAGCTGCATTTGAGCCAGTCCGCGGTCAGCCGCCAGGTCAGTGCCCTCGAGGAGGAGCTCAATCTGCCGCTCTTCCACCGCCACGCCCGCGGTCTGATCCTGACCGAGCAGGGCGAACTCCTGTACAAGACCGCGCACGAGATCTTCGCCAAGCTGTCGATGGTACAGGCGACTTTAAGCAACAGCCGGGCGGAACCGGCGGGCGAGCTCAGGGTGACGACGACGGTCGGCTTCGGCTCGACCTGGCTGACGCCACGGATCGGCGAGTTCCTCGAGCGCTACCCCGAGATCAGCCTGAGCCTGATCTGCGACGACCGCGAGCTCGACCTGGGCATGCGCGAGGCCGACGTCGCCATCCGGATGGCGGTGCCGACGCAGCCCGACCTGATCAAGCTCAGGCTGTGCACCATCCACACGCACCTCTTCGCCTCGCCCGAGTACCTGGAACGCCACGGCGCGCCGCAAACGCTGGATGAGATCGACGATCACGACCTGATCGTCTACGGCGACGAGGCGCCGCCGACGCTGAGGAACGTCAACTGGCCGCTCTTCATCGGTCTGAAGGCGCACAATCGTCGGCAGCCGCGGCTCCAGGTCAATAACATCTATGGGTTGCTGCTGGCGGCGGAGAGCGGCCTCGGCATCGCCGCACTGCCAGATTACATGGTCCATGGCAACGACCGGATCGTAAGAGTCCTACCGAACGTGCAGGGTCCGAGCTTCGATACCTTCTTCGTCTACCCCGAAGAACTGCGCAATACCAAGAGAATCCAGGTATTTCGGGACTTTCTTACCGAGGCTGTGCAGAACATGCAGTTTTGAGCGACCAAGCTATGCGTCTTGTGCATGGGTCGGTTGCTGGAATGGGGGTGGCCAATGCCGGGGTCAACGCTTAAGTAATCAATGACGGTTGTTGCGCTGCAATAACCGTCTTATTGCGGTTCCGTTTGGCTGGAGCCGCATGGCTCCGGGTCATCGCACGCCCCCCAAGTTGCGCAATGGCCTGAGCCAATGACGTCTCTGAGACGTTTAGCCTCCCTGTTAGACTTGCCCCTGCTTCGGCAGGGGCATTCTTTTTCGGGGCCGCGCCGGCCGGGCGGCCCTCCTGTCGGCAGAGTTGCCTAGGCAATCCCGCTTCGTTCATACTTGGGCGCCTTGATTTTTGGGAGGACAAGGCGATGCGGATACTGACGACGACGACGTTTCTGCTGTTCGCGCTCACGGGGCAGGCGTTGGCCGACGCTGCCGAAGACGTCAATGCCGGATACGCCGCGTTCGAGCGGGGCGACTACGCATTGGCGCTGGATTTCTACACGCGGGGGATCGAGTCGGGCCAGCTCACCGCCGGCGAGCTGGCGATCGCCTACGGCAATCGATGCGCCACCTATCTCACCTTGCGAGAGCTGGAGAAGGCCAACATCGACTGTGACACGGCGATCGAACTCAACCCGGCAGATCCGGTCTCCTACAACCTGCGCGGCAGCGTGCTGGCGGCGCTCGACAAGAACGTCGAAGCGATGGCCGACTATGATATGGCGATCAGCAGGAACCCTGACTACGCCGAGGCCTACAACAACCGCGCCCTGTTGCTGCGGGAGTCCGGCGAGACCACGAAGGCGCTGGAAAGCTTCAGTACCGCGATCTGGCTGAAGCCGGACTACGTCGTGGCCTATCTCAATCGCGGCGAAACCTACCGTCGGGTCAGGCTCTATGAACGCGCCATCGCCGACTTCGACACCGCGATCGGCTTACAGCCCGGCTACGCCAATCCCTATATCGGGCGTGGCGCGGCCTATCAGGCGCAGGGCGAGAAAGAACGCGCCATCGCCGATTTCAAGAAGGCGCAGAGTCTGGCCCCCGAGCACCCGTACCTGAAGCGCAAGCTGAAGGAGGTGGGGCTCTTGTAGCCGGTCGGGGAGCGGCGTCAGCGATAAAGGCGGTCGCCGGCCTCAGTGTTCTTGTAGAGATGGGCGACCTGCTCGCCGTAACCGTTGAAAAGCTGTGTCGGCACCCGCGTGTCGGTACCGATCAGCTCTTCCGTCGCCTGGCTCCAACGCGGGTGCGGGACCTGGGGATTGACGTTGGCCCAAAAGCCATACTCGCTCGCCTGCAATTCTTCCCAGAATGACACCGGCTGCTTATCCGTGAAGCGGAACAGCACGATCGACTTGATCGACTTGAAGCCGTACTTCCACGGCAGCGCCAGCCGCAGCGGGGCGCCGAACTGCTTGGCCAGCGGCTTGCCGTAAACGCCGGTGACCAGGAAGGCAAGCTCGTTCGCCGCCTCTTCTATGGTGACGCCCTCGACGTAGGGCCAGGGGTACCAGAACTGCTTCTGCCCCGAGGCCACCTCGGGGTTCATGAAGGTCCGCATCTCGACGTACTTGGCCGAGCCGAGCGGGCGGGCGAGGTCAAGCAATGCCTGCATGGGAAAGCCGGTCCACGGCACCGCCATCGCCCAGGCTTCGACGCAGCGATGGCGGTAAAGCCGCTCCTCGAGCGGCATCTTGCGGATCAAGGTATCGATATCGAGGGTCTGCTCCGCCTCGACCATGCCCTCGATGCGGACCGTCCAGGGCCGGATCGGCAGCTTCTGCGCCGCCTTGGCGATGCGCTTGTGCGAGCCGAACTCATAGAAGTTGTTGTAGGTGCTGGAGACCACCTCGCGTGTCAGCTCGCGGTCCAGCTTGTACTGCGGATTGCGCATAGCCGGGTAGAGGTCCGCAGTGGGATCGCCGGCGGCCCGTGCCGCCCGCGTCAGACCGGGGGCGGCGAGCGCGCTCAGCGCCAGGGTCGACGCGCTGAGGAACTTGCGCCGGTTGAGAAAGATATGCTCGGGCGTCGCCGAGGCCGCCGGCAATTCCCAGCCGCGGGGGTGCTTGATCAGCATGGTGGTCTCTCGCTGCTGCCGCATGTGCCGCACAAGATGCCCACTCGCACCCGCCGCGGCAAGCTTGCCACCCTCACAGCTGCGTGAGATCGAGCCCTCGTGATCGGACCTCTACTCCAGCAGGCTGCGCAGCATCCAGGCGGTCTTCTCGCTGACCTGCATGCGCTGCGTCAGCAGGTCGGCGGTCGGCTCGTCGTTGGCCCGCTCGGCGATGGGGAAGACCTCGCGCGCGGTCCGGACGACGGTCTCGTGCGCCTCGACCAGGTTTTTGATCATGGCCTCGGCGCTCGGCACCTCATCGCCGTCGTCGGCAACGCTGGTCAGGCGGACATAGGCCTGGTAGCTGCCCGGCGCCGGTTCGCCCAGCGCCCGAATGCGCTCGGCGATGGCGTCGACCGCCAAGGCCAGCTCGGTATACTGCGCCTCGAACATCGTGTGCAGGGTCTGGAACATCGGGCCGGTGACGTTCCAATGATAGTTGTGCGTCTTCAGATAGAGCGTGTAGCTGTCCGCCAAGAGCCGCGACAGTCCGCCCGAGATTTCCGCCCGATCGGCGGCGTTGATGCCAATGTTGATGTCCATCGGTCTCTATCCTGACTCAGGTGGTTTCCAATGCGCCATATATAGGAGCTGTTTCTGGCGTCTCAAGGATTCATTGTAATAATTCCAATATACGCGCGGCAGCTTCCCGAACGACGAGGCCGCGATCAAGCTGCTGTTCCTGGCGATCCGCAATGCCGGAATCCACTGGCGGCGGCCGGTTGAATGGACCGCCGCGATGGGGCAGTTTGCGATCCTGTTCGAGGATCGCTTTCCGGCCTCAGCGCGCTGAGGCCGGAAAGAATGCCGCCCGCGACGTCGCTTACACAGACCATCGGACACACCCTCCGACGTAAGCGGCGGGCCAGTTCCCGATCAAGCACTCGCGCATCGACTCGCCTTCAAAGGGTTGGCACAACATACTGCTTTGCTTGACTTGCCTACCTCAAGTAGCGGCCTCTGGCCCCGCTATCTGACTCGCCCGTCGACCAGCGGGGCCTCTTTATCGCTATCACCCGTGTGCCTCCACATCCTTGCTAGGCAACGCGCCTCTCGGCCCTTGCCGACGTGCGTCCCGTACCGGGTTGAACCCGACCGCCAGTCCGTATTGCCGCCGAGGCGGCCCAAGCGCACCGCAACCGGCCACCCCTAAGCTTCCTCTCAGGCCTTTCAAGGCACCGACCGCCACAAGCTCTCCCTCACGAAAACGTGATCGCTCCGGTGTGACGACGGTCACAGCCGATCCATCAGGACGTCGATCCATTAGGACAAAGTGGGACTACGCTTGACACAATTGCATCTATGGCTCTTCAATAAGCAGTTTCTACGTTAGGTAGTTCTTGTTCAATAACGATGTCGGGTGCCTCGGATAAGAGACGGGTATTGAACGTTTCGCGGGAGGGCAAGCACTTGCAAACCGACCGGCTTCTCATCCTCGATGACGACCCCGAGATGTGCGATTTCGTCAAGGACGTGGCACAGGATCTCGGCTTCGCGGTGATCGTGCCGAGCCTCTCGGCCGACCTGCGCCAGAGCCTGGCCTCTTTTCAGCCGAGCGTCATCTTCCTCGACCTGCTGATGCCGGAGATGGATGGCGTCGAGGTGATCAGGCGGCTCGGCGAGGAGGGCAGCACCGCCCAGATCGTGCTGGCGAGCGGCCAGGACCGGCAGATTCTGCAAACCGCGAAGCGCCTGGCCGAGAAACGCGGCCTGAAGGTCGCCAATAGCTTGCGCAAGCCGATCCAGCTGCGCGACCTGGAAACGACCTTGCAGCAAGTCCGCTCGGCCGGCACGGAGCTCGACGAGGCGGCCCTGGCCCATGCTATCGCCGCCGGCGAGCTGATCGTGCAGTACCAGCCCAAGGCGGTAATGCAGGGCGAGAGCGCCTGGCGCGTCCATTCGCTGGAGGCCCTGGTGCGCTGGGAACACCCGGACTTCGGGCTGCTGGCCCCGGACAGCTTCATCCAACTGGCGGAACGCTCGAACCTGATCGTCGGCTTGACCGACTACGTCATCGAGGCGGTATTGAAGCAGCTCGGTGCCTGGCGCCAGCGGCGGCTGGACGTCCCTGTCGCCGTCAACCTGTCGGCCCGGTTCATCGACGATCTGGACCTGCCAAACCGCCTGGTCCGGGTCCTGGCGGAGCACGGCATCGATCCGGGCCTGATCATCCTCGAGATTACCGAGAGCAGCGCCATGGCTGACGTCTCACGGGCGATGGATGTGCTCACCCGTCTCAGGTTGAAAGGCTTCAAGCTGTCGGTCGACGATTTCGGCACCGGCTATTCGTCCCTGATCCAGCTTTATCGCATGCCGTTCTCCGAGCTCAAGATCGACCGCGAGTTCGTCCGCGGGCTGCCGGACGATCCGGAATCGGCAACTATCGTCAGGGGCATCGTCAGCCTGGCGCATGCGCTGGAGCTCACGGTCTGCGTCGAGGGGGTGGAGACCCAGGCGGCCTTCGCCCTGTTGCAGGACTACGAGTGCGATCTGTTCCAGGGCTACCATTTCAGTCCGCCGCTGCCGAGCGCCGAGGCCACCCGCCTCGTGGAAGCGCGGCGCGCGGCGCGCCCATGCCAGACAAGAATGGACGAGGCGCGCCCGTTGCCGTATTGAGGCGCGAGAGGGGGTGCCCGTGCGCTCGCGTACAGTCTGCCGCTGGCTCGTTTGGCTCTCGCTCGCCAGCGCAACGCCGCTTGCGGCGGCCGGCGAGCCGCTGCAGGTGCTGTCGACGCAGTTCGGCCCGGCGCTCGAGGCCAAGGCGCTCCGGGACGACGTCTTCGCACAGTTTCGAGAGCCGGTGGAATTCAGGTCGGCGACGCGGCCGGGCGTCATCTTCGAGATCCTGGACAAAGCGAGCCGCGTCGACCTGCTGATCGCCCGCTGCGGCCAGTTGATCGAGCCGCAAGAACGGGATCAGCTCATACCCTTGGCCGAGATCCTCGGCCCGGCGGCGGTTTCGGGTGGCGATGCCAAGGCGCGACGCCTTTGCTCGCACCCCGGGTCCCCATCCGCAGCACTGCCCTGGCTGCGCGCCAGCTATGTCATGGTGGCCCGCCGCGAGGCCCTGGCCTACCTGCCGCCCGGGGCCGATCTGGAGACGCTCAGCGTCGCGGAGCTCACCAGCTGGGCGCGGATCCTGGATCTGCGGACTGGGGAAGCGCGCCTCGGGCTTCCGGCCGGGCCGAACGGGCTCATGCACCGCTTCATCCAAGGCTATCTCTATCCGGCCTACACCGGCCGGCTCGTCACCATGTTCCAGAGCAAGCCCGCGCATCGCCTGTGGGAAGAGCTGGCTGCGCTCTGGTCCCACGTCAACGCGCATTCGCTGACCTACGACGGGATGGTGGAGCCGCTCGACCGGGGAGAGGTCTGGATCGGCTTCGATCACATCGCCCGGCTGCGCCCGATCCTGGCCGAAGAGCCCGACGGCTGGGTGGTCTTCCGTCCGCCGGGCGGGCCGGCGGGCCGGGCCTACCTTGACGTCGTGATCGCGCTCTCGGTGCCGAAGAAAAGCGGAGATGCGGGTAAGATCAGGGATCTCATCGGCTTCCTGCGGCAGCCGCGGATCGAGGGACGCATTGCCGCCAAGGTCGGCTTTTTGCCGTTGCGGAACGAGGCCTCCGGGGCCAACCTGCCGCCGGGGCTCGCCCGCTTGGCGTCGCTGTTGGACGAGCAGGACCATGACGGCACGGCCATTCGCGGAACCCTGCCGCGGGGGCTTTCGGGCTGGGAGGCGGAATTCAATGCGGTCTTCATGGCCGCGTTTTCCGAGATCGTGCTGCAGGGCGCGGAGGTCGGCTTGACCTTGAAGCGCCAGGCCGCGCTTCTGGACGAGATCTTCCGGCGCAGCCTGGCGCCATGCTGGCCGCCCGACCCGCCGGGGGTACAGCCGTGCCGGGTGCAGTGAGGGCCGATGAGCGAGTGTGAGGCCAGGGAGCGCCAAGTCGCGCGCCAATCGACCTGGCCCTTTCTTTTCCCCGCTCCGATCGCAGGCGTGAGCGTGGCCGTCTCGACCGCCCTGAGCGAACGCTGCCGACGGCTCTCGGCGGCGCCGACATGCTGCCTGCCGCCCTCGCAGCAGGACCGGAGCACGCGGCAGCTTGCGAGAAGGCTCGATAATGTAAGGGTGCCCGGATGTACAGGCGGCGGCTGATCCATTTTGGCCTGATCGGCCTCTTCGTCATCGCGGCGGCGGCGCTCGGCATCGAGAGCTGGCGCACGCTCTCGATGATCCGGGCCGACCTGCCGACCCTCACGGTCAAGCTGCACCGGGCCGTCGCCACCCAGTTCGAGGCCCTGACGCGGCTGGCGAGCCAAGTCGACCGCCTCGACCGCGAGCGGAACGCGTTCCGGCTCAACGATGTCAGTCTGGCCCTGAACAGGGTCCTGGCCATCGACCGGCAGTTCGGCGGCGCCTTCGAGACCCTGGGCTCGAAGCGGATAGAGGTCGCGCGCCAGCGCCTGGCCCCCTTACGCGGTCAGGTCGGGGCCTGGGTCGAGGCCGGCGGTCCGCAGGGCGAGGAAGAGGTTGCCGAGGTCAAAGCCGAGCTGGTCACGATCATCGCCGCCTTCGAGGCCGCGATCGCCGGCCTCAACCGCAGCGCCGTCTCCAGCCTGGAGCTGCAGCGGGACCATCTCGGCGCCTTCCAGCTCTGGGTTTGGGTGGCACTCAGCCTCGTCTGCCTCTCCGCCGGGGGGATCGCTTTCGCCCTGCTCTGGCAGAGCCGCACCGCGGACCGGCTCAATGACGCCCTGCAGAGCATCGAGCTCGATCTGTCGCAGGCCTTGGGTGCAATCCATGACGGCTTCGCGCTCTACGGAGCGGACGGTGGTCTGCGCTTTTGCAACGCCAACTACCGGGAATTGATCGGCGAAACGAGAGATGCCGATCTGGTCGGGCGGGACTATGAGGGCATCCTGCGGTCCGCCGTGGCCCGGCGCCACTATCCGGAGGCGCGGGATGATCCGGAGGGCTGGATCGCCAGGCAGTGCCGCGCCTTCCAGCGCGAGCATTCGGAAGCGGAGATCGAGATCCAGGGCGAGCGCTGGTATCTCGCGCAGAGCACGCGCAGCCCGGATGGCGGCACCGTCCATGTGCTTGCCGAGGTGAGCGAGCTGAAGCGGCGCGAGAATTCGCTGAGGCGGATCGACGCGCGGCTGGAAGAAGCCCAGACCATGGCGCGCATCGGCAACTGGGAGTTCGATATGACCAGCCGTGAGCTCTGGTGGTCGAACGAGCTCTACCGGATCTTCGGCGTCGATCGCGAGGCGGAACCGTTGGTCGAGGGCAGCTTCACCGGCTTTGTCGAAGAGGACGAGCGCGCCCAAGTGCAACACGCGCTCTACGAGGCCATGGAACGGCGCAGCCCGGTCAATCTCGAGTGCGGGGTGGTGCTGCGCGACGGCCAGCACAAGCAGGTGGAGCTGCATGCCCGCGTCGAGAGCGAGCCCAAGACCGGCCAGCTCATCTTCAAGGGCACGGTTCAGGACATCACGGCAAAGCAAGAGGCAATCGAGTCGTTGAAGCGTACCGAGGCGTTCCTGCGCGCCATCACCGATCATCTGCCGGCGCAGATCGCCTATATCGATGCCGAGCAGAGGTTCCGGTTCATCAATCGCGCCGGCGCGCGCTGGTTTGCCCGCCCGCCGCAGGAGATCGTCGGCCGCGAGCTCTCGGAACTCGTTGGCGATGAGGAATACCAGGTCCGCAAGCCTTACATCGAGGCCGCGTTGCAGGGCCGGACGGTGGATGCCCGCGGTACCTTCGGTTATCCGGACGGCATCACGCGCGAGCTCGACATCACCTACGTGCCGGATATCGACGACGACGGCGCGCTGCGCGGCTATTGTGCCCTCCTGGTCGATATCACCGAGGACTTGGAGCGCGAGGACCTGCTCCGCCGCGCCCAGAAGATGGAGGCCATCGGCCAGCTGACCGGCGGCATCGCGCACGACTTCAACAACATTCTCGGCGTGATCGTCGGCAACCTGCAGCTGTTGGCCCGGCAGCTCGATGACGAGAAGGCGTTGGCGCGGGCGAAGTCGGCGGAGCGGGCCGCCTTCCGGGGCGCCGAGCTGACCTCGCGGCTGCTGGCGTTCTCGCGCCGGCAGGTTCTCGAGCCGCGCATCATCGAGGTCAACAAGCTGGTGCAGGGCATGGACGACATGCTGCGGCGCACGCTCGGCGAGGCCATCGAGATCGAGACCGTGCTCGGCGCCGGGCTCTGGCTCACCAAGACCGATCCGGGGCAGTTGGAGAACGCGCTCCTGAACATGGCCGTGAACGCCCGCGACGCCATGCCCGAGGGCGGCAAGCTCACCATCGAGACCGCCAACACCCGCCTGGACAACGCGTACGTGCGCGGCCACCCCTATGTCGAGGCCGGGCAATACGTCATGCTGGCCGTCACCGACACCGGGACCGGCATTCCAAAGGAGGTCCTGGATCGGGTCTTCGAGCCGTTCTTCACCACCAAGGAGCAGGGCAAGGGCACCGGGCTCGGCCTGAGCATGATCTACGGCTTCGCCAAGCAGTCCGGCGGCCATGTCAACATCTACAGCGAGGTCGGCGCCGGAACCACCGTGCGCGTCTACCTGCCCCGGGCGATGGAGGCGACAGCGGCCGACGACGCCGTGCGGGCGAGCGAAGAGGAGGCGTTCCCGCGGGGGACTGAGACAATCCTGATTGTCGAGGATGACCGCGCCCTCAGGGAGACCGCCATGGAGCTGCTCACCGATCTGGGCTACTCGGTGCTGGAAGCCGAGAACGGCCAACAGGCATTGGCGCTCCTCGAGCGGGAAGCCCAAATAGACCTCGTGTTGACGGATTTTGTCATGCCGGGTGGCATGAACGGTCTCGAGGTGGCGCGGCAAGCGCGGCAAATCCGGCCGGAACTGAAGGTCATCCTGACCTCGGGCTACGCCGCCAACGGCGCGGTCCACCGCGGCATCGCCGAGCAGGATGCGCATTGGATCAGCAAGCCCTACGACCTTGCCAGCCTGGCCCAGAAGGTGCGCGAGGCTTTGGATGCTTGAGCGGTCTGGAATGCTGCGCCGCTCGGTCGTCGCGAACGGCGGTCTGAGAAGCGAGATTAGCATCGCGATCTCGTGAAGGCATTGCCAGCTGCTCGCGCCGCTGCCCGCCGGTTTGGGCGGCCGCCGGCGACCCGATGCGGAAATGTACAAAGTTGCGGCGCGCCGTCGTGCGCCTCGGCGCTCCGATGCGCCGGGGGAGCGGAGGCCGTCGCGCTCGCCAACTCGCGGGCAAAAACGGCCCCGCCCAGTGGAGGAAGGGCGAGGCCCAATCGGTTTCGGATCGTGCCAGTCAAAATCCGTCGCGGCATCGACGCCAAGAGAGCCCATGGAAACGCTCCGCCGTCGCTGACAGGGGGGAGCGGATGACGACGGGCCTGTTGGAGAGGTTGGGACCTTGATGTTAGTCAATCCTGGTCAGCCGCGACAACCCTTGGCGTTGCGACAAAAAAGAGGCCCCGTCCCAGGGGAGGAAAAGCGAGGCCCATGCCTATGCGGATCGCAACGCTGTAAGTCTAAATCCGTCCGACACCAACCCCAGTAGGACAGCCTCGCCGTGGTGACAACGCTCCCGCCGACTACAAATCTCTACATTTCGTTACCGCCGCGACAACTGCCTGCGACATGGAGCGCTTAGTTTCTTCCCGTGATTTGCATGGGAAGGGATTGTGCCATGTTGCGGAGCCAAATAGTTGAGCACCTCGGCACCTTTGCAACGATGCAGGCGCGCGCCGCGGCACATTTCATGCGCCTGGTCACCGACCGGTCGGGCAGCACGGCGATAGAATATGGCCTGATGGTGGCCGGCATCGCGCTTGGCGGGTCGGGGCTGACTGCGGCAATCGGCGTCGATCTGAGCAGCATCTTCGGCTCGGTCGAGCTGGAGTTCTGCAAGCAGCTGCACAGCCTCTGCATCGCGCGCTGACGCTGCGAGCCGGCAAGAAGCCAACAGAAGATCTCGGCGAGCGAGCGGCTGATGCTCAGCGGCAGCCGCATCCTGCGCTACCGCCTCTCACACAGTTTGCTTTGATTGCGGACGCAGGTCGCAACGTTTGCCATTAGCCCGACTTAAGCGGTTCGCGGGTCGATTTTAGCTTAACGCGTTGATTTGATTCACGCCGACCTGCAAAGGTCGGCACTACAGGGCGGCGGCTGGGCGGCCCGTGTTGGCAGCTGGCGAG